>VSKW01010956.1_pt1 | contig 77693 bp, 58 predicted proteins | sample 4798611 | NCBI WGS metagenome assembly VSKW01 (sample SAMN12179536, study PRJNA552185) | sponge metagenome | biome: deep-sea hydrothermal plumes; feature: spots directly above weak diffusing fluid; material: sea water; isolation source: sponge from the Crane site of a hydrothermal vent ...
GCATACCTAAAGTGCGTAAATAACACCGGTAGCACAGCGTATTCTTTTAATAACTGTAAAGCCTTTACCAAGTTTGCAGAAAACATTTTTCTAAGCTCTGCACCTAATCTTTCTTTAGAAATTTTTTTTAACAAAACCGCTTGTTGTAAAATCGCCTTTTTGGTTTGTTCTTCTATGGAAAAGTTTAACTCTACACAAAAGCGAAGGGCTCGCATTACGCGTAAATGGTCTTCTGCAAAGCGTGTAGTAGCTAAACCAACGCTTTTAATTGTTTGATTTTGTAAATCGTCTTGCCCTTGATGAAAATCTAATATTTCTTGTGTGTGTAAATTATAAAATAAAGCATTAATGCTAAAATCTCGTCTAGCTGCATCGTCTGTAATGCTTCCTGCACTCACCTCCACAGGCCTTCTTCCATCGGCATAAGGGCCATCTTTGCGAAAACTACTTAATTCGATGGAAAAATTTTTATAAGGCAAAATAAACACTCCAAAAGGAAGGCCTATGCTTATGGCTTTAGGAAAAAGCTTTAGCAAGCTATTGGTGCTGGCGTCGGTAACCATGTCAAAGTCGCGGGGTTCTCTTTGTAAAAGAAAATCCCTAACACAGCCTCCAACAACAAAAGCAGAAAAGCCGTTATCCTTTAAAACACTAGCCACTTCTAAAACTTTTTTCCATGGAGGATAATTTTTAAAGCGAATATGCATAATTTTATACTGTAGGACTTTGACAATTTAGGCAACTCTAGTAACTATAAGACAGCTAACAAAAACCCAAGTATTATAAGGAGCCTTTATGCCTTTTACCATTGCCCCCCTACCTTTTGAAAAAACTGCACTAGAACCACACATTTCTTCAGAAACTTTAGATTACCACTACGACAAACATCACCAAGCCTATTTAACTAAGTTAAATGCTGCCGTTAAAGGCACCGATTTAGAAAATAAATCCTTAGAAGATTTAATTGCCAGCCAAACGGGTGGAATTTTTAACAACGCCGCCCAAGTATGGAACCATAGTTTTTATTGGAATTGCTTAAGCCCTCAAGGGGGAGGAGCAGCTTCTGGAAAAATCAAAGATTTAATAGAAAAAAAATGGAGCTCGTGGGAAAAGTTTAAAGAAGCTTTTAGCACCGCTTGTGCTACTAATTTTGGATCGGGCTGGACATGGTTGGTACAAAATGCCGACGGAAATATAGATATTGTTTCCACTAGTAATGCGGGTTGCCCGTTAACAAACAAACAAACTCCTTTATTAACTTGTGATGTATGGGAGCACGCCTATTATGTGGATTACCGCAACGCTCGTCCAAAATATATCGAAGCCTTTTGGAATATAGTAAACTGGGACTTTGTAAATAGTAACCTAAAATAAACAGTATTTTTAAAGCAACCCATGAAAAAAAGCCTGAGTGTATTTTCTTACCCCGACGACGAAGGCATTAAAATTAATGGTGGGCGGCTTGGCGCTCACCTTGCCCCTGCAGTGATTTGCCAATTGCTACAAAAAAGTAAAAAAGATTTTTGGCCATCTAATATTTCTTTAGTAGATGAAGGAAGTTTAAATATTAAAGATCTTAGTTTAGAAAACAAACATGATGCAGCCATAAAAAAAGCATCTAGCTTAGTTAAAAATCACGATTATAATATTTTTTTAGGAGGTGGTCATGATTATGCCTACCCCGACGGTATTGCATTTTTAAAATATTGCAAACAACAAGAACCTTCTACACATAAACCTTTACATAAACCTTTAATTATAAATATTGATGCACACTTAGATGTTCGACCAACCGATAAAGGCTTTAATAGTGGAACACCATTTTACCGATTACTTTCCAAACATCACAGTGAGTTTTCTTTTTGGGAAATAGGAATTCAAAAACCCTGCAATACTCAAGAGCATTGGCAATGGTGTTTAGCCCACAAAGGAAATATTATTAGTAACGACGAATTATTACTACACTCCCCCTCTTGGGCAAAATATGTAATAAACAAATTGCCACTGGATGCTGATAAAAAACAACCCGTGTATTTAAGTATTGATATCGATGCCTTTTCTTCTAGCTACGCCATGGGATGTAGCCAATCTTGGCCTTTAGGAATTCTTCCTCACGAATTTTTTGTATTTTTACATTTATTAATGCAAAATAGTCATGTTAAAGTTATGGGGATTTATGAAGTATCCCCTCCACTGGATCAAGATAATCGAACTAGCAAACTGGCCCTACAAATTATTCATCACTACGCTCAAGGTTTAACGCAATAACAAAAATAGAATTAAACAAAGGCTTACTTAATGGAAAAAATACAAGCAGTTAGAGGAACAAAGGATTTATTTCCCTTAGAACAAAGTGTTCATCGCTATATTATAGAAACCGCTTTGCACACGGCTAAACTTTATAATTTTAAAGAAGTAAGCACTCCTATTATGGAGTTTAGCCAAGTTTTTAAAAGAACTTTAGGCGATTTTTCAGATATCGTAAATAAAGAAATGTACACATTTTTAGATCGCAAAAATAAAGAATTAACTTTGCGCCCCGAAGGTACTGCGGGAATTGTTCGTGCCATTTTATCAGAAGGTTTATTACAAGATTTACCAATAAAATATTTTTACCACGGCCCTATGTTTCGCTATGAACGCCCTCAAAAAGGAAGACAGCGACAATTTCATCAACTAGGAGTGGAACACATTACTGTAGAAAAATCTCCTCAAGCCGATGTAGAAATTATTGCACAAGCACAATTATTTTTATCCAATTTATTAGGAAATAATAAAGACCAGTGGGTTTTAGAAGTAAATTCTTTAGGTAATACTAAAGATAGAGAAAGTTATATTAAAGAATTAACAAAGTATTTAAAAAAACACCAAAACCAACTGAGCCCCGACAGTGTAAAGCGTTTAGAAACTAATCCCTTAAGAATTTTAGACTCCAAATCGCAAGACGATCAACAAATTATTAGTAATGCCCCTTGTTTGACGGATTTTTTATGTAAAGAGTCTCTTCAATACTTTCAACAAGTTAAAGATTTATTAAATGCTTTTGGTATTGCCTTTAAAGAAAATCCACAACTCGTAAGAGGTTTAGATTATTATAGTCATAGTATTTTTGAATTTAAAAGCCACTTATTAGGAGCGCAATCTACCCTATTAGCTGGAGGGCGATACGACCAACTAATGGCTTTAATGGGTGGCCCTAATTATTCGGGAATTGGCTGGGCTGCGGGAATAGAACGCTTAAGCCTAATGGTTCAAGAACAACAGGCTTTAATGCAAGTTTTAAAAAACAGAGTAACTTTAGCGCTACTACCTGTTAGTCAACAGGAGGAGTTTTTTTGCCTAGAACTAGCACAAGAATTAAGAAAAAATACTATTTCTGTGGAACTTATTTTTCAAGGAAACATCAGCAAAAAAATAAAAAAAGCCGTAAAAATAAATAGCGTGTACAATATACTAATAGGCCCTGAAGAAATACAATCGCAAACCTACATAATTAAAAACACCTCTACTAAAAAAGAGAATACTATTACACACAAAGACCTTATTAGCTTTTTAAAAAAAAATACAAACTAGGCCGAAATACAAAAGCGAATAAAATTTAACTTGCTGTGTTATTTATTTAATTTATGCTTTGCTTTCGTCTAGTATTTTAAGATAGAATATTTTTGAAATTGTTAAGAATAAGTCATTAAAGGAGCAACTTATGTTAAAAATAGTATTTGGTTTTATTTTCGCTTTTAGTGTTGTGCAATACACTCCAACAGTGATGGCCAAAGCAAAACACAGCAAGAAATCGAAAAAGAAGAAAAAAAATGTAGATAATGAAATTACTAATGCCCGTATGAGACAAGCCAGTGGAGCAAAAAAGAAATGGAGTTTTTCTGGTGGCCTTGGTTACTACGGCGGAAGTTTAACTAAGCCTTTTGGAGCACAACGCATTAATCTTTACGACCCCACAGGAGACCCAAGCATTACTGCCCTTTCTAGTTCTGTAGGTGTTCGTTACCGTATAAACCCCAATTCTTCTATTTCTTTAGGTTTAGGATTAACTTACTACGAACCATTGCGTGTGTTTCAAGGAAGTATTGATGATGCAGGAGAAGCACTAAAAGACTATAAACTAAAAAATATTATATTAAGCTCTCCTAGCTTATCTTGGTCTTATTATGGAAAGGTTTTTGGAAGACAACAATCCTTTAGCCTTAGCCTTAGTGTTCCTACAAATGTTCGAGCAAAATCTTATGGGTCTATAGCTAGTGTGGGCTTATCTCATAGTGTTATTTTTAATCCTAAAAAGAAGATCAGCGTTGGTGTTTACACAGGTTTTGGCTATAGCTTTCTTAAAAAATGCGAAAATAACCAATGCCAAGACTCTAAGGGAGAAAATGTTACTCACGCTAAAGCCTTATCACAACAAACAAAAATGAGTGCGTATGTTACTCCATTTTTTGAATATGCCATCACTCCTAAATATAGTTTTAGAACAGTATTTAGTTGGTTTGATTTCGAAACAAGATATAGCAGACCTGGAGGATGTGCAGACTCTAGAGAATCAGGAACTCCTGAACCTCCAAGAGCAGATTGCACTACATGGATTGAAGAGGCTGGTGATTATTCAGAAACTGCTAAATGGCAAAGCTCTCCCACAAGAACACAATCTGTTGGTTTAGGTATTGCTTATTCTCGTGATATTTATATTTACCCTAACTTTCAATTTAATATTAAAAATATTAAACCAGAACTAAGCAATGTTGCTGTATCAGTAAGCTTTAGTTTATAATTATTTATTTTTATATTTTAACTTCTAAAAAAGCCTTTTTTATAAAGGCTTTTTTAGTAATAACAACCAGGATTTAATATGGAAGCCATTAATGCAATGCTAGAAAAAATAGCGGGTTTAGTATGGAATTATCCTTTAATAATACTACTAGCCGGTACAGGGATACTCTTAACTATTTATTTACAAGGCGTGCAATTTAAATATCTAAAACATATTTGGCACATTTTAAGAGGGAAATTTGATAACCCTAATGACCCCGGAGAAATTACTCACTTTCAAGCTTTATGCACAGCTTTATCTGCCACAGTGGGTTTAGGAAATATTGCCGGCGTGGCTGTGGCCATTAAATTAGGCGGACCAGGTGCAGTGTTTTGGATGATACTTATTGGTCTTTTAGGAATGGCTACTAAGTTTGCCGAAGCCAGCCTTGCCTTAATGTATAGAAAAATAGATAGCAATGGCGAAGTGCATGGAGGCCCCATGTATTACATTACTTTAGGTTTAGGCTCTAAGTTTAAATTTCTTGCGCAATTTTTTGCAGTGGCTTGTATCTTTGCCACCTTCGGTGCAGGAAATATGTTTCAAAGTAATTCTGTAGCCCAATTGTTAGCTACTAATTTTCAAACTCCTCCTTTATGGACAGGAATTATTTTAAGCCTACTAGTAGGTGTAGTTATTTTGGGAGGGATTAAACGCATTGGTAGTATTTCTTCTAAATTATTACCGTTTATGGGAGGTATTTATATTATAGCCTCTTTATTTGTAATCATTACTCATTTCGATGCCTTGCCTTCTTTAATTGCCACCATTTTTCATGATGCATTTAATGGTACAGCAATGGCCGGTGGTATAACCGGTATTGCCTTACGCACCGTGATTGTACAAGGAATTCGGCGAGCCTGTTTTTCTAACGAAGCAGGGCTGGGTTCTGCTGCCATTGCTCATAGTGCAGCCAGTACCAACGAACCTATTAGAGAGGGACTTGTGGCCTCGATCGGTCCATTTATTGATACGGTTGTAATTTGTACTATGACGGCCTTAGTAATTTTAATTTCTGGCGTGTGGGTAAACACAGACCTGTCTGGAGTGGCTTTAACAGCTAAAGCTTTTGATTCTACCATTCAAGGCTTTGGATTATACTTTATGCCTGTTGCAGTGAGTTTATTTGCCTACTCTACTTTATTAAGTTGGTCTTATTACGGCGAACGATCACTAGATTTTTTATTTAAAGGAAAGGGCATTTTTGTTTATAGACTTTTTTATATCGCCGCTGTGTTTTTAGGAGCTATTTGGAAGCTTATGCCTATTTTAAATTTCTCTGATATTATGTTAGGGCTTATGGTAGTGCCAAACCTTATCGCTGTACTTTTACTTTTACCTAAAATAAAAACAGCTAGTGTTAAATATTTTAACTCTTTAAAAAACGGAGAGTTTAAAACATACTCATAATTATAAATTTTTATGAATAAAAAAATACATTTAAAAGACTATTTGGAACCTAATTTTTGGATTTCTAAAGTCGAACTGTTTTTTGATATTTTTGATACGCACACTATCGTTGTTCAAAAATCTTTAGTGAAGAAAAATACCAACACCACTTTTGATTATTCTAGCCTACATCTACAAGGTGAAGAATTAAAATTACTTTCTGTTTTAATTGATGGAAAAATTTTTAAAGACTACAGCATTACAGATAATGAATTAATTTTAAAAAATTTAGAAAGCTTAGATACTTTTAATCTAGAAATTCAAACAAAAATTTACCCTCACAAAAATACCAAATTAACGGGCCTGTATAAAAGTGGTGACTTATTATGTACACAATGCGAAGCCGAAGGCTTTAGGCATATTACTTATTTTTTAGATCGTCCTGATAATATGGCCATTTTTACTGTGCATATTACCGCCGATAAAACCAAATATCCCGTTTTATTATCTAACGGTAATAAAATAGAAGAAAAAAAAGTAACCGCAGATCGCCACTTGGTTTCTTGGCAAGACCCTTTTAAAAAACCCTCTTATTTATTTGCTTTAGTTGCTGGTAATTTAGATCATATTCACGATCAATTTACTACAAAAAGTAATAAAAAAATTACCTTAGAAATTTATTCGGAAAAAAATAAATCGCACCTGTGCCATTACGCAATGGAATGCTTAAAAAAAGCTATGAAATGGGACGAAGACACTTATAATTTAGAGTATGACTTAAACCGTTTTATGATTGTTGCTGTGGATGATTTTAATATGGGCGCTATGGAAAATAAGGGTTTAAATATTTTTAACTCGAGAGTTATACTTTCTAATCCCGAAATGGCCACAGACAAAATGTTAGATGTTATTGAAAGTATTATTGGACATGAATATTTTCATAATTGGTCTGGTAATAGAGTCACTTGCAGGGATTGGTTTCAACTTAGTTTAAAAGAAGGCTTAACTGTATATCGCGATCAAGAATTTTCTTCAGACCTTAATGATCGTAGTGTGGAAAGAATTCAAAATGTTAACCGTCTAAGAATGCGTCAGTTTGCAGAAGATGCAGGGCCTAATAGCCACCCCGTTCGCCCCTTTTCTTATTTAAGCATTGATAACTTTTATACCGCTACGGTTTACGAAAAAGGGGCAGAACTTATTCGTATGATTCATCTCATTTTGGGTGAACAAAAATTTAAAGCCGGTATTGCTAAGTACTTTGCGCTGTTTGACGGCACAGCGGCTGCCATTGAAGATTTTTTATTTGCTATGGAACAAGCTTCTAATATTTCTCTTAAACAGTTTAAAAAATGGTACGAGGTTCCGGGAACTCCCACATTAAAATTATCTACTAATTATTTACAGGATAAACACACTTTAGAAGTTAATATCCAACAAAGCTACCCTAGTATAGAAAAAAATGGACCTTTGCACATACCCATACTAATTCAGTTTTTAATTCCAGAAGAAAAAAATGACAAACCTCCTAAACTTATTGAGCTAAAAAAAGAAAAAGAAACCTTTGTATTTACCGATTTAGCAAAAAAACCCACTATTTCTTTTTTGCAAAACTTTTCTGCTCCCGTAAAAGTGGAGCACAATCAAACTCCAGAAGAATTAATGCATATTATGGAGAAAGATGTTGATTTATTTAATAAATGGAACTCCTCGCAAATTTTATTTACACAAAATATTTTAAACCATTACGATAAACAAGAAAAAACAAAGTTTAGTTCTATTCAAGTAGATACACAAATTTTATTACAAACTTTTGAAAAAAACTTAAAGCAAGCTACTAATAAACCTTTATTTTTTACTGAACTTTTAACCTTACCTAATTTTTCTTATTTAACCCAATTTATACAAGATTTAAACCCTTTGTTACTTCAAAAAGAAATAAAAAATCTTATTGGTAAAATTGCCGCACATTCTGAACAAACACTTTTACAGTTGTATAAAAATTTAATTTCTAATTTTCAAGAAAAGCCAAATCGTGCTTTATTAAACTTGTGTTTGTACTATCTTAACCATTTGGATAAGCCCGAATATACATTATTAGCTAATCAGCAAGTTACAGACCATTTTAATAATATGACATTGTGCTTAAGTGGCTTAAACGCACTTAATTTAAAAACAAATTCTTACCAGCCACAAGCACTAGAAAAATTTTATGACCGCTGGAAAAACGATACTATTGTATTTAATGATTGGATTCAATTAAAAATGAGTTATCCCAGCTCTGATTTAAAAAAAGAGTGTGAAGGTATTTTTAAAAATTCTTATTTTAAAAACACCAACCCTAATCATTTAGGTGCACTAATGAGTAGCTTTACCGGCCATATAGAACATTTTCATAAAGCAGATGGAAGTGGTTATGAATACACTTTACAAAAAATTATAGATATAGATAAAGTGAACCCACAAGCCGCCTCTGTACTTATAAACCAATTTAATATTTATTCTAAATTAAATAAAAAAAGCCAAGAGCAAATTTCTTTGCAATTGCTTAAAATTAAAAAACAAAATCCCTCTAAAAATTTAATAGAAAAAATAGATAATTTATTAGTCTAAAATTTGATAATGGCCAGGAAACCCTGGTAAAAAAGAACTATAGCTAGATTTAATAGATTTTAATACAGATAAAGGGTCATTGACTACACTGGTAAACGGATTAGCTACACTGCTACCAGGCTTACTGGATTTAAAATCAATTATAGATCTCCAATCTGCTCCTGTATCTTTTCTTAAAGCATTTAAAAACACTAATATATCTCTAGCCCCTCGAACTCTAATTAACCAAGGGTGATTATATAAGGCTCCCATGTCTAATTGATCTCCTGGAGTAAAATGCTGAGAAATATAGTAATACTGCTCGGACAAACGCTTTTTAGCAGTTTGCAGTGCCCCACATAAAACTACCCCTCTAGAAATATTAGTTAGGTGTACTACTGTGCATTTTTTGTACGCTTGTATATTCATAGAAACAACAGACTCTTGAATAGATAGCAAAACTTGAGAGGTTAAAGAAAAGGAGTTTTCCGTACCTTTACTAAACCCCATTCTATAAGGTGACCCCGATAAACCCGTTATTCCTAATAATTTTGCAGGATCCGCTAAAGGGTTAAAATCCATACGAGTCATAAAGGATTGTCTTAAACTAAAATTAGTACCAACATTAACATTAAAGGACTGACCCTCTTTGTAAAAAGAACTACCCGAATCTACTTTATATACTTTATAAAAACTAGATGTTTTAAGATCGTTGTTAGCAAGTTCGGCAGAAGTGCATAAAAAAGAACTTCCCCGCAAACGCTCTTTAGAAAAAGAGTTTAAAAGCTCTCTTTTTTTATTTCTCTCTTCTTTTGTAATTGAATTAATATACTTACTTAAATTAAATTCCACTAATTGAGAATGACTTAATCGGTTGGCTATATAATTACATAGACGCGCTTTTACAGAACTTTTCTTTATTTTACCTGTGTCTAAAAGGTCTTGAATATCTTTTTCTGTAACTGGAGATAAATCGTCTAAAAAGTGGGTAATTTTATATCGAAATTTTTTCCAACTAGAAAAAGGTTTGTTTAACTGCTCTTGAAAAGTGCTTAATGTCATTTGTTTAAGCCCCATATCTACAGAACGCTTAGATAAATTATCAGCCTGTAATTTAACATTACATTTGTCACTAAAATTAGTGCTTTTAAAACAAGGGTCAGATTTTTTTAACATAGAATATTTAGACACATAATCTAACCCATAAAGCTGAGTATAAAAAGCAAGACTAGATTCTTTTCTTTTTATAGCTTGATTTTTTTTATATAAACTTTTTTGACGAGCAATTAAGTCATCGACATTAATACCCTCTAAACGATTTTCATGTTCAAAATATTCGTGAGTTAATTTAGACCGCTGCCCTGTCTTGCTAATTAACTCGGCCTGATTAATTAATTTAGAAGTAGATAAAGAACTATTGGCTTGTGTATTGCTAATTAAACAATCTCCTTTTCCACAGGAGTTTAAAAGCAAAGAATCAGTAGGCCGCATATAAGAACTGTTATCATAAGCAACTAAAGTTACTGGAGCAATAAAAGTTCGTTTAGCTAATCCAGAGTCTTTAGCAACAAACATATTAGGATCTAAAACACTTTTGCCTTTTATATTTACAAAACTATTTTTTTCAATTTCGTTAAAATCTCCCTGCATAAAAGAAAATTCGTCTAATAAAGTTTTTAACTCAGCAGACACAGTTTTAAAATCTATATGGTCTTTAGATTTATGCTTAAAAGATTCTGATCGTTTTTTTAACAATTTAATAAGTTGTGTTAATTTGTCTTGTTTCTTGCTAACAAACCGCTTTAGCTTTTTAATCTTTTCTTCACTATTTGCAGAATTAGATAAGTGTCGTATCATTTTAAGATCCGTCCAAGTTTCTTTTCTTCCAAGTGTTTTGTTTAAAAAATCTTGAGCTTGTTTAGAAATTTTTAAATCACCCAAACGAGCTAGTTGAAGTAGCTTTTCATCCACTGTTTCTAACTGAATTAATAATTGCCCCCTAATTTTCATTAAAATAGGGTTATTCATGTTTAAAGCAACATGTTCAATAATTAAGCCATTTTGTACTTTAATTAACTTTTGATAAACGGTAATATATTCTTCTGCTCGTACTGCACTAGATACAGATTGCAAAGGTTGTGGCTTGTTTGAAGATAATAAAAAATCTCCTACATCCATAGAGGCTAATTCTTCTGCACTAATTCCCGAAACAGACATATTTAAAAATACTTTATTGGGCCGTTCTAAATCAGAAATAACACTTTGCAAAGCTTGTCTTTTTTCTAAAGGCACTTTTTCTATTACACTTTGCACTCGCCTTTCTTGCTCTTTTTTATCTCGTAAAGGAGAGATAGTTACCCCTGGCGCCGCAGGTTTTAAGTAGGTTTTTTGAAAAGCCACTTTCATTAAATAAACCCCATCACGCAAAGTTCTATGAAACTCTTCTCTACCAAAAGATACAGAATGGTATCGTAAAACATAAGGCTGTAATACTAGTTGTAATCTTTTGCGGATTTCTAAATTTAAATAATCATCTACAGTATATTTAAAACCTAAAGTATTATAAGAAAAATTTTGTATAAAAAATTTAGAAGGAATTCTTTTTTGGTTAGCAATACCATTAATATACTCTCTACTAGTATTACGAACATCTGAACCAAAGTTTCCTATTCGTTCATCCCATGGATTTATATATACAGACACTTGTTGATGAAATTTTTTATATTTTTTTGATTTTAGTTCATTGTTTTTATTAATAAACTCATGATTGGGATCATGATATAAATGAAAATTCTTTATAAAATATTTTTGTGGCTTGTAAATTTTATGCGAAACCGTAGCCACTAAAGATAGGCAACCTTGATCGTCGGTATAATAAGAACCTTTCTTTAATTTTTTAGATTCAAAGTTAACAATAAAATGTTCATTAATAACAGGAGCTCCCGTCCAAGAATGTTTTATACAAATTTTTGTTCTAAAACCTACCGTTCTAACGATGGCTGTTTCTCCAGGTAGAACCCCTTGATGAAATACCCGCGCTCGTTCTATTCTAAACGGCCTAATTCCTTGTAAATATCTTTTCTTTTTTAAATCTTTTATATTACTAGATTTTTCTAAAAATTTAGAATAAGAAAACAGTTTTCCATTACTAGATAATTGTTTTGTACTAGAATTTTTTTCTAAAATTAAAGAATGCAATCCATATATTTTTCTATAAGACCCCAAAGAATATAAAGCATCAAAAGGTGCTAAACTAACCCCCTCGGGAATTAACCTAATCGCTATGGCTAAATTTCCTTTATGAAATTGATTATATAAAGTACCTTTGTAAGAAATAACCGCCTTATCTTGAGAGGTAAATTGTACAAACAAAGGTTTTTCAGAGTGTAACAAAACAGCATATTCTTTATTTTCTTTGCCAAGGTTGGTGGCCATTAAGGATGCAAAGGCCCTAACTTGCCCACTTTTTAACTTATATAAAATACTTTCACCATAAGTGTCTTTTAATTTTGCTAAAAGATTCATTTCTAATTTTATTTCTAAGCTTTGAGCATTATTATAGCTTTGTAGTTGTGAAATAAATAGTTTAGCATTGGCTATGTCTAAAGGGTAATGTGATGTAATATTTTTTTTCAAACCTATTTTAGATTGCTGAATTTGTTTAAATCCAGAAGACAATAAACTAACCGGTATTCTGTTTTTTTTGTCTAAATAAATAAAATTAGGGTGCTTTGAACGAAAAACAGCCCATGGATTTACCGCTAAATCTACAATATAAGAACCTTGGTGCAAATCTCTACCAACAATCTCTCTTTTTAAAACCAAATAAGACGGATGATTAGAGAAAAAATTAAAGGCAACATCTTCGTGCCATTCTAACCAACCACTAGCCTTAGTGATTTCTTTAATTACTTTTCCAGATTCCGTTTTGATATAAAATTCATGCCCAATAACTGCTCTAGCATCTTTTTGAGAAACCACTTTAATTTTAAACTGATAACGCAAACTACGAGGAACTTTCCATACCCCTTTTGTTAACACAGGAACTGCAGCACTGTTTTGAACTTCGGCAACGCGAAAAGTAGCCTTTGCATACTTTTTTCCTTTAAAACCATTTAGCAAAGTTTCTTTGCGTTTAGAAGGCCCCCAACACGAAGCAGAAGACATTAAAAAAATAAAAAGCATTACTCTAGAAAAAAATATCATAACTTAGACTCCAAACTTACAGATACGGATTGCAAGGTATCTTGAATATTTTCTAGATTAATAACATTCGACTGCAAATAGCGTAGCCCTAATTTACTAAATTGATTGATGTTCCACAATACTGCCACAGAAAATCCTTCTCTATTTGTATGCCCATAAGTGCCACTGTTATAATAAGACACAGTGGCGTCAGGCTCAACAAAGAATTCTTCTAAAACTAGCGTTAAGTCTTGAGAAAATAAAGAAATATTATCAAAATATAATTTTAAAAATCTAGCCTTAGCCACACTGCTATCGGCTTTATGATTCAAAAGAATATAAGACTCTAGTCCAGTGTTCCAAAGCGGGTAATAATAGTTTAAGCCTGCACCTAATATTCCAAAACCCCAAAGAAAATTGCTATTGCTGGGTTGATCTCCCACTACTGTGTTACCTAATAAACTACTTTGAAAAGCTACAACATTAGGTAATTGTAAATAGTTGGCGTAAAATAATTGTGACTTTAAACTCCACTGTGTTTTTTGGTAATTTACTTCCCCTTGAGCCATTAAAAAATATGGCAGCTTTTCATTTGCTAAACGATAATTGTCATTACTAGTGGAAGGCGGAATACTTTGCTCTAAGTGAAAGGCAAAAGATAAATTTTTTGTATCAGTATTCCATGATTGCCTAGAGCCAATAAAAGAACTAGAAGAACTAATTAGTAAATCTTTATTCCAAAAACCTTCTGATAAAATACCCACATCCACAGACAAACTAGAAAAAGGAAGAGCTACTAGCTTTGCCTGTCTTATTGCATACACTCCTGACTCTTTGCTACCAAAAATATGTTGCTGTAAACGGCTTTTAGAGGCTTTAAAATCGATACTGGTTTTAAAAAGCAAATTGCTTATTAATTCTTTTTCCCAATTTACTTTTACACTTAACAACACTCCTAAAGAATCATTTAATCCCTCTTTCCAACGCCATGTGGATAAACCCCATTGCGAACTAAAATGAGAGGATTGAAAAAAATGTGGTTGCTGCTGTGCAAATACAGATTGAGCTTTTTTAGCCTTTTTTTGAACAAACCCTGATAGTTTTACTTTCGCTAACTTTTTTTGAGCAGCTTGCGCTGTAACAGAAATTGTTAATAATCCAACAACTATAAGACAAAAACTTTGAAAAATACTATTTTTTACTATCAAAAAATATCCTTTTTTAGGTAAAATAAATACCCATTATCTTGCTATTACAATAACTACAAAAATAACATAAAAGCCTAATATATTGAAATCTTTTCGTTATTTAAAAGAAAAAGGACTAGTTTTTGAAAAAAACACAAAAAGCATACAGAAAAAAGTATAAAATGGGTTAATTATATAAAATAATCTAGCTTTTTTAAAAGAATTCATTATGTTAAATAGTTAAGAGCCAAATACTGTAAAATAATTATAATTTATTGCCACTATGCCATCTTCCCCCTCTTCTATTTTTATTATTTTTGGAGAAGTATTTCCCAAAGGTTATATTCAAGGCTTAATCGCTCAAGCTAAAAAACATAATGCCAAAATTATTTATAGCACCATGGGGCGACGCACTTTGGAACAACAGTTAAGACCTCTTAACGAAGAGGAATTAGCCAAAAAATGCGAAGAACTAAATTTATCGGATTCTAGTTTATTAATTAATATTCCTTTAGAGGCAGGCTTTGACTTAGAACCTTATGAAGGAAAAAGCCTTGTGGACTGTATTAACCAATACGGCTTAAAAACTTGGGAAGACTTTTCCATAAAAGACATTGCCTTATCCACAGCTAAAAAAGAGGCTAGAATAAAATTTAAAAAACAAATTCAAAAATTTTTAAATGCCGTTAGCCCTTATATAACAGAAGATATAAAAGACATTCATTTTATACACACTATGGCTGGCGGTATCCCTAGAGCTAAACTTTTAATGGCTGTTTTAAATAAAGTTTTAAAAGGTCACGGCAAACGCTTTTATTCTTCAAAACAATTTTGTGCCACAAATTTAGGCACAGCCTCTTTAGAAAGCTTTCAATCAGTAACCGCAGACAGCTTTGAAGACTTAATTACAGAAACAAAAAGCTTAAGAGACTTATGGACTAAAAAAAATATTAATGTCTCTTATGCCGCCTTTGGTTATCGTGGTAACTGCATTTTAGTTAAAGACAAGTATCAGTGGGCCGCTTACGCACCCTATATACAAGGTTGGGCTAAATTAGCACTCGAAGATATTGCAAAACAAGCACAAAAAAATAACATTATTGCCAATGTTTTTAATTGCCCCGAAGTACTGACGCGATCTAGTCAGGCCTTCTCTGGTATCGAAGTGTTTTTGTACCCGTTATTAAATTCGTTAAATGCTTTACACTCTGAGGTTATTTTAAAAAAAATTGGCGATTTATCGATTATACAAGATTTACTAAAACAATTAAAAACTTCGTCTTTAGAACAAAATGCCTTTGCCAAGTATTTTCAAAACGACTTTTCTTTTGAAGCCTTAAAACAACTAACCGATCATTTTTTTACTCACCCCAGCCTTAACGAACAGTTGCAACCTAAGCTTTGGCCTCAGCATAATAACCCAGAACAAATGAACTTAATGATAGAAAAAACGCTAAAGTTAAATCAATATACCATCCCTGAAACAAAATTGCTTTTATACACTCAACTAAGTACAATTTTAATCTACCTAGCTGGTAATCAAATTTATAAACAATTGCACTCTAAGCAAGCCGTGCATCATTTAACTCACAAAAATTTGTTGCAATAGTAAAGAACTAATTGCTTTGTCTATGACTCTTTTATTACTTTGCAGAAATAATATTACTTTTCAGAAACAATAGTCGCCAATATTCGAGCTAAAGATAAAGGGTCTCCCTGCAAAGAAGGCGGATTAAATAAGAAGTTAAACTTTCTCCAAAAATTAGCATCAAAAGGCACAGTTAAAGCATAATGAAAAGCTTGCCGAACAGACGCTTGATCAGTGTCCATATCTTGTGCCTCTAATAATTTAATCACTAAGCCTTCAAAAACCTTCTCTGCTGGTACTAATTCTTTTTTATCTAAAACTCCCGAACTATCTGTATCGTATTTTAACATTACCGATTCAATAAAATTGAATACAGAATAAGATAAAAATAAATTAGTGCGAGTTACTTCTTGGCTTTTTTTAAAAATATTATTATACAATAAAGAAAAGAACTCTTCTTTGGCTGCGGATGTAGCTGTAGAAAAATACTTATCCAAAATCGGAAATCCCGAAGCCTTTTTTATTTTGTCAAAGAAAAAACTTGCACAGTTTTGACTGCATTGTTTTGTTATAGATTTTAGCTCTAAGTTAGATTGTACTAAAGCCGATAAAAGACTACTAAAAAATTCGTAAACCTCTGTAAAAGATAAAGATTCAGATACCAAATGACGATTATTAACAAAATCAATGCTTTCTCCCATATCATCTGTTCCGCAATAAAAATTGCAAGAAATTTTTTGATCTTCTACCACTGACCCTCTAGCACTATAAGAAAAAAACTGAGAAAGAATATGAGTTAAGCTAGCAAATTCTTCTTTTTTGATAGGAATAGTAGGGCCAAAAGTATTTAATAATACTAAAAAATCTTCTGCTAAAGCGTTAATTTCTTTAACACTCAATTCTTGATTAAAAATAATCTTATTAGGTTGATTAGCCTCCACAGCCTTAGCATATTTTACATTATAAGCGTAAAAAATTCCCTCTACTAAGCTTAATATATTATTATGAGTAAATAAATTATAAGGACTTCGTTTTTCTAGTGTTAACTTTGAGGTTAAATGAGCTATTCCTAAATTTTCAAAAGTATAAATACTATTTTTTGAAATGGATAATAATTTGTCGTAGTATTTAAAATCTTTTTCCGATTTTTTTAACCATGGTTTTTTCAATATTTTTGAATTGTGGTTTTTTGATAACAAAATTTGTGCTCTTGTCCATCTATTTACTGTTTCTTTAATCTTTTGTAAGGATTTAGAATTTAAGCCAGAAAGATTAGGCCTGTCTTTTAATTCAGTAAAAAACTTACCAATAAATATAGATAATAATTTTTCGTTGGCTTTAAAAGGCAAAACAGAACGACTGTGAAGCACTTCGAAAACAGGGACTAGCCTAGAGTAAGCGATAGTATTGCTAGGTTGTTTTTCTATCAAGTTACTAATTACTGTAAAAGTTCTATCCATCCATAAAATAAAATATTCTAATTTTTCGGCTTGAAATAAACTCTGCCCCTGCATTGTTAATTGATATTGCACAAATAAAGGATATACCTTAGAAAATAAAGATAAAAATTGTTGTAATTCTTGAGAAGAAATTTGGTTAACATTATTTTCAGGGGATAGTAATGTTTTTATGGCGTTAAACAATTTTTCTTGTTTGTTTATAAATTTAGAAAAAGTAGATTTTTTTCCGGCACCAAAAAACAAATCTATTTGTGCTAATACTTTTTTCAAATTATCATAAGAGTAATTAGTTTTTGAACGCATTGTACTAAAGTAAGATAATACATCAGTAAACACAGCCCCCGAGTGTTTTAGCTTAACCTGCACTTGCGACCAAGAGTATTTAGATAAAAGGCTTTCGATGGAATCTGGCTCTATAGCTAAGTTATAAAATTCCATATTTTTTAAAAGTTTTAATAAATGCGGTGTCATTTCATTTAAAATATTAGAAATTTGCTTTAGTTCTTCTTTGGTAACAATTTCATTACCGCCCACTAGCCACTGCTTTAAAAGAAGCATTTGTTTTGTTAAATCTTCAGTAACTTCTGGCTTTTCATCTAACAATTCAGAAATATAAGTAAATATTTCTTTCATAGTAAATTGTCCGGTTTCTTTTCCCTCAACAGAAGCAGAAAAAATAGCTATGGAATTAGAAAAGCATACCCAAAACCCTTCAAAGTCTTTGGCAGAAATTTTTGCTGCAAAGTAGGCTTTCATGTTTTTTGAAAAGTTTTTTAAACATTTATTAGAATCAACAGAGGATTTAACATAAGTTTTTGCTAATTCTTGAACTTTTAAGTTACAAGAGCTAAAACTAATCATAAAAAAGAGTACAAGTATTAATTTCATAAAGCTATAATCCTACTATTGTATCGGCCTGTTTTAGCCATAAAACCTCTATATAATTCATTATTTTCGTATATATTATATACATATTACAATACATAACTCCACCCTAAGTAAGCAAAATCATTAGAAACATTGCTGGCAAATACCCCTTCTAATTGTTCAGAAAACGGATGCCCTAAAATATCTAATCCAAAGGCTAGTGTATGGCTTCCAATGATTTTAGAATATTTTAATGAAAAAATTTCTACCTTAGAGGTAAAAATTTGTGTGTATTTTACAAAAAAAGTATCTAAAGAAAATAAAATATTTTTTTGTTTCATCTGAAGAAAAACAGCAGATTGATAAGGGTATCCATAAATATTTTTGATCCCTCTTAAATCTTTCCCTGCAGAGAGTAAAGATTGTTGAAGAATATTAAAGCGTGTATAAATACCTCCAAAATTAATATCTGTAGATATATTGCTGTATTTAAGGCCTAATGCTAAAATATTTTTATCTGCTAAAGCAGAGTATTTATCATTGTCTACAAAGGAAAGCTTTTGTGGTTTATCAAGTACTACTGATAAATATTCAGAAAACTGTTTTTGCTTTAATTGCACTTCAAAAAAAGCCAAATGTTGCATCACCGGCTTTGCTTTTACCAATACCTGCACACTATTTTTTAAACCCAAGGTGTCTGTAACATTTGCATAAATATAAGGGCTTGCATAAGGTTTATAAAAATAAGCTCCTGTAAAATACCACTTATTTACTTGCTTTTGTCCCCAAACACCCACACTCCACTGCTGCAAAAAATTATAATAATTAATATCCTGAAGACGGTAATGTATGCTTTTTCCTAAGATAGAGTTATAATACAAAAAAGGTTGCCATCTATTAAAAATATGAATTTTACCATCCGCTATATCCACTGCACCGGTTTGATTAGGAATAAACACGGGACTAACAAACAATCGTAAAAGAATTTTAGAAGTTTGATATTTATAAAACACGCCCAACAAACCTTGTTTTTGAGGTCGTAAAGGGTTTACTTTTACATAAGAACCTAATAAGCCCAAATTCCAATCGGCCTCTAATAGAGACCAATTTATTTTTTTTCTACCAAATACCAGCTGGCTTTTTTTAACCTTTGTAGAAGAAAAATTATATAAAAAAAATAATTCGGGAATTACTACATGACTGTCATCAAACTCGGAAGAAATTATCCCTCCCATATCTGCATAAAAATAACTAGCGTTTTTTTTATGTTGTGAAGAGTAAACTAACCTAGGTTGTAATTGTGTAATGTTTTGTGATAGCTGGCTAAACTGTATAGGGCTTAAATAATAATTAAATTCTGCATTTACAGAAGCCTTCCAAGAAGCACTGGTAGTAATTGTAAAAAATAATGCTGCTATAAAATATAGCAAAATATAAGTACATCTCTTCATTAAAAGCCCTTGTTCTTTCTTATGTTTATAGCCACATTATACTAAATATTCTGCTATAAATCTGAGATAAGTGTGAATATGTATTTTTTACAAAGTCAGTAATTTTAGGTACTTACGCCAAAAAAAGAGGGAATTTGTTAGTTAGCCGTAATGGATCGAAGAGCTTTAAATACTTTTAATATCTGTAAAAAAGACGCCTGATAGGCTTTGTTGGGGTTTAACGACCACGATAGAAGGCGAAACTCTGATAAAACATCAGAACTGGGGTTAGGAAGCGCTCCCTCTTTTAATACATAAGTATATAAATGTTGTAGCTCTAAAGTGTCCTCTACAGGCAGAACGCTTTGTAAAGCTTCTTTGACTAAGGGGAAAAAGTTTAAACTTTCAAAATACGATATTTGTAAATTAGCATCACTATCAAACTTCTGAAAAATAGTAGCAACATATTGTAACAACATTCCTGTTTTAAATAAATTTTTCTTATTAAAAATCTTTCCATCCACATGCCCTGCAGCAATAGTGGCTGCATTAAACCATTCTTTCGAATTATTTAAAAAACCAGATTGATATATTTGTTTTGGTAAAAAAGAGAAATAAAATTTTTGATTAGCTAAAAATTGATTATAAACACAAGAAGTTTTATAAAAAGTATTTAAGCCTTGTTTTTTAGAGGGGCAGTTTTTACTAACTCCGCGAGCCCACATGGTTTTTATGTTTAAACCACTAAAAATATAGTGCAAATACTCTGTGGCCTCTTGCCTATCTATCATAGCATCAGGCTGACTACTAGGCATAAATAAATTGGTTTCTCTATAAATTGTACTAGGAATTTTTTTATTTTTTGCATTTAGTATTTTTGCAGAAACAAAAATTGGTTTAAGTTCATTAAAAGCTAAGTTTAGTTCTTTTAAATTGATTTTTTTATCTTTGCCTGCATATAAAAAAAATAAAGAATTTATTAATAAACTTTCTTGATTTAAATGCGTTAAATTGTTCCATGTAAATAAAGAGTTAAAAGAATTTGTAAATAACAATCTTCCATGGTTATCCATTTTTTGTTTTCCAATATATGTATTTATTCTTTGAGAAAAAGAATGTCTTATAGAAACCAAATTTACTTGGCTAACTATTTGCTTTTTATGTTTTATTAGTAATGTGTCTGATGAAAACAAAGATTGCTTGCTAATACCTAAAAATTGTAAATTTAAATTTTGAACATAAAGCCAGTTAAGTAAGAATGCCTTTAAAGATAACATATGTTGTATAGAAAAAAATTGAGAATTTAATTCTACACCCTCTTTTTTATATAAATTATTATTTAGCAATTTATTAATACTTAACCAAGAAGCGTCTAAAAAGTCAGAAGTAATAGCAAGATTATTTGGTTTAATTTTTTGGTATTGCAATATTAATTTTTTAATATCTTTAACTGCATATCCTTTTTTTCTATTACGAAAACCCGCCTTGTGTATTAAAGATTTTGCAAACATATTTTCGACAAAGCCATAATACTTAAATTGTGCATCAAGGTTATTAAAGCTAGGAGTGTTATTATTTAAATAAAATAGCTGAAAGCCTCTGTAAGCAGAATACAAAGAGGCTAAGGGAGATATTAACCCTCCCCACTGTTTATTAGCAATTTGTTTTTTATTATCTTTAAAGATAAAAGATTTAACAGAAAAGGCAAATTCTGAAATTTCTTTATGTTTTTTAGAAAATAGCTTTAAAAAATTATCCAAGGATTCAAAATTATAAGACGATTTATAAGAAACAAATATTTTTTCAATAGTGTTAAATGCATTTTTTAACGCCTTTGTAGCCTTTAAATATTTATCATAAGAAACAGAGCCAGCGTTTGAAAAAAACAAAATTTTTCTATGAGGGTGTAAATTAATAGATATTATTTTAAATGTATTAATAGTTGATGTTAAAAAATTTATGTCTATTTTATTAAGAAACCTAGTGTCACGAAAAAAAGATAAATCTTTTAGTAAAGTAATAATAGATAGTATTTTTTTAGCAGAGTGTGTGTCTTTTAAAACTTTATGCAAAACACCTTCTATATCTGCATAAGAATACTGCTTCTTTTTCTCCCCTTTTAAAGAAGAAGTAAATAGCTTAAGGCTGTTGTTTATACATTGCCAAAACCGATTTACTTCTTTTAAATCCATACTAGAGGAGCTAAAATATTTTTTCATAGTTTTTGGTAAATTGGTCCAACAAATATCTTGTATGGATTTTAAATTCTTAATCTTCTCTACAGAGCTGTTAACAGGAGACAGTTTTTTACTACAACTTAAAGAGGTGCTAATAATAAAAATAAATACCCATTTACTAAAAGACATATTTTACTCCCATTTGAATAAAGTGGTTTTTTGCAAACCTATGTAGAAAATAATTAGAATTATAAGCAACAGATTTATTTTTATAAAAATTCGTTACATTAAATAAAATTTCTATTTCTGGTTTGGGCCTCCATAATAAATGAGAAACTAATATAGATGCCTGTTGCTTAAAGTCGTAGGTAGCCCGTAGGTTATAATCCACACCAAAGATATTAAATAGATTAACTATTTTAAAGCCTAATGTGACTGCATCTAAGTAATTGTACGGGTAAGAAAACAAATTTTCTTTTAATTGAATATATTGACTATAAGACTTAGCCGTATAGCCTAGTACCTTTTGGTAAGAGGTAAAAACACTATAATTGTTATTATTATTTATAGAGTAATAAAGGTTGTATAAAAAAACATTGGACAATTTATCAAAAAAATATCCAGCTTCTGTGTCTTTACTATTTTTAAAAGACCTATGAGTAGCTGATAGCAATAAACTCCAACTGGGGTTTTTTACCCCTCCCTCTACTGTGGCTAAAGATTCTTGTACAGTGTAAGGTTTAATATTTACATTTAAGGCTTTTGCACTGGCCACTGGTTTTAAACCTAAGTAAATAGCGTTACTTGGCTTATAAGCAAAAGCAGAACGAACAAAAAAAGACAATGGTAGTTTGTAATTCAATTGCAGGGCAATACTATGTTTTGTTAATAACTGCGAAGCCGAAAAATCATTTAATTTATATAGAATAGGCAAATCGTTAAACCTTACTGGTGCAGATTGTCTCCATGGAGTAAATGACTGAATAGTATTTGATGTAATGCTTAAGTGGGAAGAATATCTAGGTAAAAATACAGGGCTAAAAAAAATATAATACGACCACTTTTTATATTCTTTCTGCCAATGCAAACCCAACAAACCCATAGACACAGCTTGTACAGGGTTTTGATAAAACTCTGCTTGCCATAAATTATTATTCCACAACAAATCCGCCCAACTCCATAAATGTTTTTTTTGCCCTATAAACCACGGCTTGTAATTTAAAAATAACTCTTGAGCTTTTAAGTAAATAATTTTTTCGTAGGTACTATAAAATAATTCTTGTTGAAATTGTAATCGTTTATACTTTCCTTTTCCTCCAAAACCTATTATGCCAATTTTATTAGCATAACTAGTATCAATACTTTTAAAATAACTACCTTGAGAATACAGATAAACTTTTGTGCCCTTATAACTGTGCGAAAAGGTAGAGTTTGCAAGAGGCAGAACTAAATTAGTGGCATGACAAATAGTAAACGGAAACAATAAAAAAAGGTACGCACTATAAAGAAAAATATAAGACCTTTTATACATAATTTCTTGTAAAAGTTTAGGCTGTAAAAGTCAAAAAAATTGTAAATACTAAAGAGTTTTTTCTTTAGAGCGCATGGAAAAAAGTAAAAAATACATACTAAGAATAATAAAAGCAATGCTTAGCCACTGTCCTCTAGTTAAGCCCAACCACTGAAAGCCAATGCTCAAATCGGGCATACGGTAGGCCTCTCCGATAATCCGCGCTATGGAGTAACACAAACCAAAACAGCCCGTAATAAAGCCCAAGGGGCGAGGTTTTTGCCAAATAAAAAAACAAACAACAAACACTAAAAAGCCTTCTAAAAAGGCTTGAAAAATTTGCGAAGGATAGCGAACGCTCAAAACCTTTAAACCGTCCACAACCATGGGGTTAGAACGCTCTGCTAATAAAATAATTTTATGAATCCATAAATTGACATGATATTGTGCCGAAGAAGAGTGACTAAGTAATTGAGTAATCCACGAATTCCAAATTTCCGCATTTATCACTTCACCTGGTACTCCAATGTTTTTTGCAGACATGGTTTCTACCAAAGGAGCCAAAGCCCTTAACTTACTAGGCATCTCTTGTAACCAACGGTATAATTCTTGAGGAAAGCGCACTCCAAAAGCACAGGCTTCTACACAAACTCTTCCATAAAGTTCTCCATTAATAAAGTTGGCTAAGCGGCCGAAAAATAAGCCAATTCCAGCGCTTAAAGCTGCCAAATCCACTAAGTGTAAAAAAGGTAACTGCTTTTTTCTGGCATATAAATAACAAGCAGCAATGACTCCCAACATACCACCATGACTAGCCATCCCTCCCTTGTGTAGTTCTAAAATACCCCAAAAAGGAAACGAAGAATGCCATTCTAAAAATAAATGAGGGGCATAAAATATACAATAACCTAATCGCCCACCAATTAAAATGCCAAAAGCCACAAAGTAAACAAAATCAGACACTTCTTTTACCTTTAAAGAAGATTCCAAATCTTTAACTTTCCACTTAATAATAAAAGCTGCAAAAATAAATGCGGCAATATAGGATATACCGTACCAACGCAAGCCTATGCCTTGCGAAAATTCTAGCAAAAAAGGGCTTAAGCTATGCGTGTAAGGAAACATTCTTGTAGTCTTTCATGCTTCTGAATTGCTGTAAATTATGCAAGGCGTTGTTTTTGTTTGAAGTTGATATTTTCTTTCTTTTTTAGCCTTAGTTTTGTAAATTTAGTAGTAGAATGTATTTGGCAGAATGAATGTACCAGTGCTTAATTAAAAATAAAAAGGATACTTTATGGATAACCAATCTTTACCTGCAAATTTATCAACACTAATTATGTCTTTAGCATCTTCTGCGACGGTTTCTATGGGAATAAGCCCTCATCCTGAAACTGAAAAAACGGAAGTAAATAAAAAAATGGCAGAATTTAATATTGATCTTTTGCTAACTATTAAAGAAAAAACTACAAATAATTTAACTCAAGAAGAAAGTAAACTTTTAGATACTGTTATTAGCCAGTTGCAAACACAGTTTATACAAATTTAAACACTAAGGTATTTATGTATAAAATTTTACTCTTTATATTATTATTATTTTCCTTTTCGTTAAATGCAAAAAACATTTTGTCAAAAATTTCTCCAGGAGAAAAATTACCTGCCGATCAATTTATAAAACTGTATAAAATTATTAATCCCACTGTGGTTAATATTGCTGGAAAGCAACAAGGAAGCTTATACACTTACCCTTCTATTTTACCTTTTAATTTGCCTTATAATAATATTCCTCATAGAAGCGAACCTCCCTCTTCTTTAGGAACAGGTTTTATTATTAGTTCTAAGGGTTTAATTATTACCAATGCTCATGTAATTGCCAACGCAAATATTATTACCGTTAAAGTGGCCAAAGATAATAAGGAATATATCGCTAAAATTATAGGGCAAGATAAAAGTAGTGACATTGCCTTGATTAAAATTAACACCAAATACCAATTGCCTTTTGCTTCTTTAGGAAGTAGCCAAGCTTTACAAGTGGGTCAGTGGGTGGCCGCCTTTGGTAATCCCTATGGCTACTCGCACACCATGACTAAAGGAATTATTTCTGCTAAGGGTCGAGAAATTGATGAACTTAATCGCTTTCCTTTTTTACAAACCGACGCCAGCATTAATAAAGGAAACTCGGGCGGCCCTTTAGTAAATATGCAGGGGGAAGTAATAGGCGTAAATTCGGCCATTGACCCTCGAGCACAAGGCATTGGCTTTGCCATTCCTATAGATAATGTAAAGTCTATTTTAAAAGAGCTGAAAGAGTATGGATTTGTAAAGCGCGGATTTTTAGGAATCTATATGCTAGACTTAACTCCCTCTCTTTCAAGAACCGTAGGTGCTCATAAAAAAAACGGAGCCTTAATTGTAGAGGTTTTAAGAAATAGCCCTGCCGAAAAAGGAGGTTTAAGAACCTATGACATTGTTACTAAATTTAATAATAAACCCATTCTCTCTTCAAGAGATTTATCTAAAGCTATAAAAAATAGTGCAAGTGATGCACAAATTTTGTTAACTATTTATAGAAAAAATAAAGTTTTGCAATTAAAAATAAAACTAAGACCTCACTCTCAAAATTTACACAAACGCCCTTTATCAAAAAAAGTAAGTTCTAAAAAAGCAAAGGTGTACTTTTACAAAGCCCCTTATAAGTTAGGCTTTCACCTTGTTAATGCAAACAAAAAATCTGCTAAATATCTGCAACTTCCTTACTTGGCAAAACTTAATAAACCCGTAGTGGTAGAAATATCCAAACACTCCTCTGCCCACTTATCTGGATTAGCTTATTTGGATATTATTTTAGATGTAAATTTAAAAAAAATAAAAACAGCAAAGCAGGCTTTTCGTGCTTTAAAAAAAGGCACAAATTACATTCGTATTTTAAGAAATAAACAAGTTTATTTACTTCAAATGCGTGGACGATAACAACTAAATAACAATACTTGCTGGAGTAGAAAAAACAGGCTCGCGAACATCAGTCCAAAACCAATTTAACATAGGGTCCATAGATATGGACTCTAATTCGGTAAACTGATTAGCCGACAAATTACTAAACTTAACAGGTAAAGATTGGCCTGGCCCCAAATATATAAATTCTTTAAAATTTTCTTTTAAAGCAATCTGTTCAAAACCAAATTTAAAAGTGGCAGAGTCTATTCTTTCTTGCTCTACATACTTTCCTGCAATTCTTTTAAAAATAATATAATAGTTAGTGGGCAATGCATCTTCTATAACACTGTCTTCTTCTAAAATGCTTTTGATCATTTTTTGCATGGAGCAGCGTTTTAAAACAACAGATAAGGCTTTAGAAGATATAGAGTTACCCATTAAAAACTCGGGATAAGAATAGGTTTTTAAATATCGATTAAACAAGCCCACCTGAGATACATAGCTAACAATTATGCTTAGCTTTTTACGCAAAGCCGTTACCTTGGCAGAAGTATTTTCCACACCCTTATGGGTTAGATGACTATTTACCGACGGTTTGCCAACAGGAGGCCAGTCACTTTGCATAATACTAATTAAATCCACAGAGCCTTCAAATTCTTTGTAAGACTCATTAATTATTCTTTCTGCTTCTTTTAATTGAATAAGCACTTCGGGAATACGAATTACATTTTGTCTAACTGATAAAAAAGCAAAAGATTCCCTAATAGGGACAAAAAACACTAAAGACTTCATAATCTTTCCTAGATTAAATTAACTAGTGCTAGAGTACAAAAAATTACAAAAAAAAGGAAAAGAAAAAAGAAAAATGTATTTTTTATACAAAAAGAAGCCCGTCCTTAGTCTGATTATCCTTAGAACTCTGCCTAAAAGACTAAACAATTGCTAAGCTTATTTAGGCGCTAAGTAAATGCATTTAAATATATAAGTATATGAAAAAACTAAATAATCCAATTTTTATTAAATTTCTTTTAGTAAGCGTATTGGCTTATATTGTAGCCGACTTAGCACAGTTGCAAATAAGAAAAATTTTGTTTCCTAAAGCTGCGGGTTTAAAGCTTACTGCAACCACCGACCTCTCTTTTGCTAACTCCTCTAGTCAGTATTATGCCATTTTAGAAAGAAATATTTTTTCTGCAAAAAATATTATTCCCACTCCATTATCTAAGAAAGAGCAAATAGCCAAAAAACAAGCCCTTCCCAGTGGCGAGCCTGTGGCTTCTTCTTTAAGTATTAAATTATTAGGAACCATTGTAAATTCCCTACCTAACTACTCCGTAGCTACAGTTAGCCTTTCTCAAAACAGTGCTGCAGAGGCTTACTCGGTTAAAGACACTATTAAAAATTTAGCAATTATTACAGAAATACATAGAGGAAAAATTATTTTTAAAAATTTAAACTCTAATCGTTTAGAATATATTAAAATTCCAGAAAAAACTCAATTTCAATTTTTTACAAAAACTCCATTGAATGAGGCCAATATTCAAGAAGAATTACCTGGTTCTTATAAGATTGCTAGAAAAACGATAAATAAATACCTTAAACCCAAAAACTTAAGAAAATTACTAAGGCAAGCACATGTTATCCCCAATATTATTTCAAGAAACCCCACTAAAATAGATGGTTTTCGATTTGCGCAAATAAAAAAAGGTAGTATTTTTGAAACCCTAGGCTTTAAACCTAATGATACTATTTTAGAAATTGATGGACAACCCGCCCATGGCACTCCTCCTTGGGAACTATTTAATAAATACAAAAATAGTTCTCACTTAAGACTAAAGATTAGACGAAATGGTCAAGTGAAAGAATTTACCTATAATATAAACTAAACGAAAGAAGAAGGCTGTAACTTATGAAAAAAATAACTTTTACTATTACCACACTTAGTGTTTTTGTTCTTACTAATTTTCCTTATGCCAGTTTTGGGCAAACCTCTACAAATAATTTATCTATTGCGAAAAACACTTCTCCCTCGACCGCCACTGCTGACCAAGTTATTGAAAGCTTTGACTACCCTAACGCAGATATAAAAGAAGTTACTAAAGCCATTAGTAAGTTGATGAAACGCAATTTTATTTTAGATCCTGCAGTGCGAGGAAAAATTACCATCATTGCCCCCACTCAAATTACTATAGAAGAAGCTTATAATGCTTTTTTATCTGCTTTAGCTTTAAACAACCTAACTGTAGTTAAGAGCGGAAATTTTTATAAAATTCGCCTTACACGAGACGCTAAGCAAGATAGTATTGCTGTATATACGGGAAAAAACTTTCCTAATAACGATCAACTAATTACAAGAATTATTAAAATTCGTTATTTAAATGTAGATCAAATTCAAAAAAATATTTCGCAACTAACTTCAAAAATGGGACAAGTTAATGCTTATAAAAAAACCAATTCTTTAATCATTACCGATTATGGAAATAATATTTCTAGAATTGCTACTATTATGAAAGAGCTAGATGTTCCGGGGTTTGAAGAAAAGTTGGCAGTAATCCCTATTTATTACGCTAACGCAGAAAAAATGTCTAAACTATTAAATCAAATTATTAATCCTACTAAATCTACATCTAGCTCTAGTCGTTTTTCTAGATTTTCTAGATCTTCCAGTACAAGTTCTACTAAATCGGGAGCCGAATCTTACTCCTTAGTAGTAGCCGACGAAAGAAGTAACTCTATTGTGGTAGTAGGAAATAAAAAAGGTATTGGAAAAATGCGTTCTTTAATTAAAAAACTAGACACCCAATTATCTGCAGAAGATGCTGGTGGTGTTTATGTCTATTATGTTAAACACGCAGAGGCAGAAAAAATTGCTAGCGTACTTAATAAATTAGCTAAAGATATTAAATCTACTAAAAAATCTTCTGAGCCCAACGGAAGAAGTAGTTTTTTTAGGCCCTCTGCTAACCAACTCAACACAAAAACAAAAAACACTAGCATTTTAGGCGAAAATGTTAAACTTACTGCTGATAAAGTTACTAATAGCTTAATCATTACTGCAAATAAACAAGATTACCAAACTTTACTAGCATTATTACAAAAATTAGATATTCCCCGAGACCAAGTTTTTGTAAAAACGATTATCATGGAAATTTCTTCAGACAATAGTTTAAACTGGGGTATAAATGCTTTAAAATTTATTAAGACCCCTACAGGAGTCTCTAGAGTTGGTTTTAATACTTCTAGCTTATCCAATATTTTAAACCCTATAAACTCCATAGGCGCTGTTTTAGGTTTTGGAGGTGGAGCAGAAATTAAATTACCCACACCAGTTGGAGGAGTTAGTTCTGTTTCTAGTTTATTAGGATTAGTAGAAGTATTGAAAAAAACCGCTGAAGGTAATGTACTTTATACTCCTCAAATTACTGCCATGGATAATGAAGAGGCTTTGATAAAAGTGGGTTCTAAAGTGCCTGTGGCAAAAACCAGTTCTTCTTCTGCTGCGGCAGGGATTTCTTCTGGAGTAGAAAGAGAAGAGGTTGCCGTGGAGTTAAAATTTACTCCCTATATTAACAGAGAGTCTAACTCCGTTCGTTTAAAAATCGATCAAAAAATACAGTCCATTTCTGATGCCGCTAACACAGATATTGAAAATGGTGTAAAAACTAATATTAGACAATTAAAAACTTTATTAACTATTAATGACGGTGATACTGCAGTACTGGGAGGGTTAACACAAACCGACAGTAGCAATACAGAAACTAAAGTGCCTTTATTAGGAGATATCCCCCTTATAGGTTGGTTGTTTAAAGGCATTTCCCGCAATAAAGATAGAAAAAACATTATGGTTTTTATTACTCCAAAAATTATACAAAATGAATCTCAACAAAATGCTTTATTTTTAGAAAAGTTAGAAGAGCGACTAGGTTTTATTGATAAATACTTAAGTAATGCTAAAAAATTTAAAGCCAATACTCACTCTGCTTTAAATACCAATTTTAATAATAGTTCGACAAAAGAAAATGTACCGGCTTTGGATGAAGGCGATGACGATAATGAAATTAGTGACGACAATGAAGGCGGTGACGATACTTCTTTTGAAGACAGCGATGAAGAATTATTAATAGAAGACAATCCAAACTTAAACTCTCCCGAAACACAAAATTAAATGTATGAACATAAAGAGTATCTTACTAAAAAACACTAAGCTTTCTGAAGCCCAAATTGTTAATTTATTAAAATTAAAAGGGCCTTTGTCTGAGTTAAATTTGTCGCAAGAAAAATCTAGTCAGTCTTTACAAAAGAAAATACTACAAGCCCTTTCTGAACAATTATCTATCCCCTATATAACTGATTTAAATTATAATGAAATTGCTGTAGATTTAATTAAAAATATTCCCATTCAGTATGCAAAAAATAATTCTGTTTTAGCTTTTAAACAAGATCAAGCAGGTACACATATTATTAGTGCCGAAGCATTTAACTCTCATTTGCTACCCGATTTAAAAAATATTTTTAACACGCCTATTCATTTTTATCTTAGCCCCCCCTCCTTATTACAAGAGGCCATTAACCATGTTTATGAAAAAAATGCCACAGCTCTTGAAGCCATTGATGGTATTGAAGATGAAGAAATGGATTTAGATGACCCTATTATTGATTTACTAGAATCTGATGATGCTGCCCCTGTGGTAAAATTTGTAAATACTTTACTAGCAAGAGCCGTAAAAGAAAAAGCTTCTGATATTCATATCGAACCTTACGAAAAAAAATTAGCTATTCGATTTAGAATTGATGGTGCCTTGTATGATGTGTCCCAACCTCCAAAGCGATTACAAAATTCCATTGCTTCTCGTATAAAAGTAATGGCTAATTTAGATATTGCAGAAAAGCGATTACCTCAAGATGGTAGATTTCCTTTAAAGGTTGCAGGAAAAGCTATTGATATTCGTCTTAGTACTTTGCCTACCACTTTTGGAGAGCGCATAGTGATGCGTTTACAAGATCAATCTAGCACAATTTTACAGCTATCCCAGTTAGGTGTATCAAAACAAAGCTTAAAAAGTATTAAAGAAATTTTAACGCAAACTTATGGTATTTTTTTAGTAACTGGCCCTACAGGAAGTGGTAAAACTTCTACCCTGTATGCTGCTTTATCACAAATTAATAGTATTGATAAAAATATTTTAACCATTGAAGAACCTGTGGAACAAAGAATTCCTGGCATTGGACAAATGCAAGTAAACTCGAAAATTGGACTAAGCTTTGCTTCGGGCTTAAGGTCTATTTTGCGTCAAGACCCTAATGTTATTATGATAGGAGAAATTAGAGATTTAGAAACGGCAAAAATTGCCATACAATCTTCTTTGACCGGTCACTTAGTTTTATCTACCATTCATACCAATGACGCTGCTTCTGCCTTTCCCCGCTTAATAGATATGGGTTGCGAACCCTTTTTAATTGCCACTTCTTTATCGGGAATTATGGCACAAAGATTAATCCGAACATTGTGCAAACATTGCAAAGAAGCCTATCAACCTACCGATGACGAGTTAGCCGACTTACAACTGTCCACAGAACAAACCAAAGGCATTACATTTTACAGAGCCAAGTCTTGCGCGCACTGCAACCACAAAGGTTACTTGGGGCGAACTATGATACAAGAGCTTTTATTAATTACCGATAATATTCGTAGTTTAATTATGCAAAAAAATAATAGTAGCTTAATAAAAGAAGCAGCTTTACAAGATGGAATGCAAACTTTTAGAAATCATGGTATTAGTAAAATTCTAGAAGGAGTTACTACAATAGAGGAAATTTTAGCCAATACCCAAGTGGATCATTAAAACACCATGCCTACTTTTCAATACCAAGCTTTAGATAACCATGGCAAAAATAAAAAAGGTCAAGTTGAAGCAGAAAATATAAAAAGAGCACGGGCTATTCTTAAAGCAAAAAAACTTTATGTTTTAAAAATTGTTAATACTCAAAATAAAAGTAACACAAATGCTTTGTTTACCTCGAAATCTATAAGTACTAAAGAGTTATCTTTAATGACTCGGCAATTAGCTACCTTACTACACTCGCATGTACCTATAGTAGATTCTATTAACGCTACCGCAGAGCAAACCGAAAACCTTTATTTATCTTCTATTTTATTTCAAGTAAAAACAGAAGTTAATGAAGGAGCAGATTTATACAAAGCTTTAAAAAAATATCCTAAAGTTTTTGATTTAACTTTTTTATCCATGATAGAGGCTGGTGAAAGCTCTGGTACTTTAGATGTTATTTTATTACGCCTTGCAGAGTTTACCGAAACCCAAAGTGCATTAATTAGCCGAGTAAAATCAGCCATGATGTACCCTATTTTAATGATGTTTGTTATGACGGGTTTAATGGTATTTTTATTTACAGTAATTATTCCTAAAATTACTGGCATTTTTGACTCTACACCAGAACTAACTTTAGAGTGGTACACCTTAGCTGTAATTGATTTTAGTAATTTTTTAATAACCAAATGGCCTTTAATTATTTTAAGTGTAGGTGTTTTTATTTTTAGTTTCCGTAATTGGAAAAACTCTATTAAGGGACGAAGAAAATGGAATGCCCTTGTGTTAAAATTGCCTCTTGTGGGAAAAATGATTCGTATGTTAGCGGTTTCTCGATTTGCTAGAACACTTTCTACTTTACTTAATGGAGGTGTGCCCATGTTAGAAGCCTTACAAATTGTTAGAAATGTGGTTAATAACGATATTATTGCCGAAGCCATTGACCAAGCTCGTGATAATATTAAAGAAGGAGAGTCCATTGCTGCTCCCTTAAAGGCCTCTGGACAATTTCCTCCCATGCTAATTCACATGGTAAATATTGGAGAAAAAACAGGAAACTTAGAAGAAATGCTATCGCAAGTGAGCGACGCATATGACTTTCAAGTTAATACTTCTATTGATGGATTAACCGCCCTGTTAGAGCCTTTAATGATTGTTTTTATGGGTGGTTTAGTAGGCGCCATTGTCTTTGCCGTGATCATGCCTATCTTACAGCTTTCCAATTTGGGAGGCTAACTTTTGTTTTGTTTTGTTTAGCCACAGATTAAGGCTTAAAAAGCGTTCAGCCCGCAGGGATGTGCGAAGCGTAGCTTTTTCAGCCTTAATCTGTGGCTAAACAAAACAAAACAAAACTTACTTAGTAACTATTTTTAAATTACTACAACTAAACACTTTTGCTTGGATTTTTTTAAAGGCTGCTAAAATATTTTCAGAACTACTATCGTCCCAAGCATCACAATCATCCCATTCATCTTCACAAGCTCCACCTTCTTCTTCTAAGGCATCGGCAAATAATTTTTCCATATCTACCTGTGCACAAAACCGTTGAACATACTTCACTGCAAAAGCTAAGTTATTTTTTATTTTTAAATTCGATAAAACATAGGATAAATTTTGATCGGCAAAATCATATAAACGGTGAACATCTTTTTGATATTTAGAAGTATTCTTACAATTATATAATTGCATCCACTGATTAGCTAACTGATCGGACCTGCCATTGTTATTCCAAGAAATATAATTAGAAAAAAATTTTTCCATCTCTATTTTAGTCGATGTCGCTTTATTTTCTACAGCAATACAAGACCTCCAATTAATATGGTCGGCCACTTTAGAGTAAGTGGGTTTTAAGCTTTGATAGGCTTGGTTTAAAATACTAGATTCGGAAGCCAACACCGACTCTAAAGCACTTAACTGATTTCTTTTAGTAGGACTTACTTCAATTTCATCCAAGCTAGCCTGCGCATATTTAGCAATAGTATCACGACTTTTTTGCAATACGGGTTTTACACGAGCAATCGCTTCGGTAATAGAAATAGATAAGGTTTTTAAATTATTAATGTCCTTTTTTGTAGAATTAATATGCTTAAAATATTTTTTGGCCTCTGGAATAGTTTTAGTTTCTACTGTATGCACTAAGGCCCTAGAAGACTTAATGGTTTTTACTAATTGCGAAATCCAAGAATTAGCTTTTGCAATTAAATCGTTTCTGTCTTTGCTTAGTTTTTCTCTTTTTAAAATTACAGCTAAATATTTATCCAATCGTGCTTGTAAGGCCAAGCGTGGTGCGATTGTGATTTTTGCTAAACGATCTAAAGGGTTCAACAAAGGGCTTAACTGCAAACGCACATGGTCTAAGTTTTCGGGCCTTTTTTGTTCTAATAATCGATTAAGCACTTCTTGTACTTTACTAATATTGTTAGACACTTTTTTTTCTACATTTATCGCCTTAGATTTAAAAGAAGCAATGTTTGTAACAATATTTGGTTTTTCTACTTTTTGTGCCCGACTTTCCATAGAGCTAGCCTCTAATATAGTTTTATGCACTTGCGCTACTAAATCCCTTGCTACAAATAAAGAGGTTTTTGCTTTTTCTAACACTTCATTGGCTAATTTTTGTGCCTTTGCCAAAATACGCTCTCCTTTAATAACCAAAGGAGTTTCTTTAACAGTAATTTGCGATAAATACTTGGCCTGTTTTTTTAAATGCACTTGTAAGTGATTTAAATTAGGTAAATACCCACTTAGCTGTTTGGTTTGCTCATCCACATCGGTGGGATAAGAAGCTATTACTAAATTATTAAAAAAATAGCGTAAAAGATTGGTTTGTTCTGTTAATTTTTGGAAAGCTTCCTCGCTAATTCTTTTTTGATCACCAATGCGTTGGCTAGAACCATCCACATAAGCCTTGTTAGCACGATCTAACAGTGAGGAAGCTTGTGTATTTATTTTTGTATATTCGGAAAAAATAAAATTTCCTTCAACTAACAAGGCCTTACTTTTGGTAATGACTTTTTGTAATTTTCCTTTTGCAATAGCCAATTCTTTTACAATTTCGGCCTCTCTAATGGCAATGGTATTGTCTTGTTGTGCTAACCACGAAGGTAAAGCCTTTAACTGTCTAGTGTAAGCGTATTCTTCTACTTGCAAATCATTATATTTATCCTCTACCACGGGAATAAAATAATTTATCTCCCTTGTATAAAGAGTCTGCGCTAAAGAAGACATGGCCCGTTTTAAATAATCCATTAAATTATCTATTTGCTCTTTCGCTCTTCTACTAGATTGTATTTTTGTTTGTAAGTTATTAATATTCTTATTCATGCGAGCCACTTTGGCTCGGTCTAACAAAAAAGATAGTGTTCGCAAATAGCCTTTCATCTCTAACTGCCAATTTTCCCAATCCAACAACAAATCATTAGCTTGGTATAAAATGCGTTTTCTATTATTTTTAGCCTGAGCCAATTCTACTTCCATTCTTTCAATAGTTCTTTTATTTCTGCGTATCACTGCTCTTAAATCATCCGCTTTGTTATCAATGCGCCTGCTAAAGTCTCGCGAATAAAAATCATTATATTTTTTTTGCAAAGCCACACGCCTTTTTGGAATGTCTTTATGCCAAGCATTATTATCGTTAACTAGTTCTCTTAACCGACGCACTTTGTGTGTTAAATCGTCTTGACCTTGTTCTGCATTATTTATCTTGCGACGCAAAGCTTGTATTTTTGTATTTAATGCAAAAATAATGTTTTTAGCATTTACCTCTCTTGCTCTTTGTTTTAACTTTCGGGCGCTTTGTATCTTCCAATGCGCATCACTAATAGCATTGCTAACTTTTTCCCTTTCCTTACGCGCTTGACGAATCAATTGCTTAGAGGCCTTTACCTCTTTTTCTTTAAATGCATTATTTTCAGAAGGTTTTTTACGCTCTTTTTTTTCTTTTTTCTCTTTTTTTACTAATTTTTGTGCTGCTGTAAGAGGTGTAGCATGACTAATGTTTGCTAAAATAAAATGAGTACTTAAAACGCTTACTAAACTCAAAACAATGGCTTTCATCCCCAAACTCCTTATATTTCTACTTGTTTACAATATGAGTTACAATTATCTATAGATTAGTTAAAAGTCTAGTTTTTTGCCTAAAAAGCCCTGTTTGTTGATTAAATAGCTATGTTTTAGACAAAAAATCAAAATTTTCCTTATACTTTCCAAAAAAAAAACTAGGCAAATGGCCGAATAAATAAGTATAGACCAGAGGAAAAACAATTATGATACCTATCTCCGAAAACGAACAATTGCAAAAAAATACCCTTGTTAAGCTAATTCAAAATTCTCAAAGTTTTATTATCACTACTCACAAGCAGTGTGATGCCGACGGCTTAGGTTCTGCTTTAGCAATGCTTTACGCTCTTAAAAAAATGGGAAAATCGGCCAGACTATTATTAGTGGATGACTTGCCTGATCGTTATAATTTTTTAAATAAAGACTTACTAGTGCAAACTTATAATAGTCCTCATACCCCTATTGAAGATGCCGATGTGGCTTTAATTTTTGACACCAACTCTGAAAGCCTTGTTAATCCTTTGTACAAAGAACTAAAAAAGCATTGTAAATATATTTCTTTTATAGACCACCACCCCTTTGGAGACACTCTTCCTACAGAGTACTCCTTTATACAGGTACACTCTGCCAGCACTGGTGAATTGGTTTTTGATTTAATTCAATCTTTAAATGTTTCTTTAGACAAAAAAATTGCACGCAGCCTTTACAGTAGTATTGCTTTTGACACTCAAGTATTTCGTTATATTAGAGGCTCTTCTCGATCTTTAAAAATTTGTGCAGAACTTTTAGAATACGAAAAAGAACCAGAAAAAATTCATAATTATTTATTTGCATCTTATTCAAAAAATAAAATTAGTTTGTTAGCAGAAGTGTTTGCCACAGTGGAATACCCTTTACCAGAAGTGGTGATTGCAAAAGTACGATTAAAAGATTTAGAAAAACATAATTTAAAAATGGATGATGTTCGTGATATTTTAGATTTGTTAATGAGTATTCGTGAAATTACCATTGGGGCTTTTTTTAGAGAAGATCATCCTAATGAATTTAAATTAAGCTTAAGAAGTAAGGGTTTTTTACACATTAACTCTATTGCAAAACATTTTGGTGGAGGAGGGCATAAACAAGCCGCAGGGGCCTTAATTAAAGGCGATTACTCCACGGTAAAAAATCAAGTGTTAAAAGAAATTCTAAAGACTTTAGAAGATAAAAAAAAAGCGTCGTAACTAAATAACTGGTCCACCTTTTTTAACCACTTCATCAGAAATAACCGCTGCGCCTAAGTTTTGGATATTTTCCATAAACTTTACAGCCAATTCTTTAACGACTTTTCCTTCTGGAATTTGCAAATAATCTGCATCTAGCCCTGGGCATTGTGTGGGAACATCAAAACCAAAAATAGCATGTTGCTTCATGGGTACATTATTTAAAGAACCGTCTTGAATAGCTTTTAATAAAGTTCTACTAACGGAAATAGGAAATCTTTTCCCTTTAGCATAACCACCCTGCCAACCCGTATTTACTAGCCACACAGGGACATCATATTTTTTACTTAATTTGGTTAAAAGCTCAGCATAAACTTTTGCAGCCCTTGGCATAAATGGTGCCCCAAAACAAGAACTAAAAGTTGCCTCTGGTTCAGTAACCCCTATTTCTGTACCTGCAACCTTGGCAGTATAACCCGAGATAAAATGGTACTGTGCCTGCCATTGGTTAAGTCTTGCCACTGCAGGTAAGGCGCCAAAGGCATCTGCAGTTAAAAAAATAATACTTTTAGGATGGCTAGACTCTATATTCTGCCGAAATACTTTATCTAATGCTTCTAAACTATAAGAACCTCTAGTGTTTTCGGTGTACACATTGCTGAAAAAATCAATAACTTTATCTTCATTATAATAAACATTCTCTAAAATAGAGCCTTCTTTATGAACGGCTTTGTAAATTTCTGGCTCTTTACTTTCTTCTAAATTAATTAATTTAGCGTAACAGCCTCCTTCCATATTCGACAGCCCTTCGTGAGACCATACAATTTCATCATCACCAATTAAATATCTATCAGGGTCTGCTGACAAAGTGGTTTTTCCCGTTCCCGATAAACCAAATAAAATACAAGCTTCTTTGCCGTCTTGATTACAGTTAGCCGAGGCATGCATAGGAAATATTTTATCTTCTGGAAATTTATAATTACAAACAGAAAAGGCCGCTTTTTTAATTTCTCCAGCATAACCCGTTCCCACAATAGCCACTTGCCCTTTTGTAGGATCTAAAACCACACCTCTTTCTTCAAAGGGAAAAGTAATGTCTTTGTTTAATTCTGCTCGAATATCTTTTACCGACACCTCTGGTGCGTGCCAAATTTGTATTTTAAAATCTTTACTAATTTGTCCTCGTAAAGATTCCACTGCATGGCTACGAAACATATTATAAGCAAAAGCCACATGCCAAGGGGAGGTGGAGTACACCTCCACAGGAAAACAACCTACAAAGGCTTTTAGTGAATAATTTTTTTTTGATAATACATATTTTTTTACAGAATCAATAAAATTTGTTCCCGTTTTAGTATCTAAAGCTTTGTTAACTGTTCCCCAAAAAAAATTATCTTTAGTATCCGAATGTTCCACTAAAAACCGCTCTTTAGTAGACCTGCCTGTGCACTTTCCCGTTTTTACCAAAAAAGATCCTTGAGGCCCTTCTTCGCCTAAAGAATTCAAGATACTTTGCTTAATTAATTCTTTTTGCATTTTTAATGTGGCGCTATCCATAGTCTCTCCAAATTAATATTTTTTACTTATAACTTGTACAGCTTATACTCCAAAAATTATACCTGTCCAGAGGTTTAAATGCATGTTATTTTCATAAAATGATTGAAGAAAATACATTTTTAAACTTCTCAGTTTTCACTATCCCCGTATTAAAAGATAATTATGTTTTTGTAATAAAAGCACATAAAACTACAGAAAATCTTACAGATACTTGGGTAATAGACCCCGCCCTAGCTAAACCCGTTATTGAGTTTCTACAAACTAAGAAGTGGTCATTAAATGCTATTGTTAATACTCATCATCATGAGGATCATACGGGAGGTAACTTAGAGCTAAAAACCCATTATAATGCCTCCATACTAGCCCCTCAAAATGACCCCATTGTAGCCGATCAAAAATTATCACAAAATAGTAATCTGCATTTTGCAAAAGAACCCGTGCAGATTATAGAAGTTCCTGGACACACCTTAGGACATATTGTGTATTATTTTGCAGAATCGAAAGTGGCCTTTGTGGGAGATTGTTTATTCTCTTTAGGTTGTGGAAGACTATTTGAAGGTAGCCCAAAACAAATGTTAAGTGCCTTAAATAAAATTGCACAACTTCCTGATGATACAAGCATTTTTTGTGCTCATGAATACAGTTTAGCCAATGCTAAATTTGCGCTGCAGGCTGACCCCGAAAACTTGGCCTTACAAAAAAAAATCACGCAAATACAAAATTTACGCAAGCAAAATAAATTTACCATTCCCTTTAATCTTGGTTTAGAAAAACAATGTAACCCTTTTTTAAGAAGTGACTCTGTTGCTATTAAAAAATATTTACATTTACCAAACTCCTGCTCCACAGAGGAAAGCTTTGCAAAGCTGAGAAAATTAAAAGATACTTTTTAGTAGTAAGTGCATGGTTTTAACCATCTAATTATTTAAAAAATCTAAGTTGAAAGCTTCATTAATGTCAAAAAAACTTGGCAAATCTAAAGATCCTGTATTTGATGAGGCCCCACCATTACGCTCAATGGAACCATTGGCCCCATCCTCAATAATGTATCTTCCGTTTCCAGATACCGCAGAATTAATACAAGTTTCCTCTCTTAAAGGACATTGATCATATTTTAGATTAACTGTTTTACGACCACTGCTTTCACCGACTACACTTCCAGAAATAGTAATCACTTTTAAATTATCAGACTGAGCTCCAGTCTTTATATTAGTAACCCATTGAGGCCTAATTAAGCGAGCAGTTAACTCTGCACGATTTTCTCTTAATTTACCAACAACAGTTACTGTGTATCTTTTTTCCCCTTGAGGATTGCTTCCTGTTTTATAGCTAGTAATATCAATAGAGTCGGCATTAATAATTGCGTTAATGGCTTCTTTATGAGTGGATCCATCACTATTGATTTGTATAAAAACCGTTCTAACAATCATTCTATTGGTTTCTTGTTTCCAGCCAACAAAAGTCTTGATATCTTCATTAGCACTCGCGTGAATCCATGATTTCTTTTCCTCTGTATCATCCTTTAATTTTAAAGGCAGACTACTATAAACTTTATATTTTATTTCTAGTGCTTTTACCCATAAATTTTGCCAAAGGCCATAAAAAACAAGCCCTGCACTTGCGCGCTTTTCTTCACTTATCCCCAACTGTAATAAAGTATTATAATTAATGCCGTTATGATTTTTAGACTGAAAAGTTTGCAGAGCTGCATAGTGTTCTTTTCTAAACTGAGTGGCTACAGAACTGGAAAAATTACCTTGATTAGGTTTAGTAATGCCTCGAAAAAAGTTAGAAACTAAAGGAGTAACTGCCGCATAGACAGGTTCAATGAGTAAGTTTTTCCAAGAAAAGGTTTTTTCTATTTTTTGAGGATGATAGCCAATATCTCGATTATTTTTTAAATTGTTAGGGTTCCCTAAAGATAAACTAACTGCAGAAAGCACAATACCACTTCCCCTGCCAGAAGAACCACAAGAGCTTAAAAATATACAAAGTGCCATTAACCCTAATATTTTCACTTCCCTCTCCTTTTTTATACAAAAGTATTTACTGCAAAACTATTATAAACTATTCGTCATACAGCGAAAATTTCTTAAATCCCTGTTATTTCTTGTAAATCTTAAAAAATCCACAAGAAATAGATAAAAAGAGCCTTGTCATTACTACTCTTTTATACTAAAAAATAAGATAGATATTGGTACTTTAACAGGAGTGGCTATGGCTAAGAAGAAGGGTAAAGTTAGAATTATTACATTAGAATGTACAGAAGCTCGTAAATTAGGAGAAACTCCCTCGCGATATACCTCTACTAAAAATGTACAAAATCATCCAGAAAGAATAGAACTTAAAAAATACAATCCTTTTATGAAAAAACATACCCTTCATAAAGAGATAAAATAAAAGTTCTACTAAGCCTCTCTTACGATGGTAGCCTTTTTAAAGGTTGGCAAAAGCAATTGCAAGAAGCTTCTGTGCAAGAAACTTTAGAAAAGCTTTTATCTAATTTATTTAAAGAAAGCATTTCCCTACAAAGCTCTGGACGAACCGATGCAGGGGTGCATGCCTTTAACCAAATTGCCCATTTTTCATTACCAAAAATGATTTCTCTTTCTTGTGATTTTCCAGATTTATCGAAATTTCAAAAAGTAGAAAATACCAATGCTTTTAAAATTTTGTTAAACTTACTAAAAGTTGCCAAAAAAAAATGCCCTAAAAATATTCAAATTAAAAAGGCTTTTTTAGTCGATGATGATTTTCATGCACTACGGTCTGCTGTGGATAAAACTTATACTTATTTTATTAGTTCTGAAACCACCCCCTTTAACTCGTCGCAAATTTATAATATTGGCGTAGAAAGTTTTACCTATTTAAAAAAAAATATACATATCCTTCAACAATTAGCCGCGACTTTAATAGGCGAAAAGGATTTTAAAAGCTTTCAAAACACAGGCACACCCGTAAAAAACACGGTTCGAAACATTTTTGAAAGCTCGTGGCAAATACAGAAAACAACACCCCCTCAAATAGCACCCATTTCTCTTTTAGGAGCTCCTGCTGAGTATCTGGAATTTAATATCACTGGAAATGGATTTTTAAAACAAATGGTACGCAATATTGTAGGCTGCCAACTCTACTTGATACAGAAAAAATCAGAGCCCCTAAAGCACTTGCAAAGCATTATTGAACAAGCAAGTACGCAAAAAATCTTTGCCCCTGCCCCTCCTCAAGGCCTATATTTACGCAAAATTAACTACCCTGCATCCCTTGACAAATTCCCCTTAAAAATTTAGTATTCTTGCGATTAGTAAGACTCATATTTAGATACAGAGCCAAGGAAGAGAAATGCACAAAACATGGATGGCCAAAAAAGAAACTACGCAAAGGGAGTGGCGACTAATAGACGCTACCGATCAAACACTGGGCCGTTTAGCTACCACAGTGGCTAATATTTTGCGTGGAAAAAACAAAGCAGAATATACACCTCATGTAGATGTGGGTGATTTTGTGGTAATTATTAATAGTGATAAAATTAGAATGTCTGGTAGAAAATTAGAGCAGAAAAAATACTATCACCACACTGGTTTTTTTGGCGGAATTAAAGAAAAAACAATGAAAAATATTATGGAAGAAGATTCTACAAAAATTATTATTTCTGCAGTTAAAGGAATGCTTCCTAATAATCGCCTTAATAGTTTAGTGTTAAAAAAATTAAATGTTTATAAAGATGACAAACATCCGCATGAGGCACAAAAAGTAACGATTGTTACTTTATAATAGGAGAAATTAATAATGGCAAAATCCACAACACCTGTTTATTATGCTGGCGGAAGTCGTAAAACTAGTCATGCTCGTATTTTTTTAAAAGCGGGAACAGGAAAAATTACTGTTAACAAAAAATCTCCAGAAGATTACTTTAAATCTAAAATTTATTTTAATGCTTTATTTTCTCCTTTTCAGGTTACTAAAACAGAAAGCCAGTGGGATGCTTATATCACGGTAAAAGGTGGCGGAAGTACTGGTCAATTAGAAGCCATTCGTCACGGAATTTCTAGAGCTTTAGTAATTGCAGAAGAGTCTTACAAAGCCAGTTTAAAATCGGCAGGGTTTTTAACTCGTGACTCCAGAATGGTTGAGCGTAAAAAATACGGACTACATAAAGCCCGTAAGAGCACTCAGTTCTCTAAACGCTAATTCTTATTACTTTATAGTTATTACTTTTTTTGACTAAAATTCAAAGTTAAAAAGTTATTTTTTAAATCGCTTTCTTTCGTTTTCTGTTAACAGTTTTTTACGAATGCGAATGGAGGTGGGTGTTACCTCTACTAATTCATCATCATTAACAAATTCTACAGCTTGTTCTAAACTAAATTTTATAGGTGGAGTTAAAATAGTATTTTCATCTGTTCCTGCAGAGCGCATATTTGTTAACTGTTTTCCTTTCATGGGGTTAACCACTAAATCATTATCACGAGCATGAATACCAATGATCATACCTTCGTAAACTTGCGTAGCATGATCAATTAATAACTTACCTCGGTTTTGTAAATTAAATAACATATAGGCTAAGGCTTTTCCTTGGCCCATAGAAATTAATACACCATTTAATCTTTGTCCCACATTATTTTTTTTCATTTCACCATAATGAGAAAACAGGCTGTATATTAAACCAGAGCCTTGAGTTAAAGTTAAAAAGTCTGTACGAAATCCAATTAACCCTCGCGCAGGCATTAAATATTCTAGTCGAATACGCCCTTTTCCATCGGGAGACATATTTTTTAATTCCCCTCCCCGTTCTCCTAATTTTTCAATAACAGAACCTTGGTGTTGCTCTTCAATATCTACGGTGACATCTTCATAGGGCTCTAAGGTTTTATCTCCCTCTTTTTTTAAAATAACCTCGGGGCGAGAAACACCTAGCTCAAAACCTTCTCTTCTCATGGTTTCAATTAAAATACCCAAATGAAGCTCACCACGACCAGACACTCTAAATTTATTAGGGTCTTCAGTAGTTTCTACTCTTAATGCCACATTATGAATTAACTCTTTATCAAGCCTTTCACTAATTTGACGGCTAGTTAAAAGCTTTCCCTCTTGCCCAGCAAAAGGAGATGTATTGACCTGAAAGGTCATGCTTACTGTGGGTTCATCCACAGATAAAGCCGGTAAAGCCTCTACCTGATTAGGGTCACATAAAGTATCTGATATACTTAAGGTTTCAACACCACTAAAGGTAATAATATCTCCAGCAGTAGCCTCTGTGGCTTCTATTTTTTCTAAACCCATAAAGCCCATAATTTTTAAAATACGACCACTTCTTGTTTTTCCTTCTTTATCTATAATTGTAACAGGTGTATTTATTTTAATTTTTCCTCTAGCAACCCTGCCAATACCAATAACACCAACATAGCTACTATAATCTAAGGCACTTACTTGTAACTGAAAGGGGCCATTGACATCTACCTTTGGTGCAGAAACATTTTCAACAATAGCTTTAAACAATGGTTGCATGTCACCACTAGAAACTCCCTCCTCTAAACTAGAAAAACCATTTAAAGCAGAAGCATATACTATGGGAAAGTCTAATTGTTCATCTGTGGCTTCTAGATTAGAAAATAAATCAAAGGTTTGATCTACCACCCAAGCCGGTCGCGCACTAGGCCTGTCTACTTTATTAATAACCACAATAGGTTTTAAACCTAAGGCTAAGGCTTTTTTAGTAACAAAGCGTGTTTGGGGCATTGGGCCATCAACAGCATCTACTAAAAGTAAAACCGAGTCTACCATGGACAAAACCCTTTCCACTTCGCCTCCAAAATCGGCATGGCCCGGAGTATCTACAATATTAATATGGTAATCTTTCCATTTAATAGCTGTGTTTTTTGCTAAAATAGTAATGCCTCTTTCTTTTTCTAAGTCATTAGAGTCCATAAGCCGTTCATTAGAAGGGCCTCGGTCGCCCAAAGTTCCTGACTGTTGTAAAAGTTTATCTACTAAAGTGGTTTTTCCATGGTCCACATGGGCAATAATGGCTATGTTTCTTAATTTTTCTATCATGAGGAGGTTTCCTTATTGGTTTTATTCTCTAAAACTTTTTTTATTACTTTTTCTGCTCTTTGTATTAAATTTTTGACAGAGATTAAAGGCACTAATTCTTTTAACTCTGCTCCATGAGGTTTGCCAATAACTGCTACTCGAATAGGCATAAATAAATGTTTACCTTTAACTTGGCAAGTTTCTTTTATTTGATTTTGTATACTAATAAATTCTTCTGTTGTTAAGCAAAAATGTTTTTGCTCTTCTGTCTCTTCTGTGGGGAGGTTACTGTCCTGTAACTGCTGCTTTAACTGTGCTACCCAAGCTTTTAATACGGTTTTAGTTTCTGGAAAGTTTAATACCTCTTGGCTCTCTTTTAAAATCTCTAGAGGGAAAAAAATTAATTTTAAAAGTTCCATTGCCTCTTTTAAAGTTTTAGCTGATGAACAAAAGCCTGTAATTTTTTCTCCTAAAGAGTCAGTAAAATACTCCTGCACACTGTTATCCTTTAGCAAGTTAGTAAAAAGTGCGTAGTCCAATAATCGCTCGCGTAGATTATCTAAACTCATGGCTTTCATATACTCCCCATTCATCCAAAGTAATTTTTTAGTGTCAAAAACGGCGGGTGCTGAGTTTAGGCGCTTTAAATCAAAAACTTTAGCAGCGTCTTTTAAAGTAAAAATTTCTTTAGCTTCAGGGTGAGACCAGCCTAGTAAACATAAAAAGTTTACCAAAGCTTCGGGTAAATAACCTTCTTTTAAATAGTCTTCCACCGAAGTGGCACCGTGCCTTTTGCTTAACTTTTTTTTATCTTCTCCTAAAATTAAAGACATGTGAGCAAACCGAGGAATAGTAAATTTTAAGGCTTCATAAATCATTAACTGCCTTAAGGTGTTACTTAAATGCTCTTCGGCCCTAAGCACATGAGTAATCTTCATTAAAGCATCATCGACTACACAACAAAAATTATATACAGGCATACCATTGGAGCGTTGAATAACAAAATCTCCCACCATTTCAGAAGGAAGTGTAACTTTGCCTCGAACCAAATCTTCAATTATGTACTCGGGTTTTACTGAACTAGTATTAAATCGAACGCTTGGTTTTTGTCCTTGCTGTATTTTTTCTTGTGATTGTGCAATTTTTATTTTTGCGTCTTCTAAATTTTTAGGCCTGTAAGGACTAATAATTTGCTGAGTACTTTTATTTTTTTTTGCTAAATCTTTTTGTATATCAATTTCTTCATCCGTTAAAAAACAATAGTATGCCAAACCCTTAGCTAATAAAATATTTACATATTCTTGATAAATATCTAGTCGATCACTTTGCCTGTAAGGGCCTAGATCTCCTTTTTCACTAAGCTTGTTATCATTAAAAAATACCCCTTCGTTAGAAATTATTCCAAGGTTTTTTAAATCCTGTAATTGAGATTTTAAAAAAACCTCACTGCTTCGTTCTTTATCGGTATCTTCTACTCGCAATAAAAATTGAGCGTCTATACCCTTTTCCTTTTGAGATTTTGCAAATAAATAATTAAATAAAGCTGTTCTTGCCCCTCCCACATGTAAATGTCCTGTAGGACTGGGTGCAAATCTTACCCGCACAGTATTACTCATTTTAAGACTCGATTTCGTGTTTAATATAATATAATGGATTAATCATCAACTCTGCAATATGACGATATTCTGACAAAATATCAAGATAAATATTGGTTAAATTAATGTTCAACTTTTCGCCCTCTTCTTTGCGACAATTATTAATATGCTCCACTCTAAAAGTGTATTCTGCCTGGCGAATAGCCTCTTTTCGCTTCTTTAACTCTTTTAAAATACTAAGCTCTTTAGAGTCAAAGTAGGTCATAGATAACACTACAATATCGGCTACCGCATTTTGTAATTTTACTAAATTTTTTTGATCTAGCTCTGAAAATTGAATATGTAATTTTTGCTTTTTAACCGCTAGTTTTACTAAATTTTTATCCACAGAATCAGCGGCACTTTCCACATCTGATGAAAAGGAAATAGCCTGTAGAATATTAATTTTTTCTATATCTGCTTCTCCTGCCTCTTCACTGTCTTTACTAGATCTTTCTATTAAAGCCAATAAAAAGCGATTAATTTCTGCACACAACAGGTCGACATTGTTATCCCCTTCTTTAATTTTAAAAAATGCTTTTTTCTCCCCTGTATCAAATAAAAATAATGAACGACTCAACATACTTCCCATAATATCACCCATACGCAAAATTTCTCTTTTTGCCTGGGTAAAGGCTACGGCAGTACTTAAATTTTTAATATCTTTAAAAGAAAAATATTTTACTCCAAATTTTCCTATACTTTTGGGTTTAGGAATTAAATATTCAATAATCGCTACAGCATAGTTTATAAATGGGTAAAAAATAATTACACTAATAGTATTAAAAAGCGTATGAAAGTGAGCAACACCTCTAATATTAGAAAAACTATCAGCGATTAAAGGTAAAATAAATGGCGTTAAAAAAAAGAAAAGCCCCACGCTAATGGTTTTAAATAAAAAATGCGCCCAAGCTACTCTTTTACCAATATAATTACCCGATACAGCAGATAAAATAGCCGTAGCTGTAGTTCCGATATTGGCTCCATACACCCAGTAAATGCAATGCTCTAAAGAAAAATAACCTGCCGACATTAAACTAATGGCGATCCCAATAGTTACCACACTGCTTTGTACTACGGCAGTAAAAGCTGCAGCAATAAGCAATGTAAGAATAGGACTATCTATAAAAAAATGTAAAAATTTAATAAACAACTCTGCATCTTTTAAGTGAGTACTTCCCAAACTAATAAGCTCTAACCCAAAAAACATTAAACCAAAACCAAAACAGATACGAAAAAATCTTTTCATTTTTTTCGTTTTTATAAAAAAATAAGAAAATAAATAAAAAACAGAAAATAGTGCTAAACCAAAATTAGAAATTTTAAAACTTAAAATTTGTACAATAAAAGTACTACCAATAGCCGAACCTAAAATAATTCCCATGACTTGAAATAAAGTTAAAACACTAGAGGAGCCTAAACTCACCAACATAGAAACCACTGCCGCAGAGCTTTGAATACTAAAGGCTAATAGTATTCCAAAAAATACTCCATAAATAGGCTTGTTAGACATTTTAGATAATAGCCTTTGTATTAAATCTCCTGATATTTTTTGCAAATTTTGACTAATGGTTTTTAAACCATATAAAAAAAAGGCTAAACCTGCTAAAGTATAAATAAAAGCCGTGTGTGCTAGCATAGCATTACTCCTCGTTTCCCATTAATGCAGATACAAACTGCTTAGGGGCAAATACTTGAATGTCTTTTAAAGACTCCCCCATACCTAAAAACAAAACGGGCAAGTGTAAATCTTTAGCTAAACTAATTGCTACTCCACCCTTAGAACTGCCATCTAATTTTGTTAAAAGTACCCCTGTAATATTTAATTTGCGGTGAAAGTTTTCTGCTTGCACACAGGCATTTTGACCCGAATTAGCATCTAAAACTAAAAAAGACTCTTGAGGAGATTGTGGTAATAATTTTTTTACTACTTTTTTAATTTTTTCTAATTCATTCATTAAGTTCGATTGTGTGTGCAATCTTCCCGCAGTATCAATTAACACTAAATCATAATTTTGTGCCTTAGCTTTTTGGCAAGCATTATAAGCTACCGCAGAAGGGTCTTTCATATCCTCGGGAGCAAAAATACATACACCCGCTTGCTTACTCCACTGTACTAGTTGTTCTTGTGCTGCCGCTCTAAAAGTATCTGCAGAAGCCATTAATACCTTATAGCCTTTTTGATGAGCCATATAAGCCAATTTACCAATGGAGGTGGTTTTCCCTGCACCATTTACCCCTGAAATTAACCAAACTACTGGGTCTTTTCTTTCGGGTGCATCTAAAGCCGTCCAAACAGTATTTGCATCTCTGTAAGCTAAATTTAACACATTTAACATTTCTAATTTTAAAGAGGATAACAATACAGGATAAGTTAAATTATCTTTTTTTTGAATTTTTTCTAAAAAATAATGAGCGGTTTTAGGGCCTAAGTCACTGCCATAAAGTAACTCCTCTAAAGACTCCATATCTTCATCATTTAAAACCTGTGTTTTGCTAGAAAATATTTTTAACTTATCCGACCATGAACTTCGTGATTTTTCTAAAATAGAAAACAGGTCTTGATTTTTATTAAAAGTCACAGCTTCTTTGGAAGGTTTTGCTGTAAATTGTTTTTTTAAAGTGGCTTTGCTGTTTTTAAAAAAAGAGCTTTTTACTTTTGGGTATAATAAAAAAAAGAAAAGCAACAAAATTACCACAGCCACTAACAAAGGCCATTGTTGCACCAACCATTGCATATTCATTATACTAAGACCACTTTTCTATTTTATCAAAATCTACTGATAATAATTTAGAAACCCCTTTTTCTTGCATGGTCACACCAAAAAGTTTGTCCAACCTCTTCATGGTCTGTTTATTATGAGTAATAACGATAATTTGTGTATTTTTTGACATTTCTTTAACTAAATCATTAAACCGAATAACATTGGCTTCGTCTAAAGGAGCATCCACCTCGTCTAATAAACAAAATGGCGATGGATTTACTAAAAATAAAGAAAAAATAAAAGCCACAGCAGATAAAGCTTTTTCTCCACCAGATAGTAATTGAATGCGTTCTAATTTCTTACCTGGAGGGCTAACCATAATGTCCACTCCCTCTTCGCCAGTTTTTTCGTTAACTACTAAGCTTAGTTTAGCCGAACCCCCTCCAAATAAAGCAGGAAATACTTTTGTAAATTTATCATTAATTTTAGTAAATGTAGTATGAAACCTTTCTTTACAAATACCATCAATTTTAACCACTACTTTATTTAATTGGTCTTTTGCAGATAATAAATCTTGGTGTTGGTTTTCTAAAAAAGTAAATTCTTGTAGCTGCTTTTCGTACTGTTCGCTAGCTACTAAATTAACCTCTCCAATGCGCTGTAATTGCGAATATGCTTTTTCCATTTCTAATTCGATATTTTTAATAACTGCATCGATATCTTGGTTATTTAATACAGATACTAATTCTTCTTCCTTTTCTTGTGCAATAACAGGTAAGTCGACTAAATACTTTTCTTTAACTTGTTCTACAAAATTATTTTGTTGTAAAACATAGGCTTCTAAGTTTAATTTTAAATTATGAGTTTTATCTTTCCAAGAAAATTGTTTAGTTCGTAAAGATTTTAATTTAGAATCTTTTTCCTCGATAGTATTTTTTTCTATTTCATAATTGTTTACTAGTTCGGAATATTGCAATTGTAAGTTCTCTAAGTGCTTAATTTTTTCTGACAAAGCTTCTCTTTGCACTTTAATAGATTCTTCATAGGCTTTAATTGAAGAAACATTATTTACAATTTGCTTTTCTGCTTGCTCTTGCTCGACAGTTAATTCTTGTAAAGAAAGCGTTAGTAGTTCTTTTTGTTTTAGTAACCCGTCATGCTCTTTTTCAAATTGCGTAAACTGAATAGTTATGCGTTGTCTTTCATTTTGAACAGAAGAAAAGTCTTTTTCTAAAAAGACAAGTTCTTTTCCTAAAACTTCTAAATGTTCTTTTTTCTCTTTTACTTTTTTTGATAATTGTCCATTTTTTTCTTTAAAATTTTCTAATTGGCTTGCTTGTTCTTTTTCTTGATTAGTAAGAATACTAATTTCTTGGTATATACTATTTAACTTATCATTAAAGTGGTTAAATTTTAATTCTAATTCTTTTTTGTCTCTTTCTAGGTGCAATAAAGTATCTTTTTTATCGGCTTGTACTTTTTGAGCATCTTCGTAAGAGCTTTCTAAAAGCTCGATTTGTTCGTTGATTTTTTTCCACTGTTTTTTTGCCAAAGTTAGCTTCGCTTGCGCTTCTGTTTTTCCCGCTAATAATTCTTTAATTTCGCGATTTCTACTTAATAAACTCGACTCTTCTTTTTGCCCAGAACCTCCCGACAAAATTCCTTCCGAATTTAAAGCGTCTCCTTCTTTAGTAACAAAAGAGCATTGTGGATAATCTTTAATTAAACTCCAAGCTAAACCCATATTTTCTACCAAAACGGTGTTAGAAAAAATGTGCTTCACCGCTTCGGTGTAGTTGTCATCACTTTTTATAAAGTCTACTAATAAACCCTTAACACCCTCTTTTTTCATTAAAGAATTTTTATCAAAATCACAAGTAGGGCTCTGCGGAGACATCGATATAAACTCTTTATTAAAAAATTGCGAATGCCCTTGTTGGCTTTCTTTTAAGTAATTTAATGCCTGTATAGATTCCTCTTTATTAGAGGATAATAATAATTGTTCTTTATGACCTAAAGCTGCCGACACGGCTTTCTCTAAATTTTCGGGAACTTCTAAAACCTCTGCAATAGGGGAAAAACTTAAACTTCCATCGGCTTGTTGTAAAGTTTGTTTTTGCCAAAGAAGTACATTTTTTACTCCTTTTTGAAAGCCAGCCCAGCTAGAAGATAAATCTTCTAAACTTTTTAATTTACTACTAATTGATAAATACTCTTCTTTTTTTTGGTCAATAAAATTCTGAGCTTGCGTGTTTTTTTCTTTTAAAATTTTTAAATTAGCATCAATATTATTTTTATCTTGAGATAAATTAAGATTCGTTTGGTTTTCTTCGTCAATCTTTTTAATTAAACCTTGTTGCTCTGCTTTGTTTTTCTTTTGCAACTCTTCTATCTGTAGTTTTTCTGTTTTATATTTATCTAATCTAGATAAAGTCCATTTACATTTTTCTTCTATAATTTCTTTTTGACTAAAAAAATGAGAGTTTTCTTGTGCCATAACCAACAAACTTTCTTGCTCTAAAGAAAAATCTTTCTTTTTGGTATCTAACTGTATTTTGGCATTATCAAATGTCTCTTCTATCTTATGTCGAGAGATACTTTGCTCTTTATTAGCAGTTATTAGTTGCTCTATTTCTGTACTAATATCTTCAATTTGTTTAGAAAAATTTTCTTTGCGCGATTTATATTTTGTTAAAAAATTTTCTGACTGCTCTTTGTTCTCTTGTTCTCTAGATAACACATACTCTAAATCTTTGCTTGCCATTTCTTTTTCACGAATAATATTTTGCACACCAGACACTTCTTGTTGCAAAACATTAATGCTTTTTTCTTTTTTTAATAAATTTAGCGATAGCTCGTCTTTGTTAACCTCTAAAGTGTTTAATTGTGTTTGAAAAGCCATTTCTTCTTTTTCGATGTCTGCTAAAGCGGCTTGGTCTTTAGCCATAGTGTTTTCAATATTTTTATAATGCAAAGCTTGCTTAAATAAATCTTTTTCTTCTATTTGTGCTTTAATTTTTTTATATTTTTCTGCCTTAGCAGCTTGCGACTCTAATGCTCTTAAAGATTTTTTTTGCTCTGATAAAATATCTTGTAAGCGTAATAAGTTTTGATCGGTAAGAATTAATTTTCTTTCTGATTCGCGTTTTTTTACTTTAAATTTACTTAACCCAGCCACCTCTTCTATAAAAGTGCGTCTTTCTTCTGGCTTTGATAAAATCATTCGACTAATTTGCCCCTGTTCTACAATGGAGAAACCCTTAGCCCCCGCCCCTGTGTCCATAAATATTTCTTGCACATCTTTTAAACGAACTTGCTCTTTATTAATTAAATACTCTGTTTCTAAGGAGCGATGGATACGGCGAGTAACGGTAATTTCAGAATGTTTTGCATATTTTACAGGAAACTGGCCTCCATCATTTCCTAAAGTAATGGACACTTCGGCCAAAGCTACAGAGCTGTATTTTTGCGTTCCAGAAAAAATCACATCCGACATTGCCGAGCCACGCAAAGCTTTTGGAGAGGTAGAACCCATCACCCATAAAATGGCATCCACCACATTAGACTTGCCACAGCCATTAGGCCCAACAATTCCTGTTCTTTCTTTATCAAAAGTAATTCGCGTTTTATCTTTAAAAGATTTAAAGCCATATAATTCTAAGTGTTTAATTTTCAAGTGAGGCTCCCGTTTTATTTTAAAAATCCATTGTGTATTGTATACTAAAAGTAAGCGTATAAAATCGACCTATAACCTTACTTTATTATCACCCTAAACTTAGGTTCAGTCCAGCCAGAATTGTTAAACAATCCTTAATGGAAAATAAGCATTTTGCGATGCGTTATTTTTTACCTTCCTTTAGCTACTTAATCGTTGACAAATATACTGCAAAACTAGTTTATGCCTTATGCCTTCTACTAGCTTACGCAGACAATCCAGAGAGTTAGCTTTACAGTTTTTACACCAAATAGATTTTACCAAAATGGCTTTGCCACAGTCTTTTCAAGACTTTAAAACCGCCTTTAGCTTTCCTGAAAACACTTGGCCTTATGCCACCAACATCATTTTAGGGGTAGACGCAAATAAACAGGAGATTTTAAAGCTCATTGAAAGTACATCTAAAAATTGGAAGCTAGACCGCATAGCCAAAGTGGATTTGTACATTTTAAGTATTGCTATTTTTGAGTTAAAATTTTCTAAAGAAAACACAGATAAAGCGGTAATTATTAATGAAGCACTAGAGGTTGCTAAAAAATATTCATCAGCAAAGTCTTCTTCTTTTATTAATGGAATTTTAGATGAGGTTGCATAATGATTCGTGAAATTCATCTTAGCAGTGCCTTTTCTTTAGGCGCTAATATTTGGGTCAGCCCTCATGACAACGGAACCTCGGTAATCAAACAGCTAGATTACTTTACACAATTTCAATTAAGCAAAAACAGCAATAAACCCCTATTTATGCTTTACAATCACCGACTACTGCCTTGTACGGCTATTATGCAAGTCCATTATAAACCCTCTGAAAAAGTCGCTTGGATTAAAAATATTTTTACTGTTTGGGAAAAACAAAACAAAGAAAGTTTGCGTATTTTTTTACCAAAAGATTTTGATGCACAATTATGCAAAAAATATTTAACAGAGATTTTTCCAGATAGCGCAGATATTTCTTTAGTTAGCGAAGATTAAGTAAGTTAGCGCAGATATCTCTTTAGTTAGCAAAGCTTAAGTAAGTTAGCGCAGGTATTTCTTTAGTTAGCGAAGATTAAGTAAGTTAATACTTAAGCTTCTAGTTGATGCAAAATATCTTTTGCTCTATTTAATAAATCGGTGGGCAGTCCTGCAAGTTTGGCTACATACAATCCATAGGATTTATTAGCCGAACCCTTAGTTAAGGTATATAAAAATTCTATACTATTATCTTTTTGTGTATTTTCTTTTACTGCCATATGTTGATTTTCCATATTAGAGTATCGACTTTCTAAACTAGCAATTTCGTGGTAATGGGTGGAAAATAATAAAGTGGCTTTTGTTTTTGATAAAAAATATTCTAATATAGCTTGAGCTAAACTTAAACCATCGTAAGTGCTTGTGCCCCTTCCTATTTCATCTAACACCACTAAAGATTGAGTGCTTGCGGTTTTTAAAATACTTGCTGTTTCTTGCATTTCTAACATAAAAGTAGATACCCCTTCGGATAAAATATCACTAGCGCCAATTCTAGTATAAATACCATCAAATAAACATAGCTGCGCCTGTCTTGCAGGAACAAACGAACCTATTTGACACAACAATACACTTAAGGCCACTTGACGCATTATAGTGCTTTTACCAGCCATATTAGGCCCTGTTAACACAATACCGCAACCTTGTTTTAAATGAATATCATTGGCTGTAAAGTTTTGTAACTGCTCTAAAACAGGGTGGCGACTAGCCAATAAACTAAGGTGATTTTCTGTAAACTCTGGACATATATAATTGTTTTCTAAAGCTAGCCACGACAAAGAAGACAATACATCGGTTTCGTTTATAAAACGAGACAATAATAAAAAGTCCGAAAAATATTGAGACACTTCTTTTTTTAAATCATTTAAACATTCATATTCTAAAGATAAAGTTTTTTGTTTAGCTAACAATAATTTATCTGCTACCTTATCTAAAGGCGCATACCCATAACGAGTAGCCTGTTTTAAACTTTGTTTTGCCTTGTATTCTAAGGGAACTTTATCTTTATGCGTATTAGTTACCTCTATATAAAAACCAAACACAGGACTATAAGAAATTTTTAAAGAAGAGATTCCCGTACGCTCTCGTTCTGTTTCTGCTAAATTTTGTAAATAACTATCCCCTTCTTGAGAAGAACTTCTTAATTCATCTAATTGCGCATTAGCATAGGGTTTAATAAAGCCACCATTTTTTAATGCACTGGGAGGGTCGGCTACCAAAGTGTTATCTACTTGCTCACTAATTTTAAAAGCGGCTATAATAATTTCTTGAGGTAAATATTTTTTATCTTCATCGCTAAGTAAATCATACACCTCTGCAGCCGCTTTTAAAGATTTAGATAAAAATAAAATATCTCGAGGATGACAAGAAGGATACGATAACTTTAATAAACTTCTTTGTATATCGCCCACTAATGATAAGTGTTGCCGTACCGCCTTTAACTCTAAGGTTTGCTGTACCCAATATTTTATTTTATTTTGTCTACTTATAATTTTCGCTTTATCTGTTAACGGAAACTTTAAATAATCTTTTAATAGGCGAGCTCCTCCTGCGGTGCGCGTTTTATTAATAACAGAAAATAAACTTCCTTTATTTTGTCCTTCATAGTTTTTAAATACTTCTAAATTATATAAACTTTGGTCAGAAATCGTAAAACTATTTTTTAAACTTCTTTTTTTAAATGCCTGAGTGTGGGTAATATTTGGTTTAACAGTATGTATATAAGATAATAAAAAATTAACCGCAGAAGCTTCGTAAATGATGGGTGGATTTTTAGTATTTTTTATAACTTCTTCTGGCTTTTTTGAGTGAACAGAAAGATGAAAGTTTTTATTTTTATTTAACCAATAGGCTCTTTGCTGAGCGGTTACCACCAACTCCACAGGCTTTAACAAATGTAGTAAAGCTAAAGCTTCTTCCTCGGTATTTATTATATAGTAAAAAGCTTCTCCTGTAGATAAATCTAAAAAAGCAACACTACTTTCATCATAGGCAGCTATAAAGTATTGCGACAATGCATCTAAAGTGTCTGGGTCATAAACCATTCCTGGGCTAAGAATATGGGTTACCTCTCTTTTTACTAAAATTTTTGCTTCGCTTGCTTCTTCCACTTGATCGCAAATCGCTACTTTATAGCCTTGGGATAACAGTGTCGCTATGGGCAATTTTAAACTATGGTGAGGAAAACCACACATGGGAGTTTTTTCTGTGGATTTTTTATTTCTATAAGTTAAACGAATATTTAATAAGGGTGCAGCGACTTTGGCATCTTCATGAAAAAGTTCAAAGAAATCTCCCATTCTAAATAGTAAAATTTTATCTTTATGTTGTGATTTTATATCCCAGTACTGTTTCATTAACGGAGTCATGCTATTACCTTTGAAAATTTTTCTTTTATTTTTTGATAAATACCATCAAAGCTACCATTGCTCATAATAACCACCACATCTCCAGCCCGTAAATGCTTTTGTAAAAAAGAAACAATTTCACTCGCCAAATCAATACACTGTGCCTTGGGAGGTATACATTTACTAAAAGCATTAATATCCTCCACTAACTGTTGAGAAGAAAACCTTTGGGTTTGTATAATTTTATCTTGATAATAAGCCTTTGCAATAATAACTTGATCGGCCTTATCAAAGGCTTTAACAAAAGCCTTTTGAAAAACATCGCGCCTAGATGTCGCCGAACGAGGCTCAAAAATGGCAAACACCCGACCCCTTGCAGAGTCCTTACTACTTGAAGAAAAGTATTGATTTTTAATAGCGTCTAAAGTTAAGCTTACGGCCGTGGGATGATGAGCAAAATCTTCTATAAAACGAATTCCTCTGCTTTGAAAAAACAAATCTTGCCTTCTTTTTACTCCCTTAAAACTTTGCAAGGCAGTTAATACTTTTTCCTTAGACAGCTGCTGTGTAGAATATTTTATCCACTCCGAAAACAAAACCCATACCGCTAAGTTGTTTAATATATTGTGCTTGCCAAATAAAGTGGATTGCAAGTTTACTTCTTTATTCGTACTACTATCTTTGACTAAAATGTTTTGAAAAGTATTAGTATAACTATACTCGGTAACTACATAATGATTAGAAAAAGGGGGTTGAATGTCCATTTTATTAAAACCAAAGCCAATAATTTTAGAATTAATTTTTGCAGAGTCTAACAGTGTTTTAATATTTTTATCATCACTGTTAACTATTAATAAGCCTTCTTTAGGAATAAGCTCTACTAATTTTTTAAAGGCACTTAACACTTGATCTAAGTTGTCATAAATATCTGCATGATCAAATTCAATTCCTGTTAAAATTACAAAATGTGGTTTATAGTGTAAAAACTTAGGCCCTTTATCAAAAAAAGCCGTGTCGTATTCATCTCCCTCTATAATAAAATGCTCGCCAGATTGTTCTAAAAAAGATTGGCTAAAATTTTTTGCAACACCTCCTATTAAAAAACTAGGACTTAAATTGCAAGATTCAAAAACCCACGACATTAAAGCAGTGGTAGTGGTTTTGCCATGAGTACCAGCCACAATAACACTCTTTTTCTCTTTTATAAAAAAAGCAGATATAGCTTGAGGCAAACTGATATAAGGTATTTTTAGTCGCTCCATTTCTACAGCTTCTTCAAAATGTTTGCTAATAACATTGCCCACAATAATTAAATCTGGCCTTGGGTTTAAATTACTAGAAGAATAAGGAGTTTTAACAGTAATTTCTAAATTGGCCAACTGATCAGACATGGGAGGGTAAGCCGCCGAGTCACTACCTCCAACAACAAATCCTTGCCCCTGTAAAAGGCCTGCAAGACTAGCCATAGCCGTGCCACAAATGCCCATCAAATATATAAAAGCCCCTGGCTTTAATGATTTTAAATTATTATTACTCATAATAAATGGCTTTAAACTAATTTATTAATTTACACATTACAAATACTTTTTAATTTACTAATCCCACTCACAAAGCACAGGGCAATGATCCGAACCCAATTGCTTATTTAAAATATCTACTTTTTTAATTTTACTAGCTAGCTTTTTTGTACTGCAAATATAATCTAATCTCCATCCTTTATTATTTTGTCGGGCCAAACTACGATAAGACCACCAACTGTATTTGTCTTTTTTTTGCGGATATATACTACGATAAGAATCCACAAATCCTGAAGCTAAAAAAGTATCAAACCACTGCCTTTCTTCTGGCAAAAAACCACTAGTTTCTGCTAAGCGAACAGGGTCATGAATATCTATAGCTTTATGAGCAATATTATAATCCCCCACCACAATAATTTGTAAATTTTCTTGCATCTTTTTTTTCAAATGCTTTAAAAATTTTTTTAAAAATTCTTGTTTAAAATTGTGCCGCTCTTCAGAAGCTGCTCCATTGGGAAAATAAACATTATATAATAAAAATTTTTTATTATTTTTCGTGTATTCATGAATAATAAAACGGCCCTCTGTATCAAATTTTTTAATTCCAATGCCAAATGTGGTTTTAACATTACAAGCTAAATCGGACCGAATATAACTAGCTACTCCAGAATAACCTTTTCGCTCGGCAGAAGACCAAATGGATTGGTAGTCGGCTTTTGCTAAAATTTCTTTACTCCATGTTGGAGATAATAACTCTGTGCTAAGCTGGTCTTCATGTGCTTTGCTTTCTTGAATGCATAAAAAATCAGGATTTTCTTTTTTTAAAAATTTTAAAAAACCTTTTTTTTCACACGCACGAATACCATTAACATTCCAAGAAATAATTTTCATATATAAACCTCAGCTCGGTAAAATCGGAATTCTATTTTCTTCCTAAAAAGTTATTTACCAATTTTTCAGGAACCGTGTTGTAATCTAAAAACTCCATCGAAAAAGAAGCTCTGCCTTGGCTTAAAGATCGAATTTGAGTAGCATATCCAAACAAATGATATAAAGGAACTTCTGCGGTTACAAAACTAAAATCCTCTTGCATTTCTGTGTTTTGAATTTTCCCTCTACGAGAATTTAAATCACCAATAATAGCTCCCATAAACTCTGCAGGACTACGAACTTCTAATTTAAAAATAGGCTCCATTAATACAGATTCATTATTTTTTAAAGCCTCTCTTAAAGCTAAGCTACTGGCCACTTTTACTGCCATTGCCGAGCTATCTTCTGTAATTTTTACTTCAATAACACGAACATTTACTCCTACTAAAGAATAACTAGCTAGTAAACCTGCCCCAGCAGCCTCTTTTAATCCATTTTCTAAATTTTCTAAAAATTCTGTAGAAAGATTTTTAGATACCGCTGATAAATCAATAAATAAAGGGCCGTTTTTTTTATTTACACTAATTTCTAATTTTACTTTGGAATAATGTAGTTTTTCTGCAATTTCTTTTTCAAAAATAGCCTCCCCTGTGGAAGTTTTTGTAATACCTTCTCTAAAAGAAACTTGAGGAACTCCCGAGGTAACTTTAATTTTGTATTCTCTTAATAACCGATCTATTAAAATTTCTAAATGCAACTCCCCCATTCCATAAAGTAATAATTGAGAAGTTTCTGTATGGGTTTTAACTTGACAAGAAGGGTCTTCTTTTTGTAATTGCTCTAAGGCTTCTAGCATTTTTTTTTGATCTGCTGTGCTTTTTGCCTCAATGGCCACAGAAATTACAGGTAACGGAAGCATGATAGATTCCAAAACCACGGGCTTAGTTATTTCGCACAAAGTATCTCCTGTGCTACTAAATTTTAAACCAATAACCGCCCCAATATCTCCCGCCTTTAATTCTTTTAACTCTTGCCGAGAATTAGAGTGCATTTTTACAATTTTATTAATTTTTTCTTTTTTTTGAGTACGAGGATTAAATACACTTTGCCCCTCTTTTAAACTTCCTGAATAAACACGAACATAAGTTAAGTATCCTGAAAAACTATCTTTAGCTAACTTAAATACTAAAGCCACTGTGGGTGTTTTAAAATCGGTATGAACTAAAACTACTTCGGGCTTATCTTCTTTTTTTTGTAAACTGCGTAAAGAAAAAGATTGCGCTGGCGGTACATCTAAAGGGCTAGGCAAATAATCGATAATAGCATCTAATAAAGTTTGTATGCCTTTATTTTTAAAGGCAGAACCGCATAACACTGGAAAAATTTTTTGCTCACAAGTTAATTTGCGTATTAATGCCTTAATATCTTCTTCAGAAAAAACTCCTTCTGTTAAAAATTTTTCCATAAAATCTTCATCAAAATCCGATAAGCTTTCTAATAGATTGTTGCGTGAGTCACTAACCTGTGATTCTAATTCCTTTAGTTCCAAATCCGACAACCCATAGTGTGTAGAAGAATCTCTTACTTCTTCTATGGAGTAAGCCTTATATTCTTTACCTAACTCCTCACTCTTCCAAAGTAGTATTTTTTCAGAAACCATATCATAAAAGCCTTTAAATTCGGACTCTTTACCAATGGGAATATGTAAAGCTAAAGCCTTTGCTTTTAATTTTTTTTCAATAGAGGCAATGCTAGATAAATAATTAGAACCCACCCTGTCCATTTTATTAATAAAACAAATTCTTGGTACTTTGTAACGATTGGCTTGCCGCCAAACCGTTTCTGATTGTGCCTCTACCCCATTTACGCCATCAAATACTACCACTCCACCATCTAAAACTCTTAAAGACCTTTCTACCTCAATAGTAAAATCCACATGCCCTGGGGTATCAATGATATTAATCCATTTATTTTTCCAAAATAAAGAAGTGGCTGCAGAGGTAATAGTAATGCCTCGCTCTTGTTCTTGCTCCATCCAATCCATAATGGCGTTACCATCATGCACTTCTCCGATTTTATGGCTGCGACCAGAATAATATAAAATTCTTTCGGTTATGGTGGTTTTTCCCGCGTCAATATGAGCCATTACGCCAATATTACGGAGCTGATTTACATCTTCTAGTTTTTTTAAAGTAAATAGAGCAGACATAACAAAAACTTTATAGCAAAAGTTAAACCTTAATAATTTCTTTTTAATGTTTAAAGCTTAAAAGTTTTAAACATTTTTTATTTAGCAATAGTGTTCTATTTCATTTACCAATAGTGTTCTATTTCATTTACCAATACTACTAATAAGAGTCCAAAACACTTGGAAAATTTTTATTTGCTTTTTTAATAAACTCTTTTTTGTTTACTAACCATTTATCTTTAATTCTTTTATCGTAGTTTAAATATAATTTATTATTATAAATATGCCACTGCAAAGGGTCTCCTTTTGCAGTTTTATTTTTAGCAACAGCCCAAGCACAATAACCACCGTACTGAGGAGCATACTTTTTAGGATTTACTTTAAACTTTTTTAAATTGTTGGCATTAGAAAAATGCCAAACCACACCATTATATTTTGTTTGGTATTTTTTGTTTCCCTTAACTGGTTTATTTTTAGAAAAGTAAGATACCGTATCATAGCCTCCAACAGCTACATTAGAAAAAAAACTAGTGTATATTTCTGCTTTTTTAGCAAAAGCATCAATAGAAAAAAATAATAAAATAGAAAAAAGCCAAATTTTCATTTTACCCCCTAGGGTCTGTTGTTAAACGATAGAATAAAAGTATTTTCTTGGGAATACAACCACAAAAATAGTTATTCGCTAGTGGCTTGATGCTTAAGGGCTAAATAAAGTACTTTCAAAGCCTCTTTATTAGGGTTGTCTACGCTATGATACATATACAGCTTAGTAGAATAATCTAAAGACTTCACTAAAATATGATTTAACCTTCTGGTTCTTACTTGCTTTTTAATAGAGTGCGAGGGCAAAAAACCCCAGCCCATATTGGACTCAATCACTTTTTTTAAAGTTCCCACATTGTCAGAAGTAAAAACAGAATTTAACTGTAGTTGAGCAGATTTTAACTGTTTATTTAATTGAACTTTAAATTGAGGGTACAAATCAGAAAACACAACCATGGGGCGACTAGATAGTTCTGCTACCTCTATGGCTCCTTTAGTCATTGATTCCTTTCCAGAACCCACTAACCAAATGTCATCTTCAATCAAAAATTGCGATTGAAATTGGCTTAACTCAAAACCGGCTTCCGCTCTTAAATCAGGCAAAATACTAACATCTACATCACCATTTCTCATAGAGTTTACCACTTGGTTATAAGACCCATACATTAAATTAATTTTTAACTTTGGATTATTTCTTAACAAAAGACCAATGATAGGGCTTACCAAGTACAAACCCAAAGAGTTTATAGTAGCAATGCGGAGGTCTCCCGACATATTACCACTAACGGTTTTCATAGCCGCTTTTGCCTGATGACTTAAATTTAAAATTTGTTTTGCATAATCAAATAATAATTGAGCCTGCACAGTAGGGCTAACCATCTTACTACCTCTTTCTAGCAGGCGGACACCCAATTGTTGTTCTAAACTCTTAATTTGTTGGCTAACTGCAGGTTGAGTTAAAGATAATTTATTGCCAGCAGCGGTCATGCTACCCTCTGTTAAGACGGTACAAAAAGTAACTAAATGCTGTAAGTTCAAAGGCCCATTCATCTCTTTGAGTATAAACTTTTTTTATAAAAAAGCAAAACTTTCTTTATAAAGAGGAGTCCTACTGTTTGTAAATTCATTTTGACTACCTATTTACTATGTAAAAAATATAAAAAAACAGTATTCCCTTTATCTCTATATAATTTTTAGCTAACTATAGGTAATGAAAGCTATTTTTTTATTTCTTTGTATATATATCGGTGGGTTTATTAACAACACTTATGCAAACACAATAAACGACTATCCTTTTTACTTACAAAATACATTACAAACCTTAGGTTGCCATAACCTAAAAGGTAAGCACCTACATGTTCAAAATTTTTATAAACATAATTATGAGGCAGAAAACCTAGGCAACATAGATTATGTGTTAAATAAAAGTGCTTTTGAAAGCAATCCTTTCCACTCAAAGATTTTACAAAAAGGTGCTGCTTTAAATTATCAATTTTTTACACCCTTTAATAAAAAAGAATCCTTCCAAAATTCCTATAACTGGGTGTTGTTTTACAATTTACAATTACCTAAATATTCTATTGTAGAACAAGATGTTACTAGTATAAATCTTTACCCAAAAGAATTGGGAGAACATCGCTTGTTTTTTATTCAAAAAAATACAGAAACAAATTGCTCAATTTCTAAGGTCAGCTCATTTTATGTTACAGATAATCCCGATTATGCTGTCACTACAGAAAAAAAATTTCAAAAAGCTTTTACCTGTTATCAAACACTACCTTTACAGAAAAAAAAACCTTACTGCGATACACTCCCCTCGCTAAAAGAACTTTATCATTTACAACAAATTGATGCGCCAAAGGCTTGGACAATTAGCACCGGTAAGGGCATTAAAGTGGCCCTTATTGATACCGGAGTAAACTACTTACACCCCTATCTCAAAGAACAAATTATTACCTCTAAAGATAATTCTTTTAAAGGGCCTTATGACTTTGAGTTTGCAGACTCTTTTGCTTTTGACGAACAAGGGCATGGTAGCCAAATGGCGGGCTTTATCTCCTCTGCTTTTGGAGTAGCTCCAGAAGCAAAAGTACTAACTATAAAAATTAACCCAAAAAATACCGAGCACATTATTAACGCACTAAAAATTAGTTTAAAAAATCGCGTTCATATTATAAATTTATCTTTAGTCTTTGCTAAACAAGAAGTAAACATAACAAAGGCTTTAAGAAAAGAATTAATACAAGTTTTGGATCAATTGCTAGAGCAAGATATTTTAGTAGTGCAGGCTGCAGGCAATCACAGCCAAGATTTAGATAACCCAGAGTATCAACATTTCTTTTCTCAATTTAACTATCCCAATTGGGTAAAGGTTGCAGCCTATAATGAAAATTTTAAACGCGCCAGTTACTCTAACTATTCTAATCACAAAGTGGATGTAATGGCTCCGGGAGGAAGTGTTAATAAGCCTCTTCTTTCTACCTTTATGGGTAATAACCAAAAAATTTTATTAGCCAGTAATAACGGAACCTCACAAGCGGCTGCAATTACCAGTGGCATCGCGGCCTTAATTAGAAGTCATAAGCCAAACCTAAGTGCATTAGAGGTAAAAAATATTTTACTTAACTCTGGTACTTTTTCAAAAAATTTGTCTTTAGAAGTAAAATCTAGCCGTACATTAAATGCATGGAATGCTTTAACGCAGTAATTTAAAACTTACGCTTTTTGTACCAAACTAAAATAGCTGCACATAATAAAAATAATAACCCTATTATTTTACCTTTAGTATTTTTCTTTTTTTGCAATACAGGCTCATTAGGGATATTAATGTTATTGGATAATAGTTCTGCTACAGGAGCCCCTAAGCTTTCATTAACCCCTCTAAGCTCGCCAGGCCTAAATTTACTGCTTCCTTGATTTACTAACCGTAAACTTTGAATGGATTTAATAAATCCATTACTATATTTAGTGTAAAAATTTTTGTGTGAACTAAAAGTTACTAAAATGGCAATGTTTCCATGAGTGGTAGCTAAATACCTCGTCCAAAAATTTAAAGACTCACTACCTTGGTGCAAGGAGTCTATCCATAAATGATGATTAATTTTTCGCTGCGAAACATTTAAAATTTTAGACACCTTAGGGCCAGAAGTCGTTTTTATAGTTACTGGCTTTCCTAAATAAGTTTCATACAAACTTAAAGAATCTGTAGGCCCCTTCTCTTTTGCAGTTAAAATAATAATAGCTGTATTAACCCCTCTACTTTTAGAAGAATTAGTACAAACCCAAGATGTGTTTTCTAACTTACAACTCCACTTTTTACTCAATTCAAAACTGACATAAGAATTGCGAAAAATTTTTGCCTGCGCAGTAAAAGAAAATAATAAAATGACAACTATTATTTTATACATAAATGTTCCTCGTTAGTACTCATTAGTACTCGTTAGTAAGAAATGCCTTTATAATCTATTATCTTCATGCCTTTATGGGAAGGAAAATTTTTAGAAAAAGAATTTATCTGTTCTGTTATTGTAAACTCACTTTTATTTTTAGGATTAGCTTCTCCCCCTTTAGAATCTTTATTAGCTAAAACAAAAATTTTCATGCTATTTGGGTTAAAGTATTTTTTAATAACTTTATTTACTTCTGCTAAACTTACTGACCGAACTCTGTTGGCAAAAGTTTCAAAATGCTCTACAGGGTTTTTACCAATACCAGATAAACTTAAATAAGATTCCATTAAATTTTCTTTTTTTTCTAAAGAACTAAATAAACTATTACTATAATACAATTTTGCAAAATCTAACTCTGCCTGACTAACTCCGTTATTATAAAAATTAGTGATTTCTTCAAAGGTAACGTTTAATAATTTTCCCAAACTTCCTTGGTTAGTACTAGAAACTATCTGAAAAGTTCCTAGCTCTTTTAAAAAAGAAAAATAAGAATAGATGCCATAAGTAAGCCCTTCTTTTTTTCTTACTCTATCCATTAATCTAGAATTAAAGCCCCCTGCACCTAAACTAAAATTGGCTAATCTTACCGCCAAACTATCTGGGTGCCCCGAAAATAAATTTACGGGCATACCAATAATAACATTGGCCTGCGTAGAGTCGCCCTTATTAACTAAAGTTACAGGCGAGCTAAAAGTGTTTTGGTTTTCTGTTAACACAGACCGAGGAACACCTTTAGTCTTCCAAGTAGAAAACTTTTTAATCACTGCTTGTTTTAATTCTTCGCTATACTGCCCTAAAACTAATAAGCTAGCTGATGCAGGTTGATAATGTTTGTGATAAAACTCTTTTAAGTGCGTACTTGTTAAAGATTTAATACTTTGTCTAGACTCGCTTTTGTACACAGCCCCTTTATAAGAAAAGTCTTCAAATACAGTTTGCAAAAAATTGTTTGGAACATTAGGTAATCGCTCTAATTCTGCTAAAAAAATTTTTTTTTCTTTTTGCCATTCTGAATCTAAAAAAATAGAGTCACTTAGTAAGTTCCAGTATAAGCGCATTAATTCTATACCATTTTTTGCAAGCCCGGAGGATTGAACCCAAGAAAATTCTTGGTCTGCATTCGCTAAAAAAGATGCGCCCAATTTATCTAAATTATTTAAAATGGCTTCTCGGCTTAAGGAGGTAGTTCCTTTGTCTAATAAGCCTGCAACGGCTTCGCTAGTACCCGCTATGGAGTCAAATCGTTTTCCGGCATTTAACCGCAAGTTAAAGTGAATATAGGGTAAGTCATCTTTCATAAAAATAACTTGTAGTTGATTATCTAAAGTTACCACTTCGTGAGGAGGTAATTTATAATTTATTTTGCTAGATTTTTGTTTAATCTCGGTAATAATTTTTTCTAGCAACATAGAAGAGCCTTTGGATTTATTTTGTACTAAGCTTGTTTTGTTCGAACAAGAAGAAAAATATAAAGCCAAGCTTAATATTAGTATTTTTTTTAGCATAATCAAACCTTTTCTTATTATTTAGTTAACCCTACTGTATTTAAAGCTGCCCGTCTTTATGACTTGCTACTCGCTCATCACTGGTTAAGGCTTGCACTAAAACTCTTTTACTTAATTGTAAATATTTTTTTGCAACTTTTTGAATATCTTTTACCGTTACTAAATTGTATTTATCTAATTGTGTAAAAAAATGTTGATAATTGCCTTCAAGCACTTCGGCAGTAATCAGACCCATTGTTTTATTGTGTACGGTTTTTAACCCCTCCACTTCTTCCATCTGTAGTCGGTTTTTAGAAATGGTTAATTCTTCCTCAGAAACACCATTAACTTGCAAATTTTTAATTTCTTTTTCAATAATACTCAAAACTTCTTTAACAGAAGATTTTGGCAAAATATTAGCTCCAAAATATAAAATACCCGCTTTATCTAAGGGGTAATTTCCAGCATAAATGCTACTAACTAAATTTTTTTGAACATCTATGGTTTTATCTAATCTAGCCGCAGGACCGCCAGATAAAATACTCATTAAAAGATCTAATGCAGGCTTGTCATTATGACTTATAAAAACCCCTGGGTAACTCATAACAAACTGTGACTGTAAAACGGTTTTTAATTTATATTTATTATTGTTTAATTGCTTTTCTTTTTGAATATCTTTAAAAAAGATATTTGTGTTTTTTACCAATTGTGGCTCTACAAAAGAAGGACTATTAATTTTATTTTTTGGTATATGCCCATAATATTGTTTAATCCATTTTTTTGCCTGTGCAGAGTTAAAATCTCCGCCGATAGCAACAACAATGTTGTTAGGGCTATAGTATTTTGTATAAAATGCTTGAAAATCCTCCACGGTGGATTTGTTAATATCCTTCATGCTGCCAATAATAGAGTGACCATAGCCTGAACCTTTGTACACAACCTTTAACAAAGATTGAAACATTAAGGCTCCAATACTACTTTCTCCTCGAAGCTTTTCATCAGTAACCGCACCTCTTTCGCTATTAATTAAAGCTTCTGCTTGAGCTCTTTTAGCAGGGTCAAACAATATCAACTTTTCCATTCTTTCTGCTTCAAAACGAACAGCCCATTCTAGTTGCGCACTAGATAAATCCATATAATAAACGGTAGAATCATAATTGGTAAATGCATTATTTCTTCCGCCTAATATAGATGTGGTAATTTCTAACTCTTCGGAGCTAATATTTTTTGTGCCTTTAAATAACAGGTGTTCAAAAAAATGCGCATAACCCGTTTGTCCCTTAGGCTCATAACGAGAGCCCACCTTTACCCACTGTATATAAGTTAATAAAGTGGGGGTTGTGTGATCTTCATACAGCAATACTGTTAGCCCGTTGTCTAACACTAATTTTTCTACATTTAAATTCAATATAGCTCCTGCTGACGATAGTTTTCTATTTTGTACTGTTTTCTTTGTTAAATTAGTTATTGCTTTTTTTTTGTAAGAAGTGTGTAAAAAGGCAGTGTTGTTTACACCAATAGTTGCTACATTAAAAGTACGGTTTATCCAATAGCTTGCGCCAACTACTCCTGTGAATAAAAAAATAAAAGTAAATATGTATTTTTTTTTGTTACTTTTTTTTTTATTTTTTGCTACTAATCGATTATAATTTTGCATAAATCTTTACTCTCTTTTACCAATAAGTTTTTAAACTATCAATAATTTTAAAGCTTGACTAGATTAAATAGGGGAATTTTATTCTTTACTAGACTATAATTATAGTGCACTAGACTATGGACTATAGGTAAAAAAAGAACCTTATGTTTTTGTTAAAAACTCTATAAAGTGAAAGAAATATTATCTGGAGATAGTCATGGATTTTACAAATGCTTTTTTTAACATTTCAAAGTGGGGACACGAATTTACATTATACCTATTAATTTTACTCAGTATTACAAGTATTGCTTTTATTTTAGAGCGCTGGTTTTTTTTAAAGAAAATTTTAGCTAAAAGTAAAATTGCACAAACAAATATAGATAGCATTATACAAACTGGCGAATTAAAAGAACTAGAAAACTTAGCTTATGACAAAAGTTCTTTAGAGGGAGAAATAACTTCATACACCCTTAAACATATTAAAAGAAATAGTCAAAAAGGTATTAGCGAATTATTTTCTGCTTTTATCATGGGAAAAAAACAATCCTTAGACAAACGCTTAAGCTTTTTAGCTAGTGTGGGGTCTAATGCTCCTTTTATTGGATTACTGGGAACAGTGTTTGGTATCATGGATGCGTTTAAAGAACTAGCAAAATCACAAGGCGACGCTAGTGGAGTTATGTTAGGAATATCTAAAGCTCTTTTAGCCACTGCAGTGGGTTTAATTGTAGCCATTCCCGCGGTTGTTGCCTTTAACTTTTTTAAAACGCGAGTGTCTGAAATTTGCAACAACTTAACAAGCCTTCAAGATCTCTTTATTGCTTATGGGCACAACTATGAAAAATTGCAAGATAAGCAATCGTAAATACTACAGTACAAAGGATTAAACATGGGTGCCTCCATAAGAAATAACGACGAACAAATTGCAGAAATTAATATCGTTCCTTTTGTAGATATTATTTTAGTAGTGCTAATTATTTTTATGGTAACTGCCCCCATGATTATTACCCCTAGTATTAAGATTGATCTACCCAAAGCCAGTTCGGGAACTAAAACCGCAGCTTCTCCGTTAAATATTAGCATCAGCCGCACAGGAAGAGTCCGTATCAACGGAAAAGTAATTAGTTCAAGGCATATTATTGCAAAAATAAAACGGCTATTAAGAAAAAATAAAAAGTTACAAGCTATTATTTCTGCTGACAAAAATGTAGCACATGGTAAAGTAATTTCTGTAATAGATAAGGTAAAATCTGCAGGAATATTTAAGTTTGCCATTTCTATAGATAAAAAATAATAAAAAGGAATTTATAATGAAAGACACTTTGCTTTCTCAATTTTACAAAAATACTCTTATAAAAAGCAACAAAGCCATGACTCTTTTAGAGATTATGATTGTATTAGCTATTGTTGCCTTAATGGCTTCTTTAATCGGTCCGCAAGTAATAGGACAATTAAATAGCTCTAAAGTGAAAGAAGTAAAAATTCAAATTTCTGAATTAAGTAAGACTTTAGATATTTTTTACACAGATTGTGGCTTTTACCCTGAAGAATTAACCGCTTTATTAGAAAAACCCAGCAACTGTGAAAACTGGGGGCCAGATCCTTATATTAAAAAAATTCCAAAAGATGCATGGGGGCAAGAATTTATTTATGAACTAGAAGATAACAAACCCATTATTATCTCCTATGGCGAGGACAGAAGAGAAGGTGGCTCAAAAAATGCATCTGACATTTCTTCTGAAGATTAGCCACTAGGTAACAATAAAAACATTTGTGAGTTTTATAAAAAATTATTGTTTTTTTATACCTAAAAACAGTAAGGCATTTAGCCTTTTAGAAGTAATGATAGTTTTGGCTATTTTAGCCTCTATTGCTAGCCTGGCTATCCCTCAACTATCTAGTCAAAACTATTCTCGCAAAGGTTTTTTTAGAAAGCTTATTGCTTTAGACAAACAATTAAGAAGTTTAGCACAGCTGCAGAACCGCACCTATAGAATTAATTTTCAAGTAAATCCATTATCTAAAAAATCGACCACCCTTTTTTGGGTAGATTATAAAAGTGGGCAAGAAACCATAACACCTAATAAAAACACCAACTCTAAAAATTTAAGCGCTTTTCTTTCGGAATGGACAATGGCAAAAAAAATATTAAAAAAAAAGCAGAAGCTTCCCCACTTGCTAGAAATTGTAAACATACAGCTAGAGGGGTTTAAAAAGCCACTACAGTCTGGCTTAATTTCTATTTATTTTTTTCCCCAAGGAGTTACGCAAAAAGCGGTAATACATTTTTCTGAAAACAAAAAACAAAAATGGTCTTTTGTAGTGCATACTTTTATTAGTAAAAATAATTTATTAACAAAACACATTTCTTTTAAAGAAGCTTTTCAATAAGAACAAAACGGTTTAATATTAAGACATGTCTAGCATTTTTAATAACAAAGGCTTAACGCTAATTGAGGTTTTAATCGCAGTCGCTATTTTAGTTGGCGGTGTAGTAGTTATTAGCAGTTCTTGGTCGGGAACTTTATTAAAAATTAGAAAAGCAAAAATTTATAATGAAGTACATTATTTATTACAAAAAAAAATGGCAGAAATAGAAATTCAATACAAAAGTACTCCTATTAATGAAATACCTGAAGAAATTAGTGGAACTTTTTTAAAGCCTTACGGGAAGTATAAATGGCAAGTAAAATCACAAAATATGTCTTTGCCCAATTTAAAATCTTTAATTGAAAATCAAAATTCTAGCGAACAGTCTCAAAACATTTTATCTGCGGCTTTATCTCAATTACAAAAAGCGGTAAAAGAAGTACAAGTTACCGTAATTCTTCCTAATAAGAAAAATACTTTGTCTTATCACCTAGCTACCTACTTTGTAGACTACCATGCGGCTTCTAAAATAGGAGGCTTCTGATTTTAAAAAATAATATAGGCTTCACCTTAATAGAAACTTTAATTGCAACTACTATTTTAGCTTTTTTATCTATAAATAGTGCCCAAAGCATTAGTCAGGCTTTAAAACAAAAAACAAAAATACAAAGTCGCATAGACGATAATACTGTAATACAACAAAGCTTAAACCTTATGGAAAGAGACATAAGTCGTATTTTTAACTATGCCGACATTCCCGAAGCTGTTAATCAATTAAGCCAACTAAACCATTGGAAAAAACAGGTTTTAAGAAATAAGCAATTAAAACCTAGCGAACAATTAACTATTATTAAACCCAAGGTAACACCCTTAAGATTTTTATATAAATTTCAAGGCAAAGAAGAGCAAGTTAACTTTATTAGCGCTAACCAAGCTAGGCTATTTTCTAATCAAAACTTAACCCGCTTGCAAGAAATTAGCTATTATACTGCAAGTTGCAAATCTTCTAAACAAGGCCTTTGTTTATGGCGAAGAAATTCTTCTGTGATAGATGGCAATGTAGAAAAAGGAGGCCAATCCTTTAGTTTATTATCCAACATAACTAGTTTAAAATTTCGCTATATTGGAGGTAAGCAAAAAAATCCTGAATGGAAAACAGAATGGCCTTTTTTTTCTGAAGTAAGTACCAACACCCCCCTGCCCTATGCTATAGAAATTACTTTGAAAGTTAAAGTTAAAGAAACTGTAAAACAATTTCAAAAAATTGCTTTAATTCATCACCCTGATATTTTTGTTCCAAAAATGAAAATCTCTACTTTTACTGCTCCTTCTACTTTAACCCTTCCAGTCTCTAAACCATAAACCTAAAACATTATGAAAAAAAATTGCTTTCCATCCCCCTTATTTCTGCTTAAAAATAACAAAGCTGTTGCTTTACTATTAGCTCTATTTAGCCTTACTATGAGTATTTGGGTGGCCACAGAATTGTCTTATGACTCTAATGTGGAATATGTTTTAGCTTCACGAAAACTACAAAAATTACAAGCCTACTACGCTGCAAAAGCTGGTGCCAACATTAGTTTGCTAAGAATTTTTTTATTTAAAAAAGCGGTAAAAACTTTTGCCACAAAAACGGGTGCTTTAGAATCTAGCTTTGAACCCATCTGGAGCTTTCCCCTAGCCTGGCCACCTAGTTTATACCTACCTTCGGATTTTTCTAAAGATGCCAAAGCGGCTTTTGCGGAGACCGAAAAAGGCTCTTTTATAAAAGCACAATACACAACCAGCATCAGTGTGGAAGATAATAAAGTGGATATTAATGATCTAGTTTCTCCATCTAAACTTTTATCTACATTTAGCAAACAACAATTTATTAACATTTTTAAAACAGAGGTAGAAAATAACGAAAAGTTTGGGGCGAAATATCGTGATTATAACTTTGCCGAGCTAGCCAATAACTTTATAGATTGGATAGACAAAGATTTTGAAAGCTTAAACGGAGGAGATGAAAAATCCTTTTATGCCGATTGGATAGATCAATATAAATCCATACAAGACACTTCTGATTACATTCCTCCTAATCAATACTTTAAACATATTAGTGAGCTAAGAATGGTAAGTGCAATGAATGACGATTTTTTTCAATTATTAGAAAATAAAGTGACTTTATTTGGTAGTAAAAAAATTAATTTAAACCATATGGATATTGAACTATTAAAAAGCTTTCCTTGGGCTACTCCAGAAGTAATCTCTGCTTTTGAAGAAAGGGTAAGTTCTCAAAGTTTTGTTAATGTCGAAGATTTTAAAAGCTTTTTAAAAGAATTTGATTTAGCCGAAAACGTAGACACATCTATTTTTAGCTTTGACTCTGGTGTCAATTTTCAAATCACTAGTACTGGTATAGTAAACAATACCTCTTATACCATTAAGCTAATCACTTACGATATAAATGAAACCATAGAGCGATTAAGTGAAATTTTGTTTTTTGAAGAGGAAGAAAAAAACCCTGCCTCACAAGGGAAAAAACTAAAATATAAAAAAAATAATTACTTTTTGCCCAACAAAAGTCCTGTTGTTGTGCATTGGCAAGAGTTTTAAAAAAAAGCTTTTATCTTCTGACTTTTAAATGCTAAAATTTTTAAATGAAGTATCTTGGGTTAGACATTACATCGACAGAAATTCGAGCTATTTTAATTCAAAAAAATGCCTTGCAATATTCTATTATAGAAAAAAAAAGCTTTCCTTTAATACCAAACACAGACGACGCTTTATTAAAAACTTTATTACAGGTGCAATCTTATTTTGCTTATAACGACATACAAACTTGTGTTGGAGTAGAAGCCAGCAAATGCTTTGTTCGTACTTTACAACTTCCCTTTTCTCAAAAATTTAAACTCAATAAAATTTTACCCTTTCAACTAGAAGAAGAGTTACCAGTAGAGCCCAACAACTTAGCTACAGATATGTTATTTCTAAATAAGTCTAAAGAAAAAGACTCAGAAATTTTAGTGGTAGCTACTAAGAAAAAAGAATTACAACTATTAATAAAAAATCTTAATGCATTAAACTTTAATTTAGAATCTATAGCCCCTATTCAATTAAGCTTAACTAGTATCCTTCCTTCTTTTGAGGAAGATTCCTTTGCAAAAAAAACAAAAGTGTATTTAAACTTAGATTTACGCTCTAGCTACCTTAATATAGCAAAAATTTATAATGGACAGTGTTACATTACTCAATCTACTCCACTTAATTATAGCCTAAGTACATTGATTAAACAGCTGGCCGATAAATACTCTATTTCGTTAGAGCAGGCAGAAACAGAATTTTTAAAAAATAGCTTTATTGTAATGCCTACTCACTTAAATGGCATTACTCCAGAGCAAAAAGAATTTTCGGATAACATTACATCTCACCTACAAGAATTTATTACAGAAATAAAAAAAGAATTTTTAAAATTAAAATTAACCGGTGAAGATTTAGCATCTATAGAAATTTATGGCGAAGCCCTGTGCATAAAAAATTTGAAACCATTTTTAAAGCAAGAAATAAATATAACTACAACAGACTTTCAAACACAGGTATTGCAATCTCCAGAAGAATTAAGTGCTAAACATGATATTAAAAACGCCAAATTTATAAATGCGCTAAGTCTAGCTGTAAGTATGTCTACACCCTTAAAGCAAATCAATTTTTTACAAGGCGAATTATCCCCAAGTAATCAAAAAATAAAAAAATTTTGGACATCTAATCAGTCAGTAATAAAAATTGGTCTCGCCACATGGACCATTGCCATAATATTTGGATTTTTTAAACAAAGCATAACCTATAAAATGGCTGATGACAGCTACTTTAATTTAAAAAAGATTGCAAAAAAAACGACTAAATTAAAAGGCAGAAAGTTAAAACTTAGTAGCATAAAAAAGATAGTTAAAACTTATAAAAAACAAAAAAACTCGCAAGATTTTTTTTCTCAGCTGCAAAAAGTTAAAACGCCCATTTATTTTTTTAATAAACTTTCTACTATGCCTCGCACCATTAATGTGAATATTACTTATCTAGATATTTCTACTGTAAAAAAACAAATGACAGTAAAAGGCTATAGCAAAGATAGTGTATCTTCTATAAACTTTAAAAGTTATTTACAAAGCATTAGTAAAAATAAAAAGCCTATAGGAAGGGCTGTTAAAACAGGCAGTGGAACTACATTTAACTATACTATCCCCTTATAATTATGAAAGAAAATATCTTAAATCTTATTTCTACCCTGCAAGAACAAGTAAAAGTTTTGTTAATTCAAATTCAAGAACAAACTTTTTACAATGTAACAAAAGATTATTACCAAAATTCTTCGGTAATTATTCAAAAAATAATTAAATACAGCTGCCTGGCTTTAAGTGTTTTTATTATTATCTATATTCCCTATTCTTTTATAAATGCATCTAATATGGATATTAAAGTATTTTTAGAACATAAAAATTTAGCAGAAAATTTAATTCAATCTAAAACTAAACCGCTAAAATCGCACCATAGCCATGGCCCCTTTGCTTTTGATAAAATTAAACAAAGTATTGAACAAAAATTACAAAAATTTCAATTATCCACTCAACAAAGCTATAAAATTAAAAAAATAAATAGCGGATTAATTATTAATGTTCGCTGGTTAAATTTAGAAGAATTTATTACTATATCAAAAATCTTAGAAAAAATTCATCCTCAATTAAAAATGACACAGCTAAAGATGACTCCCGAAAGAAGAGAGCTGTATTTTAATACCGTTTTTATATTTAAATATTTTAATATTAAACAAAATATAGCAAAAAAATAAAGCTTTACTTTTACAACCCATGTTTATACTAAAAAATCTTTTTTCTATTATAAAAAATAATAAATACTTAATTATCTTAGGCTTAGGCTTAACTTTTTTGTTTGTTACTTTATTACTGCCTTATCAAGACATTAACACTTACATCAGTTCGCAAATAAATACTTACACTAATGGAAAAGTACAGTTTACAGCAAAAAAATTTTTGATATCTCCTTTTATGGAATTGCAATTTATGGACAGTGTAACTTCTTACAAAAAAATAGAAGTTCCTATAAAAAAAATTGCTATCAAACCTTTGTGGCTACAAAGCTTATTGCTTAATTTTGGCATAGAAGTAAATGCGCATTCTATTTTTGAAGGCAATATACAGCTTGTTGTAAAAAAAAATAAAAGCAAAAAACACCCCCTAGCTTTTAATGCTTACTTGCAAAATATTTCTTTAGAAAAATTACCACTACCCTTTATTAAATTACATGGAAAAATTTCTGCTAATATAAAAACTTTAATAAACCCCCATTGGCTTTATGCTCCTAATATTTATTTAGAAGTAATTAATAACAAAAAAATACAAGTATTTAGATCTAAAATCCCTAGCCCTTTTGGTCCTATACAAATCCCTTTAATACACTTTTCAAAATTAAAAATAAAAGCCGCTACTCAAAAAGAAGTGCTAAATATTCAAAATCTAGAACTGGGCTCCTCCACAGATGCTTTATATATTAAAATAGCCGGTACCGCTGCTTTAACTATTAAAAAACAAAGACGCAAAAATACTCTGTCTATAAAAAATTATAAATTATCCGTCTATATTAAAGCGCAACAACCTCCCCCTAGCTGGAAAAGTTTATTGGCTTTACTAGACAATTATAAAACAGGAAATGTGTACCAGTTTCATATTAAAGGTAATAGCCTTAACGCTATTCCAGAATTAACACGATAATCTTTAGCCTTGTTAAATTTGTCGCAGCGCATTGTACACGGCTATTTTACAGCTTCAGCAGTCTAGAATCCTTATTTCGTTTTTTTTTAATGCACCTGCGCAATAAGACCCTTTAAGTGCTGGATTTTTTTTGCAAACATGCTTATAAAGAAACACATATATGGAGGATATTTATGAGTTTAAATAAAGCAATGATCATCGGAAGACTAGGTAACAATCCTGAAGTGAAAACTATCTCTACGGGCAACACTGTAGCTAATTTTAGTATTGCTACCAGTGAAAATTGGCTAAAAGATGGAGAAAAGCAAGAACGAACAGAATGGCACCGCATTGTAGTATGGGGAAAAATGGCCGACATTTGTGGTAAATACTTGTCTAAAGGCAGCTCTGTATATGTAGAGGGTCGCATTCAAACTCGATCTTGGGAAGATAAAGACGGGCAAAAGCGCTACACTACCGAAATTAACGCACAACGGGTTCAATTTTTAGATACAAAAAAATCACAAAATGCTACGACTTCTACGGAAGATCATTTTACTCCAGCTGTATCTGCTGAGCCACAATTTGATGCTGGCGAAGAAATTCCTTTTTAAAATAGCCGTCACCTAGCTATTTTTTTATATTTCAATAAAAAGCCTCTAAAATTTAGAGGCTTTTTTAATTAAATACCCTATTATTACCTAGTCCATAGTGTGAACTATACACTTTAAAGCTAGTCAACCGCTCCTTTTTTTTTTAAAATAAGCTAATATTAAACCATTTTATTATAAGGTGCTTCTATGAAAAAAATCTTTTATTTAATTATAGTTCCTACTATTTTATCTTTTACTAATAACGCCTTTGCTTATCATGTAGTTAAAGTAAAAAATAAAAAAATACTAATTACCTTTTCTCCTGAAGAAAATGTACAAACTAAAGATACTTTTTATGCTATTAATAATACAGGAAAAAAGAAAGCCATTGTTTTAATCACTAAGGTTAAGGGCAATAAAGCCATAGCTAAAATTTTAAAAGGGCGAGCAGAAAAAGGGTGGACATTGCGCGTGCGTAAAAGAAGTGTAGTTAGTCGTCCTGTACAACCAGCTAACTCGTATCAGCCCAGAACAAATACCGCGGCTACTTCTTCTTATCCAAAAAAATCTAAAAAACTATTTAACCATCTTAGTTTTTTATGGGGCTATTCTTTAAATCGCTTACAAACCTTTGTCAGTCCAAAAACAATAAAGCACTCTGCCTCTTCTTTTTTTAATTTTGAAACTAGTACTACCCTATTTCTTCCTAAAGAGCCTATGTTTGGTTTAAAAATTTTATCTAGCACCGAAAACTTTACCCTAAAAGCCAAATGTAGTGATGGCACTACAACAAGCAATTGCGCAGCTAGCATTGTGTACTTAGGAGGCGGAGCTTTAGCTGTGATTCAAGCTCCTTTAAGCGATAAGTTTAGTTTGTGGGGTGGCGTGGGTGGAAAGCTGTTATTTCCTGTCTATAAAAAAATAACTACACTAGCAGTAGATTATCACTATCTAGACAAAGCCTCCATTAAACTAACCAGTGCCTTATTGCTGTCTGGCGGATTCACTTTAGGCTTAAACTCTAAATTTTCTATTCCTTTTAATGTAAATTACACCCTGTTCCCTTCTTCTGCAGAGGTAA
>VSKW01018618.1_pt1 | contig 53809 bp, 40 predicted proteins | sample 4798611 | NCBI WGS metagenome assembly VSKW01 (sample SAMN12179536, study PRJNA552185) | sponge metagenome | biome: deep-sea hydrothermal plumes; feature: spots directly above weak diffusing fluid; material: sea water; isolation source: sponge from the Crane site of a hydrothermal vent ...
AACAAAGACTCCTGATATGATCTTTTTTATTAAAATAGTTTAAAAAATGAAGTAATTTATGTATTGTCTGAATAAAAAAACACATAAATTATTCATTGAACTGCTTATTGCAAAGGTCTCAGAATAATACTTTGACAATAAAATATCAATTTGAGATCTTTCTTCTTCTTTTATTGATACAAAGCAGTGATATGAATGATGAGCATGTGACGGCTTTTTTTGGCTATAGAACATGTCTTATTATTGAATTGCATGCTTGAGAAAGCAGTGTTAAGCAATGGCTTATTTTTATTGTGATCAAATTTAACGATCAAATTCAAGGTTATATTTAGGGGCTGAAATATAAATTGACACACTTACGTAAACGAATCAATTAGTGAAAGAAAGGCGATTAAAAGCAAGTAGACAATCTGACAGCATGCTCCTTAATTAGTTTTTTGGAAAATAGAGGCCCTGTATAGTGTTGTATTTTTTGATCAGTTCTTTTTCCTTTTTTAGGTATCTATAGAAGGTTCATGTTAAAATTTTAAATTATGCAGTTGTTCAATGTAGTGTAAAGAATAATCTGAATACGATTTTTTTTGAGCAGTTTAGAACAGAGATTATGCTGACATAATAATAAACATCCGATACGGAAATATAGGCAAACTTGATGATAAATTAAATGGATTGAATGAACTCTTTTTTTAAAAATTGAATTTGATCTCTAATTTTAGAAGCTTCTTCAAATTCTAAATTGCTGGCATGGGTTAGCATTTTCTTATCTAATGTTTTTATTAATTTGGCTAATTTTTTAGGATCTTTCATAATTTCTAGGTCATCAGATGATAGATTTTTTTTGTTTTTGCTGACAAATGAATTATCTTGTAATGCATTGATAATTTGTTTGGAAATACCTTTAGGTGTAATGTTATTTTTTTGATTATACTCCATTTGTTTTTTACGACGTCTTTCTGTTTCAGTAATTGATTTTTCCATTGATGAGGTCATGCGATCAGCATATAAAATAGCTTTACCATTTAAATTTCGAGCTGCTCTACCAATTGTTTGAATTAATGAGCGTTCTCCGCGTAAAAAACCTTCTTTATCTGCATCAAAAATAGCCACTAATGAGACTTCCGGAATGTCTAATCCTTCTCGTAATAAATTAATACCAATCAGTACATCAAAAAGGCCTAATCTTAAATTTTTTATAATTTCAATGCGTTCTATTGTGTCAATATCTGCATGTAAATAACGCACTTTAATGCCTTGTTCTTGAAGGTATTCTGCTAAATTTTCAGACATTTTTTTCGTTAAAACAGTCACTAGTACTCTTTCATTTTTTGTTATTTTTAGTTTCACTTCACTCAGTAAGTCATCAACTTGAGAAACCGCAGGACGGATTTCAATTTCAGGATCTAGTAATCCAGTTGGACGAATAATTTGTTCAACTTTTTGTTCTTGATTCTGTAATTCATAAGGACCTGGTGTTGCTGAAATAAAAATAGTTTGCGGTCTAATGCTTTCCCATTCTGAAAATTGAAGTGGACGATTATCTAAAGCTGAAGGTAAACGAAATCCAAATTGAACTAAATTTTCTTTTCTAGCTCTATCTCCTTTGTACATGGCGCCTAATTGTGGAATCGTGACATGTGATTCATCTACAATCAGTAATGCGTTATCAGGCAGGTAATCAAATAAGGTAGGTGGTGGAGATCCTGCAGGTCGCCCTGATAAATAACGAGAATAATTTTCAATCCCTGTGCAATAGCCTAATTCTTGAATCATTTCTAAATCTAGTTTAGTTCTTTGTTCTAAGCGTTGCGCTTCGATTAATTTATTTTGTTCATTTAATTTCAGTAGTTCTTGTTTGAGTTCAATTTTTATATGATCTATCATTTTTATTAAAGTATCTTTTGGAGTTACATAATGTGTTTTAGGATAGATTGTAACACGAGACATGATTTCAATGATACGACCTGTGAGTGGATCAAATCGACTAATTTTTTCTACTTCGTCTGCAAATAATTCAATACGAACTGCTTCATGATCCATGTCAGCTGGGAAAATATCAATCACTTCTCCTCTGACGCGATAAGTTGATCGTATAAAATCTAAATCGTTGCGTGTATACTGCATGTGTGTGAGCTTTTTTAAAATAACACTGCGATCTATGATGTCACCACAATTGACATGCAATACCATTTTTAAATAAGATTCTGGACTACCTAGGCCATAAATAGCTGAAACAGTTGCAATAATAATCGTATCTTGTCTTTCTAAAAGAGATTTTGTTGCAGATAAACGCATTTGTTCAATATGCTCATTAATAGACGAGTCTTTTTCTATATAAGTATCGGAAGCAGGGACGTAAGCTTCTGGTTGATAGTAATCATAATACGATACAAAATATCTGACTGCGTTATGTGGAAAAAAAGCTTGAAATTCTCCATAAAGTTGTGCAGCCAGTGTTTTATTAGGAGCCAAAATTAAAGCGGGTCGATTCAGTTGATGAATTGTTTGTGCGATGGTAAAAGTTTTACCTGAACCGGTGACTCCTAATAATGTTTGATTGTGTAAGTTTTTTTGAATACCTTTGATTAATTGTTGAATGGCATTCGGTTGATCGCCTGCAGGTTTAAAGGTTGAACATAGTTTAAAAGATTTTATCATCATATCGTCCAGATCGTATAGTCTTAATCTGAAATCTATTTAAAAAACAGGGTAAGACCAGTTCTATTTTTTTATTTAGAGTATGAGTGTGGCTGTTAATCGTTTGAGTGCTTCTGTTAGCTCTGAATCATGTAAGGCATAAGATAAGCGTAAGTAACCTGGTGAGCCAAAAGCGCTACCGGGTACAACTGCAATGCCAGCCGTTAATAGTTTTTGTGCAAGCTCTAGATCTGAGCCCAGCGCTTGATTTTTTAAAATTTGATTAATACAAGGAAAAGCATAAAAAGTGCCTTGACTAGGTAATATATGGACACCTGCAATATTATTTAATTGCTCAAAAACAAAATCATGTCTTTTTTTAAATGTTTGAACCATATTAGGAATTAAATCATGTGCTTTCATTAAAGCCGCTTCTGCTGCAGCTTGTGCGATAGAACAAGGATTAGATGTGCTGTGACCTTGGATTGCTGTCATGCCTGAAATAATCCACTCAGGGCCGGCCGAAAATCCAATTCGCCAACCTGTCATTGCAAATGCCTTAGATACACCATTAATAATGACTGTTTGTGATTTTAATTCAGGGCAAGCATTGATAATATTGCTGAACGGTTCTTTGCCCCAATAAATATATTCATAAATTTCGTCACTGATAATGATAATATTAGGATGTTTTTTGAGGACTGCTGCTAAAGCTTGCCATTCAGTTTTTGTGTAGGTCATTCCGCTTGGATTAGAGGGGCTATTGAAAATAATCACTTTTGTTTTATCCGTAATCATTTGTTCTAATTTTTGAGGTGTGATTTTAAATGAATTTTCCCATGTTGTTTCAATAAAAACAGGTGTTCCACTCGCTAATAGAACCATATCAGGGTATGAAACCCAGTATGGTGCGGGAATTAAAACTTCATCTCCTGTATTGATGACAGCTTGTAATAAAGAGTAAATAGCTTGTTTAGCTCCGGTAGAGGCTAATACTTCTTGTTTCGTGTAAGTTAAGTGATTATATTTTTTAAATTTTTCAATAATGGCTTGTTTTAATTCTACTGTACCGCTGACAGGTGTATATTTTGTTTGATTTTGTTGAATCGCTTGAATAGCATATTCAGACGCAGCTAGTGGTGTCTGAAAATCTGGTTCCCCGACACCCATATTAATAATATTTTTACCTTGCCGTTTTAATTCAGTCGTTTGAGCACTAATGGCTAATGTAGGAGATGGTTGAACTTTTTTAAGACGATCAGCAAGGCATAACATATGAGTGGATCCTGTGGCAATCATAGGTGTTTTTTTAATTATACACTGATTCTATCTATTTCTAGTAATAAAATGTAGACAAGCTATCTGATCCCTGTGCAATAAGAGAATATCTTTTAAATACTTTTTGTTTTTCAAAAAAAAGAGGAAATGAGTTGTCTTTCCTCCTATTTTTTCAAGATTTCATTTAAATTTAGATTAATAAAAAATCATCAAGCTTCAGCGTCTTTTTATATGAATTATGCTGTTTTATTGAAACGATCTTATTCTAGGGTGTCTCCTCAATCTATAAATGATTTTCAGATTGAGGGCGCGCCCTAAAAAAATGGAGTTCTGATTAAATTTCAGGGCGATTGAAGTGAGGCAATAGATAGATTAGGCATGAAATAATTGATCACAATTTTAAGACAAAAAAAAGCATGAGGGCTTTGGACGTTATTTACGATGATTGCTTGCTTGATTTTTTTCATCTCAATATCTATGATTCCGTCATTTAAACTGTTTTTTTAAAAAAATTGATTTAGTCAGGATTGACTCATTCAGCAAATGATGCCTTTTCAAGTATTGGTAAGTCATGTAAACCTCCTTCTTTTGTTGAGATAAAGAAGGAGTACGAATGATTAGCATTTGACTGCTTTTTTTAACTATAGAAAATGCCTTACTGTTGCACTTTACACTTGAGAAGGCAAAATTTAAAAAAATTGCATTCTTCAGGATCGACTCATTGTATTAAGGCAGACATAGGAATAGGAAGACATGATAAGCTCAATCCTGATGATTGATTCTGATCTTGATTACGACGACATCCAAATTTCTTGATATAAATCCCTTGCTTTATCTCTAAAATATATTCTTGAACATTATTTTTTTTAGCCAATAAATGTATCAAGATGTCTTGATAAAAATAAGTCAATGGTATGGTTTCAAGGTTAATGCTTGCGATATTTTGTTCTATTTTTGAAAGTAAACTTGCTTTGTATGAATCAAAGTCTTGAAATTGTTGAGAGGCTACAATAAAAAACTCAAGTAAAGCTATTCGATATAAAATGCTAGGCAATTCATAAAAGTCTCTCACTGTTAAAGCTGAATTAACAAGTATATGTTGCGATTGATTATTTGACACTTTTTTGTTACGTCTCACCTCATCTGCATGAGATAGTAGTAATTGATATAAAACGATATTAAAATATTGTTCTGCAGATGAGAGCGAGGTAATTAACTTAGGATTTTGATTTGGAAATTGAGTTTTCACTTGCTCTCTGATTTTCTGTTGAATTTTAGGATATTCTTCAGATATTTTTTGAGCGATTAAATGTCGTTTAGAAAAAATTTTTTGACCACCTATCGCATTAATAATAGGCCGGAATCTTTTGAAATTTCTTTCAAGATCTATATTAGCAGAAGGTATAGGTGTAGCTGTAGCGATTAAAGATGAACAAATCAAAACGAAAAATATAAAAATAGTATAATTTCTAATCATTTGGTTCTCCATTAAAGTAGAATTTTTTGATTTAAATTCATCTTATTTGATACTATGAAAGTAACACGAGGCAATATTATCTTTTTATTATTATAGTTGGAATCCTGGTTTTTTCAATATAGAGTCGATTATTAATAAATCAATTTTTTTAAATTTGGCCCATTCATCCATGAAGTGCAACACCTAAAGGTTTTTCTATTCCTCGCATAACTTCGTTAGGTGTTCGATAGTTTAACACTTTTCTAGGTCTATTATTGAGTGTTTTTTGAATTGCTAAAACCTCATCATTTTCTATGCCTATAAACTCTGTTTTCTTTGGAAGATATTGACGAGAGAATCCATTGGTATGCTCATTTAAACCTCTTTACAAAGAAGCATAAGGTGTAGCAAAATAACATTGTATTTTCAATGCGATTTCTATAGCATGAATAGAATAATGCTTTGACAATAAGATGTAAATTTGAGATCTTTCTTCTGCATTCAAGTGTTGATAAGCCATGTCATTCTCCTTCTTTTGTTGATAAAAAGAAGTTACACGAATTATTAGCATTTGACTGCTTTTTTTTGTCTATAGACAATGCCTTACTGTTGCACTTCACATTTGAGAAGGCATTTTTTTAATAAAAAATATAACCTAAGGATTCGATTTTTTTGTGTCACAGTGATTTCTTTTTTTATCGATTCAATACGGTGATATTGAATCATTAGATTGATGCTTTTATCCTTTGTGATGAAAACTAATCAAAATATTGGCGATATGATCAGTCATATTCACGCAATTGAATACATTTCAGAATAAACAGGAGATACTCGATATATCAAGCAGTCTCATTGATTCTATGAAAAAAACTTGCTAAAATTCCGTTTTTATGGCTGTTTAAAGGCATATCAGTACATCTTTTCCTATGAATCAACTTTCGAGAGTATTGATAAAATAGCACTCATGATACTATTTTATAATATGAAATATATTTAAAAAAATTAGGATAGATAATGTTTACAGGATTGGCACAAGGGACCGGCATGATTGATGATATTGTTCGACATGCTGAATGTATGAAATTAAGCATATCTTTTCCGCCTTCTTTAATACACCATTTAGCAGTAGGAGCTTCAGTTGCAGTCAATGGATGTTGTTTAACGGTGACGAAAATAAGCGAATGTTGCGTTCAATTTGATGTTATTAGAGAAACTTTATTAAGAACAAATTTAAATCAATTAGCCGTCCGTCAGTTGGTTAATTTAGAGCGATCAACTCGAGTTGGTGATGAGATTGGAGGACATGTCTTATCAGGTCATATTATGACAACTGTGCCTATTATGAATCGACTCAATTATGAAAACTTTACAATTTTGACATTATATTTACCTGAAAATATTGAAAAATATTTATTTTATAAAGGATATATTGCAATTGATGGCATGAGTTTAACGGTTTCAAATTGTTTTACAGATACTTTTGAAGTTCATATAATCCCTGAGACACAATCTAAAACAATTGCTTGTCAATATGATAAAAATCAGATGGTTAATATTGAAATAGATACACATACACAGCGAATTGTTGATACAGTGATTGCGATTTTGAAAAAAAATAAAAAGCTGGGTTTTGATTGATTTTTATTGAAAATGGATTGATAGACAGATGTTATAAATATCAATTAAATAGTTTTAATCTTCAATGTGTTATTTAGTCTGGTAAGACATTTTTTATGAGCAGAAGATACATTTTTTGATAGATTCTTGTTGTATATATTTAAAATAATAAGGGTTCTTATGTTGTTTAAAAAATATTTTTACAGTGTTTCACCTATGATCGTTATAGGTTTTTTATTATGCTTGTCGATTGATGCATTTTCTAATGAATGTGACGAGTTTAAAATAGCTTGCAAACAGGGTAATATCGAACAGTTATCCTCTTTACTTACCAATAATTCTTTATTATTTTGTGAAAAATATGATATCAATGTAGTTGAAAATGGTTCGCTTGATATTAGACAAAATAAAAAATTTGATTCTGATCAAAATGCCACATCAATAAAAGATTTAAGCTCTCATGTGGATTTCGTATTCTATTTTGGACTACATATTGCTTTTATCCATCAGCAGTGGAAGGCTGTACTATTTTTATTACAAGGAAGCTGGTGTACCAAAGCATTTCAAACAAGCAGACAATTTAAGGATGTCATCTTATTTAAAATGAGCGATGAACGATCATTATTATTGCATTCACAGAAGATATTATATCCATTAGACGAACATGCGGCCTGTTCTTCTCAATCGTCTTCTATGATAAGGAATATCATATGCTGTTTAATCGATCGTTATATTAAATTTTTTGATATAGATGATATATTCTTTCTGATAAAAAAGAATATCTTACAGGATGATATTCAGATCATAGGTTGTATCATGAACCATTCACAATATTTGATAGAATGCAAACAACAACTAGCATTGTTTTTATCTTTCGCTATCAAATATGCAAAATATAACATGGCTGTATCGCTATGTCATCAATTGATACAGGTTGTGATAAAAAATCCATGGGATGATAAAGCGTATTCTCTGTTGTATGACATAAAAAAACACCTGAAAAATATTCCTCAAAAGGTGATTTGTATAAACAAAGACACCATGAAGGTAGAGCAAAATGCTTTGGAGATATTGAGGTTATTCTTGAAAACGATGAAAAATATTGTGATACCTGAGTCTTGCAAGGAAAATGATAGTCAGTCTGTCCTTTATTTTATATCCAATGTATCTGTGCTCTCTGATCAGTTTTCAATGTATTGCCAAACAGGTGATGTGAACAACGTTATAGCATCTGTTTGGGAATACCCTGGTTATTTATATATGAAAAATAAGGAAGGATTGTGTGCGATAGATATCGCAATGCAATCTAATCAAATGGATGTTGTTGAGTTGTTAATAAATAGAGATAAATTAATGCATTTTTATCCTCAAGCGTCTCAACAGATTATAAGCAATATGGTGTTATTTCAATATGTTAAATATATGACTATCATGGATGAAAGAGAGATCAATAAAGAGGATTCTTTGTTTCAATCTATTGTGGCACAATTATACTGTCTGTATTCAGAACACGATAGTCCTATCGATTTTTTTATTAACTTATTGGTATTATATCCGATAATACATGAAAAAATATTGATGCATCTGTTGCAGCATGACCCTTGTCATCTAGTTTCACCTATTATTATGAAAAAAATCATGTTTCTGATTAAATTATTTCATGATACGCTCACTAATGATGATCTGCCTATACAAGATCAATTCATATGTTATGAACAAGATGATCAATTGCTTGAGTTTTTTAAAAAAATAACTAACTTTGTATGTATATACAATAAATTAAAAAATTATTCTTTATTTTATAAAGAAATATGCCAGTATATAATAAATATAGAGAATAATGATTTCGATTTCCAGTCAAAAAGAAAAATGTTGCTTGTGACATTATCTGCAGCATATAAAACAGGTGATATCAACATGATTTACTCGATATTGCTTGCTCATCCTTTATTATTTTTTTATGTATATGAAGTAACACCTATTAGTTCGACATCAAAAATGAGCAGTCCTTTATTAGGAGTACAGCTTGCTGCGCAAAATGATCAATGGGAATTGGTGTCTTATTTATTGCAAAAATCACGCACGTTTTATGGAAAGCAACACTACTTAAAATATTTACACTATTTAAATAAAAATTTTGGAGATGATAATGCTTCGTTAATAGCGAAAGCGTTTTTTAAATTGATGAAAAGTAATGAAAAATATAATTATGTTGATCGGTTATATCATATTATTTATGTATTAATTAACTTCGGTGTTGATATAAAAAACATGAAATTATATGATGTTTTTACTAACAATCGTGCTATCAAGCTGAATTTCTATAGTAGGCTAAAAACACACATAGCAACTGGCACTATTGACAGTATTGACAATTTCAGTGTATTACCTGTATTTCATGCTGTTATGGAGAAAGCATATAGTATTGCATTAGACATGCTAAAAAATATAAAAACACACATACCTGAAGAATGCTTTATTAGTTGGCTTAAAAAAGTATTAAGAGAGAAGGATAATAGCAGGAAAACAATGTTGATGTATCTATGTGAAGAAGCAAAAAAAAATAAAGAATGCAAGCAATTATTAGATTATTTATTCAATATTATTCAGCATAATAGGACTATTCTGTATGCAGATTCAGAACCATATAGTATTTTAGGTTGTTTGAGTCAGTATGTTGATATCATTGCTTCTTATACTGAGAAAGATCAGTATGCAGAACATTTTTTTATCAAATGGATTTTCCCTGAAAACATGATTGATTCAAAATGTACTCAACAATTAAAAAACTGTATTGACTTATGGATTAGTGCATGGAAAATACAAAATAAACAACTAGAATATCAATTATTATGCTATAACTTGCAATTATTGATCAAATTATTCAACTGTACCCTAACTTGTGATGAGATAGAGTTTGAAATAAAACACAAAAATCTTGCTTTTTTTTGCATCGTCATGAAATATCCTGCTTTATACCAGAAATTGAAAATCATACAGACTTTGCCGTGTGAAGACCGTTGTCTGTATGTGTCTAATATATCCTCTAACATAACAACTAAAAACAACGATAAAGCTGTTAGATTTTTTTTTGAGATACCAATCAAGGAGTGGCATTCTGATGTTGTAGATATTATTAATTTTCATCATTTTTCAAATGAAAAAAAATCTAATATTCAATCATTTAACCGGTTTTTCTGTCAACACTTAAAGATTGATTTGTGTTTGTAGAAAGCCTCTTTCTGCTGCATTAGATCGTAACAAGATGAGCATCAACAATTATCTAATCAGTATTATGAATGACATGGATTAGAATAGACTGATCAAAAAGATATCAAATGGTTAGCCTGTTATCAATAGATATTATATAGAATATGCATTGAAATAAGACAGTATTTTCGATAATAAGTTATCATGCTTGACTATCATGATTTTTTTGCAATATTTTGAGTTGTTTTAAAATTTCATTCAATGTTTCAATAGTATGAGGTGTTTTACAATTTAAAGAAATCATAAGCGCTTCAATTTCTGCATTATTTTTTTCTGTTCCATATATATTTTTTAAAGCTTTGAATAGTAATATATTAAATTTTTTATCACTCCAATTATCTGGAAAAGTTTGATTTATTTGAAAATAGAGGTGCATTTTTTCTAGCGACATTTGATTTTCAGACATCTCTAGTGCCTCAATATGATTAGAACTAACTCCCTGTTTGTTTAGAAAATCTGTGATGAAATATATTGATTTAGAAGTAAAAGGTGATGCAATTCTTGCAATGAGTTCCATCGATACATTAAATAAAGAAACAAAAGGCTTTAATAACCAAGATATATGACCTTGTCTACATTGCAAGGTGATAGTCGTGCTTTTGATAGCATCTTGCAATAAAACACAATTTTTTTGAACAGGCAGTTTATTGACTTTTATTTCAAAATTAAAAATCGAACCTATTTTTTCGAATAATTTTAAAACTTTTGATTTATTTTTATTGATTTGACTACATATGTTGCCTACATTTCCACTTATTTTCAAATCCAATTTGCCAGATAGCGATGTATCGTCTGATGTTTGTGTTTCCGGTGTAAAGTCAACTTGGAGATCGACTGAATTCATAATACTGTTTTTAAGATTGAGTGTACCTTGTAATGTAGAGTTTTTTCTATCAAAATTATACACTGTCACTGTATTGCCTTGAGAGCTAGAAATATTCAATCGAGGTTTTTTTACAGATAATTTCAACTGAGGTTGTTGATCAGCAGTATCGATACTTTGAGAAGTATGTGTAAGCTCAACAGATTGAGCGCTTGCATATGTCTTTTTCTTTTTTGGCGATTCTTCTGTTTTTGGCTTAACTTGGTGTGCATAAACAGCATTTTGAGTTTTAACACTGATTCCCACGGTTGCCAAACCTATTGTTGTCGATGCTTTTGCCTCGCATGTTGGTATTTGTACAAAGATGTTTTTTTCTTTCATTTTAGATGTGTCGGTATCTTTTGTTTGACTGAAATCAACTTGCAAATCACGGGTTAATAAAGACGACTGAATGTCTATATTTTCTCTGCCTAAACCAATACTGCAATGACTATCTATATCTATGGATTTAACTTTAACAACTGCTTCATTTTCATCAGGTTTTTCTGATATTCTCACTTGAATATCTTCAGCGCTGCCCATTTTTTTTTGTGATATCGCTGGTTGCAATGTGAAGGCTTTATATTCACTGATGCTAGAGGTGTTCAGGTTCAGGCTATTTAAGTCTACTGCTTGTATTTTAATATTTTTTTGTTCAGGCGTATATGTTACATTAGCTTGATGCATATCAGCTGATACATCTAGTTTTTCAAGTATATTATGAGCTGACAAGGAGTTATGAGGCAATGTTATCCTACCAGATTCAAGATGTGATGCTTGAAATTCAAGCTGTATGCTAGGTGATTGAGATTGAAGAGAAATACTGCTTGTTGGATCTTTTATTGCTTCCATTGCGTTATTCATGACATCATAATCTAGTAATACAGAGGATACACCGTGTATTTGTATTTGCTCATTGATATATTTTTCTGCATTTTGATAAGCGATCTGTGATTGTATATTAGGCTGTTCTAATTGTATATGTTGGCATTTTTTTTTGACTGCTAATAAAGTGATGAATTGTTTAAATGCTTTGTTATTCGTGAGCATCAAGGTTAACGTCTCAAATAAGCCTACTGGTAGTTTTTTTTTGAAAATTTGAGCGTCAAATGAAGAATCTATTTTTGCTTCTTGACAAGATATTTGACAATCAAGATGATCTTTTCGTTTTTCAAATGAAATGGTTGGTTGAGTGAGCTGAATATGAGAAGTACTGTCTGGTGTATGGTCTGTTTTTTTAGTTTTAATCTGAGCTGAAGTGTGAGAACCTTTCATCACAGTTATTCTTGTATCGGCGCTTTCGCCACTGGTTATATTATTTGTTACAGATATATCCTGCATCTTAACCGTTGGTATATTAACATCAGGAGTTTCAAGATGATCTAATTGCAAATGATCTGTTCGTGTCTGAATATCTTGCCCCCCATTTGTTAGTTGACAAGATATATGATCGGCCGCAATTTTTTCAATTTTCATTCTATTCTGCAGTATTTCTGGTGTCTGTATTGTTTGTGCAATCTGTTGTGTCTCAATATGTTCTGCAGTCACTTGATTCATGTGATGAGCGGTATTACTGATAAGTTGAATTTTTTCTCCAGATATTGCCTGTATAGAGACTGTTTGATTCGATGCTGTTGTCTCATCAGAACCCATTTGATATTGTACTTTTTTCATATCAATTTTACCGAGAGAAATGCTTGCCATTTTTTTTTCTTGATTCACATCCTTTTCAAGTTTTTTAGCAGATTTTGTAATAGGTTGCTCTCTTGTTTTTCTGGGTGTTGATATTTCCATATAACTAAAATCCGAGCCTGTCATATCGCCTTTTATTTGTTCTGGTATTGCTAAATCTTGAATTTGAATAGTGGAACCTGGTAAATCAAATGATGCTACTTTTATACCTTGTAATGAACGGCTTTTATTTGCATGTGAAACAACTTCTACTCCTTGTATGCTTCCTTTTTTAAAAGCAAATTTTCCTGATAAATCAATGCCTATCGATTTGATTGACAAACACTTACAAGTAGAGAGATCATCATGATGAACGTCATTGCTTAGGAGATGATTGAGAGGAGTATGCTGCTTGCTAGTCTGATGTATATCCTTTAATTGTATGGAAACTTTTGTTTCACTCTTTTTTAGCGCAAGCGTTTTCAGTGCAGGATATGTTTCTTCTAAACGTTTAAGAGGGATAAAAGCATTAATATCTGTAATATGTCCTTGAATTGTTGCGTTAGGAATATGTAATTTTTTTTCATTTTTTTGTTTTAAATCATAACCAATATGATCTGCTGTGAGGTCAATGGTTGCTTTATTTTGATCATTTTGACCAGAATGTACTGCTAGATTGATATGAACCCTGGATAAGGTATTATTTTTTGGAATGAGTAATTTAGACACAGTAGAAATATTATTTTCTGGACTGGCATGAGTTGATGATTGCTGGCCTGCTAGCCATCCTGTGAATTGACTAAATGTTGAAGAAACCGTTGAACCAATTGATTTTACTTGCGAAAACATAGCTGATCCAGCAAACCGCGTTAATGTTGATAAAATATTAGCTGAACCTAATAATGATTGAATGATTTGAATGGAGTGAAACTCGAAACTGGCTTCATTTGGTTGGATATTGATAGTTCCTGTTATCATCTCATCTGGATTATTTGGATTTGGATAGGAAATATCAGCTGATAATTGAGTTTGTATTTTGAGATGCTGTTGATCAGTATCAATATGAATTTTGTTAAAGATTAGCTTAATATTTGATAAAGTTAACTGAGGATTCAGCTGGATAGACTTTAATTGAATTGTTTGAGGTGTGTTATGTTTATACACCTGATTCATAGAGACTAGTGCATTGCTGATATCAGAACCTGATAATCCTTTAATGCCATATTTCCAGCAAACTAAATGCGTGACAGTTTTGATAATCATATTATAACTAATAGTGAATGGATTTATTTTTTTTAATGTTCCGATGAGTTTTGATGTATGTGATCTGGATTTTGATGGTTTGATTGTGTTTTCCGGAATCTGTAATAATGGATTGGTTGGCGTTGTTTTAATGGATGTTGATTCTGCTTCTATGGCTTGTTCTGATCTGAGTAAGGCGTTGACTAATTGGCTTGATGTTTGAATATTTTGAGTGCTTTCTGGGTCTATTTCAGGATTTGAATCTGTATTTGAGTCTGATTTTAAAATGGTCGTCATTCTTTGATTTTTGGTGAGACTAGCTTCAGAAAATAATACTTGATGTGTTTTTTTTAAAAGATAAGGCATCGACTGTGCTGATTGTGATTCGATGAGTTCGTGGATGTTAATAGATTTTTTTGAAATTGGGCTTGACATCAGCTCTTCAGAAGGTATAAAAGATTTTGTTGAAGCAGGCATGCCTTTCACTGCGGATTGAGATGGATTTTGGGTGGATTCTGTTGGATTTCTGTTGATATCATTTCTTTTATTTGTAGCGTAGCCATGTGGGGGGGTAATAATAGGCATTGAAAAAAATCCTTCATCCATGAGGGTGTTAAAATATCTGTTTTATTGAAAATTATAGTTGATAGTTGTTAAATCTGTCGAACTAAGTGATATTTAAAAAAAACTGTTGATGAGGTCATGTCAATGATCAGTATATCTTGAATCTACATACAAGATCTCGTATAGTAGTTTGATTCTTTTGTATAGTGTATTCTATTGATTTATAAAATGAGTGATGATTAGAGATGGAAGTATATCAAAATATTATAGGCATTAGTGTTATTTTTGGGTGCGCTTGGATTTTTTCCTCAAATAAACGCGCCATTGCTTGGAAGACAATTTGTTTGGCCTTTATCTTGCAAGCAGCTTTAGGCGCATTTGCATTATATGTTCCTGTAGGACAGCAAATATTTGAATGGCTTGCAAAGCAATTTTCACATCTATTATCTTTTCCTCAAATTGGTGTTCAGTTTTTATTTGGACCTTTGGCCGATATGGGTTTTGTTTTTGTGTTCTCAGTGCTTACTGTGTTGGTTTTTTTTGCTGCATTATTAGCTATATTATATCATTTTGGTATTATGCAGTGGATTATTCGAGTTTTTGGAGGTGGATTAGAAAAATTATTAGGCAGTAGTCGGGTTGAGTCTTTATATGCAGTCACGAATGTATTTTTAGGTCAAAGTGAGTCACCTTTAACGATTAAGCCTTATATTGCGAGATTAACAGAATCTGAGCTATTTACGATCATGACATGCGGAATGGCGGCTGTATCAGGCGCTATTTTAGCAGGATATGTTGCTTTAGGCGTTGATATGAAATTTTTAATTTCAGCTAGTTTTATGTCTGCGCCAGGGTCAATTTGGATCTCAAAACTGTTAATGCCTGAAACAAAAATATCTGACCCAACGATTCAGGTGAATTATGAAAAACATGTTAATTTAGTCGATGCTATTGGCTCTGGCGCTATGTCTGGCATGAAGTTAGCGATGGGTGTTGGCGCTATGTTATTGGCTTTTATTTCTCTTATAGCGCTACTGAATAGTCTGTTAGGTGGCCTTGGTTGTTGTTTTGGGTATGAAGCGATTACGTTACAAAAAATATTAGGTTATTTTTTTGCTCCGATATCTTGGTTGCTAGGTGTTCCTTGGCATGAATCGAGTATTGTTGGTAGTTTGATTGGGGAAAAAATTATTTTAAATGAGTTTTTGGCCTATATTCAAATGGGTCATTTAAAATTAAGTGAATATTCACATGCCGTGGCATCATTTGCGTTATGTGGTTTTGCAAATATATCTTCTATTGCAATTCAAATGGGTTTAATCGGCGGCTTAGCTCCTTCTCGTCGTGCAGATGTTGCGCGCTTAGGATTACGTGTTGTTTTTGCTGCGACTATGGTGAATTTGATGAGCGCTGCAATGGCAGGGTTGTTTATAAAACTATCTAATATGTAAATGATCACTTGGCATAAAATTATTCACAACTAGATTGCAATGAATTGAATAAATCTTTATTAGGGTGTTGTAAAATATGTTACGGCGTCCCAATGAAGGGAATTTTGATCAAACTTTGTAGAATAATTGAGTTGGTGATATCAGTAAATACTGACCCTAATAAAGGAATGAATAACATAGCTTTCGGTGATTTACCAAAACGATGCATCATGGTTTCAACGTTGGCAATACCTACTGGTGTTGCGCCTAATCCGGACCCAATAAAACCGGAACTCATGACTGCAGCATCATAATCTCTTCCTGCATATCGAAAAAACACATAGTATGCAAACACAGCAATAAATAGTGTTTGCATACAGGCGATAAACAATAAAGGAAAGGCAATATGGAATAAATTATTTAAATTTAGTGTAAACAAAGACATCACAACAAATAAATCCAGGCTTATATCTGATAGTAAGGCAGTAAATTCAGAATGGAGTGAGTGTTTCATGGAGTCTAATATATTGTTGAGAAGAACGCCTAAAATTAAAACAATAAAAAAATCAGGTAGTAATATATTCAGTTGACGCAAATAGTTATTAATTTCTAATCCTATAACAATGGTGATTGAAATACTAAATAGTAATCCAAACACACTTGATGAGCTTAAATTATAAGGAATGGGTGTTGATAAATTAATTTCTGATGGATTATTTGAGCGAATATTGGGTGTGATTAATTTTTTGTTATTCATCAGCATTTGCCCGATAGGTCCGCCTAGAAAGCCACCTAATATCAAACCTAGTGTTGAAGAAACCAGTGCGAATTCATTAATATTTTCAAAGCCAAGCGATTGTAAATACTGTACCCAGGTAATGGCGGTGCCATGCCCTCCGGCAAATGAAATACTGCCTGCTAATAAACCGTAAATAGGATGAATGTCGAATAAGGTGGCTGATAATAAACCAATTATATTTTGGCATAGAATAAGGCCAGTGAGCATTAGGATAAGTATTAAGAGTGTTGTTCCGCCTTTTCTGAGTATTGATAACTTGGTTGATAAGCCTATGCAGGAAAAAAAAGTGAGTAAAAATAAGTTTCGAATCGTTAAATCAAACGTAATTTCATATAAAGGATTTTTACCGTATGAAACAATTGTTAAAATAATAGCCACTAGTAGCCCGCTAGTGATAGCTGGTGGGATATTGTAAGATTTTAATACAGGGATGCATTGAGTAATTTTAGACCCAAGGTATATGATCAAAATACTAATTGATAAAAATGCTAATCCTGATATTTGAAAATGCATAGTTAAGTGTCTTATTTTAATTGTCTGAAAAAGATTTTTTTGTATGTTAAATTTCAATACATATAAATAATAGGATATCAAATTTACTGACAATACAAAAATATTTTTTTATTTCAGTGTGATTGGCAGGCTCTAAAAATAAAAAAAATATCATATAACTTAATGTTTTAATGCTTTATTTATGGTATAATATTTCTAAGTTGTTAGTTGTATTTCATATGAAAACTGGCGAAAAAAACACAACTAGCACATTTATTTTTTATTCCAGTCATTCACTTGAATAAGGTATAACAACTGTTTTTTTCGTATCTGAATTTTTTCATGTCTAATTCAAATGTCAAGTCATTTTTTAAAAATATACAAATAAACGCTTTTCTTTAAAAGAAAAGTTTCAATTGAGATACGAGATCACATCTAGTCTGAGACCTTTGCAATAAGACAACCAAAGACGCCTGATATGATCTTTTTTATTAAAATAGTTTAAAAAATGAAGTAATTTATGTATTGTTTGAATAAAAAAATACATAAATTATTCATTGAACTGCTTATTGCAAAGGTCTCAGTCTCAGTCTCAGTCTCAGTCTCAGTCTATTTTATTTTTGAATCAAGAGGCCTGTCGATAGTGGTTATGCTTGATTTTATAGCAGAAAACGAATACAATCATGCTTTGTATCGCCATCTTCGGATTCGGAGCGTAGCGCAGCTTGGTAGCGCACCACAATGGGGTTGTGGGGGTCGGAGGTTCAAATCCTCTCGTTCCGACCACTCTTGAATGGCCTGTACTTCCAATAGATTTCGAATCTCTGTCATAAACGACACCTTTATTTTTCATGTTGAATCCTTGCCTCTCACTCAATACCTCCGTAAAATACATATTAAGACGTCTAATGCACAGCATGATATCGTCTATTTTATCTGTTTTTAGATTTTGGTATAAGGATTTACAATATGATACAACCTCTTATTAATACAGCACTGACAATTGAAATTCGTGATACATTATTAGCGCTGATACAAGCCAATGATGACTTTAAAAACTGTTTACTACAAGATCATATTTTACCAGCTTGGACTAGCGACAGTCATCATGCGAGAAGAACCGCTACTCAAATAGCAACACAGCTTACGTATCATGACTTGCAGAGTCGTCAAAAAACAACAAAATGTATTGGCGTGATCGGTATATCACTGAAAACATATCAAACTGGATTAAAACTCAATGAAAAAAAAGATGCTTTCAAAGCAGCCATGTTAAATTATCGAAGTGCTTTTGGAACATCGATTCCAATGCATAATCTGAGTTCACAACAATTAAGAGACAATTTATTAGGGCATTTAAAATTACAAAATTTGCATTTTATACAAGCTTATCGGCATATTCGATTATTTAGAACACCACCTGAACGTATTCGATTTAGTTGGTCTGCTGCGCATACTGGATCTGTGCAGCTAATAAAACGCAAAGCCATTGAGTATTTGAAAAATAAATTTACCCTTAGTAAAGGGTTACAAGTTGATATTGAAAAATTAGAATCTTTTCCAGATCATACTAAAATTGTGATTCAAAGAGTATTAAAGCCGCATTTGCGTGCTAATTTGACTTGGCCTCTTGAGATTGAAAAGCTTGTATTGATGGACTCTATGCTTCGTTCTCAATATCCGTTGCAAATCAATACTCCTTTACCAATTTTTACTTGTTTAGATGAAAATCATACGACTTTTCCAGAATTTAATACAATTCAACCTTTGGAATCGATAGATAAAAGTAATCGAGTCAAGAGAAAAGATTCTTATTCTAAGCATATTCATTCGCATACTAATTCATTACATTACCGAGTTATTGACGATAAAGTGCATTAAAAGTGAAAACAGGATTTCAGTATTTTATAAAACCTGATGATTTTTTGATGATAGATAGAATGATGTGAATATCATGCTTTTTCTAAATTAATGAAAACAAGATATCTATTATGCATTATGATCATGTCTATCTTTTGACGAGAGCTAAGCTGAATTGCGGTTTCTTTTTAGTTTGCATTATTTGATATCAGCAAGCTATTCAATAATCGTTATTGTCGTTTGATAAATGATTGATTAACAGTCATAAGTCGATGCTGAAGCAATCAATTTTATATGTTTTATCAGCCATAGCCATAGCCATAGCCATAGCCATATAAGAGAAGTGAATTGGATATTTTGAAAAAATAATTTTAAACTTGAAAAAGAAATGGATAGATTCAGTTTTGGTATCACAAAAACGAGTCTATCCAAGACAGCAGTTATCATTTATGATCATGAACTTCCCATAATATGACATTGATATGATTGAGGCTTATTATGTTTGTTAATTATTAAAAATTGAATAATAAATGAATCAATATGGCAGCTATCATTAAAAACTTTTATTTTTTTAATATAGAGTTCGTTTAAAATATTGTATGGTGTTGATGGTTGATATATTGTTTTTATTATTTATAAGGAATTGTCGTATGATTGATCAATTTATTAAACTATGTCAAAAAAATATTCACGAAAAATCAGATCAGTTTGCATTAATTCAGACATTAATACCGCATTTCCAAGACTTTATAAAACAAGCTGATCAATGGTTAGATTATACTGTTTTAGAATATAATTCAGATGGTTGTATGCGTAATATATTATGCTCTGAAGATAATCTGGGCTTATTTGTGATGACCTGGAGTTCCTCTAAATCTTCCCCTGTTCATGATCATGCCGATACTTGGGGTATTATGAGTGTATTAGAAGGTTGTTTATGTGAAGAAGAGTATTATTTTAAATCGCCATTACAAGATGATAGGCTTCATAATGATCTTATCTTGAAAAAAAGAAAATTAACCTACCTAATAGAAGGTTCAATGACTGCTTTTATTCCTCAACCTGAAAGTTATACGCATTGTATGAAGAATATGACTGAAAAACCTGGTCTTTCAGTTCATCTATATGGTAGTGCTTTAAAAAAATATTATCTTTATGATGAGATTACGTCGAAGCGTGAACTTTATGTTGTGTGATTATTTTGACTAACTTCTATTGATATGAGAGCAGATAGTTTAAAGAAGCATGTTATTTTATGATAAAAATACTTATAATAATAAAAAAGATATAATTAAATCAATTATTTCTAGTAATGCGCGTTACCCTGTTTTATCTTGTTATTGATAGTTTAAGAGCGGAAACTATGAGAAAAATAAAGTCAACTTTGATAAAAACATCTTTGCATGGCCGTGCCTTATTAAGAGATCCTATTTTTAACAAAGGAACAGCTTTTTCCGAGAAAGAGCGCACTGAATTGCATTTACATGGATTGTTACCATTTTATATTGAAGATTTAGACACACAGTGTGCTCGTATTTTAGTGACTTTTAACTCTATAAAAACACGATTATTAAAATATAGATATTTGAGATCAGTGCAAGATACCAATGAAACTTTATTTTATGCCTTGATAACGAAACATTTTAGCATCATGTTGCCGTATATATATACGCCTACTATTGCTGACGCTTGTAAGCAATTTGGAGCTATTTTACAGGAACCTCGCGGTTTATTTATTGCTTGGTCTCAGCGTCAATATATTGCAAATATGCTTGATAGTGTCAAAATTCAACCTGAAGTCCTGATTGTTACAGATGGAGAACGTATTTTAGGTATCGGGGATTTTGGTGTTAATGGGTTGAATATTTGTATTGGTAAATTATCAATTTATACTGCATTGGGTGGCTTTGATCCTGCAAAAACATTACCAGTTGTTTTAGATGTTGGTAGTAATAATCAAGCATTATTATCAGATTCAAATTATTTAGGATGGAAACATAAGCGTATTGATGAAATAAGCTATGATGTTTTTTGGGCGGATTTTTTGCAATCTGTGCACAAAAAATGGCCTACTATATTAATTCATTTTGAAGATTTACATATGGATCATGCACTCAAATTAATGCGAAACTATCAGCAATCTTTATGTTGCTTTAATGATGATGCTCAAGGTACAGCAGCTATTGTCACAGGTTGTTTGTTAGCCGCATTAAAGCGAGCTAAACAATCTTTAAAAATGAGTAAAATAATTATTGTAGGTGCAGGCACTGCTGGATGTGGTATTGCCATGCAGTTAAATCGATTTTTTCAGCAAAATGGTGTAATAGAATCTCATGTCCAAAAACATCTTTATCTTGTTGATAAAGAAGGTTTATTAGTAGATAGTATGGGAAACTTGAATGATATTCAAAAACAATTTGCTCAACCTGCAAACGTTATTTCACATTGGATGAATGAAACAGGCATGATCACTTTAGACGCACTGATTGATTACGTAAAGCCTAATATTTTGATTGGTGTGACAGGTGTTGAAGATTTATTTTCTGAATCAATGATTAGGCGTATGGCTCAATATCATGAGCATCCTATTATTTTCCCATTATCGAATCCAACGCAATATATTGAAGCAATACCTTCGAATGTATTGCATTGGAGTCAATATAAAGCTTTTATTGCTACAGGAAGTCCTTTTGAAGCTATTGTGAAAGATGGTGTCTCTTTTTCAATTACGCAATGTAATAATATCTATATTTTTCCTGCATTAGGCTTAGCTGTTAAAATGATTCAAGCTTTGCGTATTACAGACCGGATGTTAGATGCTGCAGCGTATACTTTATCAGATGTTTCTCCTGTTGCATCGGATAATCAAACAGGCTTATTACCGTCATTAGACTGCATACCTAAAGCCATTCAGTCGATTGCTTTAGCTGTAGCAAAAACAGGTATTGAAGAAGGTGTAGCCCAACATACTGTTTTGATTGATGAATTAGAAAATAGAATGCAAGCAATATATTGGAAGCCTATTTATCCATCTTTAGAACCTTTAACCTCTGAATAAATAGTCAATGAAGCAGATTCGTATTTTTATTGCAGAAAAACCAGAATTAGCAAAAGCTATTGCGAATGCTTTAGGAAACAGCAAGCGCCAAGCAGGTTATTTTACATGTGGCTCGGATTATGTCACTTGGTGTGTAGGTCATATGTTAGTTTTATATGACCCTGAAGATTATGATTTGAGTTATAAGCGATGGAATTTGCAACAGTTGCCCATTATTCATATGCCTTGGAAGCGTAAAGTATTGCCTGATAAAGCTGCGCAATTAAATATTATTAAGCGATTATTAAAGCAAGCAACAGAAGTTATTCATGCAGGAGATCCAGATGAAGAAGGTCAATTATTAGTCGATAATGTATTAGCTTATTTTCAATGTGTGATACCAGTCAAACGCTTATTAGTGAATGATAATAATATTCATGTTGTGAAGAAAAGTTTACAGACACTTAAAAATAATGAAGATTTCAAAGGATTATCAGCTAGAGCAGAAGCGCGTAGTGTTGCAGATCAACTGTATGGTTATAATATGACGCGTTTATATACTGTTGCCGCAAAACAAAAAGGATATCAAACTGTATTATCAGTAGGGCGTGTACAAACGCCGATATTAGGTTTAGTGGTTCGTCGAGATCAACAGCATGAACAGCATCAAAAAAGTATTTTTTATACAATCAAAGGTCAATTTGACTTTCCTGATAGGCCAGGCATTAAAGCCATTTATCAAGTTCAATCTGAAGATATACAGGATCATAAGAATCGTTTGATTTCTTTGGACTATACGAAAAGGATAGCAGAAAAAATAATCGGGACTACAGCTTATATTGCTAATACACACTGTGTTGATCATCAAAAAATGCCACCTTTGCCTTATAATTTATTAAAATTACAAACTGATGCAAATCGTAAGTTTCAAATCAAACCGCATGAGGTATTGAGCATTACGCAGCGTCTGCGTGAAGTTTATCAATTAATTACTTATAATCGCTCAGATTGCCAATATTTATCAGATGAACATCATCCTGAAGCTTATTCAGTGTTACAGTCAATTGCTGCAACAGCGCCAATATTATCAGCAGCTTGTCAAAAAGCAAACCCTTTACTCAAGAGTAAAGCTTTTAATTCTAAAAAAGTTAGCGCTCATCATGCTATTATTCCAACACAAAAAATCACTGATTTAACACGTTTATCAGATCGAGAAAAGCAAATTTACTTATTGATTGCTAGAAGTTATATTGCTCAATTTTTTCCAGTTCTTCGCTATCAAGAAGCCATATTAATGATTGAATGCAACACACATCCTCAGACTCATAAAAGTTTACAATTTAAAGTAACTAATCGTAGAATTCTCTCAGGAGGTTGGAGTGTATTATATAAAAATGACATTGGAAATGAAGAGTGTAAAAAACAATATGGACCTGATTTATCTTGTTTTTATAAAACCATGCAAGGTATCTGTTCTGATAGTCAATTATTCACGCATGAAACAAGTGCATTACCCTACTATACCGTACATTCACTATTAAAAGATTTAACCTGTATTTCAAAATATGCTAAGAATAGTAAAATAAAAACATTACTAAAAGATAAAGATCAAGGGAAGTTAGGAGAATCAGGAGGTATTGGTACACCTGCAACACGCTCATATATTATCAAACAATTATTTGATCGACAGTTTTTACAAGAAAAAGGTAAAGCCATTGTCTCAACAACTTTAGGGCGCCAACTATATGCTTTGTTGCCTGAGCAAGCCACTCAACCAGATATGACTGCATTATGGCATGAGCAGCAAAAAGAAATTGAATTAGGTGTGTTATCTATTCAGGATTTTATTTTAAATTTAGTGGATTATTTACAGGGAGAGGTCAGTAGAATTCGGCAATATGGTTTATCGTTGAAGTTGCAAGGTGAAGTCTGTTTACAATGTCAGCAAGGCGTTTTAGTGAAACGAAAAAGTAAGTATGGTTCGTTTACAGGATGTAGTCGGTATCCTGATTGTCCATAAACAAATGGTATAAAAGTCCCCGATTTACCGCTCATACGGCCGCCTTCAAGTCCAGTGCTTAAAGGGGGGTGGCGTGTAGCATGCTTTGGGTTCCCTACTCAGTTGGTAGGTTTACGCTCCCGCATACTAGCTTTGCCACCTGGCGCGATAGTATCGACTCTGAGACATAGGTATGTCGCGAATAAACCAGATAGACTCGTAGTATTATAACCTGTTAAATTGATGGAACTAAAGCATTTTCTAATAAAAGTGTTAATTCTTGTAATTTATTGTGTTGTTGTTTGGTTTCAGTCTGTTGTTTTTTTTGTATTAATAGTTCGTGGGTTAAATTTAAAGCAGCGATAATGCTGATTTGCTCCATTTCAATGAGCTGACTATTTTTTTTGATATCTTTCATCTTTTCATTTAGATAAGCAGCTGATTGAATTAAAGCTTCTTGCTCTTCTGCCGGGGCATGAATACGATATGTTTTATCCATAATGGTAATCGTTGTTGCTGGATTTTCTGTAGTCATTGATTGATCACTCCAATTCCTGTAAACGACTAATCATCGATTCAATTTTAATGCGTATTAAATCATTTTTTTGAATCAATTTGGTTCGCTCGTGTTCCCAGCTTTTTTTGTTCTGTTGTAATATCTTATTTTCTTGTTTTAATTGATCATCCATTTTCTTGCGGTCTCTTTAATTATTACTTTATCTTTAATATACAATTGATATTTGTTACATTGCAAGTAGCATTTTATATAAGTTTAAAAAATGACGGAGTATTTGGCCTGTCTTCAATCTAAAAGTCATACAATATTATTTATATTGATTATGAATGATCTCAAAGGATTGCGTCTGCTGTATCAATGATCTCATTTAAAATGCTTCATAAAATGAATAACATATTTTTTTTAGTATTAGCGTATTTTGAGATAACAGTGTCTATTCCTCATTTTTTTTTGATGGTTCTCAAATTAATTCAGAATCATATCCTTTAGCTTCTGTAAAATAGCTGGTTTTTTTTATTTAACATCAGGCAAAGTATCAGTTTTGAATTATGAGCTGCACTTTCAGTGATTTCAAAATCAATCTGAAACTCCTTTCCGTCAATCAGAATAAGTTATCAATTGATTCGTAGAAAATGAAATCAATTGATCGAACGTTTTGACTGGACAACGGATTAGTCAAACCAAGATCAACAAATATTCATTGATCTGTTGATTGAAAAGATTTCTGAATATATTGTAAATGTAAGCTTCAAAAATCAAAATTGACTGGATATTTTTATGAAATTCATAGAGATATGAAGAGGTCGAACTGGATATCCTTTACGATGATGACTTGTTTGGATAGTATGGGGTTTGTCGTGCCTGAATTGTTGCACACCTATGTCCATGATTCAGTTGTTTTCATTTTTTTTCAAACAATTGATTTCTTCAGCATGGGTCAAATTGATTTCAGATTAACAGCTGCTATGGATTGAAGTAGGCGATGTGATTCTCCTATTCATTCTGGATATAAATAAGACTCCGTGACATAAGTGACACATTTAGCTGTTTTACATAATAAATTTTTCAATGTTTCAAAATTATAAGCTTGATTGATTGTAGTCTTCAACATTTTTTGATACGCAGGCGTTTCGATTTCTAAATAAATGAAGCTATGATTAGGATTTAGTGTGTGTTGAAGAGTTAAGGCGGTCAGTACAAAAACATATTTTTTTAAAGTTTTCGATGTAATCAATGCATTATAGGTATCACTATTGTCTGAAGCGCATACATAATGCTGACGACCTTGTATTTCCACATAAATAGAACAAGGTGTATCTGCTGATTCTAATGGATAGTGTTCATGGTTTCTGAAGACTAAGTCAACAGGGCTAACAAGCCTCCCTTCAATGTGTTCGCAATATTCACTTTGTTGCGTGACACCGTTGATTTTAGGCATTTTTGAAATTATCTTCTTTTTTTCAAGCGTTTCTGTTTCTGTTCTGAAATGCTCAGCTCGTTTTAGAGTATCTTGATTTAATAGATCGCGATGCTTATCGCTTAAGGCTAGAAGCCTGGTGGAGTTTTTCTCATCCACTAGATTCTTTTGTTGAAAAAAATACAAGATAAAATAAATTTCTTGATATATATTCAAATAGATAAGATGCTGTTTTGGGGGTATATCTGAATGAGCAGCCTCTAACAATTCATGCATTTTATTAGAGCACATCAGTAAGAAGTGAATAGATTCTTTTAATGTTTTTATTTTTTTTTCTTTATCTTCTACGCTTAGAGTATCTTGTTGATGCAATATTTCATGAAATTTCAATAAGCTCGTTTGGCATAATTGATACAAGCATTGAAAATATCTATATTTTTTATACTTAGGAAAGATGATCATTGTATCGTGTCCCTGATAGGGGTATACATTATTGGCGTATACATTTTCGGCATATTTTTTTAATTCTAGGTTTGATATACTCCCATATCCTAAATCGTATCCTGATAGTTCTATATGATATAGTTGTAACTGCAGATGACAAGGAACGTGTTCTGTTCTCATGGCTTCTTTCAACCATGGATACATTTTCTGATATATACGTATAATATATGCATTATAGGCTTTAATGTTCAAAGGTTGGATATGTTGTCGTAAAAATATATCTAATTCAATAACTAAAAGAAATGTTATATCATGTTTTTTATTAATATAAGACTCAAAGTTTTGTAATACATATATTATCTGTTCTTTACTAAAAACGATATTTTTTAAATTTTTTTTGCTAGTGCGGTAGAAAAAATTGAGTCCTTCTAATATATTTAGGTGCAAATTTAAGGGATAGGCATAAGGTATTCTTTCTAATAGATCTTTCTCGGCATGGAACCATTGTTGTTTATAATCTTGATATTGAAAATATTTTTCAAAAAATTGAATATCCCAAAAATTTTGATAGGTTGATAATGCACTGATAACAGAGCATATGATTCTATTATTGACGTGTTTTTTCTGATAATCTACAGCATATATAATATATGTTTGATAAATATCTCGGAGCATCTTGTGATCTTGATTATATGCTACATCTTTCCCGGTTAATATGATTAAAGATCTAGAGATATGCTCTTCCAAGATTCCAGTCAAACGCTTTGTTTGAGAATAAAATAAAGAATGTTTTACATTCAAAGATTTGGACCAGTTGTGATAAAAAGTGATCAATACATTTTTTAATGAAGATGAGTCATTCTGTATGATCAGAGTAATTTTTGGAGTGCATATCAATCTTTTTATGCTGAATAGAATGCTTTGATAAGAAAACATATCGATTGCAAGAGGATCAGCTTGTAATTTGATAAGCCCTTCTATTATTTTTTTAATCAAGTGTATAGTAATCTTCGCTGTTTTTTGATTAGCAGAGAGTACAAAAGGAATGCAACTTTGATCGTTAGCATCATCAGATATTCTATATAATAGCCTATGCAATAATTCAAGATTGATAGCACATTTTCCTGAATTTTGTATTGTTAAATCAAGAAATTGATCATATATTTCTTGATTAATAATAATTTTATTGATGATATAAATATAGAATGAATTTATTTTTTCCTCACATTCTTGCGTTGTAAAAAATAAGCAAAAAATTCTTCTTATGTAAAATATTGCTTCCACTCTCTTTTCCCATTGCAATTGCTGGAAGCATCTGCTGTTTAAAAAAGAGATTATCAGTTGATAAATTATTTGATACTCTTGGCGCATTTTTTTATAATCAATTAATTTTTTGAAGCGGGTGCATTGAAAGAATGCTTTGTATTCAATATATTGCAATAAATGAATCCATAAAGAAGATGATATCGCTGATCCAGGTAATCTATCATAGCCCTGTATTTCATCATCAAATAACCGATTAATCAGTGTTTTATATTGATAGATCTTTTTCTCTAATATCTCTAAACTGTGAGAAGAACTGATGATCTCTTTCAGAATTTTTTCAGCTTGCATTGTATCTATAGGTTGATGCTTTATGTGTGAATGAGATGTGACTTTCATTTTTGTAGATTGAATTATCTCCTCAGGTGAAGCTGGATGTCGCAAATGTTTACGAGAACTCCTTGAATCATCAGCATAATATGTTACTTGAGAGCTGGCATGAAACCGACTACTAGACTGACCAGATGAATGAACACGTGCAATATCACGTGCAGTATGGTCTTTATCTTTTGAAGAAGGAGTATCACTATGCAATTTTATTTTTTTATATTGAACTATCTTCTCAGGTGAATCTGAATTTCGCGAACGCTTACGAGAACTCCTTGAATAATCAGTATGATTTTTTTCTTGATCCTTGAGATACAACCGACTACTAGACTGACCAGATGAATGAATACGTGCAATATTACGTGCAGTATGGTCTTTATCTTTTGAAGAAGGAGTATCACTATGCAATTTTATTTTTTTATCTTGAACTATCTTCTCAGGTGAATCTGAATTTCGCGAACGCTTACGAGCACTCCTTGAGTAATCATTCTGATATGGATGATGTCGATAGGTACGATCAGCGCTATATTTTAATTTTGGCAAAGTAATCCCCTTTTTTATTCAAAGAGTAAAATCAATAATCAAGATCTAACTTGTGCGTTGTTTTCTTTTAACAGATAGAATCTTTATCATCCTTGTTATATAGACAATAGATATGAAAAATAAATGCATCAATCATCAAACAAATATAGATAGAGAAACTGTACATTCAGTTTTTCAGTAAAAATATATGTTTTAAATATCAATGATATAAGAATATATTATATAATAATGTGTTGCTTATTTATTTTTTTTGAATTAGAGAGAATGTGGAGAAATATGAGATCAAATGTCAATAAATCAATAGAATAAGTTATCAATTGATTCGTTGAAATTGAAATCAATTGATCGAAAGTTTTGATTGACAACAGATTAGTCAAACCAAGATCAACAAATATTCATTGATCTTTTGATTGAAAAGATTTCTGAATATATTGTGAATGTACGCTGCAGAAATCAAGATTGAGTAGATGTTGTTATGAAAGTTAACTTCAGATTTTAGCATTCAGTTGTTTCTCTTCTTGATAAGCAGAGGTATAATGGAATTCATGTGAAATAAATCGATAGTATCTTGACAAATTGGTTAATTAATCGTGATGCAAAAAGAGATAAATCAAGTATTTAAATTCAGAAGACAGCGTTTGATTGAACTATTGCCATGTGATTCAATAGCGTTGATATTTTCTAATGATTATCAAATTCGTAATCGTGATATCAATTATCCTTTTAGGCAGGATAGCAATTTTTTATATTTGACAGGCTTCAATGAGCCAGACTCTATTTTGGTGCTGATGACTGATCAATCTAAAGGGGTTGATATTTTATTTTGTAGGCCAAAGAATCATTCAGAGGAAATATGGCAAGGTGAACGTTTAGGCTTGACTCAAGCAAAAGAAACTTTAAATGTAGAGACTGCGATTGATATTGAATCATTTCAAGACTTATTTTCAGGATGGATTGAAAATAAAAAAAATATTTACTTTAATTTACAAATGCCTGCAAAGCAATATCAAAAAATCAAACCATTTTTATGTGGTATGGAATCTCAAGATACGATGATTGAATCGCTTCATGAAATTAATCATTTGATTCATCCTATGCGGATGATTAAAAGTCCTGAAGAAATTATGCAAATTCAAATCGCTTGTGATATTAGTGTCTTGGCACATAAGCAAGCGATGAAAGCATGCAAGCCAGGCCAGTATGAATATGAGTTAGAGTCAATTTTAATATCAGAATTTATTCGTAAAGGGGCTCGCTTTTCTGCATATGAAAGTATTGTTGCCTCAGGCCAAAATGGTTGCACGTTGCATTATACTAATAATAATAGCCGCATTAAACCAGATGACTTAGTGCTCATTGATGCTGGTTGCGAATGGCAAGGGTATGCATCAGATATTACTAGAACATTTCCTGCATCAGGTGTATTTTCATCAGCACAGTGTGCCATTTATGATCTTGTCTTGCTCGCACAAATGACTGTGATTGAGGCATTAGCGCCAGGGATCTACTGGCAAGATATGCATCAGCTTTCTGTAAAAATAATGACGCAAGGACTCTTAGATTTAAATATTTTAGAAGGCACATTATCCCACTTAATTGAATCAAAAGCGATTCAACGATTTTATATGCATGGTATTGGTCATTTTTTAGGCTTAGATGTGCATGATGTCGGTAGTATGAAGCATCAAGGAAAAAGAAGACCGCTGGAGTCAGGGATGGTTCTAACAGTTGAACCTGGTTTATATTTTGACCAAAACGATCTAACAATACCGGAATCTTTTCGTGGTATTAGTGTTCGTATTGAAGATGATCTTTTGATTACGCCAACAGGTGTTCGTGTTTTAACTGCAGATTTGCCAAAAACAAGTGTTGAGATCGAAGCATGGATGAAAGTATAGATTCTGTTGATGTCAATCTCGAATCAAAACATGAGCATATTGCGATTATAGGTGGCGGCTTAGTTGGGCTCAGTGTTGCTTTGAGCTTGCTGCATTGTAATCAAAAAACGCCAACGCGATTGAAGCAAATTGTTTTAATTGACCCCGTGCACCCAACACAAATTGCTGCCAATAGTATCAAATCAAAAACCGTGGCCATCTCTTATGGCAGTCGAATAATATATGAATCATTAAATTTTTGGCATACTATTCATCATTTAGCAGAACCCATTAAATCAGTTCAAGTATCTATTCAAAATAGTTGCGCTACAACGACCTTGTTAGCCTCTCAATCACATGTGCCTGCCTTAGGCTATGTGATTCCTGACTCAGACCTGATCATGGCGTTATGGCGTCATCTTGAAGCTGATGAATGTTTTATTATGAAGCAAGCTGAATTGGAATCTATTGTATTTTCAGGATCTCAATCGACATTAAAAATATTAGAAAATAATAAGACGCTTCATCTGACTGCAGATTTAGTCATTTTAGCAAATGGTAATAATACAGCATTTCATAAAAAATTAGGCTTTATACCTACTTGTAAATCGTATAAGCAAACGGCACTCGTTGCCTCTTTAAAGCACCAATATCCACACATGGGCTGCGCCTTTGAGCATTTTACGCCGGATGGTCCAATCGCTTTATTGCCATGCCAATCTAACACTCAAACAAGTAGTAGTTTGGTTTGGGTGATGTCAACAGATCAAGCAGGCAAGAAAAAGCAAGCGTCTGATGTTCAGTTTTTAGAACAAATACCGAAGCAGTTTACAAATCAACTGGGTCATTTTACACAAGTTGAAGCAAGGCAAACATTTCCTGTTATATTGAGTACACATTCAGAACCTGTGCGCCCAGGCTTGCTTCTGATGGGTAATGCAGACAATACCTTACACCCGGTAGCAGGGCAAAGTTATAATTTAGCTTTGCGGCATGCAATGACTTTAGTTTCAGTGTTATCTCAAGCATCAAGTCAGTATGCATTAGGTCATCTTTATCATTTAAATGCATATCGAAATCAACAGCGCATGGATACCATGCGAACCATTTTTTTTACAGATCAATTAGTCAAACAAGCTGCATCCACTAAAAAAAGAAGCTCGCGTTTATTATTTAGTCTTGGTTTATTCGCAGCTCATCATGTTCCTTGTCTTAATCATATGATTTCACACTATGGTATGGGGCTTGTGGGGTATGGTGAATGAAGCCAGTCTCTCCTTGTGATATCTTGATCGTGGGTGGAGGCGTTATTGGGTTAACGCTAGCCAATGCTTTAGCTTGTACAACCAATGCTTCTGTCAGCTTAATTGAAAAAAAAACATGGTTAACACCCTCTCATTCTGAAATATGCTTATCTAGTGTTCCTGTATCAGCTTTAACTTGGTCTTCAATTCAATTGATGAAGAATCTAGGAATATGGTCTCTTATTCCTTCTCAATATCTTTGTTTTCTTGATCAAATGATCGTATGGGATCAAGAAGGCATTGGTTCTCTTCATTTGAATGCAGCCACAACAGGTTACCCTTATATGGGATGTTTAATTGAGAATCATCGGTTAGAAGAAGCTTTATTATTGAAATTAAAAACAACGCGAGTGCAATTATTGGATCAAGTTGAACTGATATCAATCTGTGACAATAATGAATCCGTTTTATTGGATACCAATCAAGGATATTTCAAAGCAAAACTGGTTATTGGTGCAGATGGTTCATGTTCGATGTTGCGAGCTTTGAGTGGCATGCCAACTATCTCTAAATCTTGCTTGCATCATGCTATCGTCTGTCAAATTCAAACTCATTTTTCGAGCCCACAACAGGCTTGGCAAGTCTTTCAAAAAACAGGGGTGTTAGCTGTTTTGCCGTTATCTTCGCCAGATTTATTATCTAGAAAAGCAATTGTGTGGTCAACGCTTCCGCATATTGCGCATCAATTAATGCATATGAATGATGCTGAATTTTCTGCAGCTTTTTTGAAAGCATCCGAACAGTGTGTTGGTGAGATTCAAAACATGAGTGCGCGCCTATGTATTCCATTAGTTCAGCGCCATGTAAAAAAATATTATATTAATCGTATTGTGCTAGTGGGTGATGCTGCGCATACTATTCACCCATTAGCAGGACAAGGTATGAACTTAGGGCTATTAGATGTCGCTGCATTAGCTCATTTAATACGAAATACGTCATCATTGATGCATCAGGCTACATTGCAAGCCATGTTGGCACAATATCAAGCTTTGCGACAACAAGAGAATCATTTGATGCGATATGCTATGCATTTTTTGCAACATTTTTTTTGCCAACAGTCACCTGGGCTGCATAGTTTTCGTCAATTTGGAATGCAATCGCTTAATCAATCTAAATGGATGAAAAATTTTTTAATACGCTATGCCATGGGTTTGAAAAAAAATTCATCTGTATTAATGGATGTTGATTTGACAGTGTAACAATAAAAAGACTTTGTGCATGGACAAGATCAGTATAAAATAATGATTTGATGCTATATGCATGCAACAACTATTTTAGATTTTGTGTTGAGAGTCAAGCAGGTTATGATAGCGAATGGGCGCTTATTTTATTATTCAAAGGCATGAGGTATGACATATATTAAGAAAGGTTTGGATTTGCCAATTTTAGGCGTTCCAGATCAACAAATTTCAGACGCTAAGCCTATTAAACAGATTGCTGTTTTAGGGCATAACTATGTTCATATGAAGCCTACCTTGCTAGTTTCTGAAGGCGAAGAGGTGTTAGCAGGTCAACCTTTATTTTCAGATAAAAAAAATCCAAAAATAAAATATACTACACCTGTTTCAGGCGTTGTCTCTTCAATTAATCGTGGTGAAAAACGGGTTTTACAATCAATTGTGGTGACTTGTAATCATAAGCCAGGCTTATCTTTTAGTGCGTTTAAAAAAGAACAACTGAAAACGCTGAAATCTGAGCAAATTATATCACAATTGTTAGCATCAGGCTTGTGGACTGCTTTTCGAACGCGTCCTTATAGTCGGACTCCTGATCCTGATTCAGTGCCTTCTGCTATTTTTGTCACAGCAATCGATACTCGACCTTTATCTGCTAACCCAGCTGGGATATTAAGTCAATATAAAGCACAGTTTGAAGCAGGCCTTATCGTTTTAAAACAATTGCATCCCATTATTTATGTTTGTACTGCACCAGGTGTTCGTGTTGATGTCGATACAGTTAAACAAGCTGTTTTTTCAGGGCCTCATCCTGCTGGATTACCTGGGACACATATCCATTTTTTATCCCCTGTTAGCATGAACAAACAAGTTTGGCATCTGAATTATCAAGACGTGATTGCAATTGGTTATTTGTTTTTAATGGGTACATTATGGGCGGAGCGTATTATTGCTATTGGCGGACCTAAGTTGAAAAAACCTAGATTAATTCGAGCTTGTTTGGGTGCTTCATTGAATGATTTGCTTGACAATGAAATACAAGATGGACCTCATCGTGTGATTAGTGGATCTGTCTTAGATGGCGACATATCTCAAGCACCCTGTGAATTTTTAGGACGCTATCATTTGCAAGTCAGTGTATTAGAGGAAGCCGTTTCACGTACTTTTTTGCATTATTTAAGATTAGGCGTGACACAATTTTCTGTGATGCCTGTATACTGGTCTCGTTTTTTAAATAAACGTTTTAATATGACAACATCAACACAAGGTAGTCCTCGTGCAATGGTTCCGATTGGGAGTTATGAACGTGTTATGCCGCTCGATATTTTGCCAACGCAATTATTACGAGCTTTGATTGTTCAAGATGTAGAAATGGCTGAAAAATTAGGTATGTTAGAATTGGATGAAGAAGATTTAGCTTTGTGTACTTTTGTCTGTCCTGGTAAATATGAATATGGGCCTATTTTACGAGATAATTTGACGATATTTGAAAAGGAGGGTTAAACATGATGCAGCAAAAATTTAGTTTTTTAAGGCGCTCCTTAGATAAAATAGCACCCGCTTTTCACAAAGGCGGTAAGTGGGAAAAATATTATCCTTTATATGAAGCAGTCGATACTATTTTTTATAGCCCAGACTCCGTAACAGTCGGTGCTTCTCATGTGAGAGATAGCCTTGATTTAAAAAGAATTATGATTACGGTTTGGCTGTGTACTTTTCCTGCTATGTTTTTTGGTATGTGGAATATTGGTTTTCAAGCAAATCAAGCAATATTACACAGTGCATTAACACCCGATTTAGGATGGCTTTCTTTTTTAGGGATTGGCCATGACATGCATTCATTTGTAGATAATTTTTGTTATGGTGCCATGACATTTATCCCCATTTACTGTGTTGTTTTTATTGTAGGTGGTGCTTGGGAAGTCTTGTTTTCTGTGATTCGTCGTCATGAAATTAACGAAGGTTTTTTTGTGACATCCGTCTTATTTGCATTAACTTTGCCGCCCACAATCCCTTTGTGGCAAGCAGCTTTAGGTATCTCTTTTGGCGTGGTAATAGGGAAAGAAGTATTTGGTGGTACTGGAAAAAACTTTTTAAATCCAGCTTTAGTCGGACGTGCTTTTCTGTATTTTGCTTACCCTGCCTATTTATCAGGAGAAACGGTATTTAATGCAGTAGAAGGTGTTAGTAGTGCCACCGCTTTGAGTTTAGCTCAAGATGGTGGGGTATCTGAAATTTTAGGACATAATATTCAATGGCTTGATGCATTTTTAGGAACTATTCAAGGATCTGTTGGAGAAACATCGACAGTCGCTATTTTAATTGGCGGTTTGATTTTAGTCGGAATGGGTATTGCTTCTTGGCGAATTATTGTCGGCACCTTTTTAGGTATGTTAATTACCAGTTTATTATTTAATTGGATTGGTTCAGATACAAATCCAATGTTTGCCTTACCTTGGTATTGGCATTTTGTACTGGGAGGATTTGCCTTTGGTTTGATTTTTATGACAACAGACCCTGTATCTTCTGCTATGACTCATACAGGACGTTGGTTTTTTGGTTTATTAATTGGTTTTATGACGGTTCTGATTCGAGTGATTAATCCAGCTTATCCAGAAGGCATTATGTTAGCCATATTATTTGCCAATATTTTTGCACCTAGTATCGATTATCTTGTTATGCGTGCAAATATAAAACGTCGGGAGGCACGTCAGAATGTCTAAACAAGAATCCACTTTTAAGGTGATCAGCGCAACGCTATTATTATGTTTAGTGTGTTCTGTTTTAGTCTCGGTGACAGCTGTTTCACTTAAAACACGCCAAGATGCGAATAAACAACTGGAAATGGAGAAAAATATTTTAGCAGTTTCAGACTTAGTAGAAGATCCTGAAAATTTAACACGAGATCAAGTCGTTTCTATTGCTAAAAAATCATTGACACCACGCTTAATTGAGTTAAAAACAGGACAAATATATACAGGAGATGATTTGAATGTTGCCACATATGATTTTAAAAATGCTTTAAAAGATGATCAATTATCTGATGTTTTACCGCAGAACCAAGATCCTGCCTCCATTAAACGAAAAGAACATTATGCTAAAGTATACTTAGTGCATGATGAAAAAGGCGATTTAAAAACGCTGATATTGCCAGTGAGAGGATATGGTTTATGGTCTACTTTATATGGTTTTTTAGCACTTGAACATGACTTAGAAACTATTCGAGGTTTAACTTTTTATGAGCAACAAGAAACACCTGGGTTAGGTGGAGAAGTTGATAATCCTCGATGGAAAAAGCAATGGAAAGGCAAGCATATCTTTGACCAAGAAGGTCGATTGTCGATTCAAGTTGTGAAAGGAACTGTTCAATTGGATACAGCTAAAGCAAAGCATCAAGTAGATGGAATATCAGGCGCTACTTTAACAAGTCGTGGGGTAAATAATTTGATTAACTTTTGGTTAGGACCTCAAGCATTTGGGCCATTTTTATTCAATTTAAAGCAAGAGAAACGTAAATCATGAGTGATTCTACGAAAACATTAATACTATCACCTGTGTTCAGTAATAATCCCATTACTTTGCAAATTTTAGGGATTTGTTCTGCGTTAGCTGTGACAACAACGATGAGTACTAGTTTAGTGATGGCAGCTTCTGTCGCAGTTGTAACTGCTTTATCTAGTATGTTTATTTCAATGCTGCGTCATCATATTCCTAGTAGTATTCGAATTATTGCTCAAATGGCCATTATTGCTTCTTTAGTGATTGTAGTCGATCAAATTTTACGAGCTTATGCTTTTAGTGTGAGTAAACAGCTATCCGTGTTTGTTGGGCTCATTATCACCAACTGTATTGTTATGGGTCGTGCTGAAGGATTTGCTATGAGTAATCCGCCAGTTGCTTCATTTTGGGATGGCATTGGTAACGGTTTAGGGTATGGCGTTATTTTAATTATTGTTGCTTTTTTTAGAGAGTTGCTAGGGTCAGGAAAAATATTAGGTTTAACGCTTTTGGATACTGTCAGTAATGGTGGATGGTATGTTCCCAATGGATTAATGTTATTAGCACCTAGTGCGTTTTTTATCATTGGACTTTTAATTTGGGGACTTCGTACGATATATATTAATCAATGTGAGACGCCTGAATATGTCATTGCAAATCAAACTAAATTAATGCAATAAGGGTATCCGATATGGAGCATTATCTCAGCTTATTATTGAAAGCCATCTTTATAGAAAATATGGCACTTTCTTTTTTCTTAGGCATGTGTACTTTTTTAGCCGTATCTAAAAAAATGGAAACAGCTGTCGGTTTAGGTATTGCGGTTGTTGTCGTTCAAGCGATTACAATCCCAGTGAATAACCTGGTATTTCAGTATTTATTAAAATTAGGAGCCTTAAGTTGGCTAGGTTTGCCTGAAATTGATTTAAGCTTTTTAGGATTTATTACTTATATAGGTGTCATTGCAGCCATTGTACAAATTTTAGAATTTTTTTTAGATAAATATATTCCTGCTTTATATAATGCCTTAGGTATTTATTTGCCTTTAATTACGGTAAATTGTGCTATTTTAGGAGGCACGCTGTTTATGGTTGAACGAGAATATACATTTAATGAAAGTCTGGTATATGGCTTTGGTTCAGGTTTTGGCTGGACGTTGGCTATTATCTCTTTAGCGGGTATTCGAGAAAAATTAAAATATAGTGATGTGCCCAATGGTCTGCAAGGGTTAGGGATTACGTTCATTACTGCTGGATTAATGGCATTAGGATTCATGTCCTTTTCAGGCATTCAATTATAAAGAGGATGACTTAAAATGAGTAATTTGTTTGTGATTATGCTTGGAATAGGCATGTTTACACTCATTGTATTATTTTTAGTCGGGCTAATATTAATAGCCCGTTCTATCATGGTCAGTGATGGAACTGTTAGTATTGAAATTAATGGTAATAAATCGAATCTTTTGCAAGTTTTATCTCAAGGAAAATTATTACAAGCCTTATCAGCAAAAGGTATTTTTTTATCATCTGCTTGCGGTGGTGGTGGCACATGTGCTCAATGTCGTTGTAAAATATTATCTGGCGGAGGAGCACCTTTGCCAACTGAAACACCGCATTTTACACGTACTGAATTGCGAGAAGGATGGCGTTTATCTTGTCAGGTTCCAATTAAGCAGGATATGAATATTCAAATACCGGAAGAAATATTTGGTGTCAAAAAATGGGAATGTGAAGTACTTGAAAATAATAATGTCGCTACTTTTATTAAAGAATTAATTTTAAAATTACCAGACAATGAACAAGTTGATTTTCAAGCAGGTGGGTATGTACAATTAGAAATTCCTCCTTATTCTATGCAGTATCAAGACATTGATGTGCCAGATATATTTCGAAATGATTGGGATAAATTTTCAGTTTGGAATCATCAATCCATTGTGGATGAAACAGTTGTGCGTGCTTATTCGATGGCGAATTATCCAGACGAGCGTGGTATTTTAAAATTCAATATCCGTATCGCCTCCCCCCCGCCTGGAACAGAATACCCAGCAGGCAAAATGTCATCTTATTTGTTTAAATTAAAAGCAGGCAATAAAATAACGGTTTATGGCCCTTTTGGCGACTTTTTCGCTAAAAAAACAGATGCAGAAATGATTTTTGTAGGTGGAGGAGCTGGTATGGCACCCATGCGCTCTCATATTTTTGATCAATTAAAACGCATTAAAACAAACCGTAAAATTACATTTTGGTATGGCGCGCGTTCTTTAAAAGAGGCTTTTTATACAGAAGAATTTAATCAGCTAGCAAAAGAAAATAAGAATTTTACATGGCATTTAGCTTTATCTGATCCACAGATAGAAGATAATTGGACAGGTTTAGTTGGATTTATTCATCAAGTTGTACTAGATCAATATTTGAAAAATCACCCTGCACCAGAAGACTGTGAATATTATATGTGTGGCCCACCGATGATGAATTCCGCCATGATTAATATGTTAGATTCTTTAGGAGTAGAATCTGATAATATTTTATTAGATGATTTTGGAGGTTAATATTTAGTGTTTTTTCTAAAAAAATCCATGCTATCTAACAATTTTATTGTATTCACTAGATTGCAAATGAGAGAAGCAATCATAGATTTTAATGAATAATAGCGTTATTTCTTGATGCGTTAGATGAATGTTACGTCTACTATATAGGAGTATTTCTCAATGATTCAAGACAATGAGAATGAAAATGAAGCTGAAACTATTGATACATTAAAAAGCCGTGTTTACTCTAAAACACTATGGTTGCGAATATTTTATATGGCTTTTTTTTATATTTTAAGTCGTTTAGTATCTTTACTTATTGGCATATGCTGTATTCTTCAAACAATATCACGTTTGCTAACCGGAAAGTTAATGATGCCAGTTTGGGATTTTACAGCTAATTTAAATGCCTATATGATCCAGTTAATTGAATTCTTAACCTATCGTAGTGAAGACAAACCTTTTCCTTTTATGGAATGGCCTAATCAAAATGCAGAGATGCATGTAAAATTAGATGCTGAATAAAATGTTATGCTTGATTATAGATAGCATCAGGATATATAGTGGGCTCAAGTGTTAATAAAATATTGAACTTTAAATACACTTGATCCACAACCCAGCTTGAAAAATCCAATAACTCTGTTCCATTCGCTGAGCCAGTTTGAATGAGTATCAACGCATGATCTGTATGTACGGCAATATTATTTTTTTGGTAACCTTTTAATCCACATTGTTCAATAAACCAGCCTGCTGACAATTTAAAGACGTTAGCCTTGACCTTATAGATTGGCATTTGAGGCGATTTTTTTTTTAATTGTAGTACTGTTTTTTGATTAACGATTGGATTTTTAAAAAAACTACCTGCATTGGGTTTTTTATTTGGATTGGGTATTTTTTGATTACGTATTGCACAGACAGCATGACTTATATCTTGCGCGCTCCAGTTATTATTTTCATAATGATGAGAAAGATACTTTTTTAAAGGTGGGTAAGTGAGATTAGGATGGAATTGATGCGTCAAGTTTAAGATAATATGTGTAATAATAAAATCATGACGTAATGCATGTTTAAAGATCGAATCTCGATATTTAAATTGACAATCTTGATTGCTGAGCGTTCTCCAAATTTTTTTGCTAGGTTGATAGCCTATGACTTCATGTAAGATATCACTTAATTCAACGCCATATGCGCCAATATTTTGAATAGGAGCAGCACCAGCTGTTCCAGGAATAAGTGATAAATTTTCTAATCCATATAAATTATTTTGAAGACTCCATTGCACAATTTGATGCCAAGAATAGCCTGCGCTTATTTTCAATAAAGCCTGTGTCTTATCTATATTGGCATTGGATATGATCGCTATATTTTTCATGCGTAGCGGCATAATCACAGCATCGAGATATTCTCGAAAAATAATATTACTACCTGTTCCGATTGGAATCACGGGTTTATTTTTTTTTAATGCAAAATTAAAAATAGTTGGAATATGGCTCTCGTGGTCAGCTGGATAAAAATAACGACATCGAGAAGATAGCTGAAATGTATGGTGATCCGATAAGTTATAATGTTCATAATAAAGCTCATTCATGATGAATGAGCTTAATTGGATTGGATGGGATTATTTAAATACTCGACTACTTTGTCTAAGTCCTGTTCGTTATTAATGCTAGGCGGTAGTGTATTAGTAGTAATATGATGAATATCATATCCGTACCATAAAAAACGTAAGAGTTCTATGTTTTCTGCGGTTTCTAAGGGAGATTCAGGCCATTTATCAAATTGATTTAAGGCCTCGAGTCGATAAGCATGAAGATCGGTTAATTGATGATAAATAGGTGAATTATAGGCTTGATGATGTTCATCTTGTAAGTAAGGAATGGTGGCTCGACTTAAATAGAGTATATTATTTTTTGCATTTGGAATCACTTTAATAATATTTGGATCTGATGAGGCTTCCGTTTCTTTTATCATGCAAGATAAGGCAGCAATGGATATATCTTGTTTTGATTCTAGTATACTCACCATTTTTTTAATCAAACTAAGTGGCATAAAAGGCATATTGCAAGGTAATGTAATGAGAATATCGGCAATAGGTATGTCGCTATTGTGAATCACTTCTTGTAAATGAGATATGCTTCCGAGTTTTCTATTTAATGTAATATGTGCTATAGCACCTATTTTTTTTGCTAAAGAAGCAATTCTTTCGTCATTTGTAGCAATAATAATATTATCAGGGCAACTCTTAAGTGCTATTTCGTATACATGTTGTAAAATTGAGGTGCCATTTAAATCAAAAAGTGGATTCATTGATAATTTTGATGAAGAAAATCCAGCAGGAATAATAATACTGAAATTCATGTGATTTGCTCCAATGTATTATTTGAAGTCATAGGTTTTGATTCGTTTTTTAATAATATAGGGATGCTATTTTTGATAGAATACAGGGTATGACAAGTTTTGCATTCGCAATATTGATCTAAATTAGCATCATAAGATAGCTCATGGTGACATGATGGGCAGGCTAATATATTAATTAAGGCTTCTGTTAGCATTTTAAGACCTTTGGATTAAACTAAGCAACATATATCATGTTACTTCTTTATTCTGATAAAAAGCAAGTTTATTTTGAACCACTTTATCTATATTGTATCACTAGGTTTGATTGAAAAAACAGAATAAAAATAGGGCCTGATGAGACAAGTCAACAGGATTGATTTTGGGTTAGGATAGCCTGTATATCACAGGCAAATTAGTGCTTAAATGAGAGGCAATCATATCAGTATGCTATTGTTGATGATGCTATATGCCTTCATGATATATCATCAAATGATTTATGTTATAGTAATGGGTATGGGTATGGCTATCACTTTCACTGATAACGATCAGACGTTGCCTTGTTTGATCGAACTGTAATGTTTTAATGAAACTATCATCTTTTAGTTTTAAAGCGCAAGTCGCTTGAGCAGGCTTTTCTCCAAAATCTGTAATAATACTATATCCTGTAGGATTACATTGTATTAATGTGTTTTTACTGGGAATAAAGCATGACAAATCGCCTAGTTTCATAGGACTACTTAGTTCTATTTTGTATAGGATAGGTGCTATTAGATTTTTTTCAAGAATAGCGATGGTTGTCAATAGCGTTTGTTCACAGTTCGAGATAATGAACATCTCGGATGTAGGATGTAAGGATAAAATATAAGTCTTGTGAAGGTGAGCAGGTAATGCGTGTATATCAACAGACTGTATATTGAATTGACCATAACTGAAGCTGATCGTGTGTTTTTTTAATATATAGCTATTATTATCTATGGCGTATAGAGTAAAGGCGTTGATACTTGGCTTGGATGCAAAAGTCTGAGTATTTTCAAGCATGAGCGTTGTCTCGTTAAAGTCTGCGAGGTTATATAGATAACATGCTATCTTATTGCTTTCTTGTAAGGTGATCATGACTAAATTGTCTTCTAGAGAAAAGCTTGTGGTAAGATCTAAAGGTTGAGGATTGTCTAAAAAGATAGTCTTTGCGCAGGGGATATTATCTTTCAGTGCTATATTTGTGATGTGATATCTAAATTGTTCATTTGTAATGATTATGATATTTTTTTTACTTTCATTTAATGTAATATTGATAATACGATTTCCTTTCATTTCCTCTGATGACATCTGTTGCTTGTTTAGATAGATCGTAATATAAACTTTGTTTTTACTTTCTGTAAAAACAAAGGTCATATGATCTATAGTTAAGATTGTATGAGGTGTTAAGTGTGTTTCTATATGATCTAATGTATCCATGTCACCTGTTTTAATAGTATTTTGCGTCTCTATAGGTTCTATCATAAGAGGCGCTTGACTGTTTGGTATTGTATCAGTATCAGTTGTACTTTGATCTGTGTCTATTGCCATGCAATGATTTGGATTAGGTTGTATGCTGATATCCTTGAATCCAGAAGATATTTTTCTTTCATGCTGTAATAAGTTATTTGAGTTAACATAAATAGTTGTATGTAGTTGTTGTAATTTAATGGCTATTTGTGTATCGAGGCTTTGTATTGCAACTTGATTTAAAGAGGTATATGTTGTTTGCAAAATTGTTGTAAAGTCTAGATCCGAAGTGTATAACGCTTTATCGTCTTGTTTTTGATAGCAGTCAGTGCATGCTCTGTATTTATACTGCGAATGACAAAATGAATCGGTACGTAGCTCTTTGCAAAAGAAACAAAAATTCTTTTGATTTTCTAAAATAGATTGGATGAAGTTACACTGTTGAATGATTTTTTGGTTTTGCTGGTATGACTGCTTAGTATAATAAAATACATAATGTGTCTGGCGATAAGTTGTAAAGTTATAACTGAGAGTGTCGCTATAGCTCAATATATTGTATGTAAGAAGAAAAGAAGCAAATATTATGAATAATAAGGCATGAATTTTATTCAATATGTGTTTTTTTAGCATATAAAAAGAACCTGTATTATATTAAGGATTATCTTGAGTGAAGAACATGTCATATTTTTTATCTAAAATTAAGAGACATGTGCTATATCCATAATATGGAAGGATAAAATTGTCTTCGTTATTTTATTCTAAAGCTTAAAGGATAACCCCTAAAGATTTGATTTGCAGGGGTTTTTTATCAGTTATATTCAATATGCTTATTTAGTTGTGCAAGTCGTATTGCAGATACTGCAGCATTGGCACAACGTGATTAATGAAAAAACACCTGAAACACCAATAGTGCAATATATAATTTTTTCACAAACACCAAGCATTGGCATGCTATTACAGATAACGGTTACTAAATTAAAGTCAAAAAATCCGACTAAACCCCAGTTTATTGCTCCTACAGCCGTCAGTATGCTAAATATTAAATTAAGCAATTTCATTTTAAATCGCCTCCGTACGCGTGGTCTCAAATATGAAGTTTAAGTAAGGTATATTTTACGTGACATTTCAAATTCATTATAACTGAAAAATGAATTTGAGTAAATTGAAAATAAGGATATAGTCATTTTATAAAAAAATCTTTTATGTATAATGAATCTTTTTTGATTAAAGGTTACTGTAATTGTTGTTCAACTTTATGTTAGATCTCATCTTCTATATTTGATTCATATGGATTAATATTTTTGCAATGCCGCTTAGCTAACAAAGCCTTCAGTTCAGTTTCTAGTCATTGAGTTGATTGAATGAAAAAAGATATTAATTTTTTTAGATTATTTCGATAATATATTATTTTATATCAATGCTTATCAAGAGAAAATTTAACACGAGTTATGATCAGCTGTTAAAAGCATGTTTTGATACGACGTGATAAAAAAATATAGTTCATGATGATCGTGTTAATCTAAATTATAATTATTTTTTTTTACGATTCATCCACTGTTTTTGAATTGATCTTCGCCATAAAAAATGTGTTGTAAAGTAGCCTGTAATGGATATGAAAACAGCAAATGTAATGGATCCAAAATATAATGGGAGCCATATAAAGGATAAAGTATTTGTTAACCATTCTATGGTAAAATGAAAAGGCGCATCATGTAAATTCATATTTAATAGAAAACATCCAAAACGATAAGTAGAATAAAATAAAAAAGGCATGGTCAGTGGATTAGTAATCCAGACTAATGCAACAGAAATTGGGATATTTGCACGTAAAGAGATCGCAAGTATTGCTGATAATACCATTTGAAAAGGCATGGGGATAAAAGCTGAAAATAATCCAATAGCGATTGCTTTAGCGGTTGTCTTTCGATTGATATACCATAATTGTTTATCAAATAGATACTGACCTAAAAACTGTAATGAATTATTTTTTTTTAGCTCATCAGGATTAGGGATATAGCGTGAAAAAAATTTTTTCATAGAGAACCTTATTTAAAAAGAAGGATGTATTTTATGAGAAAATATAATCATATAGGTTTGATATATCAAATGATATTTATTAAGGAAGAGTGTGTTTAAATTAAATCATATTGAATCATAGCTGATTCTTGATGATAAGTCATGTGTTTTAAAAAAATGCATATAAAAAAATAGTATGCAATACGATATGGTATCCTCTATAGTTTAGTATTTTATTGGTGATGCGTATGCGTGATTCTAAAAGAAATTGGAAAACAGTCATTTTATTTGTTTTTTTACTAGGATTGCTTCCGTTATCTTTAGATAGTTATTTGTCTATTATGCCATTATTAGAACAAGTGTTTAAAAAAGATCCTATATTTATTCAAATGGGTTTTAGTGCTTTTTTATTTATATTTGGTCTATTTCAATTATTTTTTGGTGTACTATCAGATAGATTTGGTCGAAAAGGAATGGCTTTAAATGGTTTAATTGTCTTTGAAATAGGCGTAATATGCAGTTTTTTTGCAACACAGTTGACCGTATTATTGTTAGGTCGAATATTACAAGCGATGGGTTGCTCTATGATATTTGTTGCAGTTTTAGCAGCTGTAAAAGATAGCTATTCTTATCAGAAATCGACGATTATTTATACTTATATGACAGCATGGAATCCATTATTTGCATTATTTGGATTGGTTATGAGTAGCTTTTTAATTAAATGGATAGGCTGGCAATCAGTTTTTATCGTATTAGGTTTATTTGGCTTCTTTTTATTTTATCTCTCATGCCTATATTTCAAAGAAACATTAATTCAAAAAAATAAAGATTTTTTTTGGAGTCGAGCGCGTTTTAATCAGCTTAAAAATCCTTGTTTTATCATATTTACTCTGACGTTAGTCTCTGGTTATTCTGGATTAATGAGTATTATTTCGTTAACGCCTCATATTTTACTAAAAGTATTAGATGTTAAATTGCAATACTTAGGACTTTATTTTGGTATTTTATCATCATCTGTTTTATTTTCAGGTATTAGTAGTGTTTACATTATCAAGAAACAAGGCGTGTTTTTTTTATTAAAGACAGGATTTATTTTATTATTGCTAGCAACTATATTGCTGCTTATTATAAATGTATCATATACGCTATCATGTTGGAGTTATTTTTTGCCGACTAGCTTAATGGTCATTGGCAGCGTATGGCTTTTAAATGCAGGTCAAGGTGGAAGTATGAGCATGTGTAAAGCGTCAAATGCAGGCTTTACTACTTCTATTTTAAGCTTATTTAGATATGGATTAGGTTCTATTTTATGTGCTATTCCTGTTTTTATTTCATCAACCTCTATTATGCCATTAGCTTACTTATGTTTTATATTATTAAGTATAATGAGTTGTGCTTTATGGGTTCTGCATTATTTTTATCATGATGCTAAGCTAGCATTGAAAGTATTGTGATATCACAGCATTAGTTGATAAATGATGAGATCATGAGTTGACCCTAAAACATGGCATCATCAATAATCGACTCTGAAAACATCTATTTTTTTATATTTTTTACAAAATTTAAAAAAATGGATTTTATTGTTTTTAAATACTTGATGTATGATATGTAGTCATTGTTTCAAAAACAGATTGAGATGCTTGGATTGTTTCATTGATTAAGTCAGTAGTATGAGCAAAAGACATAAATCCAGCTTCATAAGGAGATGGCGCAAAATATATTCCTTTTTTTAACATGCCATGAAAAAATAATTTAAAATAATTTTTTTGATCTGTTGTTAGAGTATGGGATGTTTTGGGTGTTTGATCGGAAAAAAAGAATCCAAATAACCCGCCTGCATAATTAAAAGAAAAGGGTATATGATGTGCATGAGCGTGTTCTTGTAAACCTTGTAATAAGTGTTGACATCTTGCCTCAAGCTCATCATATAAATTTTTTGTTTCTTGAATCAAGATTAAATTTTGCAAGCCAGCCGCCATAGCCATTGGATTTCCTGATAAAGTACCTGCTTGATATACTGGTCCTAATGGAGCAAGGTATGACATGATCTCTTGTCGACCACCAAACGCACCAACTGGCATGCCTCCTCCAATAATTTTGCCTAATATAGTTAGGTCTGGCATGATCTGATAACGTGCTTGAGCGCCTCCTGAGTGAACTCGAAATCCTGTCATAACTTCATCAAAAAGAAGTAATGCATCATATTGAGTGCAATAATCACGTAATGCTTGTAAAAACTGTATATCAGGAATAACACAATTCATATTACCAGCAATAGGTTCTATAATCACAGCAGCAATCTCGGTTGCGTATTGTGTGAAAATTGATTTCAAGGCAGATATATCATTGTAAGGTAAAACTAGTGTGTCTTGTGTGACAGCTTCAGGTATACCTGCAGAGTCTGGTATGCCACAAGTTAATGCGCCTGATCCCGCTTGAACTAATAATGTATCAACATGTCCGTGATAACAGCCTGAAAATTTAATAATTTTATGACGTTTTGTATAGGCCCTTGCTAAACGAATAGCGCTCATGACTGCTTCTGTTCCTGAATTTACCATTCTGACTTGTTGAATAGAGGGTATCATTTGCGTTATTTTTTTAGCCATTTTTGTTTCTAAGGCAGTTGGACTACCAAAAGATAATCCTAATATGATTTGTTCAGTGAGTTTTTTTTGAATTTTAGGATGATTATGCCCCATAATCATAGGGCCCCATGATCCAACATAATCTATATATTGTTGGTTGTTTGTATCAAATAAATGCGCACCTTGTGCACGTTTAAAAAAAATAGGGGTGCCGCCTACTGATGAAAAAGCACGAACAGGTGAATTAACGCCACCGGGTATATATTGTAATGCTTCTGTAAATAAAGCCTGTTGTGTTGTCATAAGTTCAGTGCTATTTAAATGGATAAAAAAGTAATAGGGATGTTATCATCTTATGATATTCAAAATATTGTTAAGCTTGTTAAATATGAAATATATAGTATGATGAAAAGGGGTTAATATCTATGCGTATGATAGTGGATCCTACACTTATTTTAATGTATTAGCAAGATCTCTCGAGTATTTTTTTGATCTCAAGTAAAAAGATATCTTATCATTTTACTTTATTTGATGATCATATGATGCTTGATATGTATTATGGTATGATCCATGTCATTCAATAAGTTAAAGTGAGAGTGTGAGACGCATTTAAGCATACAGTACAATAGGTTTTTTGTTCATTTTGAAAAAAACATTGATAAGTAAAAGTATTTGATTAAAAATGTATTGGCTATATTGAAATATTTTAGACGTATTGCGACTCGTTTTGATAAGCTTCATGACAAGCCATGAATGTATATTATGGCTATGAATTGGAAAACAAGGTTTTTGCTAGCATCTCATGAAAAACAGCATTAAAACCGGCTGTAGTTCCGATCGTTGACCTTCAGGAGTATATGAATGCTATGCTTCTGCCTATCCAGTAGGTTCGAGTTCTTCTATTCCTTTAGCTGCTAAAAATGGTCTATTTTTTAAATAATTTTCAATCACTTAAGCTCTTTCGGTTTTTGATATTTTGCCAGCTTCTTCAATTCTATTGCCTTCCTTATGATAAAAGATGATATTGAATCTATCGTGAAAGGATTCCATGTAAAAAAATGATCAATATGGGATACTCTGTTTTTAGTTAAAATATAGTCTCACAAGAGATGCTATATTTTTTGAAAAATCATCTAAATAGATAACTATTTCGTTATTTCTAATCTAGATTCAAATGCAGATATTATTGTATTATTTTTCTTCTCTAGGGCGTGTCCTCATTTTGAATTCACCCAAATAATAGAGCGAGAAATATAAATAATTGCTTTGCAATACTTTGATTTATAAATCTTTTTATAAAATGCTTTACTGTATGATTTAAAAGCCATATGTAGTCGACTCTGAATAAATCAATTTTTTTTAAATTTTGTAAAAAATATAAAAAAAATTGATTTTGTTTTTGTGAAAAAATAATTTAAACGACTGGATGATAGATATTGAGGTGAAAAAACTCAGGCACGATAAAAGCCATGCTATCCAAGCAAGCAATAATCGTAAATTATGCCCAACTCCGCATAAAATAGCATTTATTTCATCTCCAATCCTACCTTTCAACATATTTCTTCGTAGTTTTCCTTCTGATTTCATATGCCCAATGTGTGCTTCAATTGCGCTTCGTCTTGCGAGTTTTTTCTTTAAGACAGGATTCATGCCTTTGCGTTGTCCTGATATAAACACATCACAACAGTCTACTTTATGTCCTCTATAACCTCTATCAACAAAAACTTGTTTAACTTAGCTAGGTATTTTTTCATTGATATCGCATACGACTTCATTTAAAGTATGAGTATCATATGGATGGCCTGAATGAGATTTTTCACTTAAAACAAAGCCTTTTGTATGTGTGATAGCGATAGAGACCTTGTGCCCATACTCATACTTTTTATGCGCTTTTCCGTGACTTATGCAGATGACTTCTGGCTCATGCAAGCTGTATCGTTTATTTTTATCTTTTCGTTCTTGTTGTAACAAAAGCTTTACTATTGTTAATTCTTCTTGAAAGTAAGATGCTTTTTCTGTTCCTTTAATTTTCCTTTCAATATCTCGCATTAAGCGATCCAGGCAAGTTTTTAACTTTTTATTTCAATTTTTCATGCGCTTATACTGCTTGGCATGAGCCTGTTGACAAGCTTTCCTCATGGCTTTTTTAGACACATATTTGTAACTCTGTTTCAGAGGAACATGATGCTTTTTGCTCAATTTGTTTAATCTGCTAATAGCGCGTTGATACAGCTTACTATCTGTAGGACTGTAGGATAGCTGATGTTTTTCTCCATGATTGTTGTATCAACGATAACCTCTTCGCATTCTTTTTTATTAATAAAGCCACTATTTAAAGCGGTTATAATGGTAGAATTTAAAATAGCGTTCATGCCTTTTAGACCTATTTTTTTCTAAATTTTACCAAACTACTAGAAATGACCATTGTATCTCATCGTATTCAGAAAAATATTGAAAATAAGGATTTTATTTCCAAGTTGTCACTATTTTTTCGTCACATCAATTCTGAATATGCTGCAATGTGAATAAAAAAATCATCAATCTAATTCATTTTTTAGAGCGACCTTTTAGTGTCTGAATAATAGACTCTAAATGCTTATTCAAATATTGTTCAAAGCATGATTTCAGATTATGTAATGAGTTCATAGTTGAGATTAAGTAAATTATTCAATTTATTTTGAAATAAACTTGTTTATCGAGTGTGTATCTTTTTCTTTCATTTTTTTCCAAAGTTTCATATCAGACATATCTAATAATTGAGAAATATTATACCATGAAGTATTATATAATATATTGAATTATATCATATTTATTGGGTTTTTTTAGGATTGGCTGCTTAAAATTGAATCAATGTTTTTAGCCTCATTTTATCAAAGGAGATATCATGTATGAATCCAGTGTTATCAAGTACAGATAATGAATGATGGATGTTTCTTTTTTATCTTGAACTATATCATGTAATATAGTATTTTTATTTTGATTATTAAGATACTAAATAAAGGTTGTATTGATTGGTTAACCAGACAAAAAAAGCAATAGCTTGATGGAAGAGGATATTATTGATAGGATGATGCGTCCTATTGTATTGATTGATTCTGGCGTCGGTGGATTGACAATATTTGATGCAATTTATAGGCGAATTCCCAATGCATCTTATGTTTACTGTATGGATAATGCCTGTTTTCCTTATGGTAATAAATCATCGGAGATGATTGTTGCGCGTATTCAATACTGCCTAAAAACAATACAACAATATACATTACCTGCTATATTTGTTATTGCTTGCAATACAGCTAGTCTTGATATGTTGCGATCAGAAATACAGTCATTATGTGATTGTCCTATTATTTTTGTCATACCTCCGATACAATCTGTCATGATAGAATCAAAGCATCAATGCGTTGGTTTGTTAGCAACACCCAAAACGATTCAAAGTACATTGCTAGATCAAATGATTCAAGAACAATCTAAGCTATGTTCTGTGATTAAAATAGGCAACCTTGAATTAGTCTCGTTAGCAGAAAAAAAAATGAAAAAAGTAGCGATAAATGTAGATCGTATTCAAGCAATTATTGCTCCATTCTTTGAGCAGTCCTGCAAGCCAGATCAGATTATCTTAGGCTGTACACACTTTCCATTATTGCAACACGAATTACATTGTGCGACAAAGCTTTATACTATCACTTGGGTTTCTCCTGAAGAAGACATTGCAAATCAAGTGTTAGCTTATTGGGAGGCACAATATCCAGGCCATTCAGTGAAGCAGCCGCCAAAAAAATCATATGTCATTTGCACTAAATCTGACCGATTGCATCCTGCTTTATTGCAACAATTTCAAGTTAGACATTTAGATGGCCCATATTATTTATAAGCAATTGAAGGATCTATAACAGATTAAAAACACTTGATTTATTGTATTTATATTGCATAATACCTGCTATATTCTTAACGAGATCTTTTAGTATGAAAAAAAATATACTATTGTTTTTCTTTATATTCATGATTTTTTTTCATTATACGCATATTGCTACCTGTAGTCCTTTAAAGGAAAAGGTTTTCAATTCTTCTGTGCAAATGTTTAAGAACATTGGAATAGCCTCAGGGGTGAATGCAGGATATGCGATGATATCCAATATTACATCTGCGCTCAATCAAGCTACTCCTGATAAGTTAACTGCCATGTTAATACCCAGTGCAACAACTATGTGTCTTTTCATGGGGGCAGGTATTTTAAATAGTATCGTAAAAATGAGTTTTGATGCGATCGCTAATTGTGTTGTCAGTTCTCAAACTCAAAAGAAACATTATATAATGAGTGGATTATATTCGTGTATTCCTAGTGTGATAGTAGGTGCTGGCATGGGCATGTTATTTACTGATAGTTTTACGGCTTTATGTGCAGCTGTCGGTAGTACGATTGGTATAGATGCCAACCACTATGCCTTCAGAACAATACATGATTATTTTGAAGATAAAACAAAAATAAAACTATCTTCTGAATTAAAAACAGCGCTATCAGTTATAAGCAGTATAAACAGTAGCATACTCGGCAGTGTTGTCGGTTCTCAAATAGCACAACCGTTAGCAAATGCCATGAATAGTATTCATCAAACGATTATAACAACAAATATTCCACCTGTTGCTCAAGCTGTTCAATTACCACCTACATGTGAAAGTGCTTCGCTCTCATCTTGGATATATCAAGACTCAATACAGCTTTCACAACCTAGAATTGAGTATAACATTAAAAATACACCTGCTGATATCGTATATAGAGAAATAGGACCTTATAATCAGTCAGTGGTCATAGCGGGCTGTGACATCCCTTTAGTAGCAATCTCTTCTATTGATCACTGTTTATATCGTGATGCCTCTTACCTATCTAGTTTTCCTTCTGATTTCATATTTAAGACAAGTACTGCTAATCTTCATGATTTCAGATCGGATATTCTTCGATTAATAAAAGAAGATAACTGTGCGTGTGGAGAACCACCTTTTCTGGCAGTGAAGAGTGGTCATGTTGCTCATAATGAAACATTTGAAGCAATTCAAATACCTCCAGATACCTATCCTGTAAGAGATACTAAAGATTCTCTGCTTAAATATTTTGTTCAATTTGATAATGTAAATAAGACGAGTATGAGGCTTTGTGAATCAGAATACGCATATGAAAATACCTTAGGTTGTGAAAAAATTCCTGTGACTGACTTAGAGTTATCTACTTGTGTTTATACAGGAAACATTTTTCCAACAGGATCTTATCATCATGTTAATCATGCGAATCAGTTTCAAGATTTAGTCAGAAAGGCCTGTTGTAAGCAAATTTATTCAAATTCAACAGAACAAGCATGTTGCCGACAGTTTTCCGGTAATCCAGTTCCAATGAATGATACATTTTTAAGTTTTGATAGTATGAATCAAGATTTAATTCAGTGTAATAAAACATATATATTAACCTCTAACCCTTTCATTGTCGGTTGTCATAATACGACGTTAACTGATTTGTCCAATGTGTTGAATATTACTTGCAGCGATTATGTGGCAATCAAAAATGGTATCGCTTCTCAAGATTTGAAGAATGAATTACTGGCTCGAAATTGCAAGATAGACATTACTAATCAATCAATAACCATTGCTTCCGCTAGCACAGTATTGATCATGCTGTCTTGTGTTTGCGTAGCAGGTGGAGCCGGTTGTATCTGTTACAAGTATAAACAGTATAAAAAATCGAATTCACCGAGCCGGGCAAAGGGAGAAGTTGTAGCATTATTATAAAGACAAAGATATTTCAAAATAGTTTTTTAGTTTGCTTTTAAAAATAAATAGTCGACCTTAAAAAATTAATAAATATTATATAATTCAGTGAACTAGATATTTATTTTTGGTATAATGTTTCCCGGTTATTGGTTATTTCTGATGCCTTCTCAAATGTGAAATGCAACAGTAAGGCTATTTTCTATAGCCAAAAAAAAGCAGTCAAATGCTAATAATTCGTGTAACTTCTTTTTATCAACAAAAGAAGGAGAATGACATGGCTTATCAACACTTGACTGCAGAAGAAAGATCTCAAATTTACATCTTATTGTCAAAGTATTATTCTGAGACCTTTGCAATAAGCAGTTCAATGAATAATTTATGTGTTTTTTTATTCAGACAATACATAAATTACTTCATTTTTTAAACTATTTTAATAAAAAAGATCATATCAGGAGTCTTTGTT
>VSKW01022290.1_pt1 | contig 50227 bp, 46 predicted proteins | sample 4798611 | NCBI WGS metagenome assembly VSKW01 (sample SAMN12179536, study PRJNA552185) | sponge metagenome | biome: deep-sea hydrothermal plumes; feature: spots directly above weak diffusing fluid; material: sea water; isolation source: sponge from the Crane site of a hydrothermal vent ...
AATTAATAAAGAAAAATAATCTATAAAAAAAGAAAATAATAAAATTACAAGAATACCTAAAATTAAACTTAAAAATTGTAATAAAGTAGAAGACAATTGCCAAGAGCGTGTTTTGTCAGAGTTATTACTAGTTAAAATTAGTGTAAATTTTTTGTTATTTTCCATAGATATGCAAAAATCTTTTATTAAGATTTATTAAGCTTTATTTCAATCCATAATACAGACACATTATCAATACTTCTTCTTTTGTTAGACAATTGTACTAAATCTTTGGCTATAGTTTTATTGTTTCTTGTTTTTAATAACTCTGCTAATTCTTCATCAGAAATCATTTTATTTAATCCATCAGAGCATAACAAAATATAATCTCCATTTTGCAAAGGTCTTTCAATAACGTCTACTATAACCTCAGAAGCATAGCCCACACTGCGAGTAATAATGTTAGCATTAATATTATCAATAGATTGCCCCATCCTTAAACTTTCTTCTGCTAAGGAATGGTCTTTAGTTATTTGCCATAATAAATTATCTCTAAATAAATAGGCTCTAGAATCTCCCACATTAGCAATATAAAAAGTATTATCAAAAGCAAGGCAACTTACCATAGTTGTTCCCATACCCGTAAATCCTTCTTTTTTTTGAGCTGTAGAATAAATTGATGTATTGGCCTGTGAATAGGCTTTTTGAATATAGTGAGAAATATTAGATTCTTTTAAAGATGTTTTATTACCATCTAAAAAAGAATATAATTCTTCAGTAGCTATTTTAGAGGCTAAAGCCCCTCCTTTATACCCCCCCATTCCGTCGGCCACTGCATACAAATTAAGTTTCTTATCTATTAAAATAGCATCTTGATTTTCTTTACGAACAGAACCTATATCGGTTTTTCCCCAAGCTTGAATTGTAAACATAAATTACTCTTTTTAACTTTTACTACCAATTTTATATATATATCTAAGTCATTGATTTTCTATACATTATTAAACTAACATGATTTGTATTTTAAGCAAATAAAGAAAAAATAGCCAAGTTTTCACACTTGGCTATTTCTTAGCAATGAAGATTATTAGTAAAGGTAATATATTACAATAAATCTAATGTTTTTTGTGTATAAAAAGTTCTATAATCTAGATATTTATTAATAAAATCTTTGTCTGTTATAGTATAAGGTACATCTGGATTTACACCATTATTTTCAATTTCTTGTCCATTAGGGTGATAAAATAAAGTTTGTGTTAATCTTACCGATATTTGAGAAAAAGGTAAATTAGGAATAGAGGCTACAGAACCACCTAAACCAGAAGTTTTTGTTCCCAAAATCGTTGCACGATTATAACCTTGCATTAAAGCTGGGAAAGCATCTCCTCCAGAACCAGAAAGTTCATCGGTTAATACAGTAATAGGTTTTGTATATCTAGCTTCTGCATTTGGATAAATTTTTTGTAAAGAAATTTTATCTGTTAAATACTTATTTCCTAACCAAGCGGTTTTTACTTGAGCTAGAAAATGCTTCCAAATAGAGAAACCTATTACATTAGGGCTAGCTCTTTCTACATAACTTTTTAAAGAGATATAAACGCTCTTATTAGCCACTAATCGAAATAAAGCATTGTTTACAGGTCTGTCTATAAATAGTCCAAACATATCTCCTAAAAAGGTTACACTTCCACCACAGTTATGATCTTGGTCAATAACTAAGGCTACTGTGTTTTTTTCTAGTTCACTAACAGCATAAGCATAGTTAGCAAAAACCTGTTTAGACTGCTCTCCAAAGGAATAATGAGGGATTCTTAAATAGCCTACATTTCCTTTTTTTGTAGGGTAATAATAAGCTACAAAAGGCTCTTTCATAATTACCGTAGCATCTGCTGGTATAGCAATACGAGTACTAGGGCTACATGCATAAGTTACTTCTGCAAACGAGTCTTCTTTTAGTAAAGAATCGAAACTATCTGATATAGATAAATTTTCAATGGGATTAAATACTACAGATTGATTACCGCTAAAATTTTGTAAATTTTTAGATTTTTTTCCAAACTTTTTATTTTCATCTAAAAATTCTCCAGAAAATTTCCATTTTCTATTAACATTTACTATTTTTCCAGAGGATTTTAATTTTACACGCAATATTACTTTATTATTAACAGGTACTGGTAACAAAGAGCCTGGTCTAATAGTTAGCAACCATGCTGCCCAACGAGTTTCTGTTTGTTTAGAACCTGAACCTATATATTTTTTTAATTGTCTTAGTACCTTTTTTACTGGCTTGTTGTTAAATTTTAAAATTTCATCACCAGGGCTTAACTGAATATTACCAGGTACAGGAAGAGCCAATTGTACTAAAATTTTTCCGTTTACCCACTCAGTACGCAAAGGTAAGCTGGCTCTATATGATGTAGGAATTCTAGTAGAAAAGTGACCATCTCGAAAGCTAGAAGTAAATTCTCTAATAGTGTAATAAAACTCACCATTAGTTTTTGCTTTAGCTACTTTTTTTCGAAATTTTTTAATAAGCTTGTTTATATTAACAATTCTATTTTTAGTTTTATACTCTAAAGGTCCATAAGAGGATTTAATATGAGAAACTAAATAATGAAAATCTAGTAACCTTTGTTCTTTAGTTAATTTTTGAGAAAAAGCTACGTTAGAATTAATAGCTATACCTAATACTATAATGCTAAACCAAGAAACTATTTTGAACATCAGTAAACCTTTTGTTAAATTTGTAAACCAGACTTCGGTCTGGCTTACGGGCATAGTTTCAAATTATGGTCTTTTATTCATTATGCATTGCAAAAAAATGCAGGGTTTTTATATTTTTTGAGCCACTGTTAAGCCCTCAAATGTGGGGATAATCATAGAGTTAAAAAGCTTTAAGTTACTTAAATCATTATTGAAATCTACCATTACTTGATGGTGTTTATGCGCCGTATTATCTCTAGGTTCATGATACACTGAGCCAAAAAGAAAACTATTGTCAGCTATAAGCAAACCTTTGGTTTTAAGGTGTTTTACTGCCCATTTTCTATAATTATTGTAGTTAGATTTATCTGCATCAATAAAAATTAAATCAAAATCTTCTTCTTTAGAAAAGTCGTCTAAATGAGGCAATGCTTCGCCAGAATACCATTGAATTCTATTTAGTTCTTCTGTGCCTTTCATTAATTCTTTAGCTTTACTAATATTTTTTGGGCACTTTTCGCAAGCGTAAACACTAGAGTTCCTTCCTGCTGCATGAGCTAAACAAAAAGTAGAATATCCATATAAAGATCCAATTTCTAAAATCCTTTTTGCTCCAGAAAACTTAACAAAAAAAGATAAAATTTGTGCTTCATAGGGACTAATATGAATTCTTGTTTTATTATCTTTTTTTAAAGCTTCTCGAATACTAGATTGAGTATCCATTTCTTTTCCAAAAATACTATTCATATAATTTATTTGCGCACTATTTTCTTCCCTCATAAGTTCCTTTGTTTATTAGTAATTTACTTGTAAAAATAAACTACTTCCCTATACTATTAAAGAGTAGGAGAAGCAATTATGCCATCAAAAGAAAATACTATTGTTGTTAAAAATTTAGAAGTAGCATTTAAAACTAGTGAAAACTATATTAAGGCCGTAAATGATGTTTCCTTTTCTATTCCTGAAGGAAAAACCATGGGAATGGTTGGCGAATCGGGGTCTGGAAAAAGTATTTCTGCACTTAGTATTATGGGCCTTATCCCCTCTCCTCCAGGAGAAATTACCAATGGAGAAATTTTTTTTAAAGGAGAAAATCTTTTAAAAAAATCAGAAAAAGAAATGCGGTCTATTCGTGGTAATAAAATTTCTATGATTTTTCAAGAACCTATGACTAGTCTTAATCCTGTGTTTACTGTGGGCGATCAAATTTCTGAATCGGTTATTTTACACCAAGGGCTTAATAAAAAAGAGGCTTTAGAATACTCTATGGATTTAATGGACCAAGTAGGGATACCTAATCCTAAACAAAGAGTTGGTTCTTACCCTCACGAAATGAGTGGCGGACAAAGACAACGAATTATGATTGCCATGGCTATTGCTAGTAAACCAGAACTATTAATTGCCGATGAACCCACTACTGCCTTAGATGTTACAATTCAAAAACAAATTTTAGATTTACTATTAAATTTAAAAGAAAAATATAATATGAGTATGTTATTTATTACTCATGACTTGGGAGTTATTGCTAATATTGCTGATAGCATTAGTGTTATGCATCGTGGTAAAATCGTAGAACAAGGAAACACAAAAGATATTTTTTTAAACCCTCAACAAAATTATACTAAGGGTTTATTAGCTTGCCGACCTACCTTAGAAAAAACTTGTCGCCGACTGCCTACAGTGGAAGATTTTTTAAATAATGTTAATTCTACTCAAAAAGTAGAAGAGGTGCAAAAACCCTTACAATCAAAAGTGTTTAATAAAACGCTACTAGAAGTAAATAATTTGCATAAATATTTTCCGCTAAAAAAAAATATATTTGGAAAACCCTCTTCTTGGGTAAAAGCTGTAGATGATATTAGCTTTAAAGTTTCTAAAAATGAAACTTTAGGTTTAGTGGGAGAATCGGGTTGTGGAAAAACCACATTAGGAAGAACTATTTTACGATTAACTGAGCCAACTTCTGGAGAAATTTTATTTTACGGAAAAAATATTACTAACTTAAATAAAAAAGAAATGAGAGATATGAGAAAAAAAATTCAAATTATCTTTCAAGACCCTTATGCTTCATTAAACCCAAGAATGACTATTGGTTCTGCTATTATGGAACCTATGATTATTCATGATTTGGGTACCAGAAACGAAAGAATTAAAAAAACAGAATCTCTTTTAGAAAGAATGAATTTACCAGCCAATGTAATGAATCGCTACCCTCATGAATTTTCTGGAGGACAAAGACAAAGAATCTGCATTGCAAGAGCACTTGCTGTGCAACCAGAATTTATTGTTTGTGATGAGTCGGTTTCTGCCCTAGATGTATCCATACAAGCGCAAATTTTAAATTTATTGTTAGACTTACAAGAAGAACTAAAATTAACTTATATTTTTATCTCCCATGACCTTGGAGTAATTAAATTTATTTCTGATAATATTGCAGTTATGAAAAATGGTAAATTTGTAGAATATAATACTTCTGAAGCTATTTACAAACAACCTCAACAAAAATATACACAAGATTTATTATCTGCTATCCCTAAAACTCTTTAAAAAATATTACTTTGCTTTAGATTCTAAAAATTTTTCGCTTTCTAAAGCAGACATACATCCTGTACCTGCGGCAGTAATGGCTTGTCTATACTTAGTGTCTTGCACATCTCCACAAGCAAAAACTCCTTTTACAGAGGTTTTAGTGCTGTCTGGTTCGGTAATAATATAACCAACTGGATCTAATTTAATTTGATCTTTAAAAATAGTGGTGTTTGGTGTATGCCCAATGGCTAAAAATACACCATCTACTACTAAATTACTTTTTTCTTTGGTTTTAATATTTTGAATAGTAATAGAACTAACCACATCTTTTCCTAAAACTTCGGTCATGGTAGTGTTCATAATAATTTCAATTTTTTCATTATTTTTAGCTCTATCTGCCATAATTTTAGAGGCTCTTAATTTATCACTTCTATTAAGAAGATATACTTTTTTAGCAAATCGAGTTAAAAATACTGCCTCTTCCATTGCAGAATCTCCTCCCCCAATAACACATACCACTTGGTCTCTAAAAAAAGCAGCATCACAAGTGGCACAAGCAGAAACTCCTTTTCCTAAAAAGGTTTTTTCACTTTCTAAACCCAAATACTTGGCCGAAGCGCCTGTGGAAATAATAACCGTGTTTCCTTTATATTCTTTATCTTTTACAAATACAGAAAAAGGACTTTTAGAAAAATCTACTTTAGTTATATTTTGACTTAAAATTTGCGTTCCAAAACGACGAGCTTGATCGCCAATAGCTTCCATTAACTCGGGACCCATAATGCCTTTAGGAAACCCTGGAAAATTTTCCACATCGGTGGTGGTCATTAATTGTCCTCCAGATTCTTCCCCTTCAAATAATAAAGGCTTTAAATTGGCTCTTGCAGCATAAATGGCGGCTGTATAACCAGCAGGGCCTGAACCTATAATTATAACATCATGAACGGTTTTACTGAAATCAGAACTCATTGTTTTACAACCTGTATTAATACCTTCTTCTATATCGTCTTCTGTATCTTCTATCGCTAGAACTTATGCAACGCTTTCGATAATCATAACAACAACTTTGATATTGATAAATTCTAGTATTTTCTTGTCTTTGCGCCGTGTAAGTGCCTAAAATATTTTCTAGCTTAGCAGTAGCTTCTGCATTAGACTTTGCAGAGATAATGTCAGTATTTATATCATAAGTTTTCGTTTGATTATAATATTCTACATCTCTGTTGCCATACTCAATATCATAAAACCACTTGCAATTTCTATATCTGTCTCGAACGCGCTTTTTGTGCTTTTTGTAATCACCTCTAGGGTAACATTCCAAATAACGATAGCTAACTGAACAACTTTCGTTAGATTGTATTAAATCTCCCCTAAAAACTTTTGTTTTAACTGTACCTTTTAAGCCCCAAGATTGATTTAATTCTTTTGCAGTTAGAGTTATTTTATGAACTCCTTTTTTAGAAATATTATTAATTTCTTTGTTTAAATAAGCGTCTATAGTGTATTCTTCATTTCCTACATTAATATCTAATGATAAGTTTTTTTTTCCAGAGAAATTTAATTCTGTAGTATAAACACCAGGTTTTAAAGTTAAATGTAATTCTTCGGTATCTTCATCACCATTTTCATCATCAGAAAATGGATCGTCTTGTATAATTGTAATAGGAAGAGAGCGTTTTACCTCAATATTCCCTTTAAAAGTTTTGCAAGAAGAAATGGCTAATAAAAAAATTAAACTCAGCAATAATGACTTAAACATATAATTTCCTTTTTTTTATACTTTTTAAATTATTACTCTATTTTTAAAAAACAAACAACTTTTTATTAATTTTTTAGAGAGAAATAATTTCTGATTAAAAAACTACCACTATATAGCAAAAAGACGGTCCATATAGCTCATAACTTGGCTTAAATCGACTCTTGTTTGCTCCATAGTGTCTAAGCGTCTAATAGTGATGGCAGAATCTTCTAAACTATCAAAATCTACAGTAATACATAATGGAGTTCCTATTTCGTCTTGCCTACGGTAGCGTTTACCAATGCTACCTCTATCATCATAGTCTATGGGGTATTTTTTGGATAAGTCGGCATACAACTGTTTAGCTATTTTTGTTAATTCTTCTTTTTTAGATAAAGGTAAAATAGCTAATTTATAAGGAGCCAAGGAGTGATGCAAATTTAAATATACACGCTTATCCTCTTTGCCATTATCTAGTGTTTTTATTTCTTCTGTGTAAGCATCACATAAAATGGCTAAGCATAATCTGTCACAACCAATGGCGGTTTCTATAACAAAAGGCAAAAATTTTTCTTGAGTGGTATCATCAAAGTATTCTAATTTTTTACCACTAAACTTTTGATGTTGTTTTAAATCAAAATCAGAACGATTATGAATACCTTCTATTTCTTGCCAACCAAAAGGAAATTTATATTCAATATCGAAAGCCGCTTTTGCATAATGAGCTAGTTCCCCTTGCCCATGAGGAGTAAATCGTAAATGACTTTCTTTTATCCCTAAGTTTTTGCAAAATTCCATTCTTTCTTTTTTCCAAAAATCAAAATGCCTTTCATCTTCTTTTGGATTTACAAAGTACTGCATTTCCATTTGCTCAAACTCTCTTGTTCTAAAAATAAAATTTCCTGGTGTAATTTCATTACGAAAAGATTTTCCAATTTGAGCAATTCCAAAAGGAAGTTTTTTTCTAGTGGATTTTTGTACATTATCAAAATTTACAAAAATTCCCTGTGCTGTTTCTGGTCTTAAAAAAACTTGCGACCCTTCTTCTTCCACAGGCCCCATATTAGTTTTAAACATTAAATTAAATTGTCTGGACTCTGTAAGAGAAAAAGACCCACATTTAGGGCAAGTTTTTTTATTATCTTTTAATAAAGCATGGTCTAAACGAAAACGATTTTTACAATCTTTACAATCTACCAAAGAGTCAGAAAATCCATCAATATGGCCAGAAGCTTTCCAAACTTGAGGATGCATTAAAATCGATGCATCTAGCCCCACTACCTCTTCACGATAAGTCATTTCCTTCCACCAAGCGGCTTTAATATTTCTTTTTAAATTTACTCCTAAGGGGCCATAATCCCAACAAGAATTTAAACCTCCATAAATTTCACTGCTTGGATAAATATAGCCTCTTTGCTTACATAGAGAAACTAAAGTCGATAAATCAGATAAGGTATTTTTCTTCATATAGAAATGATAAAGTAAGGCTTAGCGATGATCAACCTCTAGATGAAATTAAACTAGAAAAGTACTAGACTTAAAAGCACTTCTTTTTTATATATAGAAGAACTCTCTTTTTACAAAAAATCCATAAAGGTTTTTATGACAAATGCTAATCAAAGCTCCCCTAAACTTTCTTTACCTAATATTAAACATATTATTTTAATAGGTTCTGGCAAAGGAGGCGTGGGAAAAAGTACCCTTTCTGCTAATATTAGTATTGCTTTAGGCAAAAACCATAAAGTGGGCTTACTAGATGCAGATATTTATGGCCCTAGTTTAGTAAAAATTATGGGAGGGGAAACTTATCGACCCGAGCTCACTAAAGAAAAACAACTCATTCCCTTAAAAAGGCATAATATTCAATGCATGAGTATGGGGTTATTAATAGAAGAAGGCGAAGCGGTTGTATGGCGAGGGCCTATGCTGTTTAAAGCTATTTCTCAACTGTTTACCGATGTTTGTTGGGGAGATTTAGATTATTTACTGATAGATCTACCACCAGGAACAGGAGATGTGCCTTTAACTATTTCTCAAAAAGTAAATATTTCTGCAGCGATTACTGTAACTACACCCCAAAACTTATCTCTTATTGATGCAAAAAGAGCAATATCCATGTGGAAACAATTAAATGTTTTTCATTTGGGTTTATTAGAGAATATGTCTTACTTATATCCTCAAAACCCAGATATGGAAAAAATACAGCTATTTCCTAAGGGAGACTTAGAACATTTTTTAAAAACAGAAAAATTAGTAAAATTAGCAGAAGTTCCTTTTCACCCATATATTGGATTAAGTGCAGAGGCAGGTCAAAGTTTTGTAGAAGCTTACCCTGAACACGAAATTGCTAAGATATTTTTTACTATTGCAAAGCAAATAGAAAAAGCTTGTCCTTTATAAATCTATTTTTATTTTGGAATTATTAAATATCCACCAGAAAAAATTTTATAATTAGAACTTAATCTGTTTTTTCTTTTCAGTTTTTTAATAGAAATACGAAATTTTTTAGCAATATGGGAAATAGTATCCCCTCTTTTTATTTTGTAAATTTTACGATGTTTTTTTAATTTCGCTAATCGTTTTCTTAAGATTCGCTTAGTAGATATTTTTTTTCTTTTTCGCAACTTTTTTATACTAGATACAGCTCTTTTATTAGTCGTTTTATTTCGTTTTATAAGATTGCTGCCTAAGTGTTCTACTCTAGTACGACGACGAATTTTTAACTTCTGCCCAATGCGTAAGAAATTCTTTCTTTTTAAACGGTTTAACCGTCTTAAAGAAGACACTCGAGAACGGAATTTTTTTGCAATATAACTTAAATTATCCCCTTTTTTAACTCTATAATAAAAATAATAACTAAAAGTTAAAAAAGGCTTGTTAGAATAACTTTTAGGTAAACTTTTAAAAGCTAAAGATTTTAGAGAAGTTGGAACTCTAACAGCAATTTTCGATCCTTTTTTTACAGGAACCCAGTCGGTTAAATATCTAGGGTTTAATTTTTTCAATTTAGAAAAAGAAATTTTCATTTCTTTAGACAATAACTTTAAACTAATGGATTTTTTAACGGTAATATAATCAGAAGAAAAAGGCTTTTGATATTTTATATTATGAAATCCATACATTTTTGGATTTTTGGCAATAAGCAATGCTGCTAAAAATTTAGGTACATAATTACGAGTCTCTCGAGGTAAAATTTTTCTTCTTACAAAAGTCCAATATTCTTTAACTTTATATTTTTTTATATATCTTTTTATGCGATTTTCTCCCGAATTATAAGCGGCTAAAACCAAATACCAATCACCAAACATATTATGTAAAGTTTTAAAATATTTAATAGCTGCTTTTGTAGATAACACAGGGTCTTTTCTATCATCAACATAACCATCCACTCTTAATCCATAACTAGTAGCTGTCCCTCTAATAAATTGCCAATACCCCACAGCGCTAGCATGACTATAAGCATGCGAGGTAAAACCCGATTCGATTAAAGGCACATAAATTAAATCAATAGGTACCGAGTCTTCTTTTAATAAAGATTGCATTAAAAATTGGTAACGACTGGATCTTGCTAAATAACGGCGCATATGTTTGCGCCCACGACCTTGATAATAATAAATCCATTTTAAAACATACTTATTAATTTGAACGGGTATTTTCCCAAAAGGAAGGTCTTTTAAATCCTGCTCTACTATCTTACGACTTTTAGGATTCAGCGTCGTTTTAGAAAAGGGCGAATACGAACAAGATACAATAAAAAGGCTTAAAAAGATAAACTTAATCATAATAAATCTATTATAAGCTCATAGTATAAAAACTATCAAGAATAGTTTTAAAAAAAATCACTTTATTAAAGCCTTTCCGTACAGACCTTTGTATAAGAATTGGTTGCGTAAAATGGCCTTAATATAAAAACTGGTCTCTACCCAGGGCAGCTCATCAAACCATATCTCGTTTAAAAGCTTAGAATTGTTCTCTATCTTAAAAGAGGGGCCTCTAGACTTGATCCATTTCGATAAATTACCATATCCTACATTATAAGAAGCCAAAGATAATGGAAGATGACCACCCCATGCCTTTAATAATTGCCGTAAGTGCCTAGTTCCATAGCGAATATTCGTCTTTGCTTCAAATAACTCTCTTTTGGATACTGACTTCTTTCTTATCCCTAATAGCTTCTTTACTTCATTAGCTGTAGATATAATCATCTGCATTAACCCATAAGCATTTGCCAAACTATGGGCATCCACCTTAAACCCACTTTCTTGCCGAATAAGTGCAAATACTACACTAGGCTCTAAATGGTTTTTAACTGCATATTCTTCCACCAAAGATTTAAAAAAATGGGGGAATAATAGCTTTAGTAAAGACTTACGATGTACACTTCTATCCTCTTCCCATAAATAGTATAGTAATTTAATAGCCGATAAAAAATTATGCGCCTGGCTTAATAAATAAGTATAAACAAACACTCCAGAAGATAATGTTGGTAAGTTCCACGCTTTTAACTCCAATCGAGATTCTTTAAGCCATCCTGCCTTTAATAATAATTTTACTTTTTGCCATGACTGACTTTCTGGTTTATCTAAATAAATAGTCCATTTATCTCTTTTTTTAGTTTTATTGGTAAAAAAAGAAGGTAAAGATTTATCTAAAAATTTTAATTTTAAAGAATAGTAAGTTAAAGGATATTTTCGTAATAATTGTTTGTAATAAAATTTTGCTTTATAAGAATTATTTTGTTTTTTATGCAAAAAATACAAAAAATAGTATGCCTGTAAATGAAAATTATTTTTTGGTAATCTTACCAGTTTTTTTAACACTTTAATTGCAGAATTATATTGATTTTTTTTTATATATAAAAAACTTAAAAATAACATAGACCTTGGGATAATATTGTGACCCGAATATGTTTTAGGAAGTTTTTTAAACAAAACTTCAGCGTCGTCGTAGCTTGCTTGATAATAATATCCAGCCGCTATACGAAAATAATTATCCCCTTTCCATTCACACGGATTAGCATTTGTATAAAGATAAGCAATATCTTTATACTTGGCTTTATAAAATAACTTACCAACCCACTTGTTCAAAAAAACACACTTTAGCTTAGAAACTTTTTTTAAAACTTCAAAGGAGTTTTGCTTACTTTTGGGTAATGCTAAGTAAGCTAATAGTAGTGTTCTATTAACTTTACGGCTTCTTATTGAGCCATGATACATCTGTAAATATTGAATGTGCTTATTAAAAAATATTTTAGAGCTTCTAGACTTTTCCTTTAACTGATTAAAAGCCTTTAATTCCATTGGGTAATAAAAAATATTTTTTTTTCTTTTAGCTTTTGCTTTTTTATCAATAAATTTTATAAAATATTTTCCTCTAAACGCAGACAAAGAAAAAGGGTATTTTCTTTTTGAGCTATTTCTGTGATAATAAAAACTATTATTTAAAAAACTTTTAGCTAATAAAGAGTTTTTTTTATTATAAAAAATTCTTGCTTTAATATAAAATAAATATGTTTTTTCTTTATTAGAGGAAAAAAAGATACTTGTATTTATATTTTGCAATAGCTTTTCGACTTCACCTACTTTTCCTTTTTTTAAAGACACCTTAATTATAAAATAAATGGCATTTTTTAGTGCTTTGACTAACTCTAACCTAACGGGCTTATTTAATTTCCAAATATTAGGATAGCCTATATTTTTTTTGTATAAATAAACTCTATTATTTTTTGAAAATAGCTTAATACATTTTAATTTTTTAATATAAATCCAAGGAGCTATATTTTCTGGAGCTTTCCACTTGTTTATTGCCTTTAAACAAGCCTTAGCATTTTTATTTAGATATAAATTTTGAATGTTAGTTAATTTTGTTATAACTTCTTCTTCTTCTGGGGTTAAGTTATAGGTTAACTGATTTTTATTAGCATAATAAGTTACTTTATCTAAAGCTAAAGCGCTATTTACTTTAAAAATAAAAAATACTAATAAAAAAAAATACCTATACATATATCCTCAAAGTGATTAATTCATTATTATACATCATGGGTTATACTTCAACAGTATTTGTAAATAAAAGTATAATTTAGCAGATATCTCGTTCAATTGCTTTTTTAAGGCCACCGGTACTTTTTTAGAAAAGGCTATTGTTTCACATAGCATCAAAATTCTTTTTAAATCTGGCCCATATTGGCTTTGATAAGCCAACGGCAATTCATTAATCATTTTATTTAAAGATAAAAAATTATATTTTTTATTCTTAGACTTTTCTACTACCCAATAAGTTAAGTCTATTAAAGCTCTAGCTGCCTTTTTTTCATCAATAGGTAAAATATTTTTTTCTATTTCTAAAAATTTACTTTTTAAATTTAATAAATTGCTTTTTTCCTTATTTTTAATCTTACAGTATAAAATCCAAAGTAAGAAAAAAAATAGCAACAATAAAAAAGAAAGAATAAAGTATTTATTATATGTTTTTATTTTGTTTTTATTTTCTAATTTACCTATTTTTGTTTTAAATGATTTTTTAACAACATCATTTTTTTTTTCGATTATATTTTTTGTTTTTTTACTTAAAAGAACAGAATTTTTTACTTTAGGAGCTAAATAACCAAGGTTCTTTTTTACTAAAATATTTTTTTTTTGACTTAATAAAGTATAATAGACTTTTGTATGTGGATTGAAGGCAGTAAACCGAATAATAGGTAAAGCAATACTGCCTGCCACTTTAGGAATAACTAATAGTTCTATCTTTTTTTTACTGATACCCGATGCAAAAAAATTAATTTTTTCTTGAATATCATACAACTCTAAATTTTTGTCTAACTTTAAATTATCAAAATTAAAAGCATCTAAATTTCCTATGCCTTGTATAGTTACCTCCCATACAAAAGCTTTTCCTTGTTCAATTTTAGCTGTTTTTACTTGGTCACTGAGTTGAAATTCTCCCACAGCCCCTGAAAAAGTACCTTGTTTAGGTCTATCTGGTAACTTTATCACTTTTATTTTTTTTACATTAGAGCTACGGCGAAGCACAGAAGAGTTAAAACCAAAACTTGCTCTGTTAAAAACTTGTAGATCAACTATTAAAGGATCAATATTTAATTGCCCTAACTTTAAAGGAGAGACAAGGTAAGAAAACAATAAATGCTTTTGATAAATTTTATTATTTATAGTTACTTCTTTAGAGGTTTGTCTTCTATCTTGTAAACTTTGTAAATCTTTTTTCCAAAACGATTTTAATTTAGGCAATTGTTGTAAATCTACTCCAGAAACAGAAGCCCTTGTATACAAAAACCACCTTAATACCACTTGTTCAGATAAAAAGAGAATTTTTTTATCTAATTCTAGTTTAACAAAAATATCTGTTTTATTAAAAGTTCTTTTTTTCTGCTTAAAAGGAAAACTATCATCAAAAAAAGAATTTAAAGTATCAAAAGGATTTCTAGAGTTTTTTCTGCGAGCTTGAGGCTCTTTAACCACTTGTATTTTTACCGCTTTGGTTTTGTAAGTGGTATTGTTGGCTACAATTTTTATACTAGGCAAAAGTATCCAACCTAATTTTTTGGCTTTTAAAGTATAAGAAATTTTTTTAATTCTTGTAGTAGATACATTACCATTAATTATGTTTACACTTGTTTGTTCAGAATTAGACGAATGAGAAAATTCAATGTTTTTTGGCCAATTTGGCAATTCTGTTTTTGATGAAATAGACTTAGATGATTGGATAATTAACGAATAGGTAAAATCTTCTTCAATACCTACCACTTTGCTAGATAGCTGAGATTTTACACTAAGATTGTTTTTAGCATAAATACTAGGGGTAAAATAAAGATTAATAACTATAATAAACAATAAATATTTACCAATCTTTTTCACTGAAGCCTCCTTTTTTTTGATTCTTATTTTGCATTTTTTCATACACATGTTGCTCTTGTAAACGAATATTTTTTAAAATTTGTTCTATTTTTTGTTCGCTTAAATCGGATTTATTTTTATTTTTTAAATTTTTAGAAGAGGTGTCTTTTTTTGAGGTGTCTTTTTTTATTTGTTCTTGCTTTTTATTATCTTGTTTATTTTTATCTTTGGGGTCAGAAGAAGGTTTTGGTTTTTTTTGCTGAGATTGCTTTTTATTTGTGTTTTTTGAATTTTTATTGTTTTTATCTTTGCCTTTTTTCTCTTTCTCTTTGTTTTTCTCTTTGTTTCCCTTTTTCTCTTTGTTTTTGTTTTTGTTTTTAAAAAATAATTCTATATTTACTTTTACTTGCTTTTTTTTATCAGAATCTATATTTTTTACCTCTAAGGCTTTTTGATAAAAATATAATGCTTTATTAAAATAATTATGCTTTTGATGTAAAATAGCTAAATTAAAAAAACTAAAAAAAAGAATTGATGAAGCAACCTTCCTATTTCCTTCTGCTTGTCTTAAAATGTATTTATAAATGGATGATGATAAATTAAATGGGTTGTTCTCCTCCTCTTTAAAGGTTTGCATGCTGCTATCTTGAGAAACTTGTATACTACTGTTTTTAGAGGTTTGCATGCTGCTATCTTGAGATAAAATATAAGCTAAGTTAAAGTAAGAAATTAAAGATAGTGGCTTTTTTGCATAAGCCCTTATAACATTTTTTTTAGCCTTACTTAATTGCTTGTTTTGCAGGTTGATTAATATTTTTTTAGTATCATTAGGATAAAAATGATTATATTTTTTAGAGAAAAAATCACAAGAACTTAATAATACTGTTAAAAAAATAAGCTTATACATTACTTTTTCCTTTTTTTAAAAAAAACCAAGAAAATGTAATATCCAAAATTAAAAAAATAAAAACTATGAATAAAAAATAGGAAAACAAAGGGGTATAAATACGCTGATACGATAATTTTGTTATTTTGCTTTTTAAATTTTTTAAATCTATAAAAATATTATCAAAACTATTAGAAGTAAAACTAAGGTGATAATACTTTCCATTAACTAACTTAGATAACTTTTTTAAACTTGCGTTATTAAACTGTGTTAAAACTAACTCGCCCCTAGAGTTTCTTTTATAATCTATTTTTTCGCCTTTTTCATTTTTTAAAGGTATAGGCACTGCCTGATTTCTTCCCACTCCTACAGAAAAAATCCATAAGTGTTTTTTATTTAAAGTAATAGCCTGCTTTTTAATTTCTTTTTCATGTAATTCTCCATCAGAAACTAAAACAATAGCTTTATCTGTGTTTTTTGACTCTGAAAATAAGGATTGGGCTATTTTTAAGGCATAAGAAATTTCTGTACCCTGCCTAGGAACACTTTTTGTACTTAAAGATTTTAAATATAGCTTTAAACTATCTATATCTGTAGTTAAAGGAGAAATAATTTTTGCATCTTTTGCAAAGACCACTAAGCCTACTCTTTGCCCATCTAGTTTTGTTAAAAACTTAGAAACTTCTTTTTTAACAAACAATAAACGACTAATGCCTAAATCTTCTGCTAGCATACTAGTAGAAACATCTATTAAAAAAATAATTTCTGTTACTTTTTGTTTATTAGTTTTATATTTATTGCTTAGCTGTGGCCCTGCATAGGCTAAAATTAAGCTTAATAAAGCTATACATTGAAAAGTAATTTTTAAATAATTTTTATTTTGTTTTGTTTTTTGTAGAAAAGAAAAAATATTATGTTTCATTTCCTTCTCAAAAGCCTTTTTATTTTTTTGATAAAAAATAAATAAATATATTCCAACAATCAAAATAGGAATAAACAAATAAAAAGCAGTAAAATTATCCCAGCTAAACATATTTTTTTAAGAATAAATTCTTAACCCTCCCCATTCTAATAGTAAGGCTATACAATAAAGAATAATAGCCCATATTAAATAATCATAAAACTTTTCTTTATATTCAAAATATTGATTGTTTTTTATTTTACTAGTCTCTAAAAGAGAAATATTTTTAAAAACATTTAACAAGGTTTTATTACTCTCTGCTAAATAAAAATTTGCCTTTGTTTCTTTAGCTATTTGCTTTAATAATTTTTCATTTACTTTACTGTCTATAAACTGATATCTTGTTACTGTTTGTCCAAAAATATTTTTTCTTGAAATAGGGATTTTACTTCGGCCTTGCCTTCCAATGCCTACAGTATAAATTTTAATATTGTATTTTTTAGCCAATTGTAAAGCCAATAGTGGACTTATTTCTCCTGTATTATTTTCTCCATCTGTAATTAAAATAATAATTTTGCTTTTCAATTTTCGTAATCGTAATTTATCAATAGCACTAGCTAAAGCTACACCTATAGCTGTCCCCTGTTTAATATATTTTAATGTTTTTACTTTTTCTAATTGTCCTAAAAGTAATTTATGATCTAAAGTTAAAGGGACATGCATATACGAAGCACCAGAAAATACTAATAAGCCCATTTTATCTGACTTTCTCCATTGAATAAAATCGTTTAAAATCTTTTTTGCAGCCTGTAATCTTGTAGGTTGCAAATCGGGAATATTCATAGATTCCGAAATATCTAAAGCTAAAATAATTTCTAAACCTTTAGTCCATCTATTTTTATCTACTTTTTCTAATTGTGGACGAGCTAAAGAAATAATAACAAAAAATAAAGCGGCGTATTTTAAAAATGTAGGTAAAAATAACAGCCTTACCCTTAAACTAGGTTTTATTTTTTTGAAAGTATCTAAATTAGAAAATCCTGTTTTACTAGTTTTAAATTTAAAAATATAAGAAACTATAATTAATAGTATCCATATAATTAAAAAGTAAAAAAAATAAGGCTGTGACCAAACAATCATAAAACTTCCTCAATTTGATCTACTATTTTATTTAATTTATTTAATATAGATTGTTTTTTTTCTAAATTTATTTTACTAGAAGTCAAAGTTAAGTCTTCTACTAAAAAAAGTAAATTATTTTGTAACTGTAAAGAAAGCTGTTTGTTGCTTTTTATTGCTTTTTTAAGCCTTGTTAAAGAATATTGAAAGAAAGGAATTTCTGTTGTTCGTGTTAAAAAAACATAAAAAGCATTTTTTAATTCAACAAAAAAATCGTCAGATTTTAAAGACATTGCCCTTATAGATTTATGGTATTCGTTATATGGAGATATAGTTTTTTTATACTTAATTATCTCTTGTTTCTGTATTTTTTTATATTTATACCTGCTAACTAAAAAATATAACCCGTAACATATAAATAAGCTAAAAAAAGCTATACTTATATATAAAACATTTGGCGAATTAGGCTCAACTATAGGACCATAGTAGCTTTGTGTTTTAGATTGCTTTTGTAAAACACTCTTTACTTTCCAATTTAAACCAGATAATAAAAACTGATTTTTTTCTAATTTTAATATTGGATTTACATTTTTAAAAACTCCTGGAATATAAGAGGTAACTGATAAAGATAATACATCTTGCTTAACTATTGGTTTTTGAAGTAAAACTAATTGATAATTTAATAAAGGTATTGGATATTTCGCATTAAAGAAAAAATCTTTTTTATCTTTTAAAATATTTTTTTCTTTTACCTTTAATGGACAAAATACAGTTTGAATATCCCCTACTGTTAAATTCTGCTTTTTTTTAAAAAAATAACACTGTAATGCAATCATATTTCGCTCTATATTATAAATTATTGATTAAAAAAATTAATAATAGGCAATGCCCACTTTTGGTCTGACTCAACTAATATTTTAGGGATATTGCTTTTTTTTAACTGTGCTTTAATAAGAAGCTCTTTTTTAGCAACCAATTCTTTATATTTTTTACAACTCTCTACAGAGCTACAATCAAAAATTACTTCTTGCGAATCTGTTTCACTCTCTAAATTAGAAAATCTTAATATTGCATTAATGTTAGGAAGCTCTCTTTCCCATTGATCTCGAATATGTATTGCAAACACTTCATGCTTAGACGATAATGTTTGCAAAACTTTTTCTTCTTGTAAAAAAAAATCAAAATCACTTAAAATAAAAATATGTGCTTTTTTATTTAAAACATTTTGTAAAAATTTTACACTGCTTTTTAATGAAGTTTTTTTTTGAATATTTTTATTAGATAAAATTTTAAAAAGAATATCATATACGGTTTGTTTGTTTTTTTGTGGTTTTATAAAATGCTCTACTTCATCGGAAAAAAGTAATAACCCAACCTTATCTTTATTTTTTATAGCCGTAAATGCTAATAAAGCACTTAGATAAGCACTTATTTCTTTTTTCATACTATTAGATCCAAAATTCATAGATGAACTAATATCTACTAATAAAATAACTTGTAGCTCTCTTTCTTCTTCAAATTCTTTTAAATAGGTTTTTCCTGTTCTAGCTGTTAGTGGCCAAGAAATATTTCGAGTATCATCACCGTAAACATATTCGCGAAATCCAGAAAAGTTAATTCCATTACCTTTTAAAGAGGAGGTGTACAAACCAGAAAAATTTCCTTGAACTAGTTTTCTAGTTTTAATTTCTAATTGCTTAACATAACGATAAACATCAGAAGGTATAGGTGATTTATATAACATAAATGCTTATTATAATTTAAATGTTTGTATTGGCTAAAATTTCTGTAATAATAGAATCTGTATTTATATTTTCAGCCTCTGCTTCATAGGTTAAAATTAGTCTATGTCTTAATACTAAATAAGCTACTACCTTAATATCATCTAAATTTACATAATTACGACCTTTTAAAAAAGCCTGTGCCTTAGCTGCTGTGGCTATGCCTAAAGTCGCTCGAGGAGACACTCCCACCTTTACTAAATGTTCCAATTTCTTTAACCCATATTCTTTTAAACTACGAGTAGTCATTACTAAATCTACAATATATTTTTTTAAATTTTCATCGATATGAATTTCTCTTACTTGTTTTCTTGCTTCTAGTAATTTTTGTTGACTTAAAATAGGTTGAATATCAATGCTTTGAAAATCATTTATTTTTTCTAAAATTTGTAACTCTTCTTCTTTGCTTGGATAATTTACTTTTACTTTAAATAAAAAACGATCTAGTTGAGCCTCTGGTAATTCAAAAGTTCCTTCTTGCTCAATAGGATTTTGAGTAGCTAATACTAAAAACGGTGTTTCTAATGGATAAGTTTTGCTACCAATACTTACTTGTTTTTCTGCCATAGCTTCTAGCAAGGCACTTTGCACTTTTGCAGAAGCTCTGTTAATTTCATCAGCTAAAACAATATTACTAAATACAGGACCTTTTTTAACATTAAAATCCCCTGTGTTAGGATTAAAAATCATAGTACCAATAATATCTGAAGGCAATAAATCTGGTGTAAATTGAATTCTTTGAAAAGCTAAAGATAGAGTTTTAGAAAAAGTAGAAATACTTAAAGTTTTTGCTAAACCAGGAAGACCTTCTATTAACACATGCCCTTCGGACAGAACTCCCATTAAAATAGCTTCTAGCATTTCTTTTTGCCCAACAATTAATTTAGATAGTTCTTGAAATAAAACAGGAATCCACTCTGTATTTATGGTACAATTTTCATCGTTGTTGTTCATCCTAACCCCTCTTTATTACTCTTTATTACTCTCAATAACACTCAGATAACGCTAGTCATTTTTTATAAAATATGATATCTAATCTATAATAGTTATGACAAGTTATTTTTTATTTTATTTGAAAAAAGGACTATATTTAGTTACTTATTTTTTAAGCAGCTTAGCCTTTTTTTACTACGCCTCTATTACGGGAATAGTTATTTTTTTTCTTATTATTTTTTCCTTTATTATTTTCTATTATTTTTATTCTAAAAGTGCTGTTATAAAAATTTTTAAGGCCTCACTAATTCAAGGAATAGACCCTTTTTTCCTTAAAAAAAAAGTTCTGAAAATTAGCAAGATGTTAAACATATCTCCTCCAAATATTTATGTTTCTCAGGTAGATTTTTTCTTACTAACTACTTATTCTATTTCTAAAAATAATAGACAATTGTTTATATCAGAAAAGCTTTTAAATGATTCTACCCCTTCCCTTTTAGAAGCTTACTTAACTTTAGGTTTATCTCATATTAAGACTAAAGGTAGTTACAAAAGTTCTATTGCTTATTGTATTACCAGTATATTTTTAAATATTACTAATCAGTTAGATTCTTTATTTAGTGTGATTTTTGGCATTCATGTAGATCGCAAATACATTTACCGATCTCCCTTTAGCAGCTTGATGTCTTTGTTCTTATATAGCTTTAATTTTCTTTTTTTAACAGAAAGTACTACGGAAAAAAGTGATAAACTATCTACCGTGTACTGTGATACTTATAGTATAGAAAAAGCATTATGGAATTTACAATACTATTCTGTAAATATAGATTATCCACTAACATTGTCTTCTTCTATTCTTTGTATATTAAATCCGTTAGCTAAAGAGCATTGGTTTAAATATTTAAATTATCAATATAGAATAAAAAATAGATTACTAAACATTAATGGTAATTATCCTATTTTTTAGCTATAATTTAATAGCCTTTAACCAATAAATAGCTTGAGATTTTTTTAAAAAAATAGTTTCAAAGTATGTTGTAAAGTTGTCTTCTTTGTAAGGAGAGTGGTGTAAATCATAACTTATCTCTACAATACTATATTTTGTTTTTTTAACAGCTTTATATATCCATTCAAAATAATCTAAACTGTCTGTTTTAATCTCTAAAAAAGATTGTTTTTTTTGTAACAAAAATAATTTATCTAAAAAATTTTTTTGTATTAATCTATGTTTATGCTGTTTTTTCTTTAACCATGGGTCTGGGTGATGAATAATAACATTATTAACCTCTTCATTAGAAAATAAATCTTCTACAAAACAGGCATTATATCTTGCTACTCTCATATTTTTAGCATTGTTTTTTAATGCTCTTTGAATAGACTGAATTAAAGGTTTAAATTTTATTTCTAATCCCACAAGACAACGAGTAGAATGTTTATTAGCGTAATAAGCAAAGTGAAAACCATTACCAATACCGATTTCTAAATCTAAAGGAGTATTTTCTGTTACTTGAAAAATATTTTTTCGCCAAACACCTTTATTTTCAATTACTCTTTTTTCACTAAAAGCATAATTACTAAAACTACCCTCTAATAATTGAATATATTTATTAGGATTGGGAATGTCAGTAGTGGCTTTTAACTTAACATTAGACAAGAATTAAAACCTAATTGTTATTTTTTTTAAAAGTTTGTAAATCAGTTAAATAGTACATTAAATCTTTATTGATAAAAAAAGATAAGACGGGAAATATAACCACTCCTGTGCATAAAGTCATAAATGACCTCCAAAACAAAGAAAGAGAGTATAAAATATCAAACTGTTGTTTATCTGTACCTATTTGTACATTTGTATACCATTCACCAAAGGTTTTTTTAAAAATAACTCTTTGAATAAAGGTAGATACTTGAAAAATAAGACTAAAAATAAAAAGAAACTTTAAAGTAGAAAATTGCAGTAAATTTCCTGAAAAAAGCATTTTATACATAAAATTTATTAAAGCAAAAACAGAGAAATTAAATAGTAAATCTAAAATAAATGCAGAAAAACCAAAACTTACTTCGTTGTATAAATAAGTAAAAGCTTGAGGCTGTATTATTTTATTAGTATTTAATTGTTGATTTATAGGGCTTTGTACGCTTAATGTTTCTTTTTTATTTTTTTTATATTCTTCCTGTCTATCTTCAATAGATATAAAGCCTATGTTTTTTAAAGTTTGATTGCACTCTAAAGTATTAGCTTGGGCTGAATGGAAGTTGTTATTTTTTTTAGAATCTGCCTCTTCTTCTGTTTTTAGTGAAGAAAAATTATCCATACTATTTAATAACGTATGTGCATTTAAATTATCTATAGAAATAGAATAATCTATTGTATTGAGTGGTTGTTTCTTCTCTAACTGCACTTGCTTTAATTCTTTTTTCTCTGCTTGAATAACCCCTGGCGAAGAAAAAAATTCCACTGAAGGAGAAGAAGGCCAATTTTTTTTAACCTTTTTTTGACTATTTTTTGGAAAGTGAATAAATTCTTGATTGGAAAAAGAAAACTCTGGCTCTGTAGTAGAATAAAGTAAAGTTCCACTCGATATAGCCTTTGGTTTAATGCTCGGGGTTTTACTCAAAGCTTTGGAGGAGAACTCTTCTAATTCATTAGCTATTTTATGCAATTGATTAAAATCAATCATATTACTCCTATAAACACTATCTATTTAAAGACCTTGTAATTGATATTTTACTAAGCTTATAAGAAATAAACAAGCGGTCTCTACTTTTAACACCTGCTCTCCTAGAGAAAAGTCGAGTATATTTTGCGATCTAAAAAAATTAATGTCCTGTTGCGTAAAACCCCCTTCAGAGCCAATATACATAGCTAAGCTTTCCTGCACAGGGGTTTTTAAAGGGCTTATTACAGACGAAAAAGTTTTAGTGGCATTAACATAAGCCACAATCCCTGGAATGGCTTGTTGTTTTAGCCTAGAAACTACCTCTTCTCTACTAGACAGTGGGTGAATAATTAAGGGACTCGATCTTGCTGACTGACTCATAGCCCCAGACATGATTTTTTGCCATCGATGGTATTTTCCAACACTAATTTTACTGGCTGATTTAACAAAACTATTAGTGGTAGATAGTAAATGAATTTCAGAAATTCCCATTTCTACACTTTTTTCCAAAATAGATTCAAAAACAGAAAATTTAGGCATACTTAAAACCAAATGCAAAAATGGTTTTTTTAAGGCTACAATTTCTCTTTCTTCTAAGATAACAGCTGTGGCTTTTTTTTTAAAAATATTAGTAATTTCAACTAAATAGGCTTTACTTTTAATTAAAACCTCAAACTTAGACCCTTTTTTATTTCTACAAACTTCACAAATGTGATGAAAATTTTGCTCTTCTAAAATAATGAGCTTCTCTAGTAAATTAAGGTGTTTTTCTTCTAAACTGTAGCGGCGCATAGTTGATTACTTAGTGTTTTCTTTTTCAGAGCTTATGCCATTATCTAACATGTCACCTTCCATTAGTTCGCTTCTAATAATAGAAACATCTTTGGATGCCTGAATGCCTAACCGCACTTGCTTACCTTTAATTTGTAGAACTTCGATAATGATATTATTGCCTATGGATAGACCCTCGCCTTGCCGACGAGTTAAGATTAACTTCCCTTTTTTCAACTTCAACATCCTGTTTAAAGATTAATCGCTTACTCACCCTATAAAAAAAAGTGGTAATTTGTAATTGACGCAATCTATTAAACAACTATTCAAAAGTCAAGGCAAAACAAGATAGATACTAATTTATTAGCTAAAATACCAAAAACTACTTAACATAAATTATATGTTGTTTAAATACTGGCAGTACTTAAAAAAACCTCTCCTTTTTATATCGATTTTTAACTTACTTTGCCTAAATAATGTATTAGCTAAAAAAAGCCCTTTTTTATTTCAAAATACCAATAACTATAGAGAGAATTTTTATGGATTCTCCATACCGCAAGATCCTAATATAAAAAAATGGATTACTTTTTTTACTAGTAATAGAGGGAAAAAAATTATTCAAAATTGGACAGGTAATAGTCGAAAGTATTTTTATTTTATTGAAAAAAGTATTAAAAAAAATAATCTTCCTTTGGTGCTAGCTTATTTACCAATGATAGAAAGTGGTTTTTATGTTCATGCTCATAGCTCTGCTGGTGCTGTAGGTTACTGGCAATTTATGAAACCAACAGCTAAGCGTTTTAATTTGAAAGTGAGCCATTGGCTCGATGAAAGAAAAAATATTCATAAAAGTACTATTGCTGCCTTAAATTATCTTAAAATTTTGTACAAGCGATTTAAAAAATGGGAATTAGCTTTAGCTGCTTATAATATGGGAGAAAATCGCTTAGGCCGATTTATAAAAAAGTATAAAACCACTAATTACTGGGAACTTATTAATAAACCCGATTTTCCTAAAGAAACAAAAAATTATATTCCTAAACTAATCGCTGTCAGCTTAGTATTACAACAATCCCACCTTTACGGTATGAACATTAAAATCACTTCACCCAAACAAAAGAAGTTTAACTATATTTCTATAGCTGGAGGTACTTCTTTAAAAAATTTAGCCAATAGTTTAAATGTTCATAGCTCTTATTTAAAAAAAATTAATCCTGAATTAAAACAATTTCGCATTCCCCATTATGTTGAAAGTTATGCAGTAAGAATTCCTCCCAAAAGCTTTAAAACCATTGAAAATTATTTTAAAAAATAAAATGCGTGGTATAAAAAAAACGGGCTAATTTAATCTCTCCTGCGACTCACCCCAAAGGGATGCCTGAGCAAGAGAGCTTAAATTAGCCCGTGTTTTTTTTAACAGAATCTAAAAACTAATGTTTAGTAGTTTCCGTTTTTTTGCCAACACCTTTAATAGCTAAAATCTTTTCTCTTAAAGCAGAGAAAACCTTAGGATTTTCTTTTAAAAATACTCGTGCTTGCTCTCGTCCTTGACCAATTTTCTTATCATTTAAACTGTACCAAGATCCCGATTTTACAATTAACCTATTGGCTACTGATAAGTCTAAAACATCAGCCTCTGCAGATAAACCTTCTGCATATAGTAAATCAAACTCTACTTTTGCAAAAGGAGGTGCAATTTTATTTTTAACCACTTTAACTTTAATTTGGTTACCATACACATCTTCACCATTTTTTAATAAAGTAGAACGGCGAACTTCTAAACGAATAGTGGAATAAAATTTTAATGCATTACCACCAGTCGTTACTTCGGGATTACCAAAAACCACACCAATTTTCATTCTTAACTGATTAATAAAAATCACTAACGTGTTACTTCTTTTAGTAATAGCTGTTAATTTTCTTAAAGCTTGTGACATTAACCGCGCTTGCAAACCCATATGGCTATCACCCATATCTCCTTCAATTTCGGCCTTAGGAGTTAAAGCAGCCACAGAATCAATAACTAATACATCCACTGCTCCGGAACGAACTAAAGTTTCTGTAATTTCTAAAGCTTGCTCTCCTGTGTCGGGTTGAGAAATTAGCATTTCATCAATGTTAACTCCTAATTTTTTTGCATAATTTACATCTAAAGCATGCTCTGCATCTACAAAAGCTACTGTACCACCCATTTTTTGTGCTTGAGCAATAGTAGATAAAGCTAAAGTGGTTTTTCCAGAACTTTCTTGTCCATAAACTTCGACAATTCTTCCTTTTGGTAAACCACCAGCACCTAAAGCTAAGTCTAAACTTAACACCCCAGTACTTATTACAGGAATATCGGTATTAATATTTTTTCCACCTAGTTTCATGATGGAACCTTTACCAAATTGCTTTTCAATAGACTCAATTGCTAAATCTAAAGCTCTTGCTTTTGGATTATTTTTTACTCCTGTTTCTACCACTTTGTCTTTTGCCATACTTTTCTCCTATTTTGTTTTGTTTTTTATACATTCACTTAAAAAATCAAAGGCTCTTATAACACTTTGCTGTCTAACTTGGTTGCGAGACTCTTTATCAAACTTACACACTAGAGTCTCTTCAACATTGGGGCCAACCACACCTATATAAACAATTGGTTTTTGCGTTTTTCCTCCGATAATAGTACTTTCTGCAAAACCTGTACTGCTTAAGGCCCAATCTGTGGAAAAATTTTCCTTACAGCTTACAGCCATCGCCATCGCTACCTCGGCACTAATTATGCCTTTTTCTTCTATAAGTAGGTCAGACACTGATAAAAAGCTTTGTTTTACTGCTTTACTATAAGCCACAACAGAGCCTTTAAAATACTTAGAAGCCCCAGACCTTTGTATTAGTTTGTCAGATACCAAGCCACCTGTACAGCTTTCTGCACAACTAATTGTTAAACTATGAGTCAAAAAGTAAGAAATTATAAAATCCATAGAATTTGACATGACGCTCCTTATTTTTTATTAAGTAAAAATTTGCAACTTAAAAAATACTACCCTTAATATACTCCATGTCACTAAGGCTGCTAAAATATCATCCAATAAAATGCCAAAAGCACCCTTTATATTTTTATCCACAAAACCAATGGGAAAAGGTTTTATTATATCCAAACAGCGGAATAAAAGAAAAGCTGTAGCTATTAGCGAAAAATGGAAAGGGAAACCTAATACGGCGATATGCATACCTAAAAATTCATCTATCACCACCTCTTTAGGATCTTGGTTAGGGCAATGACTAGAAACTAAATACTTTTTAATAAACACCAATGACAGTAAAAATAAAAGTAAAATAAAAGTAATTTGCATAACCCAGCTTTGAGAAGATAAATAAAAAATACTAGGTAAAGCCACTAAGGAACCCCAAGTTCCTGGTGCTTTTGGTAAGTTTCCAACTCCTCCCAGAGTTACTATAAAATACGGTAATTTTTTATTTTTTTTTATAAATTTATCTTTCATTTCTAATAAAAACCTCTACAATAAAGCCAATGAATATTCAAGAAATATTAAAAGAAGCCATAAAAAAAAGCGCCAGTGATATTCACTTAAAAGTGGGCATGCCTCCTATTATACGCAAACACGGAAAGTTGCAAAAAATAAATGCTAGTGCAACAAAATTGACCTCTGAAGACATGATAAAAATTATGGAAATTATTAGTCAACCAAAAGATCAAAAAAGCTTTGAAAAAGGTTTTGATTTAGACATCGCCTATAGCTTACCTCAAGTGGGCCGTTTTAGAGTTAGTTTAACCAAACAAAGAGGTAGCACTCGAATAGTATTTCGTTTAGTAAATTTTAAAATTCCCAGCATCTCTGAATTGCAATTACCTTCTCTTTTAGAAAAAATTGCCTTAAAAGAAAGAGGTTTGATTTTGGTTACTGGTGCTACGGGATCGGGTAAAACTTCTACCTTAGTTTCCATGCTTAATCATATTAATCACAATAAAAATAAACATATATTAACTTTAGAAAATCCTATTGAATATTTAATTCGTGATTATAAAAGTATTATTACCCAAAGAGAAGTGGGTACAGATGTACAAAGCTTTAAAATGGGTCTTAGATCGGCCTTAAGACAAGATCCTGATGTGCTTTTTATAGGAGAATTAAGAGATATGGAAAGCATAGAGATTGCACTTACTGCCTCTTCTACCGGGCACTTAGTATTAGCCTCTATTCATAGCACTAGTGCTAAAGATAGTATTACTCGTATATTATCAGAATTTCCAAAAGAAAAACAAAATTATATCACCACTATATTAGCGCATAATTTAAAAGCTATTATTAGTTTAAGACTTTGTAAGAAGAAAGATAAATCGGGCGTAGTTCCTGCTACAGAAATTTTAATTAATAATTCTCGAGTACAAGAATTAATTTTAGAAAATCGTTTATTTGAGTTAGAAAGTAGTATGGAAGAGCATGCTGCAACTTATGGGTCAAAAACTTTTAATCAAAGTTTATTTGAGCTACTAGATAAAGATTTAATTGATTTTGAAGAAGCCAAAAAAATGTCAACTAATGCTAATGAATTTAAACTAAAATTTTCTAAAAAAAATACCAACGACGATTTTATACTATAATTAACCAAGGTGTATATGAACTCCTTTGACATTCGTAATAAATTTATTCAATTTTTTAATGAAAAAAATCATAAGGAATTTAAAAGCTCTTCATTAATACCACACAATGACCCTAGCCTGCTTTTTACTAATGCAGGAATGAATCCTTTTAAGAATATTTTTTTAGGCATAGAGAAACCCACTCATAACAGAGCTGTTAGTATACAAAAATGTATAAGAGCTGGGGGAAAACATAATGATCTAGACAATGTAGGACACACAGCTAGACATCATACTTTTTTTGAAATGCTTGGTAATTTTTCTTTTGGAGATTACTTTAAACAAGAAGCCATAAAATGGTCTTGGGAATTTTTAACACAAACATTAGGGTTAGATAAAAATCGATTATATATTTCTGTTTTTAAAGACGATCAAGAAACAGCAGAAATATGGCATAAACAAGAAAATATTCCAAAAGATAAAATATTTTATTTTGGAGAAAAGGATAATTTTTGGAGAATGGGAGACACTGGCCCTTGCGGTCCATGTACAGAAATTTACTATGATTTAGGTGCCGAACACTTTTCTGGCCCAGAACAAGTGGTAGGAGGCGAAGGAGATCGCTTTGTAGAGGTATGGAATTTAGTTTTTATGCAATACTTTGAAGAAAACAAAGTACTAACTCCTTTAAAAAAACCTTGTGTAGATACTGGTATGGGGCTGGAAAGATTAAGTAGTATTTTACAAGGGGAAATTAATAACTATCACACAGATATTTTTTCACCACTACTAAGTACAATATCGAAAATATCTGGAAAAGAGTATTGTAAAGATTTAACTGCGTTTTCTTCTTTAAAAGAAAAAAATCAGCAAAAACAAATTAATGTTAGCTTTTGTGTTTTGGCAGACCATATCCGGGCTGCCAGTTTTTTAATTCAAGATGGAGTTATGCCAAAAAGTGAAGGAAGAGGTTATGTTTTAAGACGAATTATGAGAAGAGCTATTCGATTTGCCCATTCTCTTAGTGATAATGAAAATCTGTTTAGCAGCTTATCTAATAGTTTAGTTGATTCTATGAAAGGCATTTATCCAGAATTACAAATGCAACAACAACATATTTTAAATACTATTCAAACAGAAGAAACACAATTTTTAAGAACTTTAGACCAAGGCTTATTTTTATTGGAACAAGAAATTAAAAAAATGTCTAACAAAGGCCTTACTTCTTTAGACGGAAAGCAGGCTTTTAAACTTTATGATACCTATGGTTTTCCTATTGACTTAAGTTCTTTAATTTTACAAGAAAAAGGATTAAGTGTAGATAAAATTGGATTTGAAAAAGAATTACTAAAGGCAAAAAATTTATCAAAAACATCTGGAAAAACAAAGCAATTTTCTATTGAACAAACTTATTTAACAACAGTTAGCTCTCAAATTTTATCACAATATGGAAAAACAGAATCTTTAATTCATTCTAATTTAGACTGCAAAGCTTCTGTATTATATTTATCCAATGGAACTAAAGAAGTGGATTGTTTAAAAGCCGGCGAAGAAGGTTTTTTTATTGTAGATAAAAGTTGTGTTTATCCTGAAGGTGGTGGACAAATTAGTGATAAAGCTACTGCTGTAAATTTAGATGACCAAGCACTTTTACAAGTAAATATTACTCACTGCCAAAAAGAACAAGAGATTTTTATTCACTTTATAAAAGTAGAAAAAGGAACTCTAAGCAAAAAAAGCATAATAAATATTGTACTCAACAAAGCACTTCGCAAGGCCATAGAAAAAAATCACTCTGCTACTCACCTTTTGCATTCTGCTTTAAAAACAGTATTAGGTAGTCATGTTAATCAATCTGGTTCTCTAGTGACAGAAGAAAAACTAAGGTTTGATTTTTCTCATAACAAAGCCTTGTCGAAAAAAGAAGTGAATCTTGTGGAACATCATATTAATTATGAAATTAGCTTGTGCTCCCAAAAAATTACACAAACTTCTTCTTATGAGGAGGCTATAAAAAATGGTATTACAGCACTTTTTGGAGAAAAATATACAGATAAGGTTACTTCTATTAAACTTGGTGAAAAGTCACATGAGCTTTGTGGAGGAACCCATGTACAAAATACTGGAGAAATACAATTTTTTAAAATTTTATCAGAAAGTAGTTTAAGCTCGGGCATTCGTAGAATAGAAGCTTTAACAGGAGATACGGCTATTGCATTTGCTAATCAAAATATTTTAGAAAATAAATTAGTCAAACAACTACTAAATGTTAATGATAAAGAGTCTGTTTTAGATCATGTTTTGCAATTAAAAGAGGATAACAAAAAGCTAAATAAATCCATTAAAAATTCACAATACACACAAATTGATATTGAATCGCTTTTACTGAAAGCAGAAAAAATACAACTAAAAACTTTAGAATTTTCTTTAGTGATGGAACAAGTAGACATACAAGAAAAAGATGTTTTAAAAAAACTAACTGACCAGCTTCGTGAAAAATTAAAAACGGCTTTGATTATATTAATTGCTAAAAGTAGTTCTTCAAAAAATAAAACCATTATTGTGGGTTTAACTAAAAATTTAAGCTCTCATTTGCATGCTGGTGACCTTTTAAAAAAAATGTCTGCTAAAATGGGTGGGCGAGGTGGCGGAAGAGCAGATTTCGCACAAGGCTCTGTGGATAATTTAAAAGAATTTTCTTCTATAAAAAAAGAAATAATAAATTATTTGTAATCATTTAAAGCTGCGCAAAAGAAATAACTAAAAATTTTTTTAATTAATTTCCTGGTTTTACTACTATTAAAGTATCATAAGTCCAAATTTTTTGAGAAGTATTTGAACCTGTTTTATAGCTAATATTTGGTAATTTTACTCTATTGAGATACAAAGAACGCTCATGGCAATTTTCGCCTTTAGAATTACAAAAATCTTCTGATGCCATTTGGTCACTTGTACTTCCTGTGGAAAGAATGCTTGCATTTACTATTTCTGCTGCACTTTCTTCTAAACGAATGCAACCGCCCGATGCCCTAGTACCTAGCTGTTTAAGATGTTCTGAAGCATGAATAGCAATGCCATTATTAAAAAAAATAGCGTATTTCATACTAGCACCATAAAAAGTATAAGAAGAATATTCATTATATACTTTCTTAGGTCTATAAAACCCATGGGGTGTTTGCGCTATATATTTTTTGCCTACTGTGGGGGTTTTTATAGAATTACTAGCTGTGGATACATCATATATATCTACAAATTCACCCGAATTATATAAAGATAGGGTTTGCCCCTCTGGATTAGCCTGGGTTCTATCTCCTTCATTAATAATAATTACAACTTCTGCTTTTTGAGAGTTATTTGCATCATTATTAAGCTCTTCTATTTCTAAATTACTAAACCCAGAAGCTTGTACAAGGCCAGACATAGTCATAAAAATACTAAAAAAGATAAATTTAAACATATCTGCTTTTTAACTACAATACGCTCTTCTGTCCATACTAAATCAGAAACCTATTACTTTTTACATAGTGTTTATTAAATAGACAAAAAATACCTACTGACCAGTAAAGATTACAGAATTTTTGCGACATTTTACCGATTAATTAGTATCAACAGATAAAAGGAAGGAGATTTTCATGAAATGGACAGAAAAAAGAGCATTTTCTTTTTTTATTCTTGGTTTATTCGGTATAAGTTTAACAGGAAGCTTACTTTTTGAACTAACAACAGTAAACCACATTCAATCATCCTCTTCTGATTTAGAGGATTATTTAATCTATAGAAAAACTATTAATTCAAAAACACAGAAATTTAGCAAAAGTTACGCCCCAAAAATCTTAGTTAACTTAACATCGAATAATTCTTTATCCAAGAAAGCATTGAAAATTTCTTGTTCTAAAGAAAATAATGCTCAATTTGTGGATTATTCTAAAACAGAAAGAAAGCAAATTTTTATAAATACTTTATTACCCAATATTATTTATGCTAATGCACAAATACTTAAACAAAGATTTTCTTTACTGAATATTTTAAAAAATAATTTACATAAGTTAACACTAGATGATTACAAGAAGTATATGATTACTAGAAAAGTAAAGTATTTTAAGAAATCACGATTCTTTTTTAGTAATATTAAATCTTTAGAAAGCTTACAAAACTCCCCTTTACTGATAAAAAAAAATACGGAAGCTAATTTTGACCTCGATTTTTCTATTTTTTCAGATACCATAAGTAAAAAAGAACAAAATTATATAGATGTAGTTAATTTAACAAAATATAATTTAACTTCAGAAAAAGCGCTTTACATTAAGCGTTTGGCTTATAAAAATTGGTTGCGAAGAATTGCTTATATTAATAATCCCAATTTACTGTTAGTGGCTTTAATTGCTTCTGTGGATGTTACCCCTCCCAGCCTATTTTTAGGACAAGCTAAAGAGGAAAGCCATATGGGACAATCTAGAGCCAGTTATACTTTAAATAATTTATTTGGTACACAAATTACCCCTAAGAAAAAGTTTAATGCAAAAAGTATGGGTCGAGTTTGCAAAAGTAAAACAGTTCGATTACGAAAATTTAAAAATTTACAAGATACTATTAATTTTCAACTAGATGTTTATAATCAAAACATTTCAACAATGTCTTTAATAAAAAATAATCGTTTATTAGAAAGGTTGCACTTAAAACCTTTAGAAGGAAAAAATATTATCGCAGAAATGCCTGGCTATGCAGAAAAACCAGGGTATAAATCTAGACTAACTCATTCTGTAAGCCAATTTATGGTTTACGATCAATTATTAGCTATGTTAGAGAATTTCTATTAACTGTTATAGCAAGAAGAAATTAGCTCTAAAAACACTTGAGGATCTAAACTAGCCCCTCCTACTAATACTCCACTAATTTCTTTTTGATTAACAATGGCTTTTACATTAGAAGGTTTTACACTGCCACCATATAACAATTCTAATTTAGGAAATTTTTCTTTAATTAAAGTTCCTATTTCTTGAATATCTTCAGTAGAAGCTTGCTTTCCTGTTCCAATAGCCCAAATTGGCTCATAAGCTAAAATAATTCGTTTTGATAAATCTACAGACAATAAAGATTCTTTGAGTTGTTGTAAAATAAAGTCTTTATACTCACCGCTTTGCCTTAGCTCTAAAGATTCTCCAAAACATAGTATGGGAACAACACCTAGCTGTTGTAATAATACTAATTTTTTAGAAACCTCTTTGTTAGTTTCTTTAAATAAACTTCTTCTTTCACTATGTCCTACTAAAGAAAATTGTCCTCCCATTTCTTTCATAGTTAATGCAGAATTTTCTCCAGTAAAAGCCCCTTCATTATGGTAAAAAGTATTTTGTAACCCCCACGAAAGATGATCTTTTACCAAAATGGGATTATCATTTAAAAATTGATTAAATATCTGTGATAAGCCTGCTGATAATAAAGCTTGAGGAAAAAAGATTATTTTTTTTTTATCTTGCAAAGCTTTTTTTAAAATATTTGATTTTAAAAAAGTAGAAAAAAATACTTCCATTTCTTTAGAGGTTTTATTTAGCTTCCAATTGGCTGCAAAAATCATAGTATCCCTAATAAGTTAAATTAAAGCTTCTAAACCTGGTAAAGTCTCTTTTTCTATATACTCTAAAAATGCTGCTCCCCCCGTGGAAACATGAAAAATACTATCGGCAAATCCCGATTGATGGATTGCTGAAGAAGAATCACCACCTCCAACAAAACTAGTGGCTGTGGATTTAGACAAAGCTTTTGCAAAATTCATTGTTCCTTTAGAATATTCTTTTGTTTCAAACATACCAAAAGGCCCATTCCATAAAACTTGATCCATCGATTTTAAAGCATTTTCAAAAGCCATTGAAGTTGCAGGGCCAATATCAATAGCCATTTTAGAAGAGGGAATTTCTGTAACTACTTTAAGACTTTTTAAATTATCAATATCAGAAACTACTCTATGGTCAGAGGGTAATATGATATTTTTATTTTTTACTTGAAAACGCTTTAAAATTTTTCTAGCCGTATTAACACAAGATTGCTCTAAAAACGATTCTCCCACCTCTTTGCCCTGAGCTTTTAAAAAAGGATAGGCCATAGCTCCTCCTATAAGAAGCGTATCTGCTTTATCAATAAAAGCCTCAATTAAAGCAATTTTATCACTAACTTTAGAGCCTCCTAAAGCTAATAACATTTTTTTTTTGCTATATAAAATAGAATCTAAAGATTGGATTTCTTTTTCAATTAAAAAACCCACAGCTTTTTTTTTAAAATGTTTTGGCACATCATTAACACTAGAGTGCACTCTGTGACAAACTCCAAAAGCATCATTAACATAGGCTGTAATATATTTAGACAATACTTTTTGCAAATCTGGTTTATTTTTTGTTTCGCCAGGTATGTAACGCAAATTTTCTAACATAATAATTTGGTTTTTTTTTACACTAGGTAATAAAAATTTTGCTGTATCACTTAAGGGGTCTTCTATTAAAATGATTTCTTTATTAAGTAAGTTTCCTAAAGCTTCTGCTACTGGAGCTAAACTATATTCTTTATTATTTTTTGGTCGACCTAAGTGAGAACCAATAATAATTTGAGCACCATTAGCATGTAAGTACTCAATGCTCGGCAAGGCCGCTTTAATTCTACTAAGATCTAAAATCTTTTCTCCCTTAATGGGTACATTTAAATCTAAACGCAAAAAAACTCTCTCCCCTTTCCATTTTAAGTCAGATAGTTTTTTTATTTTTTTTAAATTAAGCATATTCTTTTCCAATATAATTTACTAAATCTAACATTCGAGCAGAAAATCCATTTTCATTATCATACCACGATAAAATTTTTAAAGTTTTATCTTCCAAAATCATAACAGAGTCCATATCCACAATAGAACTATAAAGACTTCCATTAAAATCTGAACTAACTAACTGTTTGGTTTCATAAGATAAAATAGACTGTAAAGAACCACTGGCGGCCTCTTTAACAACAGATAACACTTTATCTTTAGTCATTGTTTGTTTAGCACGCATTACAAAATCTACCAAACTGACATTGGCTGTGGGTACTCTTACTGCTAAACCATCAATTTTTCCCTTTAAATGCGGTAATACTTTAGTTACCGCCTTGGCGGCTCCAGTACTAGTAGGAATCATAGACAAAGCCCCCGCTCGAGCTCTTCTAAAATCGCTATGAGGGGCATCTAATATATTTTGGTCATTGGTATAAGAATGAATGGTAGTCATCATACCAAAATCAATACCAAAAGCTTCATCTAAAACTTTAACTAAAGGAGCTAAGCAATTAGTTGTGCAAGAAGCATTACTTAAAATATTGTGTTTATCTTTTTCATAATCTTTATGATTTACCCCATAAACTATAGTGCAATCCACCCCTGGTGCAGGAGCGGAAACAATCACTTTTTTTGCACCAGCTAATAAATGTTTACTAAAATCCTCTTTGGTTTTAAAAATTCCAGTGCATTCGACAACAATATCTACTCCCCACTTCTTCCATGGAATATCGGCAGGGTTTCTATGTTGCGAAAGAGCAATGCTTTGACCATCTACTACTAAATTATTATTTTCCACTTTTACATTTTTTTCCCAAACTCCATGGGCACTATCATACTTTAATAAATGAGCAGATAACTCGGCAGAACACAAATCATTAATCCCTACTATTTCTATATTATCAAAAGCTTGGCGAAAAAAAACTCTTCCAATTCTTCCAAAGCCATTAATTCCTACTTTTATTTTTTTCATAACTATTCTCCTTCTTTTATTTTTTTAAATAATGAATGTGTATTTTTTTGTAATTGTTTAGACAACTCGTCAAGACTTAGATTTTTTATTTCTGCCACTTTTTCGGCTACATAAACAACATAAGAAGGTTGATTCTTTTTACCTCTAAAAGGAATGGGAGTTAAATAAGGAGCATCGGTTTCTATATGTAGTCTATCTACCGGTGTGTTTTTTACAATATCTCTTAATTGATCGGCTTTTTTAAAAGTAACAATGCCACTAATAGACAAATTATATCCTAATGACAAAACTTCGTTGGCAAAATTTTGACTTCCCGAAAAACAATGTATAATTCCAGAAACTTGCCCTTTAAATTCTGTTAATAAAGCTACTATATCATCTTCTGCCTCTCTAGCATGAATTTCTACAGGTAAATTAAAATCTTTTGCTATTTGCAATTGCCTTTTAAAAACCTCTTTTTGTAACTCTTTGGGTGCATTGTCATAATAATAATCTAAACCAATTTCTCCCACACCCACTACTTTAGGATCTGTTAAATGACTTAACATAAAACTTTCTGTTTCTGGATCAAAGTTTTCTGCTTCATGGGGATGCACTCCTAAGGTGCAATATACATTTTTGTATTTTTTAGACAGTTCTAAAACTTTAAAATGATCGTTTTTACCTGTTCCAATAGTAATAATTTTACTGACTTTATTTAATTCTGCATTTTTAACTGCCTCTTCAGCACTTTCTAAACTATCTAAATGAGTATGAGTATCAATCCACATATTTTCCTTAAAAATTAATTTATTTTATAGCCTGTATGCAAAAATTTTCTAAACTTAGTAACGGATTTATATTGTTTTTTATATCTTTTTCTAAGTTCAATAACAAGTCTAGTAGATAAATACAATTTTCCGCAGCAAAAGAGCTAAAAAGCTCATTAAGCTGTGACACACGCAGTGTGTTTAATTTTATTTTATCTAATAAAAGGGTTTTACTAATATAAATAAAAGTTTCTATCTTGTCTTTTTTAGATAAATTTTTAGAAATAAAAGAAAAAAGCTTTTTGTCTTTTTTTAAAAAGAGTGTCCAAAAATTTATACTTTCCTTTAAAGCTTGATCTTCTAAAATTTCATTCCATTTTTTATAGTCTTTTAAGTTATAATTAAAAAAATTTAACTCTGTGGGCTCTTCTTTTATAATAGAAAAAAATACATTTTTTTTTAAAGAACAAAAAGCGATTTTACTTAACCTTGAACTAATTGTACTTAATAAACTTTTTACAGAAGGGCTTAATAAAATAATATAATTATTTTCAGACAACTCCTCTAAAGTTTTTAACAACTTATTAGAGCTTTGAACATTTAAATACTGAGCCTCATCAATAATAATTATCCGTGCATTAGATTCTACTTTTAAATTTAAAAAAGATACAACCTCTGTGCTTTGTTCTACTTTAATACTGTTATTTACCGGTTGTATTTCTAAAACATAAGGAGATCGTTTTTCTTTTACCTCTTTGCAAGAAGTACAATGACCACAGGCTGCAGATAATAAATCGGCGTCTTTGTTAGAGGAGGTGCATAATAAAGCTTGAGACAAGGCATAAGCGGTTAACTTCTTACCTACAGAATCAGGACCATAAAATAATAAAGAAGACGAAAGACGATGGTTTTTCCATGCTTTACTTAAAAAGTCTTTGGCCTTATCTTGCCCTTTAATATTGTAAAATAAATTCGACTTCACTAGATAACCTACCTTAAAAAATAATTAGCTATTACTAATACCTTTTGTATTGTTAAGAAAGTACCTTTCTTACTTGTAATTGCTTTAATAAATCTTCCCATAACTCCTGCTTGCCCAAAGAGGCATCTAAAGTAATCCAATTTTTTTGTGATTTTGCTATGGATAGATAAGTATTTCTAACATTTTGATGAAAATCTGCCTTTTCTTGCTCCATTCTGTCTAAATCACGCCCTCTAACCCCTCTTCGCTTTTCACTGTCTTCAATACTTAAATCTAATAATATATACCAATCTGGTTCTAAATTTTGCGTTGCGTAAGAATTGAGCCAACTTACTAAGGACTCATCAATACCTCTTGCCCCACATTGAAAAGCTAAAGAGCTAGCTGTGTAACGATCGCACAAAACCCACTGATTTTTAGCTAAGGCTGGCTTAATTGTTGTTTCTACCAATTGAGCTCTCGAGGCTTGGTAGAGTAACAATTCGGCTCTAGGCACAGGAATAGAGTCTTTACTGGTACTTAATAAAATATCTCTAATTTTTTCACCAAAAACACTCCCCCCTGGCTCATGGGTCTGAATAACACTAATGCCTTGATTTTCGACATAGGTTTTTAGCTGGTTCAATAAAGTGCTTTTTCCAGAACCATCTAAACCTTCAAATACAATAAACGCCATAACAAAGCTTCCCTTAAATTTTATTTATCTTTAAAGAATTAGGTGTATTTTTAGTCGCATTACTAAAAAAAGCAATGAAAGATTTGACTAATAAACCCCTACTACATAAAACTATTATAGTATTAATTTAAAGGTTTTATTATGATTTCATTTTTTGTAGTTATTCATGTTATTTTAGCGATATTTTTAATTGTATTTATTTTATTACAAGACTCTAAAGGAGGAGCTTTAGATGGCCTTGCTGGGCAATCAAAGTCTGTTTTTGGAGCTTCTGGAGCCAGTAACTTTTTAAGCAGCACCACTAAATGGTTAAGCGTTTTTTTAGCAGGAACTAGTTTAATTTTAACCTATTTAGTTGGCCACCAAGAAACGAGTTTGCTAGATAAGTACAAAACCTCAAAAACCAATACACAAGAACAAACTTCTTTGAATAAGAAAGCACCTATTAATAAAAAAGATGCCAAAAGCAAAACAAAATAAGTCGCTTTTTTTTATTCTTTTACTTTTTTTTATTGTACTATTAGCTATTGTTTTTGTAAAAAAAGAATTTATTTATTCTTTTAAAAAATCTATTTTCCAAAAAAAATTATTTTTCGCTAAAGTTATTAACTTTAAAGGTTATGTTTTAATTAATAATACACTGATAACCCCCTCGAAAAATACTTTTTATAAAAATATTTTAGTACAAACTGGAAATGGTAGTTCTGCAAAACTATATTTTTCTACAAAAGAAAGTATTGAAATTTATCCAAATAGCCATATTTTAATAAAAAAACTAAAGAAACAAAATCTTTCTATTATTTTAAAAAAAGGAAATTTTAAAGTTAGATCGAAAAAGATAAATTCAAAATCTACGGTTATTTATAACAATAACCTTGTGTTACTATCAAAATGGAAAACAAAGCCTCAATTAAAAAAATCTATTCAATTAGTAACACACTCTAATATTTTAAAAAAATCGCCTATTAATAATTTAATAACGCAAAAAAAAACAGAAGAGCCATTTTTTCATTTAATAAAAAAGTACAAAAAATACTTTTTATATTGCCAAGCTAATGCTTTACGAAAAAATATTAAACCCACTGGAAAAATGTTAGTTAATCTTCATATAATTAATGCTAAAATTATAGAAACCTCTATTATTTCTTCTAATTTAAATACTTACTTGCAACGCTGTGCATTATCTGTTTTTAAAAAAATGCATTTCTCTTTTAGTAAAAGCAAAAATTTTTGGATTCGCTACCCTTTGCACTTTCGCTAAGCTATAAAATTTTTGGAGTGCTTTTTATAAGCTTGTTTTAAATTTTTATTTTCTAAAGACTCTAAATGAGGATCTTTATTTACTAGCTCGAAAGCTGCAGATCTAGCTTCTTTTAAAATTAAAGTATCACGAAATATATTAGCCATTTTAAAATCAGGAAGTCCAGATTGTCGAAGGCCAGATAAATCCCCAGGGCCTCTTAAATGTAAATCTTCTTCGGCTATAAAAAATCCATCATCAGAATTTTCTAAAATGCGCGTTCGTTCAAAAGATTCTTTAGAAGACTTAAAAGAAGAAATTAACACACAATAGCTTTTATGCTTGCCCCTTCCCACTCTTCCTCTTAATTGGTGCAATTGTGCCAAACCAAACCTTTCTGCATTTTCAATCACAATAATATTAGCATTGGCTACATCTATTCCCACCTCAATAACTGTGGTAGACACTAAAATATCTATTTCTTTATCTTCGAACTGTTGCATTACCAGCTCTTTTTCTTCTGACTTCATTCTTCCGTGCAACAATCCCAAATTTATAGATTTAGGAAAAATAGTTTTTAATTTTTTATAAGCATCGGTAACATTTTGTAAATCTATTTTTTCACTTTCTTCAACTAGTGGATAAATAATATAAGCCTGTCTGCCTTGCTTAATTTGTTTTAAAACAAATTCCCATACTTTTTCTTTTTTATTTTCATATATAGCTCGAGTAACAATTGGCTGTCTTCCTTTAGGCTTTTCATTTAATATAGAGGTGTCTAAATCACCATAAACCGTCATAGATAATGTTCTTGGTATGGGAGTGGCCGTCATTACTAAAAAATGGGGGTTATTACCTTTAGCATACAATTTATTTCTTTGGTCAACCCCAAACCTATGTTGTTCATCAACAATAACTAAGGCTAAATTTTTAAACACAACGCTATCTTGAATAACGGCATGAGTTCCAATACAAAAAGAAATTTCGCCATTGGCTAGGCCTTCTAAAATGGGTTTTCTTTCTTTCGCTTTTATACTTCCCGTTAATAAAACCGTTTTAAAACCTAAATTATTTAATACAGTAAAAGCCGTTTTAAAATGTTGCTTAGCTAAAACTTCTGTGGGAACCATTAAAACCGCTTGATACCCATTGGCAACTACTGTTAACACAGACAACAAAGCCACTAGTGTTTTTCCACTACCTACATCGCCTTGTAATAAACGGTGCATAACTTTTTGCCCATATAAATCTAATTCCATTTCCTTAAAGGCTACAGCTTGTGCATGGGTTAATTCAAAGCCTAAAGATTTTAAAAAAGCAGAAACCAGCTCTGGTTTTTTCTTCATAGTAATTACTTTTTTCTCTACAAAACCATATTTTCTTAAAGCTAAGTGTAATTGCAAATAAAAAAACTCTTCAAAAATAATTCGTTTTTGATAAGGCGTTTTAAAATGTAAAAAACTTTCTGCTTCTTTGATATTGGGTTGATGAATATTTAGTAAAGTTTCTTCTAAACCCAAAATAGTAAACTGCTTAAGCAGCCATGGTGGAAATACTTCTTTTAACTCAATCGTATTTTCGTTATTATTAAAAGCTGTAAGAGCTGAGCTTACAATGGCCCGCACTTTCATAGCCGATATGCTTAGCTCGGGGTAAACAGAAATAAGTTTATCTTCTAACACTTCTCCTTTTTTCAATAAAGATAATTGTGGATGATTAAATTGCAAACTGCCCCTATAAAGACTAACTACTCCACTGACTTTAACTTTAAAACCTCTTTGAAATTGATTAAAATAGCCTCTGTAAGGTAGTCTAAAAAAAGAACAACTAATACGCCCCGTACTATCTTGAATTACGAGTTCATGCCTACGCGAATGAGAACTAGATTGAATACTATAAATTTCTGCAATTAAAGAAACTCTAGAACCCGATTTTAAACTAGAAATTTTGGTAGCAATTCTATTGTCTTCATAAGTTCTTGGATAAAATTGTAAAAGCTCTTCTAAATTGGTAATGCCTTTTTCATAAAACGCTTCTGCAGTTTTAGGACCTACCCCTTTTATATACTGAAGGTTAGTGTCTGCATACAATTTAGCCATTATAGTTTTTTAACAAATACTTTTTTTAAGAGTTTTTTTTCATAGTAGGGAAAAGTAAAATATCACGAATACTACTTTGACCAGTAATTAACATAACCAGTCTTTCAATACCAATACCCACTCCACCTGTGGGAGGCATTCCCACTTCAATAGCGTGTAAAAAATCTTTATCCATAGGTTGGGCTTCGTCATCAACTACACGAGAAGCTTCTTGCTCTTTTAATCTAGCCAATTGGTCTTCGGGGTCGTTTAACTCGGTATAAGCATTACCTAATTCCATACAAGCCACCATTGGTTCAAAACGCTCGACCACATCTTTTTTACTACGGTGAGTTTTTGTTAAAGGCGAAACCGATTTAGGAAAATCCATAATAAAAGTGGGTTGCCATAAATGCTCTTCTGCAGTTAACTCGAAAGCTTCCATAATCATATGTCCTCGCGACATATTTGGTTTTAAATCACTACCTAAAGATTTTATTTTTGCAAATAACTCTTTATCACTTAAATCTTCAGGATTAAATTTAGCATATTTTTTAATACCATCATAAACGGTTAGTTTTGCCCATGGAGGAGTAAAATCAATTTCTTTATCTTGAAACATAACTTTATAACTACCCGTAATATTTTTTACCACAGTGCTAACTAGTTCTTCAAATTGCTTCATCTGATCATTATAATCGGTGTAAGCCTCATAATATTCTAACATGGTAAACTCTGGGTTATGAGTTCTGTCCATTCCTTCATTACGAAAATTTTTACCAATTTCATAAACTTTTTCAAAACCACCAACAACTAATCGCTTTAAATATAATTCTGGACTAATTTTTAAAAATAATTCCATATCTAATGTTTTATGGTGAGTAGAAAACGGTTTTGCTGCAGCCCCTCCATAAATAGGTTGTAGCACTGGAGTTTCTACTTCTAAAAAACCACGACTATCTAAAAAGTTTCTTACTTCTTTAATAATTTTAGATCTAGTTTTAAAAACCGCTTTAGATTCTTCATTCATAATTAAATCTAAATGTCTGTAACGGTATTTTAATTCTATATCTGTTAAACCGTGAAATTTTTCTGGAAGAGGTTCTAAGCTTTTACATAAAATTTGAAAACTTTTAGCACGAACAGAAAGTTCTCCTTTTTTTGTCTTAAAAGGATAGCCTTCAATACCCACAATATCGCCAATGTCTAAGTTTTTAAAACTCAATTGCTGTTTTTCAGAATCTAAATTGGTGGCTAGACTGCTTTCTAATTCTGTAACTTTTATATAGATTTGAATTTTTCCACTATCGTCTTGAATAGTAAAAAACGCAGCCTTTCCCATATCTCTTTTAGTCATTACTCGGCCTGCAACCACTAATCGCACCTCTGGTAAAGACTCTCCTGTTTGAATATCACTATATTTATCAAAAACCGCTTTAGTCATATGGGTTTTAGAAAAATTATGAGGAAAAGCATTAATGCCTGCTTCTTTTAGCCTTTGTAATTTTTTTTGCTTCTCTAGTTTTAACGGATTTTCTTTCATAGTTCTCTTACCTTTTACTGATTACTAATTTATTTTCCTTTATAAATATTTATTATATTTTTTAATAAACTTAAAGCTTCACTTTTTGGTCTTTGAAATGCATTTCTTCCCATAATACTTCCAAAACTTCCTCCCGAGGCCAAAGATTGAATTTCTGCTAAAATATCTTCCACAGATTTTGCTTCCCCTCCACTGAAAATAACAATACGCTTTTGGTTAAAGCTAGAATCTAAAACATGCTTAACCCTATCTTCTAAAGAGGATATTTTTATAGCATTTTTTATATACATTTTTTTGGCGGCTTCTTGCTCTATATGTTCTGTGGGAGGTTTTACTTTAATAATATGTGCTCCCAATTGGGCGGCAATGTGAGCCGCGTAAGCAATAACATCAATAGCAGTTTCGCCAGGTTTGGAAATAGCTTCACCTCTAGCATAAGACCAAATAACCACCACTAAACCCTTATCACGGGCTTGTTTAGAAATGTCTGCAACCTCTTCATACATTTGCTTACGATCTGCACTGCCTGGATAAATGGTCAAACCTATGCCCACACAGCCCAATTGTAACGCATCATCCACAGAGGCTGTAATAGCAGGAATGGGTGCTGTTGCATCACTCCATAAACTTTCTGAATTATTCATTTTTAAAATTAAAGGAATTTCGCCAGCAAAACGAGGGCTAGAAGCTTGTAAAAAGCCTAAAGGAGCGGCATAGGCGCTTAAACCCGCCTCAATAGCCAATCCAAAGTGATAATCAGGGTCATAAGCATCTGGATTATTAGAAAAACTACGAACGGGCCCATGTTCAAAGCCTTGGTCCACAGGTAAAATCACTAATTTTCCTGTACCAGACAGTTCTCCTTGATTAAATAATCTAGCTAAGTTATTTAAAACACCTGGGTTTTCAGAATTATACCATGACAAAATTTCACGAACTCTAGGGGACATTACTACTCCTTATATATTGTATCCTTTTCTATACAAGTGTGAATATATATAACTTATTGCAATAGTCACTCGTATTTTAAATAGAATTATTCTAAAATTTTTAATTCTAATACTTCTAACTTTTTAATCTGGTCTCTTAATAAAGCCGCCTCTTCAAATTCCAAATGCTTTGAGGCTTGCTGCATCTGTATTTTTAATTTTTTCTTATCCTTAACTATCTGTTTTAAAATTTTTGCATTGGAGGTGTTTTTTAAATCCGTATTTACTTCGTATTTTTTATGCATTTCAGACACCGATTGAACGGCTTTCGTATTTGCATACTCTTGTGAAGAAATACTAGCGTACATGTCTAATAAACTTTTTCCTACCGCTTTTGTTATTCCTTTTGGAGTAATATTATTTTTTACATTATAGCGTTCTTGAATATGACGACGGCGCTGCGTTTCTTCCATAGCTTTTTTCATAGATTTGGTAATAGTATCTGCATACAAAATTACTTTACCATTTATATTTCTAGCTGCTCTTCCGATGATTTGAATCAACGAACGTTCTGATCGTAAAAAGCCTTCTTTATCAGCATCTAAAATGGCTACCAAACTTACCTCAGGAATATCTAAACCTTCTCTTAATAAATTAATGCCAATAAGTACATCAAAAACCCCTAAGCGTAGTTCTCTAATAATTTCTGTTCTCTCTACTGTTTTAATTTCACTATGTAAATACTTTACTTTTAAACCTTGGTTTTCATAATAAGCTTGTAAAGATTCTGAACTTTTTTTCGTTAAAGTGGTTACCAATACTCTTTCTTTTTTTTTAATAATGTCTTTAATAACTTCTAGCAAGTTGTCTATTTGGTTACTAGCAGGCCTCACCTCTACTGCAGGGTCTAATAAACCCGTAGGCCTAATTACTTGTTGAATAATTTTATCGTTACTTTGCTCTAGTTCATAATTTCCCGGCGTTGCGGAAACATAAATCACTTTATTAGTTAAATTTTTAAATTCGGTAAAATGCAAAGGCCTGTTGTCTAAGGCCGAAGGTAGTCGAAACCCGTAGTTTACTAAAGTCTCTTTACGACTTCTATCCCCTCTATACATTCCTCCAATTTGAGGAACTGTTACATGGCTTTCATCAATAATGCACAAAAAATCTTTAGGAAAGTACTCTAGTAATGTAGGAGGAGCTTCTCCTTCTTTTCTACCAGTAAAGTGCCTAGAATAATTTTCTATTCCCGGACAAAAACCCATTTCTTGCATAAGTTCTAAATCATATTCTGTTCTTTTTTCAATACGATCCATTTCTGTATAGTGCATTTGTTCTTTATAAAATTTAATTCTTGTTTTTAGCTCTTCTTCAATAGTTTTTTTAGCCTTTTTAGTTTTCTCTTCATTGGTTACATGGTGAGAGGCTGGGTAAATAGCAACTTTGTCTAACTCTTTAACCAATTTTCCTCCAAAAACAGCTACCAAAGATAAACTTTCAATAAAATCGCCAAAAAATTCTACACGCACAACTTTTTGATCGTCATAAGGAAGAAATACATCCACCACATCTCCCCTAACTCTAAAAGTTCCTCGATGAAAATCATTATCTGAACGGTTATATTGAATACGAATAAGTTCTTTTAAAAAATCGTTGCGATTATATTTTTGATTAACTTCTAATTGTACAACCATATCTTCGTAAACTTCAGGAGAACCTAAACCATAAATACAAGATACACTAGAAATAATTAAAACATCTCTTCTTGCCAATAAAGAATGGGTTGCAGAGTGTCTCATTAAATCAATTTGTTCATTAATACTAGAGTCTTTTTCTATAAATAAATCTCTAGTAGGCATATAGGCTTCTGGTTGATAATAATCATAATAAGACACAAAATACTCCACGGCATTTTCGGGAAATAGATTTTTAAATTCTTCATACAATTGTGCTGCTAAAGTTTTATTGGGAGCTAAAATTAAACTAGGAATATTTGTTTTTTCTATAATATTAGCCATGGTAAAGGTTTTACCTGACCCCGTTACCCCTAATAAAGTTTGCTCTTTGATATTGGATTTAATATTGCTATTAATTTGTTTAATAGCTTTAACTTGATCGCCTGCTGGCTTATACTCAGAATGTAATTTAAAGTTATTTTTAGGCATACCTGTTTAAAAATACACTAAAATAGGTTTTAAAGCACTGTTTACTTTCTATTTTGCGCTATTTTTATTTACTTCCCAAATACTAGTGCCATTGGCTAAATCTTGAACCTGAATGCCTTTTTGTAACAATTCTTTTCGTAAATTATCCGACAAAGAAAAGTCTTTATTTTTACGCGCGGTAGTTCTTTGTTCTACTAACTGATCAATATCTTTAGGGTTTAAGTTTTGTTCTTTGAGTAATAAATTATCCAATTCGGTTAAAAAACTACTGGGAGTTTCTTGAAATAAAGATAAAAATTTTCCTGTTTTTACAAGCAGTGTTTTACAAGCGTTAGCATAAGCTTGCTTTTCTTTTAGCTTTCCTTCAGAAGTTTTTACATGAAAAGCATTTAATATTTTAAATAATTCGGCAAAGACCATAGGGGTATTAAAATCATCATAAAAAGCTTCTGTAATATTTTTTTCTGTAGTAGCAAAAAACTCTTTATCTTCTTTGGACAAAAGATTGCTATCCCCTTTCTTTCCTTCTAATAAAATATTTGCTTTATTTAATACAGAATAAAATTTCGCCGTGTTATAAGTTGCACTAGCAATACTTTTTTGATTAAAATTTAATTCGCTTCTGTAATGAACAGATAACATTAAAAATTTTAGCACTTCTCCTGTGTGTTCTTTAATAAAATCTTTGCCTAATATGATATTTCCTAAAGATTTAGACATTTTTTTGTCACCAAAATTAATCATATTGTTATGCATCCAATACTTAGCAAAAGTTTTGTCATTACACGACTCACTTTGTGCAATTTCATTTTCATGATGGGGAAATAATAAATCTATTCCTCCTCCATGAATATCTAACTCTTCTCCTAATAATGCTTTAGACATGGCCGAGCATTCAATATGCCACCCCGGCCGTCCTGGATATATCTTATTATCTTTTAGGCTTTTGTAATCCCATGAAGGTTCACCGTCTTTAGACGCCTTCCATAATACAAAATCTGCAGGGTGTTTTTTTCCTTCTTCTGTTTTAGCTCTAGTTCCCATTTGACTATCTTCTAAATTACGGCCACTTAGCTGCCCATAATTTAAATAATTTTTTACAGAAAAATACAAACTTGCGTTTAATACATACACAAAACCTTTCTTTTCTAAATTTTGTATAAAAGTAATCATATTAATTATATGCTCACTAGCTTTAGGATGTTGAATATCTTGAAAAGATAGTTTTAACTGCTTTTTATCTTTTTCAAATTCTTGAATGTAATGTTCGGATAACTGTAAAGGAGTCTTTTTTTCTTCAATACTAGCTTGAATGATTTTATCATCTATGTCGGTATAATTATAAACAAATTCTACTTTAAAACCCAAATGCTTAAACCAATAGGCCACTGTATTAAAAAAAATTAAGCCTCTAAAATTACCTATGTGTAAAAAATTATACACCGTAGGCCCGCAAATATACATTTTAACCACCCCTTCTTGTAAGGGCTGAAAAACTTCTTTACGCTTACTGTGAGTATTATAAATATGCATAGCTAATAGGCCTTTTTAACATAAAATAGGGCAAAAATTAGTCAGATTGGTAAAAAAAAAAAGAATTTTGAACTTTGTAGACTAAACTAAATCAGACTCAATTTGCCTAGATGCAACATCTTGTGATTCGTCAATTTTATTATAAACTTTTTCAGCAGCAATTTCTCTTAAAGAGTTAACCACTTCTTTATTTTTAGGCTCTGCCACATCGGTAAACTCTGCTCCTTTTAAAATCTGTCTTACTCTTTTTGCTGCTAAAACCACTAAAGCAAAACGGTTAGGAATTTTAGCTAAACAATCTTCAACAGTTACACGAGCCATAATTTAATCCTCTGATTATCAGTATTTGTATTATACCTTAAAGCCTATTTAACGATTCTTCAACCAGTTTTTTCAACTGAGCATAGGCATCTTCTAAGTTGTCATTAACGATTTCGTAGCTACATTTATGCGCCAAATCGATTTCTTTTATCGCCGTTTCCATACGCTTTTCTAAATTAGCCGCTTTTCCATCATCTCGTTGATTTAAACGCTTAATTAAAGAATCTATATGAGGGGGGTGAATAAAAATGCTAACCAAGTCGTAATTTTTCATTAAAGTTTGAGCACCCTGGATATCGATATCCATAATAATCAAAAAGCCTTTTTTCCAAGCTTTCTCTAGCTCTTCCTTAGGCGTTCCATACTTATAACCATGCACAACAGCCCACTCTGCAAAATAGGACTCTTTGGTTAACTCCATAAAGCGTTGGTCTGTTAAAAAGTAATAAGGCTGTCCTTCCTGCTCTCCAGGCCTCATAGAGCGCGTAGTACAAGTGATAGTATCATAAATTTTATTAGGAAAATCCGCTAAAAGACGCTTAATTAAAGACGTTTTGCCCACTCCACTAGGTCCAACAATAAGAAAAAATGCTTTTTGCATAATTTATTTATTTAACCCTTTTGTAAAAAAATACAAATACTTTTTTCAGCCTGCTTAATTTCATTAATGGCATGAAACCACTGGATATCTTTATCTTTTTTAAACCAGGTTCTTTGCCTCTTCGCCAAAGCCATAGTGGACCTTAATATTAAATCTTCAAGGCCCTTTTTATCTAGATCTCCCCTTAAATACATTTGAACCTCTTTATATCCAATACTAGACAGAGGTTTCCAATGGGCTTGGCCTTTTTTTAATATATCTTCTACCTCTTCAATAAACCCAGATTTAAGCATAAACTGGATACGCTTTAAAACGATTTTCTTAAGCTCTTCCCTTTCTACAAATAACGCTATTTTTTTAAATGGATAAGGAAATTCCTTTTTTTCTATGGCAAATTGAGCCTTAATTTCTGATAAGCTTTTTCCACTAGCTTCTATTACAGATAGGGCTCTTACTAGCCTATAAGTATCTTGGCCATGAATGGCATCGGCACTTTTAGCGTCTATTTCTTTTAAGATTTTATGTAAATGTAAAGCACCTTTCTCTTTACCCATTGTTTCATATTTATTTTTAATGAGGCTACTAACTTCATAATTAGGATACAAACCACTTTCTAAAGCACGAATATAAAAACCACTACCCCCTACTATAAAAAAATTTTTATAGTTATGCTGTTCTATGTTAGAAAAAAAATGATTATAATACCACGCCACCGTAGCTTCTTTTGGGTAATTTAAACAATCAAATAATAAATGAGGAACAGAAAGCATCTCTTCTTGAGTGGGTTTAGCAGTACCAATATTTAAATTTTTATAAAACTGTAAGCTGTCTGCATTAACAATAGCTGTGGAGGTGTCACTGATATTTAATTGTTTGCTAATTTTTAAAGCTAAATGACTTTTTCCAACTCCTGTGGAACCTAGAATAAAAATAGTTTTCTTCATTGATTTTGCATACTCCTTAACTTTAGGAAAAAATAATTTTTATTATATCGAGGTAATAATACACATTAACTTCAATATAAATAATTATACTATTCTACCAAAATCTTTTTCTAATTTAGAAAAAGGGTATTTTACAAACACAGGCCTACCATGAGGGCAAAAACTAGATTGATTTTCATCCATCTGCACTAACAAATCTTTCATTTGCTCTATGTTTAAAATTTTTCCAGCTCTAATGGCAGAATGGCAAGCCATTGTAGCAAATATA
>VSKW01017584.1_pt1 | contig 47064 bp, 45 predicted proteins | sample 4798611 | NCBI WGS metagenome assembly VSKW01 (sample SAMN12179536, study PRJNA552185) | sponge metagenome | biome: deep-sea hydrothermal plumes; feature: spots directly above weak diffusing fluid; material: sea water; isolation source: sponge from the Crane site of a hydrothermal vent ...
AAGGCCTTAATTACAGAAACGCAAAACCATAAAACACATCTATCTTAAAAACCTTGGTGTCCCTAAAAAGACCCGAAGATAGAGAGGCAAACTAAGGAGACAATATGTCAGAAATAAGTATTAAAGAAATGCTAGAAGCAGGGGTGCATTTTGGTCATCAGTCCGACCGATGGAACCCAAAAATGAAGCCTTACATTTACACAGAAAAACAAGGCACCCACATTATTGATTTACAACAAACTTTGCGCCACAGCACTGTGGCCCTAGACTTTGTAAAACAATTGGGCTCGCAAGGAAAAAAAATTGTTTTTGTAGGAACTAAAACTCAAGCCGCACCCGTGGTACGAGCCGCTGCCGAATCTTGCGGACAATACTTTGTAGTAAAGCGATGGTTAGGTGGAACTTTAACCAATTTTGCTACCATTAAAAACAGTATTGATTGGCTTAAAAAAATTGACCAAATGAGAGAAAAAGGTCAGCTCGATCAATTTGTTAAAAAAGAAAAACTGCGCATTGAAAAAAAATACATCAAAATGGACGATTTTTTAGTTGGTATTAAAGAACTAAAAGAAGCTCCCGATGCCGTTTTCATTATTGATACGGTAAAAGAAAAAACTGCCGTACTAGAAGCTCGCAAATTAGGCTTGCCAATTATTGGAGTGGTAGATAGCAATGCTAATCCAGAATTAATTGACTACCCTATTCCTGGAAACGATGATTCCATAAAGGCAATTACTTTATTTTCTCAAGCCGTTGCTAATGCTTATAGCGAAGGCCGAAAAGATTTTAAAGAACAAGCGGCTCAAGAAAAATACGAAAAAAACGCCCCTCAAAAACAAAAACAAAAAGAAGAAAGTGTTACGGGTCGAAAAATGGTAGCTGCTGGTATGGCAGAAGTTGTAGAGATTGAAGAAGAGCTACAAAGTACAAAAACAGAAACTATCGACAAAGCTACTCAAGAAGAATTAGATAAATTAAAAAAACAAAGTGAGTGGACAAAAAAATAATTAAAGCCGAGGTGTGCAGTGACAATTTCAACAGACATGATTAAAGATTTAAGAAATAAAACCCAAGCTGGTATGCTAGATTGTAAAAAAGCTCTTGAAGCTAGTAAGGGTGACTTTGAAAAATCTATTGAGTGGTTAAGAGCAAAAGGTTTAAGCTCTGCGGGAAAAAAATCAGACCGTATTGCTGCCGAAGGTAGTGTTACCTCTTATATTCATGCTGGTGGAACTATCGGAGTTTTATTAGAAGTAAATTCAGAAACCGACTTTGTGGCAAAAAACGAAAGCTTTAAATCTTTTTGTAAAGATTTATCCTTACATATTGTTGCTCAAAAACCTTTATATGTAACCGAAGCCCAGGTGCCAAAAGAGGACATCGAAAAAGAAAAAGCCGTACTAAAAGCCAAAGCTTTAGAAGAGGGAAAGAAAGAAGAGTTTTTAGAAAAAATTTTAACAGGGCAAGTTAATAAATGGTTATCTGAAGTTTGCTTAATGAACCAAAAATTTGTAAAAGACCCCGATGTAACTATCGACGATGTTCTTAAAAACACCATTGCCACTTTGGGTGAAAATATTGTGATACGCCGTTTTGTAAGATGGGAATTGGGAGAAGGAATAGAAAAAAAGACCGAAGACTTTGCTGCAGAAGTAAAAGCACAACTAAACTAAATTATGCCAAAAACTTATAACCGTGTTTTATTAAAAATTAGTGGAGAAGCCTTAGCGGGAAGTGCAAAGCAAGGTATCGACCTACGCGTTTTGGATCAACTGGTAGAAGATATTGCAAAAGCTCACCAAATTTGTTCCCAAATTGGTATTGTTATTGGTGGAGGTAATATTTTTAGAGGGGTTTCGGCCGCCGCCCAAGGCATGGACCGAGCAAGCTCGGACTATATGGGAATGCTGGCCACTTGTATTAACAGCTTAGCCTTGCAAGATGCTTTAGAAAAACGCGGATTAGCCACTCGAGTACAAACCACTATTGAAATGTCTTCTATTGCCGAACCCTATATTCGTAGACGAGCCGATAGACATTTAAATAAAAAGCGCATTGTAATTTTTGGTGCCGGAACAGGCAGCCCCTACTTTACCACCGATACTGCCGCGGCCTTAAGAGCTACCGAACTTCATGCCGATATTTTATTAAAAGCTACCAAGGTGGATGGCGTTTACGACAAAGACCCCGAAACCAATACTGATGCCAAAATTTTTAAAACTATTTCTTACTCGGATGTACTAAGCAAGAAATTAAACATCATGGACTACACCGCAATTACTTTATGTATGGAAAACAATTTGCCTATTATTGCTTTTAATTTACATAAACCTGGAAATATTGCCGAGGTAATTAAAAATCAAAACATAGGTACACTAATTTCTTAAAAGGGTTACAGCGATGACAAAAGAAATTTTAGACACCACAAAAAATAATATGAACAAAAGCATTGAGGCTTTAAAACACGATTTGCAAAAAATTAGAACAGGCAGAACCAATGTATCTATGTTAGATGGAATTATGGTTAACTACTATGGGCAAAGCACTGCCCTTAGCCAAGTGGCCACCTTAGCCTGCCCCGATGCCAAAAGTTTTACAATTACCCCTTGGGAAACTACTGTATTAAAAGATATAGAGGCCGCTATTTTAAATTCCTCCATAGGAATGGCCCCCCTTAATGATGGCAAAATGATTCGAATAAAAGTGCCCGAGCTAACCGAAGAGCGAAGAAAAGACTTAGTAAAACAAATGAAAAACACTTTAGAACAAGTAAAAGTGAGTGTTCGAAATACCCGCCGTGATGCCAATGAACAATTTAAAAAATTACAAACTAGTAAAACTATTACCGAAGATGAGCGCAAGCAGTCTGAAGAAGAAGTTCAAAAGTTTACCAATGATTATATTGATCAAATTAGCCAGTTAGGAGAAGCGAAAACTAAAGAATTAATGACGGTGTAAAAACACTATGAATAACTTAAACCATATTGCTATTATCATGGATGGCAATAATCGTTGGGCAAAAAACCAAAACTCCAAAAGCTCTATTACTGGCCACAAAGAAGGTCTTAAACAAGCAAAAACTATTATTGAATATTGTGCAAAAATACAATTAAAATATTTATCTTTATTTGTTTTTAGTACAGAAAATTGGAATCGCCCTAAATCAGAGATTAACCTACTAATGAAGTTGCTAGACAATAGCGTACAAAAAGAATTGCCCTTACTGCTAAAAAACAATATACAACTGCACCTTATAGGAGACTTAAACCCATTACCTCAAAAAACAAAAAGCACATTGCAGGCTATCGTACAAAAAAGCAAAGCTTGCACAGGCTTACATTTAGTTTTAGCTATTAATTACGGAGGAAGACTAGATATTACACAAGCCTGTAAAGCCTATATAAAAGAACAAATATCCGAACTTATAGAAAGCGAAAACCCTATTAGCCCTGAAAAACTAAAAACTGTTGCAGATCATTTAGATGAAGAAAAATTAAATCACTTTATGTATTCCTCCGTTGCACCCGACCCTGATTTGATTATTAGAACTAGTGGCGAAACACGATTATCTAATTTTTATTTGTGGTCTTCTGCCTACAGTGAAATTATGTGGACGAATAAACTATGGCCCGATTTTCAACCTGAAGATTTACAAAACTGTATTAATGATTTTCAAAATAAAAAAAGACGATTTGGTAGTCGAACATTAACCAGTAATAAGGAATAAATGAAAAATTTTATTATTAGAAGTATCAGCGCGGCGGTCGTTCTTAGCATTTTTTATTTAAGCTATTATTTTTATAGTTTATATGGTTTAAGTATTTGTTTATTTATCTTTAGCTTACAGCTGAACAAAGAAGTGCATCGACTACTTTTTGACATCAATACAGTATCTAAAATGTTTTATTACACCAGCTTTATACTAATCAGTGTGGGTTTGTTTTTGGCTTCGGTTACTCCCATTTATATGGTTCTTCCTTTTTTTACAGGCTTAGTAAGCTTGCACATTTTACTTAGTTTTTTAGAGTCAAAAAATAAAAATTCTATTGAGCATACTTTGCAAATGATATTTAAAAGTTTATTTTTAATTTCTTATTTTCTAATAGGTGCTGTGAGTTGTATTCGCTTGATTAACTCTCCAATGGGCCTATCTTTATTTATTATTATGTTAATTACAGTAGGGTCTATAGATTTGTTTGCCTACCTGGGAGGAAACTTCTTTAAAGGGCCTAAGTTATTACCCTATATTTCTCCTAACAAAAGTATTTCGGGAGCCCTTACCGGTTTGCTAATGGGTGCAGTAATTAGCTTTACAGGCCTTCAATATTACTTTCCAGAAATATCACCACTAATAAGCATTCCTTTTTGCTTGCTTATAGGGGTAATGGCGCAAGTGGGCGATTTGATAGAGTCTGCCCTAAAAAGAAGTAGTAATAAAAAAGATTCGGGAGCTTTTTTACCCGGGCACGGCGGCTTATTAGACCGAGCCGACAGTTTACTACTAACCGCCCCTTTATTCTTTACCCTATCTTGGACGCTGGTCTATGTTATGGTAAAAAATTAATTTCTCTGTTGCCCCCATCTATTTTTTTCTACACAATATTATCATGGATATTATTATTAATAGCGTTGTCGGTTTGTTTTCTAGCATTGGCCCTTTTATTTTACTTTTAGGGGTTTTAATTTTTATTCACGAATTTGGTCACTTTATTGTGGCTAAATTTTGTGGTGTTAAAATAGAAGTTTTTAGTCTTGGCTTTGGTAAAAAGATTTTACAATATACCAAAGGCGACACTTGTTACTGCCTATCGCTTATCCCCTTAGGTGGTTATGTAAAAATGTATGGCGAAGCTCCTGGAACAGAAATACCAGAAAGCAGTAAGCATCTTGCTTTTACTCACAAAAATGTTTATCAAAGAATTGCCATTGTACTAGCTGGCCCTTTAATGAATTTATTTTTAGCCGCTTTTCTTTTTTCAGGCTTAGGCTATTTTGGCGAACAAGTGCCTGCCGCTAATTTAGGCGATGTGCCACACCAGTCTGCCGCCTATAAAGCCGGTTTTCGATCTGGAGATAAAGTTTTATCTTTAAATCAAAAAAAAGTATCTAACTTTTTAGAAATTAGACAATATATAGAACACCACCCTAAACAAGCTATCACCGCTGTCATTAAGCGCCAAAACTCTTTTAAAAAAGAAATTATTTTTACCCCCACAGAAGTTCAAAACCCCAACCCCGTAGCGGAAAAAGAAAAAGTGGGTTTATTAAAGGGGGTACACTTTACTGCACAAAGCCCTATTATATGGGTAAAAAAAACCTCCCCCCTATTTACTTTAATAAACTCTGCAAAAACGAAAAAAAACCCACTACACATTATAAAAATAGTTGCCATTAATGAAAAGCCGATTAAATATTTATGGGAGTTAAAACAAGAATTAGTAACTCTAATACTTAGCAACACAAAAAATATTAGCTTAAAAACAGAAAGAGGCGTTGCCGCTTTTAATTTACAATTACCACCTGTACCAAGCAGGCTTTTAATAAAAAAAACATCTTTGCTAAGTGCTATTGCTAAAAAAACTGCACGAAATAAAATTAATACCGAAAACATTTTTAACGCATTACAAGTGACTCCCTGCTCCTTATGCTTAGGTTTAGTTAGTGCAAATAGCCCCGCACAAAAAGCCGGATTAAAAGCCACCGATAAATTATTTAGTATCAACAACATAGCGTTAAATCGCTGGGAAGATGCTCCAAAAATAATTAAATCCTTTAAAAAAGGACAAAAGCCTTTATCTGTACAGTTTATTAGAGGTAATCAATTAAAACACACCACGATTAGCCCTAAGGCAACAAAAATAAATTTGCCCACGGGAGAAACAGAAACTCGATTTATGGTGGGCATTGCTCCCCTGCTAGAGCTAAATATAAACTTCACCTCTAGAAAAGTAACTGGTTTATGGAATGTTATTAGTTATGGTTGGTCGGAATCCATGCGGTGGACCAAGCTAACTATGTTAAGCGTAGCTCGTATGTTTCAAAATAAAGTGTCTTCAAAAAACTTAGCCGGAGTTTTAAGCATTGGTAAAATGGCAAAAGATTCTTTAGAGGTGGGCTGGTATGCCTTTTTTAGATTAATGGCTATTATTTCTATTAACTTGTTTTTATTAAACTTAATGCCTATCCCCGTATTAGATGGTGGACACCTGTTTATTTATATAATAGAGGTTATTCGTGGAGGCAAAAAAATAAGCTTGCGTAAAATAGAGATTGCTCAAGGGGTTGGCTTTGTATTACTAATGAGTTTAATGCTTTATGCTTTATTCAATGATGTTATGCGCTTTTTATAAAAAAATATTTTTATGCTTTTATTATCTGTAGATACCAGTTCTTCTTATGGCAGCCTTAGCATTGTGCAAGTGGAAAAAAATACTTATCACTGTTTGTCACACAAACAATGGATAAGTAATAAAGAACAAAAATATTCACACTCCGAAGTTATTACCGTCTTCTTTCAAGAGGCCCTAAAAGAAGCAAAAGTAACTTTAAATCAGTTGCAATTAATTATTTGTGGTGTTGGGCCTGGCAGCTTTACTGGCATTAGAGTAAGTGCTAATTTTGTAAAAAGCCTGTCTTTTAGTTTAAATATTCCTTTGGTTGCAGTTAGTTCTTTAGAAAGTTTAGCACAAAAAAATAAAAGCGACCTTGCTAAAAAACAAGAATTAAAAACAGAAAAAAATCCCTCCAAAAAAACAGCACTTCCCTTAACTCCAAATCAACCCAAAGAAGCTTTGCTTCCCTTAATTCACGCTTTTAGCAAAAAAATATATTTAGCTGCCTATACAGTTTTTGATTTTAAGTCTATTTTAAAAAAACAAGTCGTTAATTATAATGAGCTAGAAACACTGCTAAGTTTACATAATATAGAGCTTTGGCATGTTTCAGGAGACGCCTACCCTTTATTTCAACAGTATTTTTCTAATACTTTTAAAAAAAAGCTAAAAATTTATCCTAAAATTACCCACCCTTGCTCTTTAACTATGGTAGAGTTATTTTTACAAAGCTCTGAAAAACAAAAAAATACACTAAACTGGAAAAATCTATTACCCTTGTATATTAGAAGCTCCTCTGCAGAAGAGCTTTTACATAGTAAAAAATAATATGGCACAAACAAAAGAAATTATCGTAAGCGTAAAAGATACAGATGTTGGGTTACGACTAGATGTTTTTATTAGCAATTTACCCGAAATAGACTCTAGAACTTTGTCACAAAAAATAATAAAAAATGACTCTGTGGTGCATCAACAAACCAAAAAAGTATTAAAAACTGCATATACTGTTAAAAAAAACGACATCCTTATTGTTCAAATACCTCTACAACAAAAAGAAACCCACTTGCAACCTTGGAATGCTGACATAGATATAATTTTTGAAGACGAACATCTCGCGGTAATTAATAAAGCCTCTGGAATTGCTGTGCACCCCTCCATAGGACATCAAAAACACACTTTAGTTAATTTATTACTACACCACTGCCATTCTTTATCCATGGGTTTTAATGAAGAGCGGCCCGGTATTGTTCACCGTATTGATTTACAAACTAGTGGTTTATTAGTGATTGCAAAAAATAATAAAAGCCATGCTTTTTTAGCCGAGCAATTTAAAAATAAAACCACTCATAGAAAGTACTGGGCTTTAGTTTTTGGTCAAGCCTACCCTCCTCAAGGCAGTATTATTAGCTGGTTAAAACGAGACCCTAGAAACCGAAAAAAATTTGCTAGCATTACTAAAAATATTAAAAACAGTATGGCGGTAGTTTCTAATGATTCACCCCTAGTAACCTCTTTAATCCAGACCGATAAAGAACAAAGCACACTAAAGAATAAAAAGACTAATGCTAAGCAAGCCATTACTCATTACAAAATGCTAAAAGAACATGCTTGTGGAGTTAGTTTAGTGGAGTGTCAATTGCAAACAGGCCGCACTCATCAAATTAGAGTGCATATGTCAGAAAAGGGAAACTCTATATTGGGTGATACTTTGTACGGAAGGTCTAATCGATGGAAGTCTGTTGCAGATATACCTATGCAAAATTTAATAAAAAATTTAGACAGGCTGGCTTTGTGCGCTTACGAACTAGGCTTTGTCCACCCTGTAAGCAAAAAAGAACTACGGTTTAAAATAGGTGTTCCAGAAAATTTAAAAGACTTAATGAAAGCTTTGGAATTTTGTAACTTAGTAGAATAAAAAATAGATAAGCTATTTTATTTTTTACTACCTTATTTTTTGTTTTCCAAAATATCTTTTTCTAAAACCAAATTTAAATTTTTAAAATTAATATCTGTATCTTTTTTTAAAACTAACTGCTTTGTATATTTTTCTAACAAACTACTACTGATAACAGCCTCTCTAGGAAAGCTTGATTGCTTTGAATAGCAGGTAGAAAATAACTGCTTCCAATCAAACAAATAACCTGGGTCTGCTTTTCCTCGAAAGCCAGCAATATGTTCATGCCCTAATATGTGGTCGGGATCATTTAATAGAGGGTGTTTTTTTTGTAAATGTTTAACTAGCATAAATAAGCTTTGATACTGTAACTTTGAGTAAGGTAGCAAATTTCCATTAAAATTAACCAGCTCAATACCAATAGAAAAATCATTAAAGCTTTCCCACTTCTTACCCTTATGATCACAAAAGCGGCTTTTTCCAGAGTGCCAAGCTATTTTATTAACAGGAACACAGTTATAGATTGTTCCATCTGTGTCAATAATGAAATGTGCAGAAACTTTTGCTTTAGGATCTAAAAAAATATTTAAGGCTTCCTTTAACGAACAAGCCGTATAATGAAGAATTATAAAGTGTGCATCCATCTCCCTGTTGTCAAAATTAGGAGATAGATGCTCGCAGTTAATTAGCATTTATTTAAGCACTTTTCTTTCTTTTAGAGGCCGGTGAAATTTTTAATAGCTCTCTATATTTAGCAACAGTTCTTCGCGCTACTTGAATACCCTCTGTTTCTAAATATTTAGTTAACTTTTGATCAGAAAAAGGTCGCGCAGGATCTTCTTTAGCAATGATTTTTTTAATTTTTGTTTTTACCGAAGCACTAGAAATTAATTTACCATCAGTACAAGCTACTGCAGAATTAAAAAAATATTTTAAAGATAATAAGCCCCTTGGAGTATGCACATACTTATTACTTACAACACGACTTACTGTAGATTCATGTACATCAATTTCTTGAGATACATCTTTTAAAATCATAGGCTTTAAATATTCTGGTCCTTTTTCAAAAAAATCTAACTGTCTTTTTAAAATGCATTCGGTTACTCTATATATAGTTTTTTGTCGCTGGTATAACGAGCGAATAATCCAAACTGCTGACTTAAATTTTTCGTCTACATACGACTTCATTTTTTTATCATTTTTCCAATCCTTATAGGAAGGAGAAATTTGCAAACTGGGCAACCCCTCTTGGTTTAAAAAAATCACATACTCTTCTGCATTTTTAGCAATATAAATATCTGGACTAACATAAGTCCCTGCCGAGGTAACAGTAAAGGCCTGTCCTGGCTGTGGCGAAAAATTTAAAATAATTTCACACAGCTCTTTAGTTAATTTAACATCATAGTTTAATGCTTGCGCTATGGCTTTAAAATCTTTTTTTTCTAAATCAGAAAAGTGATTGTTAATAATATTTAAAATATCTGGAGTATCTTCTTGATGATGTTTCGCTTGTAAAATTAAACTTTCTTGCAAGTTTCTTGCTCCCACTCCAGGAGGGTCCATTTCTTGAATATGTAGCAGCACTTCTTCTAGATCTTCTAAATCTACATCACTGCTTTTAGATATTTCTTCTAAAGCCGTACTTAAGTATCCATCATCATCAATAGAGTCTATTAATAAATAAGCTAATTCTTTTTGCTCCTTATCTAATATAGATACCTGCACCTGCCACTCTAAATGTTCTGCCAAACTAACTGACTTACTTAATATTTGCTCATAATTTAAGTCATCTTTTCCTTGCATAGACAAAGCTAAAACCGATTTGTTTAGTTTTCTCCAATCTAAATCAGAGTTTGCTCCAGTTTCAAAATCAGAAACATCACCTAACTCTTCTAAATTAGAATCCGACTCTACACTTTCTTTTTTTCTACTTGCCTCTTCGGGGTCAATGGTTTCTACCATTTCTTCTAATAAAGGGTTATTTACTAATTCATTTTGAATAGAAGAAGCTAGCTCTAACCTAGATACTTGTAGTAACTTAATGGCTTGCTGCAACTGTGGGCTCATTTTAAGTTGTTGGGACAACTTCATAGACATTTTTAATTTTTGTGACATATCAATCTCCTCGTTAGGTTGTTTTACTTAAATCTATTTTCGCTATTTTATAGGCGAAAATTAGATCCTAAGTAAAATTCCTTTACCTCTTCTATTTTTGCAACATCTTCTACTAAGCCCGAGGCAATTACTTTTCCGTTTCTTAACACTACAACAGAGTCACATATTTTAAGCGTCTCTTGTACATTATGGTCCGTAATAAGAATCCCTACACCTTTAGTTCGGATATTTTCTAAAAAACTTTTAATTTCTAAAATCACCACAGGGTCTAGTCCAGCAAAAGGCTCATCTAAAAATAAGAATTTAGGGTCCAAAGCTAAACACCGTGCAATTTCAAGCCTACGACGCTCTCCCCCCGACAATTGGTAAGCTTTCTTGCCTATGCTAGCTAATAAACCAAATTCCTTTAAAAGGCCTTCTAATTTTTCGTGTGTTTCAATGCGAGACAGCTTTTTAGACTCTAAAACAATTTTTAAATTATCTTTAACGCTTAACTCGGCAAAAACACTGGGTTCTTGAGGCAAATAAATTAAACCTTTTTTTGCTCTTTTGTAAAAAGGAATATGAGTGATGTCTTCGTCATTTAATAAAATCTGCCCAGCATCTATGGAGATTAAGCCTAGTGCCGAATAAAATGAAGTGGTTTTTCCAGACCCGTTGGGCCCTAACAGACCTAATATTTTTCCACTTTCTAATTTAAAAGATATGTCAGAAAGAATATTAATTTTTTTTATAGATTTAGATATATTTTGTACTTTTAAAGTAAACACTATTTTAGCTTAGCAAACTATTATCTATCACAACAGTAATCTTTAAAAATTTAAACTTTCATCTACTTGAATTTTTCCTTTTTTAATTTCTATACTTTGGTCTATTGGGTTAAATAAAATCATTTGCCCCTTAAAGTTATGCCCTCCAATAAATATAGATACATTTCCCTTTAAGGCATATTGTAGTTGTTCTTTAGAATTATTAAAAATTAATTGATTAGAAAAACTTTTATAAGCTTTATGAATAATTTTTACTTGTTTATTAAATACAAAATGATCTTTAAAATTATAACTTAGCTTTTCTGATGTAATACTGCTTCCGGAAAGTTGATTGGTAAATTGCAACTTTACTTTTGAAAATAATTTTATTTGTAAAGGGGTTAAATTAAGTTTTAAACCTTTAGATGTAATGTAAAAAGTATTACTTTTAATTGCCACCTTTGTGTTGCTAAATAACTGCGAAGTTTTAAAGTCATATTGCAAATCTTGTACTTCTACATTGTATTTAGAAAAACTGATATAAGCCGTATCCGTAAATCTTAGTAAGCCTATGCTTTTATCAAAAATTGCAGATTGCGATTTTAAAATTAACACTTTAGGCTTTAAGGCTTTAGATTTTGCAATCCACTTTACAGTTAATGTAATATCTTTTAATACCCAGCGCCTGTTTTCATTACTATCATTCTCTATAGCTGTTTTTGCCAACACCGACACTAAATATGTTTTGTACTTTCTAAAGGCACTAAAGCCTTCGATAGATGTAATTACTTTGTCGTGAGTTATTTGTTTAATAACAATATTCCAAGAGTTTTTTCGCTCTTCTAGTAAATAAAAAATACTCCACAAAAAAACACAAAATATGCCAACAGATATAAAAAGGCCAGAAAATTTTTTCATTAAAAGAAAGTTATTTATTTTCTATTTTTTTAATTACAGCAAAACTCATTTCACTTAATCCAGATTCGGTAATGGTATACATAATTTTTTTAATAGATAAAAAGTCTATATCTTTATCTGCCTGAATAGTAACTTTAATATTATTATTTGCTTTTTTGCTGTCTTTTTCTTTAGTTAAGACAATTTCTTTTTTTAAAGCCTTTAGTAAGGGAGCAAATATCCATTGTTTTTGGTTTTTTAAATCATCAAAAGTGGCTACTTTTGTATTATTTACTGCAATTTTTTCTTTAGATAAAACTATAACCAAAGAAGGCCTTAAAGGCTTTACTATACTAGCTTGAGGTAAGGCTACACTATCTTGAAGCTCTACTGCTTCGCCATTTTGCAAAAACTGCTGTAATAAAAAAGCAGCTAGAACTACAAACAAATCAATTAAAGGAGTTAAAGACAAAGTGCTTTTAATTTCTTCTTTATTAGCTTGTAATTTTTGGCTTCTATAACCTGGAACATGTATTGGCATAGCGCAACTCCCTTCAGTTAATATTAAAATGCTTCGGCAGAAATAGTTAGGTTAGATAAGTTTTCTGATAACAAGTAATCCATAGCTTCTACCAAAAATCGATATTCTAATTGATTAGGCATACTAATCGCTACCGTTACTTGTTTTGGAAATTTCTTTTTATAGTTTTTTAATAAAGATTTTAACCTTACACTATCGTATTCTCCATTTTTTTTAGAAATAAATATGCTTTTTCCAGAAAAGCGTAATAAATATCCTTTTTTTAAAACCGACAAACTTAAACTGGATTTATTTTTTATATTCTTAGCGTTGCTTTCTGTTTGTTTACCATGAATAGAGCTGCCTAGCTCTATCATAGATAGTTGAGACCATACAGAAGTAAACAATAAAAAAATAATTAAAACACTTAATAAATCAATGAAAGGAACAATGTTTAGTTCCCCATTAATATTATTAGATCGAATATGTGATTGAATATCCATAATTCCTTATTTTATAAGCAGCCACTTACCTTGCTAGGCCATTGTGTTTTTTAGTTTATCTCTGTTAGAAGTTACTAAATTCATAACTTCCATACTTTTTTCTAATATTAAACTGGTTTCTTTAGAAATTCTAATACTAAAAAATCCATGAAATAAAATAGCAACAATGGCAACCATCAATCCAAAGGCTGTACAGTTTAAGGCTTCTGAAATTCCTCGAGAAAGTAAAATAGCTTTCATAGAATTATCGGCTAGGGCTATACCTCCAAAAGATATAATTAGTCCCACAACAGTTCCCACCAAACCTACTAACACTGACATGTTACCCAATACGGCTAAGAAATTAAACCACCCCTCTACTCTAGGAATTTCGCGTAACACACTGGCGTCCATAGCCACTTGCACTTCTTCGTCAGGTCGTTTATTTAAAACCTGAATTAAACCCGCTTTTAAAGTATTTGTTAAAGGCCTTGGGTTGCTGTCGCAAAAAGCAATGGCAGACTTAAGATTGCCAGATAAAATTGCACTAAAAACCCCTGTGTTAATACTTTCTCTAGAAATACTTAAAGCTCGCAAGCTCAAAAAGCGTTCTATAACTAAAAATAAAGATACTATGCCGATGGCTGCAATATAGTACATAGCTATTCCACCTTCGCAAAAATGTTTTGCAATGAAATTAACCTGCGTACTACAGTGACCTACTACTGCTGCTGTTACCTCTTCTGTCATGCTGTTCTCCTTTTCTTTTTATTATTCTATTTTTTATTATTCTATTTTTTACTTTATTTACTTTATTTGCCTTTAAACCTAAATGGAAATTCTACTGCTTGAAAGCTTCCTTTAGGTGTCTTTGGAAAAATCCAAGACCTTAAGTTCTTAACAATGCAATTTCCCACACCTCTCATCTTAGAAGAACTTAATTTTTTAATATTTGCATTTACTACTCGCCCTTTGCTATTAATTTTCCAATATAAACTTACCAAACCTCCTAAAGAAGGATAATAATCTTGTTCTTTTTGGTAGCAAAATCGAATAACATTTTTATGAGCTTGAATAACTCGATAAATACCAGCAGAATCTACTCCTCCACCAACAAAATCATCTCCTACATCTCCCGCATAAGAAATACTAACTTTGCTAGGGCTACCCAAGTCTATACTCCCTCCAGACAATCCATTAGGAGAACCGTAAGTTCCAATCCCCGAACCTAATTTTACTGTGGAGTTTGGACTTCCCCCTTTACTTCTTTTTAACCCAGAACCAAAACGCGTAGCCAAACGGTCGGAAGAATTACCCGCCCCCGAACCTTTAACTTTTGATCGAGCTAAACCATATAGGCCACCCGACCCAGCGCCCAACTTTGCTATTTTTTTCTGCTTACCTGATTTAGCAAAAACACCTAAGATTCCTACCGATTTAACATCTACTTTTTTCTTTCTTAGTCCGCCTGATTTACGACCCAAAACACTGGCTTTAGTTTTGCCTTTTTTAATTTTAAAAGCGGTCCCTTTTTTAGAAACTTTTTTGTGCTTTACAACAGAAGGTTTTGATTTAACAACAATCCTTTTTTTAGGATTTTTCTTTTTAGCAGTACTTTTTTTAGGCTTGTTTATGCCCGAATCCACTACTGTTTTTTTAATAAGAGTGGGTTTGTTTTTTTTAAAACTAACACTAACAAATTTTTTAACTTCTAAAGGAGTTTTAGCAGCCTTTTCTTCTATGGCCGTATTGTATAAAAACAAAAATAGCAAAGCTACAAAAGATAGTGCCAATACGCTAAGCTCTGATAAGCTCATACTAATTAATGCTCCAGCCTTAGCAGAAGAAGATGGCTTTTTGTAACTAATTGTAATTTGAAAATCACTGGATTTAGAATGTAGGCGAACTAACTCACCTTGCTTTAAAATAATACAGGTTTGTTTCGATTTTTGAACTATTTGCGAAGATTCTACCAAAGCGGAATAAGGAACTTCGCCTTTTTTTGAGTAATAAGAAAATGTAGACTTAACGGGATAACATTCTACCGCTTTATTAGTTATTTTTAGTAATCTTGCTTTGTTTTTTGCCGAGTACTCTTTTGGAGCTATTACAAAATTTGCTCCATCTTTTTTATTAGACAAATACACAGAACCTTTTTTAGGAAAAGAATAAACTTGAAGTAGTCTTTCTTTCCAAAAAGTAGAAACCTCTATAACACTACCTGAGCTAGGAGATACTATATCTAAACATGAATCATTTTCACTAGATGGAGCAAAAGTATTTTTAAATTTTCTTTTATTTTTAAACATTAATTAAAGCCTCCAAAGGATTTTTCTAAATTTAATCCTGTTGCTTTCATTTCTGGCTTAAAGTGATTTCTTAATTTAAATAAATAGCGGTTATCTAAAGAATCTTCTTTTAATAAATAAAACAAATCGGTGGTGTTAAATTCCCCCTCAATGGTTTCTTCAGAAAAACGAATGGTGTCGTTTTTGCTAGGTTTTTTAGCAAAAAGCACAGAAGAATAAAATAAAAATGCAAACAACAATAATAACTTAGGCATTAAATAGTTCTCCCCACCCTATTGTTTAGTAGTTTTATTAATTTTAATAGCCTTTTGTCATTATTCCATACTTTAGCCCGCTCTAAAAGAGAGCTTATATCTGCACCTTTTTGATTAGTTTGAAATAAAAAATAGCCGTAATTAAATAAGCCCAAAGAGTATTCTGCGTCTATTGTTAGTGCTTTTTTATATAGTTTTTTTGCCTTATTAAATTTTTTCAAAAGCTCGGCCACTATGGCATAATTGTTTAAATCCATAATAGAAAAAGCATAACTTTTTTTATTAAAATAATCGAAAATGCCCTTTGCTTTTGCAAACTCAGAGTAGCTGGCATAAACAAAGGCTAAATTAATACCTGCATAACTGTTTTGCAATAAAGTATTTTTAGAAATTTTCTCTAAAAATGCAACGCCTTCGGAAATTTCTCCTCTTTTTAAGGCTAACACTGCTTTGTCATTGTAATAGGCCGATGCATTGGCCTTTAACAAGCCTTTGTCTTCTAAAATAATATCTGCTAAATCTAAAAAACCTCGCCCAATATAAGAGGCAGATAAAATATACCAGTAGTCTTGGTTACCATTTTCATTAGCAATGCCCGATAAGGCAAATTTTTTCATAGCAATGAAAGTGGTAAATTTTTGTTTGTATTTACCTTTATATAAAAATTGCCCACTAGTGGTAAAATTAACTTTTAGCCTTTCGAAGTAAGATATATACGGTTTTTTTACAGAATCTTCTTGGCTAGCTATTTGATTATATGCAAACACTACGGTTGTGTTGTAAATTTTAAAGTCGTATGCTTTTTCTAAAGTTAGCTCGTATAATTTTTTTCCTCGCAACAACATAGGATCTGTAAATTTTTTTACACCTTTAATATACGCTTTTTTGTCATCTCCCTTTAAAGATTTAGGAACAGGAAGGCTGGTAAAAAAATTAGCCACATGCGATTCTGCTCTTGCCTCTAAAACTAACACCTTTAATAAATAGTCAGAATTATTTAAACTAGCCACTGCTTTAGCTTCTTTTTGAACTTTCTCTAGTAGAGCTAACTTTTGCTTAGTTAGTGTTTGTAGTTTTAATTTTTTATTAAATTTAAGCTGTAATAATTTAGAGAAGGCTTGTTTGGCATAAGTATATTTTATTTTTGCCACTACCTGTAAAATTCTGGGGTACTTATTAAAAGTTCTTCTGTTTTTTACATAGCTTGAAAATAACTTTTTTTGCCACCAACCTGCTTTACTAGGTTTATTTAGCCTTTTGTACAAACCTATTATTTTATCGCCTATAAAATACTTTTCTTTACTGCTGGTGCTAGTGCGATAATATTTTTTTAAAAGAGTTATAGACTTACTAACTTGATTAGTAGCTATATATAAATCTACTAACAAAAGTTTTACTTTTCTTTTTTTTCTTACATTTTTTGATAGTAATAAAAATTTATTAAAATCATTTATAGCTGATTTATACTGCTTTAAACTTTTTCTTAAAATTCCTGCATTATAGTACCAAGTTGCTGATTCTCTAAATTTATTTTTAGCCATGCTTTCTAAAGCTTGTGCAACCTTAACATACAAACCTTTTTCTCTGTATATAGAAACCAATGACAATTTTGCTTTTTTATATAAAGTTTTATTTTTAGAAAATTTAATTTTCTGTAAAAAAAACGCAGCCTTGCTTATATCTTTAATTTTAAGATATAGATTGGCTCGATTAAATAAAGCTGGTGTGGCTAACGATGATTTTTTTAAATCAATTTTTTCATACTCTTTAATAGCTTTTAAATACTTTTTTTGCTTTTCTAAATTTTCAGCCACCTTAAAGTAAACTTTGTCTTTTTGATGTTGAAATTTTTTAGACCTTGCCACAGCGGTATTTGCTTCAAATAGCGTTTTAATTTTTTCATATTTTTTTTGTTTACTATAAATGTCTACCAACCAAGATATCACCTGCTTTCTAGCCACTTTATTTCTCTTAGATTTTGCGGCATGGTTTAAATAACTATTTAAGGTTTTATCTGCCAGCGCCAGCTGCAATCTATTGTAATAAAAATAACCTAAACGATATTCTAAATTTAAATCTGCATAAGAGCTTAAATAATGTAGGGCAGAAGCTTCGAATAATTTTTCTACTCCTGAAATAGGTAATATCTTAGAAAAATTACGAGTTCTTTTTTTTACTTGATTGTAAGAAAGAATTCTTTTTTCCGAGCATAAAACTTTATTATATAGTGCTTTTTTATAAAATGAAGACTGCCCAAAAGAAACAATTTCGTTATATTGGCCTTGAGCCTTTGCATATTTTTTTTTATCAAACAATAAGTCTGCATATAAAAATTTTATTTCTAGCAGCTTTTTTTTATTCCATTTTTGGTTAGAAAAACTTTTTAAATATAGCGGGTATAAAGACAATAAACTACGCATTCGCTTAGCTTTATTTTTAGTCGCTTTTTTATTATAAAAAGTGGCTATTAAATAGCGAAGATATTCTTCTTGCTTTTGTACATATTTTTTGCGGTTTTTATAATCTCGATTAAGCCACTGGCTATTAAGCCCATAATTAGACAGCCACCTTTTTATTAAAAGAATATTTTTAGTTACTATTTGGCTATACTTATAGGATTGAATAATTTTATAAGCATATTCAAAGCTGCCCTCTTCCATAGGGTTCATGGATATTAGCTGCCTCCAAATATAAACAGCATCACTGCGCCTTCCGTCTGACAAGTAATAGCTGGCTAATAACCCTAAAGACTTTTTCATTTGTTTGTTAGACATGTATCTTGAAAACATTTTTTTTGCTGATGAGCCTGATCCATACCTACTATAAAAATAAGGTAAATCACGAATGGCTATTTTTTTAAAAGAAAACAACTTGCCCGATTGAGTATTTTTTAAAACTAAAGTTAAATAAGAAAATGCCGTTTTATATTTTCCCATTTTGTGATTAACCCAAGCCAATTTATAGTAAATTAAATATTTAAGCCTTTTTGTACGGCTTTTTAAACCTTGCTTATAAAACTTTTTTGCTTGCTTCCAAAAGAACTTAGAAAAATAATAGTCGGCAATTAAAAAATTTAATTCTTCTTTTAATAAACTGCTGGAATATTTTTTAGAAAAGGTAGTGTATAAAGCAGCGGCCTTCTTTACTTGGTCAAACAACAAATAATTTTTTATAGCAAAGCTATAAACTTTTTCACTTCTTTTTTCATTGGGAAAGGTTTTTAAAAACCATAAGTACAGTTTTAAAGATTTTTTATTATAAACATAAGAAGAGTTAAAATTGATTCTTTTTCTGTGCCTTCTTTTTTTGTGATAGCGTTCATGTAATTTTAATTTAACCAATTTGCTTTTTTCAAAATATTGTTTAGCTAAGCGCAGCCAAATATCTGCTCTGTCTCTGTCGGCTTTGTATCGTTTTGCTAAATTAAAAAGGTATTTAATACTTTCGTCAGTAACCGTTTCTAATTCTTGTAAATCTGTTCCTGGAGGAAAGCTAAATTGCCTAGATACAGGAGGCCTAATGTCTTTTAACTGTATTTTTGACTTTGTAGCTATTTGTGTTTTAGAAAATTTAGAAAGATGAATTGTTTTTCTATTTAACTTAACTGAAGACTTACCCCCTCCGTACGCCAAAGGGTTTAAAAAAATCGTTATTAAAATACTAATTAGCAAAGGCCTTTTATCTTGCACAGCTAGAGCCCCCAATATAGTAATAATTACCTAGTTCATCTAACCAATATTCTCCTTGAAATGGCCAATATTCATATCCATTTTGAATATAATAGTTTCGTTTATCCTCTTCTTGTTCTTCTTTTTTAATTCCTAGTTTTTTTTCTGCAATTTTTTTCTTTATACTGGTTTGCTTTGATTTTAACAATTCATAACGAATAAAATCTTTTTGTTTTTTTAAATTAATTAATTCTTTTCGCATTTTAACTAATTCTAACTCTCCCGCAATTCTTAAATAGCTTTTAGAGTACAATAAATTTGATTTAATGTTTTTAAATACGGGCCTAGCCGCTAAGGATCTTGAAGAAAATAGTCTTCTTAATTTTTTTCTTTCTTTAGCTAATCCAATAATTTGTTGAAATAGTTTTTTAATTGGGCCCGAGCTTGCCAGTTTTGCCTTCCAAGATTCTACATTCTTTTTTCTTAATAGTTTAATATAAAAAGAGTACAAAGCTCTCTTTTTTCTTAATAACCAAGAAACATTGCTTAATACACCTTTATACTCCTGATTATAAATACTTAAAATTTTCTTTACCTCTTCGTACCTACATAGCTTTAAATAAACCACAGCTCTTAAAATTAAAGACTCTGGAATATAGTTTCTTTTATAATAAGAAGAGTGAATCGTTTGAAAATGTCGCAAAGCCATATTTAACTTATTTAACCTTAGCTCGGTCCATGCAGATTCTTGCAAAGCTTCTACCCAAAACTCAGAATCCCTAGGTATGTTATAATATAACTTTAACGCTCGCTTCCATCGTTTTAGTTGATAGTAAATTCTAGCTTGTCCCAGTAAAGCTGCCGTATGCATTTTAGTATAAGGCTTGCTTGCTTGCACAATTTTTTTAAATACTCGTAAAGCTTGCGTAAACTTTCCTTGCTCCACTAATGAATTAGCTAAAAAGTATCGTGACAAAAAGTACAAAGCATTGCCTCTTTTAATTTTAAAAAAGTAACGAACAGCTTTACTAAAATTGCGTTTTTCAAAATAGTTTTTTGCTAAAATATAATATAATTTTGCTCGATATTTAGAGGGAAATCTGGTTAAAGACATTACAGACAATGCTTTTTTAATAGACTGGTTATCTTCTATAGAATTGGCGGTTAACAATAGTCGAGTTAAACTAGTTTGAGCATACCTACCCTTACCTTTCGAACTTTTTATAGACTCTAACAAAGCCCAAACCGAAGAGCGTTTTAATTGTAACTTTTCAAAGGCCAAGCCTAATAAAAAATACACTCGTGGCTTAGATTTATTATATTCTTTAAATCGCAACAAAGACAAAAGTTTAACAGAAGCTTTTTTACTATTGCCCGAACTAATTAAATAAGAAATTTTATTAATAGCTGTTGTGCGAGTAGAAAAAGATTTTGCAGAAAAAGCTTTTGACGTAAATATCAGTAAGCTACAAAAAATAATTATATTATTTAACATTTTTATTTTCATAATTTACCTGCCTGTATTTTTACCACCAAAGAACCAGCTAACACCTAGCCCAAATAAAATATCATTAGCAACACCTGTTATCTTACCACCCGAAGGTAGAGGGAAAGCGTTCCATAAAATTTTCCAATGGATAGCTACATCGGGGCTCCAAGCAAATTGCTGCCCCATTTGCGCAGAAAAAGACAGGCTTTTAAAAGGTGTGATTTTTTCTTTTTCCCCACCCTCATTACGCTCTCTATATTCTGCACTAACCTGCCCCAAGCCTAAGGCAAAGTACAAATCAAAGGGGATTAATTTTTTATTAAAAAAAGCTAACTTTCCATAAATGGGCGACCAATGAAAATACATTCCCACAAACTGTTTTGGCGAAAACCCTAATTGCGCCCTAAGAGTAGATCGATCTAACTTACTTTTTATTTCTTTGGCGGAGTTAAAAAAATACAAATAAGAAAAACTAACTCCATATTTTTCTTTAAAATAATAGGTTATATCTAAGCCTGGCGCTGCATTTAAATAAAAGGCATTGTTAATGCTGGTAGCTCCATAAGTAAAAACCTCAAGCCTGTTTGTTTTTTTTAAAAACTTTTTAGATATAACAATAATATTAGAAAAGTTTTTTTCTCCATCCACATGAAGCCAATGCTCTTTAGATTTAGAAAAACTAACCGAAGGAAGGATTAAAGAAAGGTATAAAAAAATAAAAAATAGTTTTAACAAAAATACTCCTTAAAATAAATAAATCAATCCCGTTTGTAAATAGGTGTGGTTTTTCCACTCTTTAGGTAATTCTTTAGAGGTAATTCTACGAACGGGATCGGGTGGCCGATCTACGCAAGCTTGGTCTGCAGTAGATTCCCCTTTGTCTTTGCAAAAAAAATCTGGGCCTTTATAAAAAAATAAACCTAAAGATACATTAAACGCAAAGTTTGAACTAAAATAAAAACTTTGATCGGCATTTAGTGCCACTAATGGGAATTTAGCATCGTTATATTGCGCAACCCCCCCTCCCATGTTTACCGATGTTGTTAAGTTCATAACCCAATCATGACTTAAACTAATTTTTCCATAGTAGGCGGTATATTTATAAATCGCATAGTGCAAAGCGGTTAGTTGAGGAACTAATTTTAAGGAAAATTTTGCAGAAGCCTGATCTGCCTTTTTACCCGCATCAGACAATCCTGGCACTCTATAAAAAGTATTTAGCGATACCCCATGAAGTTCGGTAAAGTTGTATGTTAAAGATAAAAAACCGGCGGCATTATTAAACAAAGCTTCTGTTAACAAAACCCCTCCACCAAAACCTAAGCTTAATTGATTATTTAATAAAATGGTTTTATTTTTAACAAATACTCTGTCTTCTACCAAAGGCAACACGGTTTCTTTTGGCAAAAAGTCTAAATCAAAGGTTAAGGCTTTGGCTTGAAGAGAAGTTTTAGCAAAAAACAAAATAAATAAAATAAAACTAATAGTTTTCACATACTTAGAGTAATACAAAAAACTCTTAGCAAGCAAGCAAGCAAAGTATTTAGACTAGTCTAGAGATGAAAGAAAAATATTTAAATATTACTTAGTAACTAGACTAAAGTATTTTAGCTTGTAACAAATCTTGTAAATGAATTAACCCCACCACTTGCAAAGCTTTATCGGGAAGAGTAACCCCCTTGGCATTAACTTCATTAGAAGAGGCGCTGCTATACACAAATAGTGCTTGAATTTTAAATTGCTCCATAGCGTGTAAAGCTTCTTCGGCCAACACATTAAACGCAATATTTTTAGGAGAGGTGCTCATAATATCTTTAGCTTTTTGTGACCGAATATCTCCTGTAACCTTTTGTAAAAAAATACGAATGTCTCCATCGGTAATCACACCCACTAATTGAGAATTTTTTAACACCCCAACAACTCCTCTAACTTTAGAGGAAGTCATTAAAGACATAACCGATAAAAAATTTTCGTCGACATCTACAAAAGGAAGATTTTTGGTGTGCATTAAGTCCGAAACTTTAGTTAACAAGCGTCTTCCTAAACTGCCCCCTGGGTGCAGTTCTGCAAAGTTCTCTTTTTTAAAACCGCGAAGCTCTAAAGCCGCTACGGCCAAGGCATCGCCCAAGGCTAAACTTACCGTAGAACTACAGGTGGGCGCTAGGCCCAAAGGACAAGCCTCTTGCTTTACCTGAATATTTAAACACCAGCTAGAATTTTTTGCCAAAATACTATTGCTGTTTCCAGTAATAGCTACCAGTTTTATGGCTTTTCTACTGGCATATTTTAACAAAGCCGCCAAGTCTGTGCCCTCGCCACTATAGCTAATAACAATTAATAAATCCTCTTTAGACAACACACCAAAATCACCATGCATGGCTTCGGCCATGTGTAAAAAAATAGCAGGGCTTCCCGTAGAACTAAAAGTGCTAGCTAACTTTCTAGCAATTTGCCCTGATTTACCAATTCCAGAAAATACAATTTTTGACTTGCAAGCAACAATGGCCTTAACCACCTTACAAAAATCAGCCCCTAAGGTTTGGCTAAGGTCGTTAACGGCACTGGCCTCTAAATGCAAAACTTGTTGTGCTGCTAATATAATTTCTTTGTCATTCATACACTTTCCTTTTTTAAAATAGCACTAATAAAACTAACAAATAAAGGATGAGGCTTTAAAGGCCTAGATTTAAATTCGGGATGAAATTGAACACCTATAAACCAAGGGTGATTTTTTAATTCTATTGCCTCTATTAAGTTCATTTTTTTATTAACACCCGAAAACACTAAACCCGCCTGCTTTAAAGTAGGTAGGTATTGATTATTAAACTCATAACGATGACGATGCCTTTCTGAAATATTTTTACTTTTATAAATACTAGAAATTAAACTAGAGGTTTGTAGCTGGCAAGAGTAAGCCCCTAACCTCATACTTGCACCTCTATTTTCTTGATTCTTTTGCCCTTCCATTAAAGCAATAACACAATGTTTTTTATCACTAGGTTTAGTTATAAATTCTTCACTAGTTGCTGATTTTAAATTGCAAACATTTTTTGCAAACTCAATAATAGCCATTTGCAAACCTAAGCAAATTCCAAAAAAAGGAATTTTATTTTTTCTAGCATAATTAATAGCCACTAATTTTCCCTCGATAGCGCGATGACCAAAACCTCCCGGAACCAACACTCCTCCCACTCCCTTTAACAAAGTTTTTATATTTTTAGCAGTAATTTTTTCGGAATCTATATATTTAATTTTTATTTTTACTTTATTGGCAACAGATCCATGCACTAAGGCTTCGTGCAAAGATTTATAACTTTCTTTTAAATGTACATACTTTCCAACAACAGCAATAGTCACTTCTTTCTTTTGCGCCTTAAGATTGGCAACTAAAGTTTTCCATTTTTGTAATTTTAAAGTTTTTGGAGCTATGTTAAAATGTTTAAGTAATTGTAAGTCTAATTTATTACTAACTAAAGCTAATGGCACTTCGTAAATGCTATTAGAGTCTGTGGCTGAAATAATATTTTCTAATCTAACACTACATTGAGCACTGATTTTTTTCTTAACATCTAAAGAGACATTTTTTTCTGACCTACAAATTAAAAAATTAGGGTGAATACCAATCTCTCTTAAAGCTTTTACAGAGTGCTGAGTGGGTTTACTTTTTAATTCTTCCACCTTTGTTAAGTATGGTAAATAAGTAAGATGCACAAAGGCCACTTGATTGCTGTTTAAATCTAAACCAATTTGTCGAATGGCCTCTAAAAAAGGAAGCCCCTCTATATCTCCTACTGTTCCCCCAATTTCCACAATAGAAATATCCACTGGGGGGTTAGTTTTTAATGACGATGCTTTTTTAGGTATCGACTCTGAAGCCATATAAATACGCCGCTTAATTTCATCAGTAATATGAGGGATAACCTGTACCGTACCGCCTAAATAATCCCCTCGCCTTTCATTAGCAATAACTTTTTCGTACACTTGCCCCGTAGTAATGCTGTGGTTTTTTCCTAAATTACAATCTAAAAATCTTTCGTAATGACCTAAATCTAAATCTGCTTCTGTTCCATCTTCAGTAACAAACACCTCTCCATGCTGAAAAGGTGAAAGCGTGCCAGGGTCTACATTAATATAAGGGTCACACTTCATAAGGCTAACACTAAAACCCCTTGCCCTAAATAAAGAACCCAAGCTTGCAGCAGTTAAACCTTTTCCTAAAGAGGACACCACCCCTCCTGTAACAAAGATATACTTTGTATGTTTATTGGCTTTTTTACTTTTATTTATTTTTGTTTGTGTTTTTACTTTTGTTTTTGTACTCATAATTTAAATCATTTTTTTTTGCTGTTTTCTTTTTTTAATAAAATGGCTTCTACCATTTTAGCATCTTCTAAAGTGTCCACCCCAATTAATTTTTGTTCTATTTGCTCTACATAAATAGGAACTCCCCAATACAGCAATCGCAATTGTTCTAACCGCTCTCCTTTTTCTAAAGCTACAGGAGGCTTAGAACAAAATAGCTGTAAGGCCTTGCGAGTATAGGCATATAAACCTATGTGCTGCAAAGAAGAATCTTGTTTTGTTCTTGTTGTGCGAGAATAAGGTATAGGGTAACGGCTAAAATAAATAGCTTGGCCTTGATGATTGCAAACTACCTTAACACTATTAGGATTGTCTTCTTCTCCTAAAGGCAAAGCGGTTGCTAAAGTACTTACTGCCAAACTATTTTTTGTAATTGCCAAAGATAAAGATTTAACCGCCTTGTCAATATGGACAGGCTCTAACAAGGCTTCATCACCTTGAATATTTACAATAATATCGGCCGAAGTATTTTTAACCGCAGCCCATACTCTATCGCTGCCCGAGGCTAAATTAGAATCGGTCATAACCACATCTACGGAAAAAGATTGCAAGCTGTTTTTAATTTCTACGCTATCGGTGGCCACTACTACAGAGTTTAAAGAATTTGCCTTTAAAGCATTTTCTACCACCCAGTGAAGAAGTGGCTTTCCCGCAATTATATGTAATAATTTCGATGGAAACCTAGCCGAAGCTAAGCGAGCAGGAATTACTCCAACAACTTTCATACCTGCCTTATTACACCAACAAAAGGGCTTTGTAAAACCCTCGGCTTTCTAGCCGTTTTTAGCGATTTTTTTTAAATTTTTTAACATCAATTTCATAAGTTTTTACTCTGTCGTGCAAAGTGCTTTTAGGGATACCTAGCTCGTCTGCTGTTTTTCTTTGATTTCCAAAATTAGCAGACAATCTTTCGTAAATCGCCTTTTTCTCTAACACCTTAAGAGTGGTTGGCTCTAAACTGTCGTAAGTTTTTGAAAAAAAATTGTCTTTATCTAAGCTTAAATCTTCGCTAGAAATAATATCTGGCAAATGCCCTTCGGTAACTTCGCTTTTTCCAAACAAAGCCGCAGCCCTTGCTACAGTATTTTTTAACTCTCTAATTTGACCTGGCCATTTTTGTTTTTTTAATGCTTGTATGGCCATAAAAGAAAATCTTACTTTAAATTTTTTGGCAAAAAAATACAATAAAGATTCAAAATCCTCTTCTCTTTCGGTAAGACTAGGTACTGTAACTTTTAAAACATTTAATCGGTAAAATAAATCTTCTCTAAAGTTACCTTTTGCCACTTCTTGAGCTAAGTTTTTATGTGTTGCTGCAATAATTCTAACATTTGTTTTAATGGGCTTGTCTGCCCCAACAGGTTTAATTTCTTGGTTCTCTAAAGCTCTTAAAAGTTTTGGCTGTAATGACAAAGGTAAGTCACCAATTTCATCTAAAAATAAGGTACTTCCCGAGGCCATAACAAAAGCGCCTTTTCTATCTTGCTGAGCGCCCGTAAAACTCCCCTTTAAATGACCAAACAACTCACTTTCAATTAAACTTTCGTTTAAAGCACTACAATTAACATTAATCATTGGAAAGTTACCTTGCTTAGAATTTTTATGTAAGTTTTGTGCAATAATTTCTTTACCACTACCAGAAGGCCCATAAATTAAAACAGCAAAGTCACTGTTAGCAATTTTAGGAATACTTAATAAAACTTTATTCCAGTTTTCATTTTTACTTTCCATAAAGGAGTCAGAAATTACTTTATTTTTTTGCATCAAAAAAGTAAATTCTATTTTGCCAATATGAATTTTATCAAAATGTTCTAAAGCAGCTTCGCCCACTTTAACTCCATTAACATAAATGCCATTATGACTTTGTAAATCTTTTATAAAATACCCAGTTTCTCTTTTTTCTAATCTGGCGTGACGAGAAGATAAAAAAGGATCATCAAACACTACCTGGTTTACCGTGTCTCTTCCAATAGTAAGAAATTCACCCACTTCTACAACTTGCTCTTTGTGTCCCTCTTGTTTTACTAGTAAGCTGGCTACGCCTCCTATATGAGGTAAGTTTTGGTTTTGTGTTAAAGTTTTAGTGTACATGCTTTTATCCTTTGGCTAAAAATCTTTTTTATATCGCCGGTTTATATTTACACTATTTATTTTTCAAATAAATAGATATAGCCTTTCTAACCTTAACTAGATAAAAAAGAAATTCTTCTAACTAAAATCATACAATACTATTGCTTTAAAATAGTGTCGTTTTCGTTTTGTTTATTAAAACCCCCACCTCATAACCAATATCCGAAATACTTAAAAAAATATGTCCGAATACCGAACTTGTTAAATAACTAACCTGCTAAAATATGAATGTAATCGCTTAAAATATCTTCTTCTAATGCTTTTTTTTGGTTAATCACTTCGTCTAAAATAAGCTCAGATATTTTTCCCTCTTTTAAAACCACTGCCCATTGTTCTATATTCTTAGTGGTGTACATTTTTTCTAATAACTCCACCGCTCTAATACCAAATCGAGAACCCAAAGAACGATCTAAACAGGTAGGTGCCCCTCCCCTTTGCATATGTCCTAAAATAAAAACTTTAACATCTAAACTAGGGGCAAGAGCTCTTAACTGTTTAGCCACTTGGTGAGAGTATCCTTCTTTTTTAGGAGACTCTGCCACTACTAAAATATGCCCCTTCTTTCCTCGGGCTTTTCTTTTTTGAATATTGGCTACCACTTTTGGTAGTTTGCTTTTTAAGTTATCTTTTGGTAAAAAAACATCTTCTGCCCCTCCCGACAAGGCAGTATGTAAAGCTAAAAAGCCGCAATTATTTCCCATAACTTCTACTAAAAAAACTCTTCCATGGCTGTCGGCTGTGTTTCGAATATCATCTATGGCCGTTAGCACCACATTACTAGCGGTATCTACTCCCAAAGACAAATCGGTTCCGTAAATGTTGTTATCGATGGTAGCAGGAATACCCACCACATTTATATTAAACTCTTTGTGTAAAGCAGAAAGGCCTTTAAAAGACCCATCTCCTCCTATGCAAACTAAAGAGGAAATGTTTTGCTCTTTTAAATTATTATAAGCTTTTTCTCTAACCGTTTTATTTAAAAAATCAGGATAACGAGAACTTTGTAAAACCGTTCCGCCCCTTTGAATAATCTGTGCAACATCACTTAAACCTAAAGGTTTAAATTGTTTTTCTACCATGCCCTTATAAGCCTGTTCAATGCCAATCACTTTCCAACCGTAATGCAAAGCCATTCGCACAACCGCTCTTAAGCTAGCGTTCATTCCTGGAGCATCTCCTCCACTAGTATATACTCCTAAAACTTTATTTTTCATGTTTTACTACATTGTCTATAAATTTTCTTTTAAATACTGTAAAGTGATTTCTATATCTATAACTTTGTCATAAATATCTGTGGCAAATAGTAAGAAAAATGCAGTCACCCAAATACTTCCACCTACCATAAATTCTTGAGCTCTTTTGGTAGAGCGAATCCCTCCCTCAACATGTCTTTTTAAAGAGGTAACATTTACTCTAGTTACAGAGCTTGCGGCTGTCATTCTTACTATAATCTCTGTGTACCTTCTTCTTATGTCTCTGTCAGTTGTAGCATTTCTTAAAGCGGTAATTTCTGCTATTTTTTTAGCAGTATTTGGAGAGCTCACCGCATTAATAGCATTTATTAATGTATCTGCCCAAGTGAGTAACTCGGACAAGGTCGTTTTTTTATCCAAAATCAATTGAGCTAAAGCAAAAGGGTTACTAGAATTAGCTAAAGACTTAATTAGTGTCATCTGCTTTTTTCCAAATTTTTTATTTACCAGTTTATGAGCTCCAATAAAATTTTCTGCACTAGCTTCAGTAGCTTTTACTCTAGCTTCTGGTGAAGAAGCTACAAAGCCTGCTTCGTCTAATGACATCAACTCTATTTGCCCACAAGCAACAGTCCCTAAACATAAACTAGCCATTAATAATTTCAAAAATAAGGTTTTCATAATTTTCCCCTTTCTATTACTGTAAAATTACTCGGCCAGAGTCTAGCTAGACTAAAGATAACTAAAAGGAAAAGGCTATAAAAATTGTACTGCTTATAAAAAATGACTAGAAAATAGACATTTTTATTATACTCTTGCTTAACAATGAAACTAAAAAAGTGACTGTAGTTTTTTTATCATCTCTTTTTTAACAGAGCTTTGCTTTTTATAAGAGGTGATGCGCAGGCTTTTAACCCACTCTGACTCTACAAATTCATTAATTTTTTGCTTTAAAAGCTCTGAAGAAAAGGACAAATCTTGAGCCAGGGCCGGTGTATCGGCCCAAATACTTAAACACCCATCGCGGTGAAACACTGGTTCTGTGTGTTTTGCCAACTCTTCGCCCACAATATTAGACCACGACCCCCAAACTCTCCAACGAATAAAACCCTGAGAAAAAAAACTTTTGCCCTTAAAAGTGGACTCTAAAACATGGGCAGATGTTTCTAAGCGGGATACTCTAGAAGGTCTAAATGGCTTTTTAAATGCTAAAGAGGTATTAGGTGTTGCTGTAGTTGGTTTTTTATTAGACATACATATAGGTGTGACATACAAAGTAAGTAAATCAATAATTATTGCTATGCAAAAACCATAAAACAAGGTGAATGGGCATGAAAACAGTATCCATAGTGGGAGCAGGCCTTGCTGGCAGTGAGTGTGCCTTTCAATTAGCCCAAAAAGGCTACAAGGTTACCTTATATGAGATGAGAGACCAACAGATGACCCCCGCTCATCAAACTAAATACTTTGCAGAGCTTGTCTGCTCTAACTCCTTTGGTAGCCAAACCACCTATTCGGCCCCTGGTCAATTAAAGTGGGAAGCCGAAAAACTAAACTCTTTACTCTTAAAAATTGCAAAAAAACATCAAGTTCCCGCAGGAATGGCCTTGGCCGTGGATCGACAAAAATTTGCTAACGAAATTACCAACCAACTAAACAAACATCCCAATATAACTATTGTGCAAAAAACCATCTCTTCTTTGCAAGAGCTAAAAAGGCCCGCCGTTATTGCCTCTGGCCCACTAACCAATAAGCATTTAGCAACCGCTTTAAGCCAGCACTTTAACACCGACTCTCTTTATTTTTTTGATGCTATTGCCCCCATCGTCGATGCAGAGTCTATCAATTGGGATAAAGTTTGGCTGGCAAACCGCTTTGATGACATAGAAAAAGATTATATTAATTGCCCCCTAAATAAAGAGGAATATTTTAACCTTATTGAAGAAATTAAAAAAGCAGACACCTTAGCTTTTAAAAATTTTGAAAAAGAAGATTTAAAATTAATAGAAAACACACCTTACTTTGACGCTTGCATGCCTATTGAAGTTATTATTAGTAGAGGTGACCTTAGTTTGCGCTTTGGCCCCCTTTCTCCTAAAGGCTTAACAAACCCTCATAGCAAAGAAAAACCTTTTGCTGTAGTACAACTGCGTACAGAAAACAAAGACAAAACAGCTTACAACATGGTGGGCTTTCAAACAAAAATGAATTACCCCGAACAAAAACGCATTTTTAAAATGATACCTGGCTTAGAGAATGCCGACTTTTTAAAACTGGGAAGTATTCATCGTAACTTGTATATTAACAGCCCTAAAAAATTAAATACCAATTTAAGCAGTAAGGCAGACACACAATTATTTTTTGCAGGACAAATTACAGGAGTAGAAGGCTATTTTGAATCCACTTGCATGGGTTTGCTAGCTGCCCTGTCCATTGACCAAGGAAACTCTTTTACCACACCTCCTCCACAATCTGCCTTTGGTGCATTACTAAATGCAATTACCGAAGATAAAGATCATTTTCAACCTACAAACATTAATTTTTCTTTATTTAAACCTCTTACGGAAAAAGATATTGCTCGTTTACAAGGCAATTTACTTAGTACAGAACAAAAACTAAAGGGACGAAAAAATAAACAAGCCCGAAGAGACTTACAAATTAAAAATGCACAATACTATTTTAATCAATGGGCAAAAAATTTATAACAACCTTTTTGTAGTGTAAAAAAATTTTATGAAAATTATTGCGCATATGCAAGAAGTGCATTGTATAAAAATGTCTCTTAAAAAAAATGGCTATTCTATTTATTCTACAGTAACCGATTTTGCTAAATTTCTAGGCTGGTCTACATCGTGGCCTAAGTAATCAGAAAAATAATAGGCTAACAGCTGCATAGGGATGCTAGCTAAAATAGGGTTTAAAGACCAGCAAGCATCGGCTTTAATAGTGGGTAATAAAAAATGCTCGCAAGACAGGCGAATTAACTCTGTATCTTTTGCAGAACCAATGCCAAAAACAGCGGCTCCCCTAGCACACACTTCTTCTAAATTACTTAAAGATTTTTCGTAAAATTCATCTTGTGGAATAAGGGCAATAACCAGCATGTCTTTATCTATCAACGCCAAAGGGCCATGTTTCATTTCGCCAAAGGAGTAGGCTTCTGCGTGTAAATAAACCAGCTCTTTTAATTTTAATGCTCCTTCTAAACTAATGGGAAAGCTAAAACCTCTTCCCATAAACAAAAAGCCTTTATGTTTATTAAAAAACTGCACCTTGTCTTTGATAGCCGTTGCCGCATCTAATGTTTGGCTAAGCAATCGAGGTAAAGATAACATAGAACGAACAAAAGATTCCTCTTCTTTAGCATTTAAAATATTTTTTAATTTTGCAATTTGCCCTGAAAAAATATTTAAAATAATTAATGAGTTTACAAAAGCCTTTGTACTAGCTACTGCCACCTCTACACCTGCATTCATATAATAAGAAAAATCACTTTCTCGATCAATGCTAGAAGATTTTGTGTTACATAAACTAATAACCGAAACTCCGTTTTTCTTTAGCAACCTTAATACCGACAAAGTATCTGCAGTTTCTCCACTTTGAGAAATAAGCAAAACCAAATCGCTGGTATCCACTGGGGTGTGGCGATATCTAAATTCACTAGCTGTGTCTACCTCTACAGAAATTTTTGCCAATTTTTCTATATAATACTTAGCTTCCATGGCTGCGTAAAAACTAGTTCCACAAGCAATGATAAAAATTTTTTTAGTGGCTTTTATTTTTTCTTGCAATTTATCACAAGGCAAAAGTAATTGTAATTTATCTTGATCTATATATTGAGAAATGGCCTGAACACTTACCTGTGGTTGTTCAAAAATTTCTTTTAACATAAAATGTTTATAAGACTGCTTGCTTAAAGAGTGTGGGTTTTTAGAAACAGGAAGCCAATTTAAACTTTTATTATCTATTTTTTGGCTAAGCTTTTTATCGGTGTCGCGAAATACAGAAAATTGACCCGATTTAACTTCTATAATTTCTCCATCCTCTAGTGGGAAAAATTGAGTAGCATAGTTTTGAAAAGCTAAGCTGTCGCTAGAAAAAAAATACGATTTATCCGATTGAGCAAATAATAAAGGTGGGCCACTTTTTAAGGCCACTAAAGTTTCTGGCTCTTTAGTAGAAGAAATTAATAATGCAAACGAACCTTGTAAAAGTAATTTTACTTTTTGCACGGCAATTAATAAAGATTTTTCTTTTTCGTAATAAGTATTTAGTAAATGTGCAATCACCTCTGTGTCTGTGTCTGATTGAAATACAGCACCCTCTTTTAGTAAATCGGCTTTCAGTTGGCGATAGTTTTCAATTATTCCATTATGCACAATACTAATAGAGCCCACGACTTGAGGGTGTGCATTTTTTTCTTCTACCCCTCCATGAGTGGCCCAGCGAGTATGTGCAATACCATAACTGCCCAATATTTCTTGTGTTGCTACTTTTTTTTGTAATTGATTTAACTTTCCAACGGCCCTTACCACCTGACTACCTTTGTGATTAAAAACAGCAATGCCCGAGCTATCATAACCTCGATACTCTAAAGCTTTTAAACCTTCTAGTAAAACTTGTTTAGAGTTTTCTACCCCAAGGCAGCCAACAATTCCACACATATTAACCTTTACTTTTTTTTAAAATTTTCTTTATTAATTTGTTTTGCCCTAGCTACTGCCAAAGCGTTTTTGGGTACATCTTTATTAATTACAGACCCTGCTGCCGTACACGAATTGTCCTCTAAATTAACTGGTGCAATTAATTGCGTATTGCTACCCACAAATACATTGCTTCCAATAGTCGTTTTTTCTTTAGTTTTCTTTAAAGTATAATTGCAAGTTACAACCCCGCAACCAATATTAGTATTAGCACCTATGCTAACATCACCTAAATAACTTAAGTGCGAAGCCTTTACCCCTTCTCCCAACACGGCTTTTTTAGTTTCTACAAAGTTTCCCACCTTTGCCCCTTTTCCAATGTGACTTTCTGGGCGCAAGTGAGCATAAGGGCCAATAATCGCTTTTTCTTTTACTAAAGATCTTTCAATATAAGACCCCATTTTTATTTGCACACTGTTTTCAATACCCGAAGAATGAATAAAAGCATTGGGCTCTAATACACAAAAGCAGCCAATGGCCGTTTTCCCTTTTAAGTGCACCCCTGGATAAATAACAGTTCCTGCCCCAACCTCCACTAATTCTTCTATAAAAGTAGTGGCGGGATTTAAGATAACCACTCCCTTATCCATCAAAGCTTTGTTTTTATTTTCAAAGGCTCTGCCAGTAGCTATGGCTAAGTCTTTTTGGCTGTTTACTCCAAAAGCTAAGTCTTCAGAGGATTTTAAAAAAGCCACTTTATGATTAGCTTCTACAACTAAACTTAAAATTTCTGTAAAGTACCATTCTTTAGAGCCTGCGTGGAGGCTTAGTTTTGGTAAAAATTTTTCTAATATAGCTAATTGGGTAATATACATTCCTGTATTTACTTCTTTAATTTTTAAAGTTTCTGCACTAGCATCTTTGGCTTCTACAATGGCTTTAGGTTTATTTTCAAAATAAATCATGCGCCCTCTGTCGCCAGGCTGGTCTACTATGGAAGTAATAACAGAAAATTCGGATTCTTCTTGAATGTGTTTTTTCATTAAAGCACTTAACTCTTGTGCTTTAATAAACGGATGGTCTCCATTTAAAATAATCACTGTCTTTTGAGCAGTGCTTAAGTTAGCAGACTTTACCGCATCGGCTGTTCCTTTTTGTTCTTTTTGTATACAAACCTTAGCTCTAAAATTATTTACTAATGGCTCTACTAATTTTTGGCCATAGCCAAGCACTACGCGAATATCGGTTACCCCTAAAGATTTTACTTGGTTTAAAGTTCTATATAAAATAGGAAGCCCCGCTACAGGATGCAATACTTTCGGCAGGTTAGACTTCATTCGCGTCCCCTTGCCTGCAGCTAAAATAATAACGGTCACTTTGCTATAATCCACTTTTGACATATGCCGTTACTCATAACAAAAAATTGTCTTATAGGCAAACAAGCAGTTCTTTGCTAACCTACTAGCATGACAGCCGATATTAACAATGATTATACCCTCACCCCTTTGTTTTTATTAGAAAAAAACCTTTTTTTGCTTGGCTTTACAGAAAGTAACCTTAAACAATTAGAGGTTTCTTTTCATAAGGTATTTTGCGACTATTTTGCATTAGATAATTTTTCTATTTCTTTAGATGGGCATAATTTGGCAAATACCAAGTCTACCTATTACATTAATCTTAGCCTGCAAAATTCTAAGCAAAAAATACGATTAAAATTTTTAAAACGCAATGGCTTTAGCGAAGAAAATATTTTTCATTTAAAAAAAATAAAAAAATCAATTAATGTTGTTATTGCCAAAGTTTTTAGTAAGTCGCAAAAAAAAGAATTATTTAACCAATGGAAGTTAATTTTTGATAGTATATCTACCCCTTTATGTTTAACCGATAAAACGGCTAAAATTTATACCGCTAATCAAAAATACTTAGAGCATAGCAAACAAACTCAAGATTTACTTATTGGAGCAGATGCTTTCGAAATGTTTTTTAAAGCGCACTTTGCACATTATAAAATAATTAACAAAAGTGCGAAAAACAATTTTAATGTTTTTGAAATACAGGGAGTTAAAAATAAAACAAACACTAATTTTGAAAAAAACACCACTTATTACTATGAGGTTTTAAATCAAAACTTTAAAATTAATACTCATTCGCAAGAAGATATTTCGCTATATTTTTTTCGTGATATTAGTCAGCAAAAAAAAATAGAAAAAGAACTTTTAACACAATCTCAAAAAGTAGAGTTAGGGCTAATTAGTAGCAGCATTGCTCACGAACTTAATAACCCCGTGGGTAGTATGTTAATTTATATCGATTTAGTTTTACAGCAAATCGAAGAAGTTTCGCCTTTAAAAGAAGATTTATTAGAAATACGAAAAGCCATTTTAAAATGTTCAGAAATTATAAAACATTTACTGTCTTTTGCGAAAAAATAGATTTAACGCTAACGAGACCAAAGTCTTATATAAAAAAATCTTAAACGCCAAAGCAAAGATTACTAATTTGTAAAAACTAGACAATGGGTTTTTTTCAGTCCAGTCTCTTACTTTTTTTTAGAGAAAATACTATAAATCCGTTACTATAAAAATACTTTTCCTCTATACAAAATAGAAAATTAAACAAAGGGCCTATGAAGAAACAGTATCACATTTTATTAGTAGATGATGACCCTAGTTTAATTGTTGCCCTACAAAGAGCTTTAGAAAACCCTCAATATAAAATTGTCGCCACTAGCACCTATAAAGAGGCTAAAGAAAATTATACAAAAACGCATTTTGACTTAGCCCTTGTGGATCTTTTTTTACCCGACAATGATGGCTTTCAAATTTTATCTGACCTTCAAAACACAAACACTTTAAGCATTATGCTTTCTGGGCATGCCGATATTGATGCAGCCATAGAGTCCACCAAAAGAGGAGCTTTTCATTTTATTAAAAAACCTTTTCATTTAAAAGAGCTACTTAGCCTTGTTGATAAAGCAATTAATCAAATTGATTTAAAAACAGAAAATACCAAATTAACAGCCAGTTTAAAAAATAATAGTATTCCTATTATTGGTAATAGCCCTCAAATTTTGCAAATATTAGAGCTGGCTAAAAAGCTTTCTGAAGTAAATACCACCACTTTAATTACTGGAAAAAACGGGACGGGAAAAGAACTTATTGCTCGTTATATTCATAACCCCGAAAACCTTAAAGCTAAAAATTTTTATGCTATTAACTGCGCATCACTTCCTCCAGACCTTTTAGAAAGCAACTTATTTGGTCACGCTAAAGGCAGCTTTACAGGAGCGGACCGTGACAGAAAAGGGCTTTTTGAGTTAGCCACAGGGGGCACGCTATTGTTAGATGAAATAGGAGACATGCCTTTAAACTTACAAGTAAAGTTACTAAGAGTATTACAAGAAAAAGAATTTTCACCACTAGGATCTAATAAAAAAATAAAAACCAATTTACGAATTTTAACAGCCACGCATATAAATTTAAAGACAGCAATTAAACAAAAGAAATTTAGAGAAGATTTATATTATAGACTAAATGTTGTTCCTATACATATTTCTAGTTTAAAAAAACGAACCTCAGATATCCCCCTTTTAGTTCACTATTTTTTAACTAAGTTTGCAAAACAGTACGATAAGCCTAAAACAGAAATTCACATTTCTGTTATCAAACAGCTAATGACTCATCATTGGCCAGGAAACATTAGGGAGCTAGAAAATTTAATAGAAAGGCTAGTGGTTTTACAAAACACTTCTGTGATTTTACTAAAACACCTTCCCTCAGAATATTTAAACAAAAACGAATACTGTAGTATAAAAATTAATATGCCCAAAGAAGGTCTTGATTTAAAAAATCATATTTTACATTACGAAACGCAATGGATAATCCAAGCTTTAAAAATGACAGAAGGAAATAAAAACCAAGCTGCAAAATTGTTACAGATGAACAGAACTACCCTAATTGAAAAAATAAAAAAAATGCAGATTAATACCTCAATTTCGAAACCGCCCTTAATATCGCCCTCAAAATCATTGTAATCTCGCTGGTATTTTTTGTATAAAACAAATTGTATTTTTTATAGTCTTTTTTAAAATTTTATTATTATTTATCGATATATGGTAAAATCACCTTGTGATGAAGCTGTTTACACTAACTATTTTTTTCTGTTTTCTTCAAGCCTGCTCTCAGCAAAGCTTTAATGCTTCGCTAATTAACAGCGAGCAGTTAAATGCATTAAAATCCCTTTTAAACAAACCCGCTCAATGTCGTCCATTAAATGAAGGCAAAGTAAATTGGCCTATTCGAGAACCCTCACAACCCAATAAATCTAATATTGATTGTAAAAAATCCTTTAAGCGTTTAGTGGGACAATCCTTGTATTTTTATAATGACTATGACCCTGACGTTTCTGGCAGTGTTTTATTACAGTCTAATTTTTTTAAATACCCCGAGGCCGTGGATTGCTTGGACGAGCAAGACAATTTTATAACTTGCCCAGGCTTAGACATAGAAAAAGTGGTTTTTAGTAAAAAAACAGAAACCTCTTTAACGGCAATAATTTTGCATCCCGACCAAACAACAAACACCGCCACAGTAAATTTAGTAGACAATGAAAAAATTTGCCAAATCCGTTTTTCTATTCATAGTGCTACGCAAAAATATAAAACAGAAACTTATAATATTTTAGCTCTTTATGATGGGCGCCAAGAACAAAACTCTAACGCTCCCCTGTGCGACGAAGAAGCCCTTGCTTTGTCTCCTGTTTTTCAAGACGACCAAGCAAGAGCCTTGTGTAAAGAACAAGTAGAAAAAGACTACCAAGACGCTTTAAATAGAATTGACCCTAGAGACCGCGATGCTTTGCGGGAGCGCGCTAACCAGCTTAAAAAAAAATGCGACCAATCTACCCCTAACCAACTAAGAGTAAACTTTTTTTTAACCCCCGAGCTTTCTTAATTATTTTAAACCCCAAGCTTTCTTAAAAAATAGTTATTGTAAAAAGGTATTAAAATTATCTGACAAGGCTTTAATTAAATTCTCTTTTGTAACCAGCTTAGATTCTATTTCTTCTAAAGAGGTTATTGTGTCTGACAAATAGCCACAAGCCTTAATTCCTGTAAAGGCCTGCTTATCTTTTGTGTAGTTAATAGCAATGCCGTGATAACTTACCCATTTTTTAATAGCAATACCAATGGAGGCCACTTTTAACTCCCCCTTCCATAAACCCGTTTTTTCTAAACCTTCTGTGTTTTTTTTTAAGGCTAGCTTTCCACAAAAACCAACATAGCCTAAGCTTTCTAAAGAGCTAACTAAAATTTTTTCTAGCAACCTTAAGTACGCATGAATATCTTTTTCTTTTAAATGCGGTCTTTTTTTATTTAAATTAATTAAAGGGTAAATTATAATTTGCGAAGGGCCGTGATAAGTGGCCCGCCCCCCTCGAGAGCTTTGCACCACTTGCCCCTTCCAAGACACAAGATCTTCTTTTTTCGTTCCCCTTCCTAAACTTACTAAAGGAGGATGGGAGCAAAAAATAATGGTTTCGGGGCGAGTTCCTAAAAGAATTTCTTCAACATATTGTAATTGTCGATTAACCGCAGTGTCGTAATTAACTAACCCCCAATCCTCAAAATGCAAAAGAGCCTGTGAACCTTCTTTATTAAAATTAACCGGATTCAAAAGACTTATTTTCTTAAAGGGGTTTGAATAATGTGAATAGCGTGCCCAAGACTAGCTTCTGCAGCTTCCATGATGGGTTCTGATAAAGTGGGGTGAGGGTGTATAGTTTGTGTAAAGTCTTCTACTCTAGCTCCCATTTCTATGGCAATACTGGCTTCGGAAATTAACTGACTAGCTTCGGGGCCAACAATATGCACACCCAAAATAATATGCGTGCTTTTTTCTGATACCATTTTAACCAAACCTTCTGTTTCCATTAAAGAAACCGCCCTGCCATTAGCTGCAAAAGGAAAACTTCCCACGGTAATTTCGTAACCTTTCTGTATAGCTTCTGCTTCGCTCATGCCTACCGAGGCAATTTCTGGCGAAACAAACATAACTGAAGGTATCACTTTTGGATTATAAATGCTGTTTTTTCCTGCTAAAACTTCGGCCACTACCACTCCTTCATAAGACGCTTTGTGAGCTAACAAAGGGGGTTGAGAAATGTCACCAATGGCAAAAATATTAGTGATGTTTGTTCTGCACTGAGAGTCCACCGCTAATCCGCCATGGTCGGCTATTAATAAACCTATTTTTTTTAAATTCATTTCATTCACTCTAGGTTTTCTTCCCACAGTTAATAAAATCTTTTCTGCTTTAATTTTTTTTGTTTTTCCCTCTTGAGAAAAAGAAACTTCTAAGTCTTTTCCTTGTTTTTTAAAAGATTTTGCAAAAGCACTTAAATGTAAATCTATTCCTGATTTTTTTAAACTTCTTTGTAAAACTTTTACGCAGTCTTTATCGGCTACAGATTTTAAAAGTACATCGCCTGCTTCTAAAACAGAAACCTTGGTTCCTAATTTTTGCAAATACGAACCAATTTCTAAACCAATATACCCACCTCCAACAACAACTAAAGATTTTGGAATTTTTTCTAAATCCAAAGCTCCGCTGGAAGATAAAACATTTTTTTCATCAATGGAAAAACCTGGTATTTCTATGGGAGTTGAGCCTGTAGCTACTACAAAGTTTTTTGCAGTAATAGTTACTGTTTCTTTTTTAGAAATTTTCACATTTAATTTTTTAGAGTCTGTAAAACTAGCTTCTCCTTTAATAAGAGTCACTTTGTTTCCCGAAAGTAATTGATTAACCCCTTTAGACATTCTGTCGCATACCGAATCTTTCCAAGATTTTAATTTTTTAAAATTTAAATCTATTTTTGGAATATTAAAACCCATTTGCGGAGCATCGTGTTTAGCGCGATGTAAAAAATGCGCGGCTGTAATCATGGCCTTTGAGGGAATGCAACCCACATTTAAACAAACTCCTCCCACAGCAGATTTTTCTACTATAACAACCTTCAGCCCCAATTGTGCTGCACGAATAGCACACACATATCCGCCAGGGCCTGAACCAATAATACATACATCCCATTTTTCTTTCACTGTTTTATCTCCTTTACTATTCTTACTTAAAAAATGTTTTTAAGTAAACAGCCTTTACTCTAATAATAAACTGCTTGGCGAGGCTATTTTATCTAAGAAAAATTTTAAAAATTGTGCCGCTTTTGCTCCGTCAATTAAACGATGGTCACAAGTAATTGTGTAGTTCATGACTTTTTCTCTAACCCAAGAAGCATTTTCCCACTTGGGCTGATCGGTCATTTTATACATTCCTAAGATAGCCACTTCGGGGTGGTTAATAATGGGTGTAGCATAAGTGCCCCCCACCGAACCAATATTAGTGATCGTCATAGTAGCCCCTGTCATTTCGCTTCTAGATAATTTTCCTTCGCGAGCTTTAACAGCTAAAGTAGTAATTTCTTGGCTTAACTGCACAATATTTTTTTTATCGGCATGTTTAATAACTGGAACTAGTAACCCATTAGGTGTGTCGGCCGCAAAAGCAATATGAAAATGTTTTTTGTAAACAATTTCTTCTTTTTGATCATCAATAGAAGCGTTAAATTCAGGAAAAGCTTTTAAAGAAGCCACTAAAGCTTTTATTACAAAGGGCAGGTAAGTAATTTTTGTAGCGTGCTTTTTTAATCCCCAATCTTTTAACTCGGTTCTTAAAGACACTAAAGAATCTACTCCCACCTGATCCATTAAAGTAAAGTGAGGAACTGTGTGTTTGGTTTTTTGCATTTGCTCTGCAATTTTACGACGAATGCCTCGCAAAGGAACTCGCTCTTCTGCTTCTACCGCTTGAGACAAGTCTACACTTTTAAAAGTCGCCGCTCCTTTGCCCGCGCTAAAAAAGTTTATTACATCTTCTCGAGTAATTCTTCCTGCCAAACCACTTCCCACAACTTTATTTAAATCTACATTATTATCACGGGCTAATTTTCGAGTAGAGGGCGCTGCTAACACATGCCCTGCAACAGGAGGAGGAAAAATACCTTTTCTTTCTTCTTGGGCGATGACCGAAGATGGGCTTTCGTTAACCATCACAGCATCTTTGCTTTTTTCTTCTATACCTTTAACAGAGTTAACCACTTTTGGTTGATGATCCACTACAGCAGAAGTAGTAGCTGTTCCTTTTTTTGATGTAGATGTTTTAGTAGTGGCTTTTGCAGAGCCATTTAATTCTATCATCAAAGAACCCACATGCAAAACATCCCCTTCTTTAGCATTTAAAGAAGTTACCACTCCTGCCACTGCTGTGGGAACTTCCATAGTGGCTTTGTCGGTCATTACTTCGGCAATAGTTTGATCCTCCACAATAGAGTCTCCTACCTTTACCAACCACTGAACCAATTCTCCCTCTTCAACACCTTCTCCTAAGTCGGGTAGTAATACTTTTTCTTTGCTCATTTTATCCCCTTAAACCAAACAGTTTAAATCTTTTTTTTGTTTCTTTAATAAACTTTTCATAAAAAATTCACCCGCGCGATACGAGCTTCTTACTAACGGGCCACTGGCTGCATATAAAAATCCCATATCTTCGGCAACACTCTTCCAGTGATTAAATTTTTCTACACTAACATACTCTTGAACAGATAATTTATGTTTTGCTGGCTGTAAATACTGCCCTAAAGTTACAAACTGACAGCCAACCGCTTTTAAATCTTTTAAAGTTTGCAACACTTCTTCATCGGTTTCTCCTAATCCTAACATAATGGAAGATTTAGTAAACTGACCTTTATTAAATTTTGCTGCAAACTTTAAGGCCTGCAAAGATTGTTTATAATTTGCTCTAGGGTCACGCACAGCGGACTGCAAGCGTTCCACTGTTTCTACATTATGGGCATAAACATCTGGCCTTGCTTGTAATACTGTTTTTAAACTATTTTCAAAACCCGCAAAGTCAGAAGTTAATACTTCTACTAATGTTTTAGGGTTTAAGGCTTTGGTTTCTGTAATGCAGTTTGCAAAATGTTGAGCACCACCGTCATTTAAATCATCACGATCTACACTAGTAACTACTACATAATTTAACCCCATGCTTTGAATAGCATAAGCTAATTTTTGGGGCTCTTGCTGATCTAAAACTCCCTTAGGGTTACCTGTTTTAACAGAACAAAAACGACAACCGCGAGTACAAGTGTCTCCCATAACCATAAAGGTCGCCGTGCCCTCTTGCCAGCACTCCCCGATATTAGGGCAACGAGCCTCTTGGCAAACTGTAGCTAAACTTAAAGATCCTGCTAACTTTTTAATATTAGAAAATCGCTCTCCCGAAGGGATGGGAACTTTAAGCCAATTGGGTTTTTTAAGAGTTTTTTTAATCATATTTGCTACCCTAAAGGACTTTCTGCCAAGTTGTCAAAACAAACTGTATAGACCAGTTTGTAGGTTTACTATATACCTTTATTTATGAAATTTTTTAGCCCACTAATCCCCGCACAATGCTTAAAAAGATACAAACGCTTTTTTATGGATTGCACTTTGTTAGACTCTCAAAAAACTCCCGTTACCGCCCATATAGCTAATACAGGAAGTTTAAAGGAAGTGTTTACACAAAAGGAAGCTTGCCCTCAAAAGGCCTTACTTTCTTACTCTAAAGATCCAAAAAGAAAATTAAAATATAGCCTACAAATGATAAAGGCAAAAGCCACTTGGGTGGGGGTAAACACTCACCTAGCTAACTCCCTACTATGGGAGCAATGGGAAAACTACCAAAAACAAAAGCCAATCAAGATGGATTTTTTTTACCCTTATCAATGGGGGCAAAGAGAAGTAAAGGTCAGCGAAGGCACAAGAATAGATTTTGTTTTTCACAAAAATAAAGAGCGCTTACTAAAACTAACCAAAAATTTATCTAAAAAAATACTTTTAGAAAAAATACCTTGGCAACAACAATGGTTACACGAAGAAAAGTTTCATTTTATTGAAGTTAAAAATGTAAGCATGGCAAAAAATAGTATTGCCAGTTTTCCTGATGCAAAAACCACCCGGGGACTAAAACATATTAAAGAATTATTAGAATTACAAAAACAAGGGCACACTGTAGAAATGGTATTTGTGGTTCAGCGCAGTGATTGCCATTCTTTTCAGCCGGCTAAAGACATTGACCCTCAGTACAGCCAAGCCTTAAAAGCTGCTTACGACCAATGTTTAAAAGTAAGCGCTTTTCCCTGCCTATTAAACCCAAATGAAATTTGCCTAAACACCACAAAGCCTTTAAAAATAATTTGGTAGTGGTTTAAAAGTGGCTATAAAAATAAAAGCCTCAGATGCTGACGCCCTTTGGGGCAAACGCATCTGAGGCTTTTATTTTTATAGCCAATAACTTTTAATCAGCGACTATTTGCTTTTTAAATGTTTTTCAATAATAGAAATAAACGCAGGGGCTGGGTAAGCTCCTGCTAAAGATACTCCATTAATTACAAAAGCAGGAGTTCCTCCAAAACCAAACTTACGAGCTTCTGCCATGTCTGCTTTAATTCGGCTTTTCACTTTATTAGAATTAATATCTTTTAACACTTTAGCCACATTGGCACCCACTTGCTTGGTCACTTTTATTAAATAAGATTTTCCCTTTCTAATACTAGATTGATTGGCAAACAAAGTGTCATGAAACTTCTCCGCCTTTGCTGCACTTTGCATTCCAATAGCTTCAAAAAACCGAGCCGCCATTCGCGCGTGAGGATGTAATTCGTCTAAAGGCAAATGCTTGTATAGTATGCGCAATTTTTTTCCATATTTTTTTTCTAAAATTTTCATAGTTCTATAACCTTTAGAGCAGTAAGGGCATTGAAAATCAGAATATTCAACAATAGTAATCGGCGCCGAAGGGTTTCCAAAATAAACTCTATCCTTGCCTAATACTGGTTTTTTAGGATTAGCAAATTCTTTTGCTTTTTGATTGGCTTTCTTGCCCTCTGCTTCTTTTCGAGCCACAGCTCTTGCAGAACGAACCGCCTTGTTTACCGAATCCATAAATTGCTTAGGGTTGTTTTCAATAACTTTAAACACGATTTCTGGGTTATTTTTTAAAGTGTTTTCTACTATTCCACTACAAGCTCCTAAAAATAAAGCTATTGCTAAAATTCCATATTTCATAATCTCTCCTGTATTTATTCTCACTTTACGGCCTATTAATATACCTTGAAAGTAGACCCTTTTTTAAAAAAAGAGTCAAAAGTTTTCTACTTACTCAATTTATTCAATGCTTTTCAAAATTCACAGCAATTAATGCGTTGCAATATTTACTGTGGCTTAAGAACTCTTTTGCCTATATAAAGTTAAAAAAGAACTTTTAATTTAGTGTGTATGTATGAATAGAACAGAACTCGGAATACAAAGAAAATTTTTCCATCTTTTTGGAACATTAGTAATTTTAGCAGGGTATGAGTACCTTCGCTACCCTGTATTTGCGCAGTATTTATTTACCGCTACCATTCTTTTTATCAGTGTAGACTTTTGTAAGCGTTACTCTAAAAAATTACAAAAAATTGGCATCGTTTTTTTTAAACCTGTTATTAGAGATTATGAACAAACACAACTTTCGGGTATTAGCTACACTCTCTTTGGAATACTTATCTCTACTAGCTTGTTCAACCACCAAATAAACACACTGGCCATATTATTTTTAGCTTTTGTAGACCCCATCGCTAGTTTTTTTGGTATTTTATATGGAAAAAACCATAAAATATCTGCCAACGCTAGCCTGCACGGGTGCATTGCCAGTTTTTTATCTGCTTTTTTTTTATCGCTTCTTTATTTTTCCGTAAATGCTTTAATGCTAGATCGCTTATTAATAGTTAGTATTCTTTCGGCTTTAGTAGCTACTCTTTCTGAAAGCTTAAACTTTAAAATAGATGATAATTTTGTAATTCCTGTGTTAAGCTCTGTAGGTTTATGGGGAATATTTTCCTTGTTTAATATTTAATGGGTAAAAATAAAAATGAATTCTAAAACTTTATATATACTTCCAAACGCCTTAACCACTTTAAATTTATTTGCCGGTTTTTTATCGGTAATTTATTCTATACAAAATCATTTTGTTGTTGCTGCTTATGCTATTATTGTAGCCGCTTTTTTTGACTTATTGGATGGTCGAATAGCACGGCTTACCAAGTCCACATCGGCCTTTGGAGCAGAGTACGACTCTTTATGCGACTTAGTTAGCTTTGGCATTGCCCCTAGTTTACTTTTGTATCAACTTTCCTTACATCAAATAGGAAGATTTGGCTGGTTAAGCTGTTTTTTTTTAGTGGCTTGTGGAGCTATTCGCCTAGCTCGTTTTAATGTAAAAGAAGAGCCCGAAGGCTCTAAACACTTTCGAGGATTGCCCATTCCTCTTGCTGCAGGAATTGTGGCCAGTGCAGTGCTAGCCTACCACAAACTCACTATGGACTTTGCTCTACAGTTAAATACTGCTATTCCTAGTTTAATATTATGTTTTCTGTTGGGAGTGGTAATGATTAGCAATATCAAGTATCGCAATTTTAAAGATGTAGATTTTAAAAAAAAATGGCCTGCACGCTATTTAGCCTTTTTTATTCTTTTAATTATTGCTATTAGTTATTCTCCGGAAATTATGCTTTTTTGCTTTTTTTTACTGTACACCATTTTAGGAATTGTTTTTGGGGCCCTGCACACGGGGAAAAAAATATTACAAAATAAAACAAAGCCAACCACAACCGAATGTCATTAAAAAAATCACAACCTTTGTATCGTGTAGGCTTAGTTGGAGCCACTGGTTTAGTGGGAAATAGTTTTTTAAATGTATTGAAAGATGAAAAATTTTCCATATCAGAACTAAAATTATTTGCATCAAAAAAAAATGCAGGAAAGAAAATACTTTGGAATAAAAAATACTACCCTATTTACCAATTATCAAAAAAAAATTTAGAAAACTTAGATTTTGTATTTTTTTCTGCAGGATCTAAAATAAGTAAGGCATGGGCTCCTGTTGCTAAAAAAAATGGTGCATGGGTTATTGATAATTCTTCGGCATTTCGCAAAAAAAACAGTGTTCCCTTAATTGTTCCCGAGGTAAATTTTCATCAACTAAACCTTAATAAAAAAAACATTATTGCTAACCCTAACTGCTCTACAATACAATTAGTTGCCGCCATTCATCACTTAAAAAAACAAGTGGGAATAAAATCTTTACAAGTGGCCACCTACCAATCCATTAGTGGTGCTGGAAAAAAATATTTGTTGCAATTAATTACTGAATCCTACGCCATTACAAAAAACCTTTTGCAACACAAAGCCCATTTAAAATTAAGTGATATTTGCTTTCCAAAAAAAACCGCTTTAGCATTTAACCTGTTACCCAGTATCGGAAAAGTAAACGCACAAAACTTTTCTGAGGAAGAGGAAAAAATCATTAACGAAAGTCGAAGAATACTACAAAGCCCCCGCTTAAACATTAGCGCCTTTGCCATTCGAGTACCCACGCTAAATACTCACGGCGAAGCTGTGTGGATAGAACTAAATAAAAAAATAACCAAAGCACAGCTGTTAAAAATGCTCAGCAAAGACAAAAACATAAGCATAGTGAAAAAAAACATTCCTCTAACCCATCTTGCCCATCAAAAACCAAACATTTTTATTAGCCGCATTAGAAGAAACCCCAACAACCCCCACTCGTGGCTACTTTGGATCACCAGCGACAACACCCTTAAAGGCGCTGCTTTAAATGCAGTACAAATAGCAAAAAAAATCAGTGAAGTTAGAAGGGCAAAGTAGCCCTATTGCGACTCAGCCCTCACCCTACCAAAAAAACCCCTCACCCCCCAGAAAGGGATGCCTGAGCAATAGGGCTACTTTTCCCTTCTAACTTCGCTGACTTTTTTTGACAAAATTACCCCTCTATGCACATAATAAACTATGAAACTCTTATGGTTTTTTTGTTTGTTATTTCCGCAAATAGCTCAGGCACAATTATTTGTAACGAAAAATACTACCGGAG
>VSKW01001405.1_pt1 | contig 46708 bp, 35 predicted proteins | sample 4798611 | NCBI WGS metagenome assembly VSKW01 (sample SAMN12179536, study PRJNA552185) | sponge metagenome | biome: deep-sea hydrothermal plumes; feature: spots directly above weak diffusing fluid; material: sea water; isolation source: sponge from the Crane site of a hydrothermal vent ...
AGATAATTATATAAATAAAATGCAAACCATTTTAAAAGAGAGTAAAAAAGCAATCGCAAAACTAAGCACTGACAATGCCGAATTAAACCTTCAACAAAAAATACAATCAAAAAACCAAAATACTTTAATTATTAAATTACGGCAGTCTCAAGAAGCTCAAGAAAACCTAGAGCAACAAAAACAAGCTTTACAAAAACTAAATCAAAACATTAGCCTTAGTTTAAATCAATGCCGACAACAAATACAAAAAATGAAAAATGTAGAAACTTCCACATTTGCTTCCGAATCTAAAAAATCTTTAAATAAGCCTGTTAAAAAACCCATTTCTAGGGTTCTAGCCAATCTATACTCTAGTTATAGTAAATAAAAGCTAATCCGGTGAACTTTTTTAATAAAAAAATTTATTTTTTATTTTTTTACCTGTGCATAATCATCTCTAATGCTGCTAATGCAAAAAAGCTGTCTGCTAAAAACCAATTACAACGTTTAAATCTTAAGCTTAAGCAAGACTTATTAATCAACAGTTCTTACTTTCAATACAAGTTAAAAGAAAAGAAAATTTACACTAAAGGAAAAACATATATCAAGGTTGGTGACTACCAATTTTATTCCACTTCTTCTACTATTAATTTAAAAAAGAAAGAGCTTATATTTAAAAAGGGAGTTCGGCTTACTTCTTCTGATTCGATTGTAAAATGTAAAACTTTATACTTTCAATTAAAAGAAAAAAATTGGCAGTGCTACAAAGCTGTTTTGACAACAAAACAATATCACTTTACTGGAAAAAAAATACAAAAACAGGGCTTACAGTATCATGTAGACAATGCGATTTTTACCTCTTGCAAGCATTGTAAAAAAAACTCTCCTGACTGGTCTATTCATAGCAAAAAAATTATAATTAAAAATGAAAGAAGCTTTGTTAAGGTTCCGACAATGTATCTTAAACGGCTGCCCATACTTGCCCTTCCCTTTCTGTCCTTTCCTTTTAATACAAATAGAGCTATTGGGCTACTAATGCCTAAAATAGCCTTTAGTAAAAAGTGGGGCTGGAGCTACTCTCAATCTTTTTTTATACCTTTTAATATCAACAATGATCTTACTATTAATGAAACTATATTTAGTAAAAAAATTATTAGAAGTGCTTTAGAGTATAGGCACATATTTGCAAAGAAAAAATATTTAAACTTTTACTTAAGTCACCTTTGGAATAAACCAGACCATACTCAATATACAGCCCTTACTTACAAGCACTACTTAGAGCATAAAAATAACTGGATACAAAGGCTCAGTTTTCAATTTATATCCAGCCAAAAATACTTACAAGGTTTTTACGATGAAGATGACCCTATTTTAAAAAAATATGGTGAAACTGCTTTAGAAAATAAAATATCTTTAACAAAAAATTTTCAAAACGAAAATTTTATACAACATACAAATATAAAAGGAAGCTTGTACCAAAATCTTTTGCATAAAGGTCCTTCTTTTAAAAAAAGTCTAATCTATAGTTTTCCTAATTTACAATATGCCCTATTAGCTAATAAAAAAATATTTAAGCAAGTTTCCACTAGTTTAAATCTTAATTTTAATCATTTTAATACCAACGGGAAAGGTTTTGTTTCTAGCAAGGTATTAAATGGTCAAAGAACTATCAATACCGACCCTTCTTCTTTGTTTAACCCTAGCACAGATATTATTACTTCTGGAAAAAGGCTACATATAAAGCCAAATATTAGTTTAAATTTTCAACCCAACAATCTTATAAAAACCAGTTTAACATTGTCTTATAATCAATTTCTATATTCTTTTAACCCCAAAGCAAATTCATTAAACACATTAGAATATAAAAACTCTGCACACCAAAGCTATTTAAATTTTAATTATTTTGCTAAAAGTAATTTTTATAAAATATTTTCTCAAAAAGGTGTAAAGTATAAGCATAATATAGAGCCTAGTGTAGAAATTTCTTATATCCCTACGGTTATAAACAATAAGCATTCTTTTTTTCAAAGCAATAAAAAAAATAAAGAACAAATATTAAGTGATAATCATTTTGCCAACCCCAATGAAATTATTCAATTTGACTACTATGATAGTGTGGAAAAAAATACCCGTATTAATTTTAAACTTTATAGCCAAGTAATTAAAAAAGCCAATGATAATTACGCTCGCTTATTAGATTTTCAAATTTCTCAAGCTTACGCTCTTGTAGGCAAAAATAATTATCAAGCCGAAAAACTTTTAACAAAAATGAATTTAACTATTAATAATTTAGGAATTTTAAGTAAGGCAGAATATAGCCACAGCAGTAAATTATTAAGTACAAGTAATTACATTTATTGGGTGTCAGAAAATAAAAACTATAAAGTAGACATAAACTATTCTAATACTTTTTTTACAGGCACAGAAAAAAATGTTTCGTATAATAAACAAGAAAATTTAAAACTAACTAGTTTAGTATCTACAGATAACTGGGGTGTCGAAGGAAGTGTAGATCTATTTAAAAGAATTAACCAAGGCCGACAAGTGCAAACCTGGGACTATCAAATTTTTTATCAACCCGATAATCACTGTTGGAAAATTAGCTTTCAACAAAAAACCAAATTAAAACAAGATAGTAGTTTTTACCTTGATTTAAAGTTAGATATATAAGCATAGCATTAATATAAAAAATCAAAAAAAATATAAAACTGTTTTTGTAACACATCTACAGATATTAAATGCGCACGCAAGGGAGAAAAATTTTTTTGTAAACACAAAAAACTTTTTTTTAATCGCTGCTTCTGTTTATTAGAAATAACCCCCATGTCAAAACTAGATGAGTTGTAAGACTTTACTTCTATTAGATGATAACAGCCTTTATAAAAAAATAATAAATCTACTTCAGAAAAATATTTTTTGCTGCGATATAAAACCCATTTATAAGACTTCTGTAAAAAAAAATTGATGACAAAAAATTCATTTAAATAGCCTTTTTGCTCTGAGGATAAATTTCTGTACCTACAAGTAGAAAAAATACTTTGCTTATTCACAAACTCTACCACTTGCAAAGCTTTAGATAAATTAAATAATAACTGTGAATCAATGGGAGGGGCGCTGTTATAGACTATATCGTTCTGGCCTGCGTTCTGGCCTGCGTTCTGGCCTGCGTTCTGGCCCGTGTTCTGGCCTGCGTTCTGGCCCGTGCTCTGGCCTGTGTTCTGAATTAAGCGCTTATTACTGCAAAAATTCTTTAACGCCTTTAAATGAAGATCTATGCTCCTGACAGGGACCCCATTTTTGAATAGCCTCTTTGTGTAATTTAGTTCCATAACCTTTGTGTTTTTCAAAAAAATACTGCGGGTACTGTCTTGCCATTTTAACAAGAAGCTTATCTCGAGTCACTTTAGCTACAATGGATGCCGCTGCAATTTCTTGATGCTTAGAGTCTCCTTTAATGACGGCTTTTTGCACAAACTGAGAAGGTAAATAAGGAATAGTAAATTTACCATCCACCAAAACAGTGGCTTCTTTTATATCTATTTTTTCCACAGCTCTTTTCATTGCCAATAAAGAGGCTTGCAAAATATTTAAATCAAAAATTTCTTTAACTGTTGCAAAAGCAACTCCAACTCGAGCCACCTCTATAATTAATGTGGCCAGTTCTTCACGAGCTTTTGCTGTTAGTAATTTAGAGTCTTTAAATAATTGCTGCGAAGCATACTCACGAGGTAAAACCACCGCAGCTGCAAATACAGGCCCCGCTAAACAGCCTCTACCTACCTCATCCACGCCAATAATGGTTTTATTGTGCATAAAAGATTTTTAATTATAAGGAATTTTATTTTTTTGTTTCTTTTTGCAAGACAACCGATTTTAGCCTTGCTGCTCGACCACTTAACTCTCTTAAAAAAAATAATCGGCCTCTGCGCACCTTTGCCTGAGAAATTAACTCAATACGATCTAAAAATGGACTAGAGAAAGGATATGTTTTTTCCACGCCAATGCTAGAAGACATTTTTCTTACTGTGAAACTTCTCCCCATACCACTACCTTGAACTTTTAAAACCACTCCTTGAAATTTTTGCAACCTTTCTTTGCCGCCCTCTTTAATTTTAGAGTAAACAGCAATAGTATCACCAGCCTTAAAAGCAGGAAGCTTTTTCATTGCTGTTTGTATGTCGGTAGCCTTTCCAAATGTAGCCGCTCTTACAAAATCACTCATAGTAATTACCTTAAATAAATTTTACTCTTTTTTACCTTAGTTATTATAAAGAAAAAAGCGAAGTTAATAATCTTTGAAAATCTACCTTTTATCTTAAAAAAGGTCAAGAAAAGTCAGGCTTTTATCTTTGGTTTAACTGTTTTGATAAATTCTATCCAATAAGATACTCAACGCAGAGCGAACAGATAAGTGATTAAAGCCTGATCCTGTATCAATAGGCTCTAATACTGCGTCACACAAATCCAAAAGAGAGGAGGACAGTCCATGGCCAGTTCCAAGTAATAATAAAACTTCCTTAGACTCCCCTTGGAGGGAAACTTTATTTTGTAGTTTTTCGGCAACCTGCTTTACACTAATGATCGGTAGGCCTGCAATTTTTTTAGCACTAGTAAAGATAATAAAGGGCTTTTTAGAAAACTGTAATAGTAGCTCGTCAAAATTTATCACACCGCTAACTAAACCTAAAGCTTGTGCTCTATTACTACCCTTAGTTCTCTTTAGCCTCCAGTGGTCTAAAACTCTAGACAAAAACGCTAATTGCTCAGGTACAGGATTTACAATAAAATATTTTTTTAAATTATAGGTTTTAGCACTTCTGGCAATGTCGTGAATATCAAAATGTGTAAGCGTGGTAATAATTTCTTCGCCTTGTTTATTTAATACCTTGTTGTGCATTAATGCGATAGATAATGAGCCCAGCGCTTTTGCACAAGTTTTTTTTTCTTCCCGATTTTTAAAAGCTAAATAGCTTTCATATAAATCGGGCCTTTTTTGTTGCGTAACACTAATGGACAAATCTTTTTTGTATTTTTCTATATCTTTATGATTTCCACTCATTAAAACTTCAGGAACCTGCAAAGATTGAAAAACGGCAGGCCTTGTAAATTGAGGCGCCTCTAAAAGATACTCACTAAAAGAGTCTTTTCGTGCAGAATCTTCATGCCCCAAAACCCCTGGTATAAATCGGCTAATACTATCAACAAGTGTTAAAGCGGGTAACTCGCCTCCACTTAATACATAGTCCCCCACAGACACCTCTTCATCTACATATAAGTCTAAAATACGCTGGTCTAAACCTCCGTAGCGACCACACAAGAGCGTAACCTCTTGGCAGTTTTTTGCCCAGTCTTGAGCCTTATTATGAGTCCACTTCTCTCCTTGAGGGGATAGATAGACCACCTTATGACTGCGGGGCTTTTCCGCGTTGCTTGTGGAAGTGTTTTTTATACCTAAAGAGGCTAAGGCTTTAGCCATGGGCTCGGGCTTTAACAGCATTCCATCACCGCCGCCATAAGGCTTATCATCTACGCTTTGGTATTTGTCTGTAGCAAAATCGCGCAAATTAACAATATTTACAGACAAAGTGTTATTTTTCACTCCACGACCTACCACACCACAAGACAAAGCTTGCTCAATCATTTCTGGAAAAATACTAATAATATTAAATTTCACAACGACCCTCTAGCATAAGTCAATTCTTCTAAACCTTCCACCAACGATAACTCTATTCGTTTTTTTTCTGTACAGACTTTATAATCTAAGTGTTTAAAAAAAGGAACATCAAAAAAATTATTGTCTAAAGTTTTAATTACTAATAAATTTTGCACACCATTAAAACCAAAATCTACCACCTTGCCACAATTTTTATTTTTATTAGTATCAAAAAGTTCCCAACCCAAAAATTGTAAAATAAAACCAGATTTTTGGTTTAATAAAAACGATTTTTCGAGCCAAAGCTGCGAACCTTGTAACTCTTCGGCCTTATTTCTATTTTCTAAACCACAAGTAACCAGAAAAGATTGTTTATAAGGGCGAAGGCTTTTTATTTCATACTCTAATAACTGCTTGTTATAAGCATACAATCTTAAATGTTTTAGTTGAGTGATCTCAATTACTGGAAAAGCAAATAAATGCAAAATAATATCACCGCCAATGCCATGAGCTGCAGACACATAACCCACAGGATATTCTTGCCAATGGACATCTTGTGATTTTTCGGGAAAAAAATGCTGAGGCTTAGAATTCAAAAGCTAAAACTACTCTACGATTTCTAAAGTGCTGCGCTTTTGTAGCTTAGAACTAGCCGCAGATAAAATAGTGCGCATTGCACGAGCTGTGCGGCCTTGTTTTCCAATAACCTTTCCTAAGTCACCAGAGTCCACCTTTAGCTCTAAAACAGCACCATGCTCCCCGTCCACTTCATGAACACTAACACTTTCTACATTATCTACTAAAGATTCTGCCATAAAAGACACTAAGCCTTGTAAGTTTGACGATTCCATACTAACTCCTTAAATTTTCTTCTTTAAAGAAAACTCTACTATTTTTATTATGTTTACTTAGCCGAGTACTTAGCCATTAAACTTTTTACTCTTTCGGAAGGTTGAGCCCCTTTAGAAACCCACTCCTCCACTCTATCCATTTTTAAAACTAAGCCATCGGTTTTTGCAAAAGGGTCGTAATGTCCAACGACTTCTAAAAAACGACCAGTGGCGCTAAATCTTTGGTCAGCCACAGTGACACGATATTTAGGCTTATGAGTACTTCCAAAACGAGCTAAACGAATTACTACCATATTATTCTCCAATTCCAGACACATTTTTACTAAGTTTATAAAAGAAAGTCTAGTGTTTTCTAGCACTTTACTTAAATAACTTCTACACCTAGCAAGTTTTCTCTTTAAATCGCTTAGAGGCTCTGGCAAATACCCCTCCCTTATCTTCCCCCGCTAAAAAAGAAGCCAAAGGGCCCAGCAACTGAGAAGAAAAATCACTACTACTTTCTTTAGGTAATACAGAGGGCAAATGATCTACGGCTGTCAAATATAAGTTGGCATTGGTGTAAGGTAAAAAATGAATCGGCTTTTGAAAGGTGCTTTCCTTGCTATACAAAGGCAAAGGATTGTATGGCCCCGTAGGGTCACAACTAACATCCGATATTACTTTTAATTTATAGCCCGAGCTTTGCTGATTTAAAAAATCTTCATTCAAAAAAGGAGGAATGCGACTTTTTATAAACACACAATTTAGTAACAAATCGTGTTCTAAAATCTCTGTAAAAAGACCCCGCCCCTTAGTCTCTTTCTGACCCCAAAGGCTTGGTTGCAAGTTTACACTTTTTAATAAATCGGTAGCTCCAGTACCACAGCGGCCATCGGCCCCAATAACTAAAGTTTTTATTGACGAAACTGGTATTTTTTTAGCCTCCACTTGCTTTAACAAACCTTTTAAATGCTCTAAAAAATGCTCTTTTGTTTTATAGGAGGTTAGCTGATACTTTTTTAAATCTTGAGATAAAAATTGCTTTAGCAAAATTTCTAAACCCACAGCCGCGCCCACAAAACCGGCCCAGTACCCAAAGGCTGCCACTCTTTTTCCCTTTTCACTTACTAAATATTCTAAATCTAACAACTCTCCACCGCCACGCTTAAATCGTTGCAATAATTTATCAGAACCGGTTTGGTTTTTATAAGCATGAGCAAAATAAATGTGTTTATGTTTTAGCGGCGTGCTTTGTTCTTCTAATTCTTTTAAACCTAAAATATAAGCCTCTTTAGGGGCTTGTGTTTTCCAACTTCCCGCCTCTACTAATTGACAACCCACATCGGCATATAACTGATCGTCAAAAATGCGTACCATGGATTTTTCCACTACTACCTGCACTCCCTTTTGTATTAAAATTTCAGCAGACTTAGGGCTTAAAGCGCTTCGGTATTCAAAAGCTTTTACCTCGTCTCGTAACCACAAAATTACTTTTTCCATTTTATACCTTTGTTAGTAACTACTTTTTTTAATGCTATCTTTTTACTAGTGCTATCTTTTTAACATAGACATCATATTGCCCATGCCGCCTTTCATCATTTGTGCCATCATTTTTTTACTTTGTTCAAACTGTTTTAAAAAGCGATTTAAATCACGAACCTCTGTACCACTACCTTGAGCAATTCGTAATCTACGAGAGGCGTTTAAAATTTTATGATTGCGCCTTTCTTTAGGAGTCATAGACTGAATAATGGCTTCAATTTTTTTCATTTCTTCATCGGGAGGGTTCATCCCTTTCATTTGCTTGGTTAGCTGACCTGCCCCTGGTAACATTTTTAAAATGCTACCCATACCACCCATTTTTTTCATCATTTTCATTTGCTTTAAAAAGTCATCAATACTCCACTGATTTTTGGCCATTTTTTTAGCCGATAACATAGCCTCTTTTTCAGAAATAATATCTTGAGCTTTTTCTACCAACGATAAAACATCTCCCATATCTAAAATGCGCGAAGCTAAACGGTCGGGATAAAAAACTTCAAAGTCGGAGACTTTTTCCCCTAAGCCTAAAAATTTAATGGGCAAGCCCAAGGCCTCTCGAATACTTAAAGCAGCCCCCCCTTTAGCATCACCGTCCACTTTGGTCATGATTAGCCCACTAATAGATACCTCTTTATGAAAAGCTTCGGCCACCTTTACCGACTCTTGCCCCAGCATAGCATCTACTACTAATAAAATTTCTTGAGGAGTGGCGACAGATTTTAATTCTTTTAATTCTGCCATTAAACCTTCATCCACTTGCAAGCGCCCCGCTGTATCTACCAATAAAACTTCTATGTCGTTTTCTTGAGCCCATTTTTTTGCAGACTGAAAAATGGCTTTGGGTTTTTGTGAGGGGTTAGATTCAAAAAATAAAATATTGTTTTGTTTTGCTAAAATTTGTAATTGTTTAATGGCGGCAGGCCTATAAACATCCACCGAAAACATTCCCACTTTTCTTTTAAATTTTTTTCGCAAATGCAAAGCTAATTTTGCAGTACTTGTAGTTTTACCCGCCCCTTGCAAACCCACCATAAACATTATAGATGGGTTAGATTTTAAATCTAAAGAGGCTTCTTCGCCTCCCAGCAACTGCTTTAATTCTTCATGAAGAATTTGCGTAAACTGTTGCCCTGGGTTAATGTGGCTTAAAACTTCTGTTCCTAAAGCCTTTTTTTTTACTCTTTCTGTAAATGTTTTAACTACTTTAAAGTTAACATCAGCCTCTAATAAGTGAAAGCGAATTTCTTTTAAAGTGGTTTCAATATTATCCTCGCTAATGCGAGCCTCTCCCTTTAACTTTTTAATACTAGATAAAAATTTTTCTGATAAATTTTGAAACATGCAAAATACCTTTAAATAACATTCTTATTACAATAATCTTTTATTTTTTTAAAAAAATAATTTTTTTACTACTTACCATCTTTGAAAGTGAACTTTCTTACACAAATAGTAAGCAATACCATAAATGACTAAAATAGAAAAAATAGAAACTGCCAAACAAGTTAAAACAGAAACATCGGACATGCCTAAAAAGCTATAACGAGTTCCATTAATCATATAGAATATAGGATTAAACGAAGACACGGTTTTCCAAAATGGGCTAAAGTTTTTTACAGAAAAAAATACCCCTCCTAAAAAAATTAAAGGGGCTAGTACAAAAATGCCAATGGCAGAAATATGCTCGTGGCTTTGGGCCCAAACGCCAATAGCTGCGCCTAAACAACTAAAAGTTAAACCTCCCAGTGATAAAAATACTAATAAAAGAAACGGGTTTTCTAAAGGGATCCAAGAGTGATATAAATAATAATACGCTAAACTACCTATGATTAAATTAAAAAAGCTAATAACCATACCTCTTAACCAACCGCCTAAAATAAAACCAATTAGCAATTGATTAGAACTAATTGGCAATCTTGCGTAATCTTCAATTTCTCCTGTGTACTTAGCTGTAACAAAAGCCGCGGTAGTGCCATGAAAGGATTGGTTTAAACAACTCATCATAATCAACCCTGGTAATAAAAAGGCAATATAGGGCAAACTATCTGGCCCCTGCAACTGAGAAGACATAGCCATGCCAAAAACAACAATGTACAAAGCAGTGCTAACTACGGGCCCTAAAACCGTTTCGATAAATACGCTTTGAAAGCGACGAACTTCTTTATAAAAAATAAAGAAAAAAGGTACCCAAAATAAATTGCCTTGTTTACCTACTGGCACTTGCATACTACACCTCTGCGGTTATTTCTGATTGTAAAAAACCCTCTACTACACTTTCTAAATTACTTTTTTCTATATGAATATCTGCCACATCTTTGGTTTCAATATTGTTTTCTTTAAACAATGCACCTAAAGAATAATTCATTGGAAGATGAAAGTGCAATTTTCTTCCTTCCACTTTTAATAATAAGGGATGTTTTGTCTCCATAGGCTTTTCTAACTCTATGCAGATTATTTTTGTTCCTAACTTAGTAATTAAACTTTTTGAATCGCTTAAACATTCTAGCTTACCTTGTCGCAAAACCCCCAGTCGATCAGACAATTGTTCTGCCTCTTCTAAATAATGGGTGGTTAATAAAATAGCCATTCCTTCTGCCTTTAACTCTTTAACAAAAGACCACAACTGCTTACGAAGTTCTATATCAATTCCTGCCGTAGGCTCATCTAATAATAATAATTTTGGCTTATGCAGTAATGCCTTGGCAATTAACACTCGCCTTTTCATACCTCCGCTAAGTGTACGAACTCTTTTGTCTTTATGTTCCCACAAACCTAGTCGGTCTAATAAAAAATGAATTCTATCTTTGTTTTTACCAATAGCATAAAAGCCAGAATAAAATTCTAAAATTTGCTGCACATTAAAAAAGCCGTGATTAATAAGCTCTTGAGGAACAACACCCATATTAAATTTAGCGTCTTTCACAGAAGTAACAATATCTGCACCATCAATAGCAATACTACCTTGCTCAAAATTTTGCACACCAGAAATACAAGAAATAATAGAAGTTTTTCCAGCTCCATTGGGGCCAAGAAGTGCAAAAACTTCTCCGCTGGCAATAGTAAAGCTAACATTATCTACAGCTTTAAAGTTACCATAACTTTTGCTTAAATTTTTAACCGTTAAAATACTTTTATTTTTTGACATAAAGTTGCTGTTGTTTCTTGTTTTTATAATTTATAAAACTAAAAACTTTTTCGATTCTCCCTAAAGAAGTGCTCGAGCAAAAGGCCTTTACTTTTATAAATTGTGAAACCCAGTATAACTATACTTAAAAAGAGTGTCTACTCGAAATTATCTATGGATTTAAAAGAGACTTGACTTGTTTTAGGCTTTAAAATAGTGTTGTGTTCACCTGTCGCGGGGTGGAGCAGTCTGGTAGCTCGTCGGGCTCATAACCCGAAGGTCGTGGGTTCAAATCCCTCCTCCGCAACCAATTTTTTAAAGATTTTTGTAACCTCGTTTATGGGCCAAATGGAATTTCTCTCTAGGGCGATAAAAGAAATATCCCGCAGATAATAAAATAGCCAATATATAAATATACTTTAATAGTAATAAAGACCCTTCCATTAAAAAAGAAGTTATCGCAATGGCTGTAAAGCTCAACATAATAAAAATTTGCGATAAATAGCTTTTTATAAATAAGTACCTATGCTTACTGCCTTGCTGGGCTATATCAAAAAATCGCTTATTGTAAGCTAACCTAAAAAGGCTTGTAAAAAAGGTAATGCTAACTAATAAAAAAAATAAATAAACTAAGGGAAGCTTTTCATCCACCACGGCTCTTAACCCCCAAGATGCAGCATATAAAATTACACTGGCCAAATACACAATCTGTGAATGCATTTTATCAATTAAATTTTTAATAAAATAAAAAATAATTGCTAAAATGCCGGCGACACTAACAATTAAAAAGCCTAAAGTTAAAAAACTTTCGCGAGCAATTAAAAATAAAGAAATAATCCAAAAGTAGCTTTCTAAATATAAAAATAATCCATCTAACCAAAAAACTTTTTCTGACCTCCACCTATCGCTAAAAAAAAGTACTTCCTTAAAGCCCAAGGGCATAGCCTTGACTAAATCTTTGGTTAAAGTTGGTGGGTTTTTTAATAAAAGGTAGTAAATAATTGCCCCCATGGCGACTAAAAAAAATACTGTATATACTCCAACAAAACCAACTTGTTCTAATAAAACCACCCCTATTGCAATACTAATATTTATTATTAGCGCTAAAAATATTTGCATATTACCAAAGCGCCTTCCCGAGTTACCAAATTCAATAGTTTCAAAAAATAAGGCCCTTTGAGTAATCCAAAAAAAACAATTGGTCATGCCATTTAATAGCGCCAAACCTATTAAGAAAAAAAACTGTCCTTGAAAAAAAAACATGCTCATTAAACCGATTTGTAATAAAAAAGAAATAATCATAAGCCTTTTAAAAGAATAACGATTATGAATAGTCTCCCAGCTAGACAAAGCCACCACAAAACCTAAGCCAGAGATTGCAATGAAAACGGATAACTCGGTAAGACCTATACCTTTTTTCCACAAAAAACTAGGCATTAATACAGGAAATAGGCCTACTAAAAAAGAGTGCAAACTTAAAAACTGATAAAATTGTTTAAGCTTTAAAGGTAGTGCAGAAAAATGATTTTTCATATTAGATTAACCAATGCCAATAACTTCTATATCCCGTTTTTTTAAAGATTTAATTTTTTTAGGCAAGTTATCTAAAATCACTTTTTCTAAAGAATTAATAATACTCGCCTTTAAAAAACTACGACTATACACCAAACTAACCTCCCTTGTGGGAGCTGGCTTTTTAAACTCCCGAACATAAGCTTTGTACTCTTGCAAAGGCAGAGATACGGCGGCCAATTCTGGTAATAAAGTATAGCCCGAGTTATTTTTAACTAAGTTTTTTAATGTTTCTAAACTTCCTCCAGAAAATTCTACATTATTTAAAGCAGTGTTTTTGTTTTTTTTAGAACACACTTTTAAAACTTGCTCTCTAAAACAATGCCCCTCCTCTAGTAACCATAAACCTTCTGCCTCTAAGTCTGATTCAGAAATGGATTTTTTTTTATTTAAGTGGTGTTTTTTAGCAATATAAGCATAAAAAGGTTCAAAAAAAAGGTGCCTTTCTAGCAAGCGTTTGTCCCCCAAAGGGGTTACCAATAAACCTGCGTCAATTTGATCATCTAGTAGCATGGTAATAATGTCTTGTGTTTTGTATTCATTAATTTTTAAATTCACTTTTGGGTATTTTTTAGCAAACTCCACCACAAAAAGAGGCAAAAGATGCGAAGACAATGTGGGGATCACTGCTAAGTGAAAATCTCCCCTGGGTTCCGCAGATCCTAAATTGGCTAAGTGATATAGCTTTTTATGTTCTTTTAATATTAGGCTTACTTGTTGTAAAACTTCCTTACCCACCTCGGTGGCAATAATCGGCTTCTTAGATCTATCAAAAATAATAAGCTGTAACTCTTCTTCTAATTTTTGAATTTGAATGGACAGGGTGGGCTGGGACACATGACATTCTTCAGCAGCTCGCCCAAAATGCCCTAACCGCTCCACGGCTTTTAAATACTCTAATTGTGTAATTGTTGCCATTATATCTCTTTATATTTGTTTTTTTTCAAATATTTGCTTTTTTCTAATACTAATGGTTTCACAAAAAAGCGAGGAAATGTCAAATTAACTATTAAAAATAAATTTATGATAGATTTTAACTATGGGTTGATAAAAAAATAGTATTAGGCATTTAGTAAAAAAACATATAGTTATGGTAACAATAAACCCTAAATGGAAATAAGGAGAAACAAATGCATACATTAATTAACACACAGGCGCCAGATTTTAAACTTGAAGCCTACCACAATAATAATTTTAAAACCGTTAGCGGAAAAGACCTTAAAGGAAAGTGGAGTATTTTCTTTTTTTACCCAGCCGATTTTACTTTTGTATGCCCTACCGAGCTAGGCGACATGGCTGACAAGTACGCAGAGTTTCAACAAATGGGCGTAGAAGTGTATAGCATTAGCACAGACACTCACTTTACTCACAAAGCTTGGCATGATGCTTCTGCAACTATTAAAAAAATTAAGTACCCAATGCTTGCCGATCCAACAGGGTTTTTAACTCGATCTTTTGGTGTGCATATCGAAGAAGCAGGTCTTGCCTATAGAGGAACTTTTTTAATTAATCCTGAAGGCGAAATTAAATTAGCAGAAATTCAAGATAACAGCATTGGCAGAAATGCTGACGAGTTATTACGAAAAGTACAAGCGGCGCAATTTACAGCCAAGCACCCCGCCGAGGTTTGCCCTGCAAAGTGGACTCCTGGCGCGGATACTTTAAAACCAGGACTAGATTTAGTAGGAAAAATTTAATTTTTAACTGCGGCGAATTTAAAAACCCATTTTTAAAGGCAAGAGAGGTGTGCAAAATCTCTTTTGCTTCGGCACCTTTCTAGGTGGTGATATATGTTTTGCTAGGACTGGGGGTGAGGCGCAAAAGAGGCTTTACACACCCCCCTGCCTTGTAAATATTTTTATTTACTCTCGCTCTAATAACAAACTTCGGAAAGAATTTATTTCAAATAATTGCGCATTTAGCGATTGAAAGATTTGCTTTAGCACTTTTTTTTCAAAAGCGGTGACTTTAAAATAATTTTGCGTATCTGCAAAATAAAAATTTACTTTGCTATTTTTTTGCGGAGATAGCGTATAGAAAAAATTATGGTAAGCAATTTTTAGGTTCTTTGATAACTTTTGAGCAGATTGTGTATCTACATTGGAACCATAGTTCAACAATATATTTAAACTACGGCGAACATCTATAGACCATTGATTTAATTCCTTTAGGCACACCTTGTCTTTGCAATACTTTTTATAAATATTTTTCGCAATATTTTGATACACTAAAGATTCTATCTTTAAAGATTTTTCTATAGAAAAAGCCTCTGTGTTGATTTGTAATAGCTGAACAACAGAGGCCTTAGCTGTGTTGTCGCTTTGTAAAGTTTTTCCATGCAATACAGGAAGAATTTCTTGATTTAAAATTTTGTTTGTCGCCTTTTTCGCTATATTCATTTGCTCTAACACATAAGGGGAAACATGAGCACTCCACCACAACTCAAACACACTGCTGTCTTCATCTTTGGCAACCGCTTGAGATAATTGGTGTCGGCAATCTTGGCTTTGACAAATTAGCAACTTTTTATCTAAACGAGCAACCACCAGCTCTGCTAAACTATTGTAAGTGCTAACTTGACCCTTATCTTTAACTGCAAAATAAGTAGACATTACCGAATATTTTGGCTGTTTTCCTGGGCTAATTCCCCATAAGTTAGCACATTGAAAATCTTCAGTTAAAAAATGCTTACTAGGCTTTTTCCACTTTTTTTTATGAACCCCACCTATATTAATTGCGTCTTTACCCATTGGCTTGTCGCACAACATATGTGCAACAGGGGTTTTTAGCACATTGAAATTACAAGAATTGTTTTTTAAGTTAATAATTTTTGGAGGGTAAAAAGTCTTATCCCAACCTACAATATCAGAAATTTCCCCTTCCGTTTTTCCGCACACCATAGACTGTAAAAAATCTTCTGCTAAATTTGTAGAAAAAGTTTGGCTTAATAAATCCGATCCATAGCTGTGCTTAAATGCCATCCCCCAATATTGAATGTATTTTTCTAAATAAGTTTTACTTTGTGGCCGACCTAATTGTTTATATAAATAAACTACAGAACACTGTAAATCTTCCACTCTACGATTATCACAAGTCCATTTTTTATTATAATATTTTACTAATGTTTGTAAATTTTTAAAGCCTATTAATTGAGTATCTATGTGCTTAGAAAATAACTGCCGCTTTAATTGCTTTAATTGAAATAGCAGTATTTTTTTATCAAAAAACCACCCTACTTGATTAATCTTTTTTATTTTTTTATTTAAAAAAACCTGTGCCTCTACAAGGTTTTGCTTTTGCCCTGAATTTAAAAATAAATTTTCTGCTCTTGGCTCGCTTGTAAAATCGGGAGGGTTTATAAAATTACCCTCTTTGGTTTTTTCTGGCAAAATAAAAACCAAAGGTATCCATTTAGATTGAATCATTGGGTCGTTATTGGCAATTTTATTTATAAAATCATAGTAAAACTGAAAACCAGCATCATATTTTAAACTTAGTTTTTTAAAACTCGTTATCCAGTTTTGATAATGCTCTTGGCCTTTAGATAGTAATAACTGACGGTAATCCCTAATAGTGCTTGCATATAATTTAAAATTTTGTAAAAAATCTTTTTCACTAAATACTTTTGGTTGATTAATATATTGCTGTTGAATGCATTCTTTAGTGGTGCATTGACTAATAAGTTCTTGAGAAACCTGAGTATTTTTATTATTTTTTTCTAAACTTTTAATGCTTGCATAAGTAAATAAGCCTTTTTGCAAATAGGCTTGCAAATTTTTTGTATAAGTATTTAAAAATGCCACGCTTAGTTTTTTAGATCCCCAATAACTAACATGCGAAGTTAATAACCTATCTATTCCAACAAATAAACTAAAGTTAATTAAAGCCCCTACCCATGTGGCAGAAAAAACAGCCCTTGTTCCCGACGCCACTTTTCCAGCTAGTAAAGCTAGCTTTCCTGCTTGCGCTTTTTTTGCAGCACTGCCTGCCTGAAAAAGGCTACTGCTTTGAAACCATTTTTTTACAGTACCTGCTTGTTTAAAAAGTCGTTTGCCCGAAGCACTAACTCCATGAGAAAGCACCGCTGCTGGAATTAGGCCTAATGCTAATTGATTGATCCACTCTGACTGCATTCTTCCCGAAATAAATCGTAAATATAAATCGTCACAAGAAGCAATATGTTTGGCTGGTGTTGTAAAAATATCAGAAGCTTGCGTATCTTGTACTTTTTTTAATTGACCTAAATTACAGTAATAAATCATCGGCCCAAGGTCGGAAACAATACTTGCCCCTAATCCAGCAACAGCCATGCCTGCAAAAGAATTTTTAGCACTTTGCAAAAATTTACTTAATGCTACCGAAGTGGTTTTCGATTGTACTTTTTTTTGAGACCATGAAGAATACATTTGATTAAAAAATATAAATGAAAAAAAATGAGATCCACCCTCAACAGACAGCACGCTATCTATTTCGGTTTGAAAAAATCTTGGATTATTAATTTTACTAATGCCAAGCCCATGGTCGGTTATAGACACCAAGTTACCCGCCAAATAAAAAAGTAAAGATTCGGGAATAAAGCGTTTAGCAGTAAGCCTTAAAGACTGCATTCTTTTTGGCTTGGGCAGTGCTTGTGCTTTATTTAATTCTTTAAGTAATTCGCTAGGTCTTAATTTTTTTAAGCTCTTTCTGTGTTTTTGTAAATCAATACCTGTTGTGGCGTTAATAGATTGAGACCATTGTTTAAAATTTATTGTCTTTTTAGGGGCGGGCTGATTGATATTGTCCTTTCTTAGCCGCGGATTTCTTCCTTCGTATCCCCGGTTTTGACGAACAGAAACTTGAGAGGCTATCTTTCGCTTAAAAGTATTGGAAAGCTTGGCTACTGTAACACCGCTTGTCTTTTTCTGTAAAAGAACATCGTAAAAAGAAACCGCAGAAAATAAAAAAAAAGACCCAATAAAAATTTTTAACATAAAACTTTCTTTCTCCTGCTTTATTACTTAATGGTAAAAGTATTAGTTATGTTTATGCGCCACAACGCTTTTTTAATGCTTCTAAAAACTTATTTCCTTCCGCTTCTTTTTTTGCTTCTGAAACTTTTTTTCTAGCCACTACATATTCTTGTGCAGATTTTTTTAACACTCTTGACAGATCCACATTGCTAGAAACTAACTTAGCATTAATAGTTTTTAGTAAAAAATGAAAGTTTTCCACCTGCCTTTTAGAGCTCCCCGATATCATGGATAAAGACTGCTTACTAACTAAGCTCACTAGCACATCTAAGTCTTTACTCTTTTTTGCAGTTTCTAAAGCTTGTAAAATTTGTTTAGACTCTATAAAAATAGCCTCTTTTTGTGTTAATAGCCTAGGCCCTGACTTGTGAAGTTTATCCACCATCTTTTGTAGAGCTTTTTGCGTCTCTAACCGCAATTCAGAATTAACCTTTAATTTTTTTGTCAAACTAGATGATATTTTTTTTGGTATTAAAGATTTTTTACTACTTCGCTTTACTCTTGCGGCCTCTCCCACCTTAGACTTTCGACTTTTGGCTGGTCCTGCCCAAGAGTTAAATCCAGAAAAACTAACTAGTAAAATTATCACTACTTTCAACATGCCAATTCCTTTTTTAATATTTGCACTACTGAGTACTAAACTTAACGGAAAAGGCAAAAAAAACTGTATTGGCTAAAGGTCTAGTTTTATACACGGTTACGCTTAAAAATCCTGAAAGCATTTTAGCTTAAATATATAAGCTTGATTACTACAAAAGCCTGTAATTTCAAACAACACTTCTCTATCTACAAAATCTGAAACTAAATTACGGGCAGATGTTATCGGGGTTTGGAGGTGGTGACTAGGTTTGGAGGTGGTGACTGGATTCGAACCAGCGTTCAAGGATTTGCAGTCCTCTGCCTAACCACTTGGCTACACCACCCAAGCAAAAATATATGCACTAAAACACCATGCATATAAAGGCTGTATTAGAGTGCAATATTTTCCTAATATTCGCAAGCTAAGCCTGCAAAATAGCCCATTTTTAACAAAAAATTTGCTTTAAATCATAAAAGCTTTGAATACACATTGCTCTTGCTTTTTCTAAATGCTCTTTTTCTATTTGACTGGATAAATCTAAATCGGCGTAGCTTCTAGCCACTCTTAAAAAAGCCAGCTCTCTTCTGTAGCTTTTAAAAATAGGCATACAGTTTTTATAATAAAACTCATCTATATTTTCTGTAATTTGTTTTTTTAATAAAAAATGATTAGTGGTTTTTTGCCAAGGCCTGTCTTTTTTTATAAACTTCCTTACCTCTTGCACTTGTTTAAAAATTTGCTCCACCGATAAATATTTTTCTTGCTCGGACTCTTCGGAAAACAACGACAAGTTACTGGTTTTTGCTTTCCACTGATGAGTAAAACTTAAAATACTAAATCGATCTAACAAAGGCCCACTTAATTTTTCTAAATACGAACGACACCTTCCTAAACTGTACGAACAATTAATAGGCTGATTAGGCACTAAATCTCCACACTTGCATAAATTACTTGTGGCCACCAATTGAAATTTAGCCGGAAACTTACAACTTTTTCCTCGACGAGAAACAAAAATTTCTCCACTTTCTAAAGGTTCTCTTAAAGCTTCTTGGGCTTGGCTAGCAAATTCTAAAAATTCATCTAAAACTAAAGTTCCCCCGTTGGCCCTAGTAATTTCTCCTGGCTGAGGAGGGTATCCACAGCCAATTATAGATAAGGCAGGAGTACTATGGTGTGGGCTAACTAAAGGTCTCCAGTCGCAAGGCTTTCCAAAATATTGACTAATTTTTTTTATCTCTTGCACTTCTTCTGCACAAGGGTCTATTTGCAATTGATGCAAGGCTTTGCAAAAAGTGCTTTTTCCAGAACCCGCAGGACCAGCTAAAAATAAAGAATGCCCCCCTACCCCTGCTACAGATAACAGGTCGGCCACATTTAAAGGGAAATGCAAATCCAAAAATACAGGGCGCTGACTAGTGCATTTATTTTTCCATTTTTCTGCGTTGACATGGCTAGATACTTTTTTCTTTTCAGAAAACTTTAACTCAGACAAACTAGTAATAAAATAACTTTCTCCAGAAAAAATAAATTGTTTGTCCTCTCCAGAAACCAAAATATCTTCTTTATCCAAATTTAATGTTGTATGTAAAAAATTTTCTGGAATAAAAACACTTCCCTCTAAATTAAGCTCTCCGTAAACAAATAACTTACCTTTTTTAGAAATATCTACAGGCTTTATTTGTTGGGTTTTTAATAAATACGCATAAGCAATAGCTAAGTCTAAACCAGGGGAAGATTTTTTGATATGTGCTGGCCGCAAATTGACTAAAACCTGTTGCGCTTTAGGCCAAGTAAAGCCTTGCTGCCTTAAGGCAGATTTAATTCTAAACTGACTTTCTTTAATGGCCGAATCGGGCAAACCCATAATCTGAAAGTTAGGAAGACCTGGGGCCAAGCTAACCTCCACTTCAATAGTTTGTATATCAAAAGATTGATGCACAAAAGAATATACCTGCATTAAATCTCTCCTTTGCTGATTTTGTGTATGATTAACTGGTGTATGCAAAAAAAAGAAAAACAAGATAAGTAAAATAACAAGCTTATAAAATAAAAGTCCGCATTTAGGCTTTTATAAGATTGGACTGCTTTGTTAAGAAAATATTTTTTTACAAAAAATTTAAAACGCTTGAATATCGATTAGCGATAGATAAATATACTTTAAATAAATTTTCGCTCTTTTAGCCAAGCATCATCTAAAAATTTAGTCATATAATTACGAATACCATCTGGTAAAATAACTACGCAGTTGTCGCCCTTTTTTAAAGATTTTGCTGCCTGCATTGTGGCCTGCATGGCAGAGCCGCTAGACCCTCCACATAACAAGCCCTCTTCTTTCACTAAACGGCGCGACCACACAAAGGATTCTTTATCATTAGTTTTTACCCACTGATCGATTAAGTCTCTATTTAATACATCGGGAATAAAGTCATAGCCAATGCCCTCTACCTCATAAGAAAAAATATCAGAAGGGCCTGCCAATAAAGAACCCTCGGGGTCGGCACCAACAATAATAGTAGAGGCATCTTTTTCTTTTAATTTTTTAGCTACCCCACTAATAGTTCCGCCCGTTCCTGCACCTGCAACCAGCATCGCTAAAGGCGCTTGTAAATCGTTTATAATTTCTTCGGCAGTTTCTTCATAATGCACTAACGGATTAGATAGGTTTTTGTATTGATCTAAAATAAACGCATTGGGCAACTCTTTTGCTAATTTTTTAGCAACACCAATATGACTTAAAGGCGAATCCCAAGCTTCTTCTGTAGGTGTGCGAACCACTTCTGCTCCTAAAGCTTCTATGGTGCGCGATTTTTCTTTGCTCATTTTTTCGGGCATTACAATAATGACTTTATAACCCTTAACCGCTCCGGCCATGGCCAAACCAATCCCTGTGTTTCCACTGGTGGGCTCGATAATAGTATCCCCTGGCTTAATCTTTCCTTGTTTTTCGGCATCAGCTATCATGCGGTAACCAATACGGTCTTTAACTGAGCCGCCAGGGTTCATAAATTCGCATTTTGCATAAAGGTTACACTCTAAGCTTAAAGCCACAGTATTTAATTTTACTAATGGGGTTTTTCCAATACTTTCTAAAATATTATTATAAATCATAGATAAGAGAATAGTCAGGAGTTGAAAAAAAGTCCAGCTAAAAAAAGTTTGATGTATAGCTTAGGAAAAGTTAATCTTAATCCAATAAGAAATAGATGTATTTGTAAATAATCACAAACCTAAGGGCTTTAGTGACTTTAAGTAAAAAACTATTTGGCACATTTGAAGGGGTTTTTATTCCTAGTATTTTAACAATACTGGGAATCATTATGTACTTGCGCATGGGGTGGATAGTAGCTAATGCAGGGCTGATGGGTACCTTAATTATTATTAGCATCTCTTCTCTTATTACTTTTTTAACAGCACTTTCTGTTTCTAGCATGGCCACCAATATGAAAGTAAAAGGTGGAGGAATATATTATGTAATTTCTAGATCTTTTGGAATAGAAATTGGTGCAGCCATTGGGCTTCCCTTATTTTTATCACAAGTCATTGGTATTACTTTTTATTTAGCGGGTTTTTCGGAATCCTTAAAATACATTTTTCCCAATGCCTCCACCACACTAATTGCTTTGGTTAGCTTAATCAGCCTAACGGCTTTAACTTTTTACTCTACTGACCTAGCTATGAAAGCACAGGTTTTTATTTTTATTACCATTATTCTTTCTTTAATTTCTTTATTTTTTGGACAACCCCTAACAGAAACTAGCACAAGCTTACCTCTAAACTTTACTCCCGCTTCTTATTTAGCCGTTTTTGCATTATTTTTTCCTGCGGTTACAGGAATTAGCACCGGCTTATCTATGTCGGGTGATTTAAAAAATCCATCTAAGTCCATTCCTTCTGGAACCATCGCTGCCGTTATTGTTGGTTACATTATTTATGTCGCCGTAGCTTTTGCTTTGTATCATTTGGCTTCCCCTCATTTACTAAATACAAACTCTTTAATAGTTACTAAAGTGGCTCGCTTTGCACCAATTATTTTTTTAGGAATTTGGATGGCTAGCCTATCTAGCGCCCTAGGCTCTCTTTTGGCCGCACCTCGAACTCTGAAAGCTTTAGCTGAAGATAATATTTTACCAAAATTTTTAGGAAAAGAATTTGGTCAAGCTAAATCCCCTCATGTTGCCACCTTTATTAGTGTTTTGCTTGCGGGAGGGGCTTTGTTTTTGGGAGGTATTGATATTATTGCCCCCATACTATCTATGTTTTTTTTAACCTCCTATGGTGCTTTAAATTTAGCCGCTGGATTAGAAAGTTTTATGAAAAACCCCTCTTGGAGACCGCAATTTAAAACCCATTGGAGTTTAAGTTTTTTAGGAGCAGGCCTTTGCTTTTCTGCCATGTTTTTAATACACGCCCCCTCAACCCTATTGGCTTTTATTTCTTGTTTTCTTATTTACCTAGTGACTCAATTTCGTCAAATAGATTCTTCTTGGTCAGACATGCGACAAGGTCTTTTTATTATGACCGCTCGATTTGCTTTGCAAAAAATTGCTTCTTATAAAAAAGAAGCAAAAAATTGGAGACCACATATTTTATTTACTCCCACTTTAGGCGATAATTTTTCTGATAATTTAACTAGCTTAATTTATATGAAACACTTAACCCAAAACCGCAGTTTTATTAGTAGTATTTTTTTAGAAAAAGCACAAATAGCAGGCATTAACTTTTCAGAAGAACAAGAGGAGCTAAGTTCGCATTCGATTGCTACCTATGATATTCACTATATAAAAAAGGAACTTTTTAAAAATAAAATTAATAGCTTTGTAAAAATACACAAATACACAAACTACACACAAGCCAATATTGAACTTATACGAGAGTACAGCATTGGCCCCATAGAAATGAACAGCCTAGCATTAAATTTTCCAAAAACGGATGACGAAAAACAATTGCAATCTTTTTTAGATTTACTAGATGAAGCCAAAAAACAAAAAAAGAATATTTTAATATTTAATTTTCATAATGCAGAAAAAGTAAAAAAAATTGAGCTTCTTTTTAATGGAAAAAAAAGAAGCTTATGTAAAAACACAAAAGATTTTTTATTAGTTCTTGCTCATATGCTTAGTATTTCTTTAAGAAGCAATGTATTTTGCTTAACCGATAGCGACAGCGATAGTGAAGAGCTAAAAAAAGAATTAAAAGCAAAGCGGCTAAACTTTAAAACAGTAAATAATCAAAACACTAGCGCCCAACAAGCCTTTAGCTCTATTTTTCAAAAAATTAAAGGGAAGGAGCAATGTTTACAAATATTAAACATTGCTACTAAAGACGATTTTCAAACTTCTGAAGAGTATCTAAATTATTGGAAAAACTTAGTGCAACAATATTCTAAATGCGGTACTACAGATAGTAAAAGCTACCAACACCAAATCTTTGCAATGCCTAACGAAGAAATTTGTTTTAACGATGTTTTAAATTAATTATGAAAAAAAATATAATTTGCACCGCAGCCCTTCCTTACGCCAATGGCCCTATTCACATAGGCCATTTGGTAGAGTATTTACAGGTGGACTTTTGGACACGCTTTAAAAAAATGCAAGATCATAATTGCCTATATATTTGTGCAGACGATGCCCACGGCACTCCAATAATGTTAAAAGCAAAAAGTTTAAACATTACACCACAAGAACTAACAGAAAATATGCAAAAGGAGCATTTAAAAGATTTTTCTACTTTTGAAATACAGTTTGACCATTACTCCAGCACAAACACCTCTCACAATAAAGACATTTGTTATGAAGTGTATGAAAGCATGAAAAAAAATATTGTAGAAAAAAATATTGAACAACTTTATTGCAATCATGATAAAATGTTTTTACCCGACAGATTTACCAAAGGCACTTGCCCTAAGTGCAAGGCCGAAGAGCAAAACGGAGACTCTTGTGATGTTTGTGGCAGCACCTACTCGCCCACTGAGGTTTTACATCCGCAGTGCTCTATATGTGGCAATACACCTGTGCTTAAAGAAAGCTCTCATTTATTTTATCAATTAGAAAATTTTAGAGAATTTTTAAAGCTGTGGATAAAAGAACATACTCCAAAAGAAGTACAAAAAAAGCTGCAAGAATGGTTGGAAAAAGAACTTTCTAACTGGGATATTTCTAGAGACAAACCGTATTTTGGCTTTGAAATTCCTGAACATAAAGATAAATTTTTTTATGTTTGGTTAGACGCCCCCTTAGCCTATTTAGCTAGCACAAAAGAATGGGCAGAAAAACAAAATATTAATTTTAAAGCCTTTTGGAATGCCGAAGATACAGAAATTTATCATTTTATTGGAAAAGACATTGTTTATTTTCACTGTTTGTTTTTTCCTAGTATGTTAAAAAATTCTGATTATAAATTGGCAAATAATATTTTTGTTCATGGCCATCTTACTTTTCAAGGAAAAAAAATGAGCAAAAGCAAGGGAACTTTAATTTCTGCAAAACATTTTGCAGAAACTTTAAACCCTTTGTACTTAAGGTATTATTTAGCTTCTAAATTAAATGCTAATGCTTCGGATATTGATTTTAGCATTGAAGATTTTACGCAAAAAACCAACGCCGAACTGCTTTCTAAAATTACTAATTTGGCCTCTAGATCTATACAAATGTTAAATAAAAAATTAGATAATAAACTTAGCTGCTGCTCTAAAGACGGTTTATTATTAATTAAAAAAATACAAAATGCTAACTTAGAAATTGCAAAGCTTTATAACAATAGAGAGTTTTCGAAAGCTCTTGGAATAATTAGAAGCCTTGCAGAAGAAGCCAATCAATATTTTGACAAAAAAGAACCTTGGAAAAGCATTAAAAATAACTCTGAAGAAGCCCATCAAGTGCTTACCGATATTGTAAATGTTTTTAGAATTTTAACGATTTATTTAACGCCCATTTTGCCATCTTACTCTAAACAGGTGGCTGCTTTATTTAATGAAGATGCTAACTATAAATGGAGTGATCACGACACGGTTTTAGAAAATTGTGATGTGCAAAAATACGAGCATCTACTAGCTCGTATTGATAGTAAAGATGCAGAAAAATTAGTAGTTACTGCTTAGTAAAAAATTACTGCTTAGCTTATTGCTTAATAAAATTTTCTAGACGCTTTAGCCATGGCTTTTAAAGAAGAGCACGGGCGAAATCTAAACCCCGCAGTGTTAGTAAGTACTTCTAACTGCTTAACAATGTATTCTGCACCTAAACTATCTGCGTAGTGTAACAAACCTCCTCTAAATGGAGGAAAGCCTGTGCCCATAATCATAGCCAAGTCTACATCTTCTGGATTTTCTACAATTTTATCCTCTAACAGTGCTCGAGAAGCTTCGTTAATCATTGTAAAAAATCCTCTGTCTAAAATATCTTGGCTTTTTAAAAGGTTTTGTGGCTGACCTATACCTAACTCTTGATAAATATCTGGGTTTACACCAATCTCTTTTGATTGTTGATCATACAAATAAAATCCCTTTAAACCTTTTTTTCCTAAAATATTTTTTTTCACTAACTCGTCACATAAAGACGACACCTTAATTCGTTCGGAAAATTTACTGGCAAAAATGTGCAAAATTTTAATGGCTACATCTACTCCTACCTCATCAATAAGCCTAAGTGGCCCCATGGGCATGCCAAAGTTTTTAGAAAAGGCCGCGTCAATTTTTTCCACCGACTCCCCTTCTTCAAACAACAACAATGCTTCTGCCATCCAAGGAAGCAGCAATCTATTTACTAAAAACCCCGTTCCATCTTTTACCACTACTGGTATCTTTCCCATTTTTTTAGCTAATGCAAAAGTGGTGGCCACGGTTTGATCACTAGTTTTTTCTCCCCTAATGATTTCCACTAGTGGCATTTTATGTACGGGATTAAAAAAGTGCATACCAATAAAGTTTTCAGGGTTTGGATGAGCTTGGGCCATTTCTGTTACGCTTAACGACGAAGTGTTGGTAGCAATAATACAAGCGTCTTTAGTATGCTTGGCCATTTCTGTAATTACCGATTTTTTAATATTCATATTTTCTACAACAGCCTCGATAACAAAATCGGTATTTTGAAAGCCTGAATAATTTAAAGTGGTGGATAATAAATCCATATTGGAACGCATTTGATACATGGTAATTTTGCGCCTTTTAAAAGCCTTTTTCCATAAACTTTGTGCAAAATTTAATGCTAAGCTTAAAGATTTATAATTTAAATCTTTAATGCGTACAAAAATCTTTTTATTAGCAGCTAAATGAGCAATGCCACCACCCATAGTACCAGCACCTAATACGGCCATTGTAGCAACTGGCTTAGGAGCTATTTCGGAGGAGCTAACGCCCGTTTGCTTTTTTAATTTTTCTGTTAAAAAAAATAAACCAATTAAATGCTTACTAACAGTAGTCACTACTACATTAGAAAAAAATTTAGCCTCTAACTTTAAAGCTTTTTTTCGAGTCGTTTTTTTATAAGTACTTTTTATTACATCTAAGGCAGCAAGAGGTGCTGGGTAAAAGCCTTTAGTTTGTTTTAACACCCCTTCTTTAGCTTTTTTGTAGACTATTCTTCTACCTAAAAAAGATTCTAAGAAAATATTAATCCATTTTTTTGTAAAAGGTGCTTTTCGTTTTTTTGGTTTAATAATTTTTTTCTTAGCAATAAATTTTTTAGCTAAAGATAAAGAGTACTCTTCTAATAAACTTAAAGGCACCACCTCGTCTACCAAACCCAATCGCAATGCTTTTTTAGCATTAAACATAGAGCCTGTTAAAATCATAGACAAGGCCCCTTGTAACCCCACTAATTTAGGCAACCTTATGCAGCCACCAAAGCCTGGAAAAATACCTAACTTAACCTCGGGCAAAGCCAAGGTAGAATTATCACTGGCAATTCGATAATTGCAAGCCAAAACCAACTCGCAACCACCGCCCAAACAATGACCATTGATAGCAGCAATTTTAGGTATTTTTAAATCTTCTAAAGTATTGAAAATATTGTGAGCCACATTTAGCATCTCCACACAATCTTCTTTGGAGGTTACTGTTTTTATTTCTTTAATATCGGCACCAACAATAAAGCTTTTGGGTTTTTGTGAGCCAATAATTAAAGCTTTAAAGTTTTGTGAGTTTTTTACTTGCTCTACTAACTCGCCAAATTCTTTTAAAACAGAACTGGATAAAACATTAACTCGCTCCTGTGCGCTGTCAAAAACAATAACCGCCACATCTCCTAAATCTTTTAATTTTACATTTTCCATACTTATCCCTTTTCTTTTAAAAATCTATTTTTTCTAATAACAAAGAACCACCTTGTCCACCACCTATACACAAAGTGGCCAATCCCCATCGAGCCTCTTGTCTTTGCATTTCTTTAGCTAAAGTTAAAATTAAACGCGAACCCGTAGCCCCCACAGGGTGACCAATGGCAATCGCCCCTCCATTTACATTTAATTTACTAGGGTCAATACTTCCCATAGGTTTTTTTAAACCCAATTCTTTTTTACAAAATTCTTCGCTTGCAAAAGCTTTTTGACAAGCTAAAACTTGAGCCGCAAAGGCTTCGTTAAGTTCTACTAAATCTATATCTTGTAAAGAGATATTTTGTTTTGCTAGTAACTTGGCTGTGGCATAAACAGGCCCTAACCCCATGCGGCTAGGGTCACAGCCCGCATAAGCATAAGAGCGAACATAAGCTAAAGGTTTTAATCCTAACTCTTGTGCTTTTTCTTTGCTCATTAAAAGCAACATCGCAGCACCGTCTGTTAATGGACAAGCATTACCCACAGTCACGCTTCCATACTTTCTATCAAAGTAAGGTCTTAGTTTTTTTAAACTTTCTATGCTTTGGCTTTCTCTTGGGCCATTATCTTTTTCTAAAACTTTATTTAATTTAGGAGGAATAAACAAAGGCAGAATTTCTTTAGATAATTTTTCGGTTGCCTTCACTGCATTTTGATGACTCTTTAGCGCAAAATTGTCTTGCTCTTCTCGTGTGATGGAAAATTCTTTAGCCAACACCTCTGCGGTTTGCCCCATGCTTAAACCAACAAAGGGGTCGGTTAAACCTTCTAGCACAGAAATTCTAGGTGCTAGGTCTTTTAGTTTTAATTTTTTTAAAGCTTTTAGTTTTTTCATTAAACTTTTGGCAAAAGCAAACTCTCCAAAAATATTACTAAACCTTTGCGTAAATAGTAAAGGGTATTGCGACATATTTTCTACCCCTCCAGCAATAATGATATCTGCAGAGCCCGAGCGAATTTTATCAAAAGCGGTAGAGGCACTTTCTAAAGCCGAAGCACAATTTCTATGGACGGTGTAAGCCGAAACGCTTTGAGGAAGCCCTGCCTTTAACGCCACTACTCTAGAAATATTAGCCGCGTCAGAAGGGTTGCCCACATTACCAATAATTACTTCATCAATTTTATCAGCAGACAGATTAGTTTGTAATAAAAGTTCTTTTAGCACTTGTGCCCCCATATCGGCTGCATGAAAGGCTTTAAAATCTGTGCCTGCCTTAGAAAAAGGACTTCTTAAACCAGCTACTAAAACCACTTCTTTCATAAATGCCTCCTTGGCAACTATGTTTTACACCTCTAACTAAATCTGTTCAAGTACTGACTATTTTTTTTGCCAATAAAATTTTACTAGCACAAAGCTTAATATTGCAGTATTTTACAAAGACAGAAAGGAAGTTTATGTCGAAAGAATTGTATAAAGCAGCCCTCAAATATCACCAATTACCTAAGCCAGGCAAACTGAGTGTTCAAGCCTCTAAGCCCTGCAATACCAAGTACGAATTATCCTTAGCTTACTCCCCTGGAGTGGCGGCCCCTTGCCAAGAAATTTACAAAAACCCTCAAGAAGTTTTTAACTATACCAACAAAGGCAACTTGGTAGCTGTAGTTACTAATGGAACTGCTGTTTTGGGCTTAGGCAATATTGGGCCTGCAGCCTCTAAGCCGGTTATGGAAGGCAAGGCCGTATTGTTTAAACACTTTGCAGGAATTGATGTCTTTGACTTAGAAGTACAGTCTAACTCTGTAGATGATTTTGTAAACACGGTAAAATCTTTAGAGCCCAGCTTTGGAGGAATTAATCTAGAAGATTTAAAAGCTCCAGAGTGTTTTGAAATTGAAGAAAAATTAAAAGAACAAATGAACATTCCTGTATTTCATGATGATCAACATGGAACTGCTATTATTAGTACTGCAGCTTTAATCAATGCTTGTGAAATTCAAAAAAAATCATTGTCAAAAATTAAAGTGGTTTTTAATGGAGCTGGTGCAGCGGCTCTATCTTGCGCAATGCTATTTACAAAAGTGGGTGTGAAAAAAGAAAATATTATTTTTTGTGATTCTACTGGTGTAATTTATAAAGGACGCAAAGAGAACATGAACACCTATAAAGAGCGATGGGCTTGTTCTGCAAAAGCACGCAACCTAAAGGAAGCTTTAAAAGGTGCAGATGTTTTTTGTGGGCTTAGTGTGGCCGGCGCCATAGGGGCAGAAGAAATTAAAAGTATGGCGAAAAAACCCATTGTTTTTGCCTTAGCTAACCCAGATCCAGAAATTTTACCCGATTTAGCAAAGAAAGCTTGTCCCGATATTATTGTGGCCACTGGAAGAAGTGACTTTCCCAACCAAGTTAATAATGTTTTAGGTTTTCCTTTTATTTTTAGAGGGGCTTTAGATACTCACTCTACACATATTAATACAGAAATGAAATTAGCCGCCGTATATGCTTTAAGTAATTTAGCCAAACAAAATGTTCCCGACAGTGTTTCTTTGGCTTATAATAACGCCAAATTTTTATTTGGTCCGGAATACATTATACCAACTCCCTTTGATGAAAGAGTTTTAACCTCGGTAACCCCTGCCGTAGCCAAAGCGGCTATGGACTCTGGAGTGGCTAGAAAAAATATTGCAGACTTTGAACAATACACAGAAAGCCTTACAAAACTACAGGGTTTAAAACAAGGTTTTATTCGCACTGCCATTAATCGTATAAAAAATCACAATATTATCCATAAAGAAAAACCTATAAAAATTATTTTTGCAGAAGGGGAATGCAAGCGCATCTTAAAAGCTTTAAATACTTTAGCCTTAGATAAAATTTGTGAACCAACATTAATTGGCAACTTTGATAAAATACAAGCTTTAATAAAAGAAGAATCTTTACAAAATTTAGATGGCGTTTCGATTATTTCTCCTAAAGACAGCCCTAACTTTGAAAATTATATAAAAAAATTGTATGAAACTCGACAAAGAAAAGGAATTAGCCATGCCGAGGCCACTCGCTTAATGACTAATCCTTATTATTTTTCTGCAATGGCTTTGCACTCTGGAGATTTTGACACTTTAATATCAGGAGCTAAACAAAATTATGCCGATTGTTTAAAGCCTATTTTACAAATTATTGGCAGTAGAGAAAAACAAACTGTGGCGGGTTTAAATATTTTATTACTAGATGATAAAATGTTTTTTTTAACCGACACAACTGTGAACATAGAACCCAGCAGCGAACAACTTGCTCAAATTGCTATACAAACCTCTATTGTAGCAAAATACTATGGGCTTACCCCGCGCATTGCCATGCTTTCTTACTCTAATTTTAGTGGCAACACTCCTTTAGCTAAAAAAATGAAAGAAGCTACTCAACTAGTAAAACAAAACAAGCCCAATCTTATTATTGATGGCGAAATGCAAGGCGATACTGCGGTTAACACCGATATATTAAATAATATATTTTCTTTTTCTGACTTAAAAGAACCTGCAAATATTTTACTGTTTCCTAATTTGGCTGCCAGTAATATTTCGTATAAATTATTAAAGAACCTGGGAGGCCTAGAAGTTTTGGGGCCCTTCTTAACCGGCATTAAAAAGCCCGCAAATATTTTGCAGCGTGGAGCTAGTGTTGACGATATTATTGGCAGTATTACTTTAAGTGTAAAAGCGGCTCGCATTTACCAAAACCCTAAAAAACACAAATTGACTTATAATAGCGGTCACTAAAACTCTTTAAAAAATAAGTAACAATAAGTAAAAATAAGTAACTGTAAGTAACTGTGTTTTTTAATTATCTACGGTGTAAATATAATCTGCAATAACCCCATATTTAGGGTGCGGATTAAATAAATTCTGCCTCTCTGTATTAGAAAATTCTGTAATATCTATGATTTTAATACTAGTTGTGGGCTTTGGATTATATTTTTTTAATTGTGCCACTAAACCATCATTGAAATCAGAATGAAAGGAACCTACCACAACAAATTTTAAATCTTTTGTGTTAGACATTTTTTGTATAGACTCTGCCATAACACTATCGGTATAACTTTGTGCTTCAAAATAATTGGGAACCTTCTCTGGGGAAACATGATTGCTTATGGCTTTAATAAAACGCTCTTTATAAAAAGGCCCTCCTAGTTCCATATTATTAGGTACCAATTTTTTATCTAATTTTGCTATGCCATTTTTTGTAATAACCTGCTTCCATTTTCGAGGAGCATTAATGCCTACCATTTTACCTTTAAAAGAACGAGCCACTTCGAATAAATGGCGATAAGGGTAATTAAGCATAGGTTTTGAGCGAGTAAATAATTGTGCAAATACTTCGGTAATAGAAATAAGCTGTTGAGTAAATTGAGAAAAGGTGGTGTTTATTATTTTTTGATCGGGGTAATTTAAAAACTCCCAACAAATAGTAAAACTTTTTTCTCTAGCTTGAGCCGACAGCACTCCTGCAACAATGTCACCCTCTGCTTTTTGAATAGCCTCTTGATAATGCTCCTCGCCCAATACTAGCTGCCCCTGCCTAGGCACTGCTGTAAATAAATCTAAAGGACTAATAAATTTTTGTAATTGAGTATCATAAACTCGTATTTTTGCACCTGTGGCAAAAATAGGGTGAATAAAACTAATACTAATAAGAGCAAATACCACAGATCGAAATATAGACACAGACCCTTCCTTAATTAGCGACATACACATAAAAAAAGCGAAGATAACTTCGCTTTTTTTTACTTATTTTTTCACAGCATCCTTGCTGTATTAAAATTAGTTAGAATTGTCAGAAATAGTGCTACGACCAGCTGGAATAATAGAAGATGATGTGTCCTCTGTTGTTCCTCCTGCAGCGGCAAAGCCAGGAGCAGTTTGATTAGCATTGGTTTTCATATCAATAAACTTTAAGTGAGGCATGCACCACACAATCAATTGAGAGCGCGACTTAACCTGCATTTTTTTATAAATATTAGTTAAATGAAATTTAATTGTTTTTTCCGTCACAAATAAACGGTCTGCAATTTCTTTATTAGATAAGCCCTGAGTTACCAATTCGCCGACTTCAGACTCTCTTGGAGACAAACCATTTTTTACTAATATATTTCTCAGCATCCTTGCTTCTCCTTACTTAAGTTTGATAGCCGTTGGGCTATTTAAATAAAGTCTGTCAAGTTTTTGTAAGTTTTGCAAGATTTTCTAATGAAAATTTTTCAAACTAGACTAGACAATAGAACTTATTTACTTACTTGTTCAAGTAAATTTTTTGAATTGTTCAATATTTTAGCATTTGTAGTAAAAAACTAAAAAAACTGTTGGCAAAATTTGCCTTATAGCTCAGAAAAAGAACTCAAATGACAAAAAACTAGTAATACCAGTAAAGTGCTATTAAATAATAAATAATTATGCACTGCGAACTCTGCAATCAACACAACCTAAAGCCCTTTTATCAATACATTAATAAGTATTGTAATAAACTATATAATAGAATTTATTATCGATGCCACCAGTGCGAGCTTATTTTTTTAGACAAAAACCTAAGGCTTTCCTTAGAGGAGGAAAGGCACCGCTATGACCAGCACAACAATACCATTAAAGACGCCAGCTATTTACAATTTTTAGATAAACTGCTTGTAAAGCTTACTCCACACCTTTCTAGCCAGTCTAAAGGTTTGGATTATGGATGTGGCCCTAGCGTGGTTTTAGCTAAGTACTTAGAGGAGAAGGGCTTTGCAACCACACACTATGATCCTATATTTTACCCCAACCCCACAGCCCTTAAAAAGCAATATGACTTTATTACTTGCACTGAGGCTATGGAACACTTTTTTCACCCCTCCACAGAGTTACAAAGAATTCATAATTTACTGCAAACAAACGCTCACTTAGGAGTTATGACAAGCTTGTACGAAAAACCACAAGACTTTCCCCTTTGGCATTATCACAGAGACATAACTCATGTTAGTTTTTATTCTAAAAATACTATGCACTGGATAGCAAAATACTTTAACTGGAAAATTTTATTTTTATCTAGCCGAATGGTAATCTTTCAAAAACAATGAGGCCTGATTTAAAAATTTGGTTTTTAAATCAAAGGGAATTACCGCAGTTAAAGATAAACTTTCATCAACCCAATCTACAATAGATGGAAATTGTTTGGATAACTGACTAATTAATTCTTTTTTATACACTTTAAAATCACCATTAGAAAAAATAAAAGATACCGTGGATAAATTATTAATGCTTTTCCTTAAAGTTTTTTTTAAACACTGTAAATCTGCTTTTTCTCCCGTGATCAAAAGGCTGGTATCGTTTTGAAATAAATCATACAAAGTAAATAGCTTTTTATTGGCTTTGATAGTTTGATAATGTTTTATCTCTGAGCAGGGAATGCTAAAAACCAAAGCCTGCGATTCTATAGACAAGCACTTATTTGCTGTGGTTTTTTTATTTAATACTATTTGTGTTCCTGTATTTTTTGATAAAGATTTTTTAATACTTAGTTGAACTTTTTTATCTTTAGCTAAACCAATAGAGTACCTATGTAAAATTGGATTTCCCCATTTAATCATAGACAGTAACTCATCATAAGTAATTTCATCATATTTAGTAACATTAGAAACTTGGTTAGGGTCTGCCGAGCAAACCCCCTCTACATCTTTGTATATTTCACAAGGCGCTTTAAAGTGATCGGCTAAATAAACGGCCGTAGTATCCGAACCCCCTCTACCTAAAGTAGTAATTTCTTTAGTGGTTGGGTTTACACCTTGAAAGCCGGCTAAAATGGCTACTTTTTTTTGCTTTAAAACTTCAGAAACGCGAAAGGGTTTTATCTCTACAATGCTTGCAGAATTATGTTGATTGCTAGTTAAAATCCCCGCCTGACTTCCTGTAAAGCTAACAGAAGAAACGCCTAGTTCATTTAAAGCAATACTTAGTAAAGACATGGCAATACGCTCACCAGAGGTTAATAGCATATCCAGTTCGCGCTTTTCTGGCTTATCACTGATTTCATAAGCCATGTTTAATAAATTATCCGTGGCCTTGCCCATGGCACTAACCACCACAATTAAAGATTGCTTTTTAGCAATTTCTGAAAGGTTTTTTGCAATGCTTTGAATTTTTTCTACGCTAGATAAAGAACTACCACCGTATTTTTGTACTACTAAATTTTCCATTTATTTAGATTAAAAAACCAGTTATGTTTAAGTAAAGTTAGTTACCAATTAAAATGGGCAAAGGCTCTGTTGGCTTCAGCCATGCGATGAACATCTTCTTTCTTTTTAAAAGATGCTCCTCGTTCATTATAAGCGTCTAAAATTTCTGCAGCTAATCGATTGGGCATAGTTTTTTCATTACGGCTTCGAGAAAATGCAGTTAACCATCTTAGAGCTAAAGTTAAACGACGAGCCGGCCTAACATCCACCGGAACTTGATATGTGGCTCCACCCACGCGACGAGAGCGAACTTCCACTAAAGGCTTTATATTTTCAATGGCTTTTTTAACCACATCTAAAGGGCTTTCTCCCTCTACTTTCACTTTTAATTGATCCATTGCCGAGTACATAATTTTAGAAGCTACAGTTTTGCGACCATCTAACATAACTTTGTTAATCAACATAGACACTGTGGAATCGCCATAAACCACATCAGGAACTATATCTTTTCTATATTTTTTTGCTCGACGACTCATACTTTCCCTTTATCTTTTTTACTTTTGTAACTAAGCTTTTGGTTTTTTTGCTCCGTACTTAGAACGGCTATTTTTTCGATTGGCCACACCATGAGTATCTAAAACTCCTCGAACCGTATGGTAACGAACCCCTGGTAAATCTTTTACACGACCACCACGAATTAATATCACACTATGTTCTTGCAAGTTATGACCAATACCAGGAATGTAAGAATTCACTTCAAAACCGTTAGATAAGCGCACACGAGCCACTTTACGCAAAGCCGAGTTTGGCTTCTTTGGAGTGGTAGTAAAAACTCGAGTACAAACCCCTCTTTTTTGAGGACAAGCTTCTAAAGCTGGTGAGCTGGATTTATCCTTTTGGATTTTGCGGCTTTTTTTTATTAACTGGTTAATCGTGGGCATACTTTTTTGTCTCCTAACAACCTAAGAAAATTACTTATTCCTTGGACTCTCGTCAAGCTTTTTATAAATTCTTTCTTTCCTCTTCACTTTCAGTAACTACTGAGTTTTTATGCGTTTCTACCCCTGGCAAAACCGCATCGACTTCTTTAGGCTTAGGGGCGTCTACACCAATTTTCCATTGAGAATAACAAGGCAAGCCCGTTCCTGCAGGAATTAAACGACCCATAATAATATTTTCTTTTAAACCTTTAAGATTATCCATTTTAGAGTTTATAGAAGCTTCGGTTAATACTTTAGTTACCTCTTGGAAAGAAGCTGCAGACAACCAACTTTCTGTACTCAAAGAAGTTTTAGTAATACCTAATAACACAGGCTGACCTGTAGCTAATTCTCCATCCTCTGCTGTGACCGCTTTATTAGCCGCTTTAAATCGGGCTTTTTCAATCACTTCTCCTTGGATTAAGGGAGTGTCGCCAGCAGATAAAACTCTAACCTTACTTAACATTTGCCGTAAAATAGTTTCGATATGCTTATCATTAATAGCCACACCTTGAAGTCGATAAACTTCTTGTACTTCGTTTAATAAGTAGGTTGATAAAGCCACCTCTCCTTGAATGTCTAGCAAATCATGAGGGTTAGTTTCACCGTCCACCACGGATTCTCCAGCTTTAATAAATTCCCCTTCCATTACTTCTGCGTTTTTACCCTTAGGAACAAAAACTTCGCTAGTATCACCAGACTCTGCTGTAATTATAATTCGTTGCTTGTCCTTTAAATCTTCTCCAAAGCTAACATAACCATCAATAGGTGCCATCACAGAAGGGTCTTTAGGAACACGCGCTTCAAATAATTCTTTTACTCTAGGTAAACCACCTGTGATATCTTTCGTTTTAGAACTTTCTTTTACCATTTTAGTAATTAAGTCCCCTGCAAAAATTTCTTGCCCATTATCTACTAATAATTGTACCCCTGTGGATAAAATATAACTAATGTTTCCTCCCCGTTCAAACTGAATAGGCTGGCCAGTTTTGTCTACCAAATGTACAGAAGGCTTAGAGCCATCTAAACTTTTATTGTTAATAATTTTTTTAGCAATAAAACCCGTGGTAGTATCTCTTTCTTCGGTATAAGTAACTCCTAAGTCTAAGCCTACGAATTTAACAAACCCGCCCGCTGCTGCAATAGTAAACTTAGAATAAGGGTCCCAAGTGGAAAGAGTATCTTTGGCCTTTACTTTTGCACCAATTTTATAATGAAGAACAGAACCATAAGGAAGCTTAAAGGCTTCTTTTTCTACTCCATCTTCTGCATTAATAGATAAAATTCCGTTACGACCTAAAATAGTTACCTTTCCTTCTTTGTTTATAACCGTTTGCACTTTGTTTAAACATACTGTTCCAGAATATTTTGCAAGGTACTCTGATTCTTCAACACTTCTGCTGGCAGCTCCACCTAAGTGGAAAGTTCTCATGGTTAACTGAGTTCCTGGTTCACCAATAGACTGGGCTGCAATAATCCCCACAGCCTCTCCTAAATTAACAATATGACCTCTGGATAAATCACGACCATAACACTGAACACAAATGCCTCTATCAGATTGGCAAGTTAAAGGAGAGCGAACAACCACTTCTTCAATTTCTGACTCATAAATTTTTTGTACAGCATCTTCTGTAATTTCTTCATTAGAATCTACAATAATGGTTTTTGTGGCTGGATCCATTATTGGCTTTAATGTAATACGGCCTAAAATTTTTTCTCCTAAGCTTTGAATGATTTCTCCACCTTCCACTAAGGCTCTAACCACTATGCCACCAGAAGTACCACAATCTTTTTTAGTTACTACCACATCTTGAGCCACATCTACTAAACAACGCGTTAAGTATCCCGAGTTGGCTGTTTTTAAAGCGGTATCTGCTAAACCTTTTCTTGCACCATGGGTGGCAATAAAATATTGAATCACCGATAAGCCTTCTCGGTAATTGGCAGTAATTGGTGTTTCAATAATTTCTCCCGAAGGTTTGGCAAGCAAACCACGCATTCCTGCTAATTGCTTAATCTGATCTACCGCACCCCTTGCTCCGGAGTCTGCCATAATATAAATAGAGTTAAAACTATCAGACTTTACTGTTTTTCCGTCCACTTCAAAGTCTTGAGTTTCAAAATGTTTCATCATTACTTTTGCCACTTTATCTGTAGCATTAGACCAAATATCCACCGCTTTATTATATCTTTCACTTTCTGTGGTTAAACCTTCGTCATACTGCTCTTGAATGTTTTGCACTTGGCTTACTGCAGAGGCTAAAATGGCATCTTTTTCTTTAGGAATTTTTAAATCGCCAATAGCAATAGAAATACCCGCTTGAGTAGAATATTCAAAACCGGCTTGCTTTAAAGCGTCTGCTAATAAAACGGTAGCCTTTGGCCCTACATTACGAAAACAAAAATCCATTAGCTCTGCTAAAGTTTTTTTATTCATTACTTTATTAACCACTTTAAAGTCTAAATCTTTTGGTAATTTTCCACCTAAAATGGCGCGACCAACACTAGTATCATAAACCGTGTTTCCAATTTTTACTTTTACAGCAGCTTGTAAATTAACCAAACCTTGGTTATACGCATATTCCACTTTATCAATGGAACTAAATATTCTTCCCGTACCCTTAGCCTCTAAGTTAATACGAGTCATCCAGTACAAACCTAACACCATATCCTGAGTGGGGTTAATTACCGGTTTTCCATTAGAAGGACTTAAAATATTATTAGTAGACATCATTAACACGCGAGCTTCAATTTGCGCTTCAATGGATAAAGGCACATGAACAGACATGGTGTCTCCATCAAAATCGGCATTAAAAGCGGCACAAACTAATGGATGCAATTGAATAGCTTTCCCCTCATGAAGAAGAGGTTCAAAAGCTTGAATACCTAATCTGTGTAAAGTAGGGGCGCGGTTTAATAATACCGGATGCTCTTTTACCACTTCTGATAAAATATCCCAAACTTCATCTACTCCCTCATCAATTAATCGCTTTGCTTGCTTTACTGTGGTTACTAAACCACGAGCTTCTAATTGACCACAAATAAATGGCTTAAATAATTCTAAAGCCATTTTTTTTGGTAAGCCACATTGGTGCAGTCGTAAATGAGGACCTACCACAATCACAGAACGGCCAGAATAATCTACCCTCTTACCTAATAAATTTTGACGGAAACGACCTTGCTTACCTTTTAAAGCATCACTTAAAGAACGCAATGGACGCTTGTTAGCTCCTGTGAATACTTTTCCGCCACGGCCATTATCTAATAAAGCATCAACGGCTTCTTGTAACATTCTTTTTTCATTACGAATAATAATATCAGGAGCATTTAAATCTTGTAATTTCTTTAATCGATTATTTCTGTTAATTACTCTTCTGTATAAATCATTTAAATCAGAAGTGGCAAACCTACCGCCATCTAAATGCACTAGTGGTCGTAAATCGGGAGGAATAACTGGTAATACCGTTAAGATCATCCACTCTGGTTTATTATTAGATCCTCTAAAGGCTTCTACAATTTTTAAACGCTTAGCTAGTTTTTTCTTTGTTAATTCTGATTTTGTATCACGAATATCAATGCGTAATTGTCTAGCTAAAAATTCTAAATCTAAGGAACGAAGCATTTCGATAACGGCTTCTCCGCCCATACCTACTCTAAAATGAGGGCCATATTCATCTAAGGCATCTTGATACTCATTTTCGGATAACACTTGCATTTCTTTTAATTCCGTTTCCATTGGATCTAAAACCATATGAGATTCACAATACAAAACGGCTTCTAATTCTTTAAGAGTCATTCCTAGCAAAGTAACAATACGACTAGGTAAAGATCTTAAAAACCAAACATGGGCTACGGGAGAAACTAAACTAATATGCCCCATTCTTTCGCGACGCACTTTAGAGCGAGTAACTTCTACTCCACACTTTTCACAAATCACACCTCTGTATTTCATTCTTTTATATTTTCCACAAAGGCATTCGTAATCTTTAATTGGTCCAAAAATTTTTGCACAAAACAAGCCTTCTCGCTCTGGTTTAAAAGTTCTATAATTAATAGTTTCTGGTTTTTTTACTTCGCCAAAAGACCAACTTTTGATCTTCTCTGCTGAAGCTAAAGAAACTTGAATACCTTTAATGGATAAAGGGGATTGTGGTTTATCTAAAAAGTTAAGTAAGTCTTTCAAAAGAACTCCTGTTTTTATTTTTTCTTTTTTACTTTTCTATTAAAAAAAAGATTTTAATCATTAAAACCTTTTTCTTCCTCAATTTTTGCTTTACCATCTTCGGTTAAAATATCAGACTTCACTAAATTAATATCTAAAGCCAAACTTTGTAGCTCACGAATTAAAACATTGAAAGACTCTGGTAACCCAGGTTCTAATACATTTTCTCCTTTAACAATACTTTCATAAATGCGCGTACGACCTGCAACATCATCGGATTTTACTGTTAAAAATTCTTGTAAAGAATAAGCGGCACCATAAGCTTCCATAGCCCACACTTCCATCTCCCCTAACCTTTGACCACCAAACTGTGCTTTACCACTTAAAGGTTGTTGAGAAACTAATGAATAGGGCCCAATAGACCGAGCATGTATTTTTTCTTCTACTAAATGATTTAGTTTTAATACATACATAATTCCCACAGTAACATCATTGTGAAAAGCTTCGCCAGTTCTTCCGTCAAACAAAGTGGTTTGCCCGGTTTTTGGTAAGCCGGCTAATTCTAATAACCTTTGAATGTCAGCTTCATTAGCTCCATCAAAAACAGGAGTCGCAATATGAACACCATTTCTTGCCTGTCTTGCAATTTCCTTTAAAGATGTTTCGTTTGCAGTATTAATTTTGTCTTGTAAATCTTGGTTTTTATAAATTTTATTTAACTTATCGCGCATTTGATTAGCATCAAACTGTTCTAACATTTTTTCTAATTGGTGACCTAAATCATAAGCCGCCCAACCTAAATGCGTTTCTAAAATTTGACCAATATTCATACGAGAAGGAACCCCTAAAGGATTTAAAACCATATCCACAGGCCTTCCATCAGCCAAGTAAGGCATATCTGCTTCCGGTAAAATACGAGAAACCACCACTTTGTTTCCATGGCGACCGGCTAACTTATCCCCCACCTGAATGCGTCGTTTAATAGCTACATAAACTTTAACCACTTTAATTACTCCTGGAGCTAGCTCATCTCCTCTAGATAAACGAGTGGCTTTTTCACCAAAAATAACTTTCACTGCTTTTAGTTTACTACGCACTGCTGTTACTATTTGAGTAACTTGTTTTTCTAACTCTGGAGTAACAGGAATGTAACTTAAAAACTCAAAAGGAATGGCTTCTAAATCATCTGCACCAATAATTTGACCTTTTTTTAATAGTTCTACAGAACCATCTTCATTTAAAAACTGATCAGAAGATTTTTTACCAGCTAGTAAGTTTTTAATACTCTCTAGCGCAGCATTTTTAATCATGTTTTCTTCTGTCAAAAGGTCTTTGGCAATTTTTTCTTGCTTACTTTCTACAATTTCTTTATGACGGTCATCATCACCAACGCCATCACGGTTGTAAATCTGTACATCAATAACTGTACCTACAACACCAGAAGGAACTCGCAAAGAAGAGTCTCTAAAGTCGCCAGCCTTGTCTCCAAAAATGGCACGCAATAATTTTTCTTCTGGGGAAAGTTGTGTCTCTCCCTTTGGAGTCACTTTACCTACTAAAATACTACTCGGAGCTACCTCGGCACCAATGCGAATAATACCATTGTTATCAATGTCTACTAAATCACTATCACTAATGTTAGCAATATCTCTAGTAATTTCTTCAGCGCCTAATTTTGTGTCACGAGCTAAACATTCAAAAGCCTCAATGTGTATAGAAGTATATACATCTTGCTTTACCAATCTTTCGGAAATTAAAACCGAATCCTCAAAGTTGTAACCCATCCACGGAGTAAAGGCCACTAACATATTTTGACCTAAAGCCAATTCTCCCAACTCTGTAGCTGGGCCATCAGCAATAACATCACCCTTTTTTACAAGGTCACCAACCCTAACCACTGGAGCTTGATTGAAGCAAGTGTTTTGGTTAGTTTTACGATATTTTACTAAATTATAAATATCAATATTGGCTCCCATAGCTCCTTTTTTAGCACTACGGCGAACCACAATACGGTTGGCTTCTACTTCAGCAACCACCCCGTCATTAGAACAAACCACACTAGTTCCAGAATCACGAGCAATAAATTTTTCCATTCCTGTGCCAACCAAAGGTGCCGCTGACTTAATCATCGGAACGGCTTGCCGTTGCATGTTGGCTCCCATTAAAGCACGGTTTGCATCATCATGTTCTAAGAAAGGAATTAATGCCGTTGCCACAGAAATTAATTGTCCTGGAGAAACATCCATTAACTCCACTTCTTCTTTGGCAACATTTTCGTACTCACCCATTCTGCGAATAGTAAGCTTGTCATCTTTAACTTTATTACCCACTCTGTTTATTTGAGAGATTTTCTTATCTTTTTCATCTAAGGCTGACATATAAATAATATCATCATTAATAATCGCATTTTCTACTTTTCGAAAAGGGGTTTCGATAAAACCATAATCATTTACTTTAGCATAAGTAGCTAAAGCCGATATTAATCCAATGTTAGGACCCTCGGGAGTTTCAATGGGACATATACGGCCGTAATGAGTATGATGCACATCACGAACTTCAAAGCCCGCTCGATCACGAGATAAACCACCAGGCCCTAAAGCCGACAATCTTCTTTTGTGAGTTACCTCTGACAATGGATTAATTTGATCCATAAATTGAGATAACTGCCCCAATCCAAAAAACTCTTTGATAACCGAGTTAATCGCACTAGAGTTTACTAAATCATAAGGCATTACCGCTTCTAAATCTTGCTGAAAACCCACTTTTTCACGAATAGATTTTTCCATTCTCACTAAGCCCAAGCGGTATTGATTTTCTAATAACTCACCCACCGCTCTCACTCGACGGTTACCTAAGTGATCAATGTCATCCACATCCCCTTTGCCGTCTTTAATATTTAATAAAATTTTAACAGTGGCTAAAATATCCTCATTAGTCAGTACATGATGATCTAAAGGAGGAGGAGTAACCAAAGATTCAATACGATGATTAATTTTTAAACGCCCTACTTTTCCTAAATTATAAGTATTTTCGTCAAAGAATAAACGCTGTAAAAATTTTGTAGCCGATTCTAAATCTGCGGGATCTCCCGGTCGTTGACGGCGGTACAATTCTAAAATGGCTTCCTCTTTAGTGGAAACTTTGTCTAATAGTAATGTATTTCTTAAATGGTTTCCTACAGAAAACTTATCGAAAAAAATAACAGCAAATTCTTTTAATTTTAATGCCAAAATAGCATCTAACACTTCTTCTGTGATGTCGGCATTAACATCGGCAATAATTTCGCCCGTTTCTAAATTAATAATTGGTTCTGCCAAAGTAACACCAATTAAACCCTCTCTGTCTATTTTTAAATCTTTAATTTTAGCTTGTTCTACTTTTTTAATAGTAGCTCTAGTAATACGACGGCCACGAGCAACAATAATGTTACCTTCTTTGTCTGCAATATTTCCACCAGCTCTTTGGCCAAGCAAAGAATGTATGTCTAGTGCGTATTTATAAGTACCATCTTTTTGTGGTTTTAAAATATTAGGTTTGTAATAATAGTTTAATAAAGCTTGGTCGTCGTAACCCAAGGCTTTTAATAAAATAGTAACAGGAAATTTACGACGCCTATCAATGCTTGCGTACAATATGTTTTTTTGATCAAATTCAAAATCTAACCAAGACCCACGGTAAGGAATCATACGAGCAGAGTGTAATAATTTTCCAATAACGCTGCCCTTTCCATTATCATGTTCAAAGAAAATACCTGGCGAACGATGCAATTGGCTTACTACCACTCTTTCAATTCCATTGATTACAAAGGAGGCATTTTTAGTCATCAATGGAATCTCTCCCATATAAACTTCTTGCTCTCTTACATCTTTTACTATTTTAGGTTCTTCAGAATTTTTATTTGTTCTTTCAGAAATGTCGAAAATAACTAAACGAAATCTAACTTTTAAAGAAGAGGAGTAGTTCATTCCTCTTTGTAAACACTCTTCCACATCATATTTAGGTGGCTCTAAACGATAATCTAAATATTCTAGCTGAATACTTTTATTAAAATCTACAACAGGAAAAACGGACTTAAATACACCATGCAAACCCTGTTCTAACCTTTTATCAGGATCACAATCCGATTGTAAAAAATTTGCATAAGAATCTCTTTGAAGATTAATCAAATTGGGTATTTTAATATCTACCTTTATCTGACCAAAATTATGCCGTAGACGAATTTGAGAAGCTGCGTAAGGGGTAGTGCCCATTATATCTCCTAATTAATTAACTGTTTTAACACAAAACTATTTTGGCTAATATTAATATATTAGCCAAAAATAACTATTTTTAAAAAAAACTATTTAACTTCAACAGTCGCGCCCGCTTTTATTAAAGCCGCTTTAATTTTTTCTGCTTCATCCTTAGGGATTCCTGTTTTTACAGGTTTTGGAGCTGCCTCTACTAATTCTTTAGCTTCTTTTAAGCCTAAGCCAGTAATAGTACGAACTTCTTTAATCACAGAAATTTTACTATCTCCTGCTGCAGTTAATACTACATCAAATTCTGTTTTTTCTTCAGCCACAGCACCACCGCCCGCAGCTGGAGCCGCCGCTACTGCCGCTGCTGCACTTACTCCCCACTTTTCTTCTAATTCTTTTACTAACTCGGAAACTTCTAACACAGACATGTTAGATAAAAATTCTACAACTTCTGTTTTGTTAATGGCCATCTTACTCTCCTTAATTTATTCTTATTTGTTTATTTGTTTATTTATTTATTATTTCTAAAAACCTTAAGCAGCACTATCTTTTTTTGCAGCTAGTACCCTAACCAATTTACTTGGAACTTCATTTATCGTTCTAACAAATTGTGTAGCTGGTGCCATAAATACACTTAATAATTGTGCTCTTAATTCCTCTTTAGATGCTAAACTTCCTAATTGAATAATTTGAGCGGAACTTAACTCCTGCCCTTCCATTACTCCTTTTTTTAAGTTAAATGCTTCTACGGATTTCGAACACTTACTAATTGCTTTTGCAACCGCTGGTACCTCGTCATAAGCAAAAACAAATGCATTTGTTCCCACCAAATCTGCAGATAATATTTCAGCACTTTCTTTATGTTCCTTTAAAGCAAGGCGAGCTAATGTGTTTTTAGTCACACGCAACTTTCCCTCGCAAGAGCTTAGCTCTTTACGAAGCTGAGTTACTTGCTCCACATCCATGCCTTTAAAGTCGACTAAGAAAGTAGCCGTTGCTTCTTTTAAAGATTTAGAAATAGCACTAATCTCTAATGCTTTTTTCTCTTTTGCCAACACCTTATATTCCTCCTCTCTTTTGTTTTAAGAAACACTCAGGTTCGTCTCGATAGGGTTTGTGGTTTTAAGTTTTTTTCAAAACCCCTATTGTCTTAAACTGGCGACTTCTTTTTGTTACTAACCTAATCTAAATGGCTGCTTGCGATGAAGCCACATCCATTTTGATACCTGGGCCCATTGTCATAGACAATGCAATTCCCTGCAAATACACACCCTTACTAGAAGAGGGTTTTGCTTTTACTACGGTATCTAAAAATACCTTATAGTTTTCTTTTAATTTTTCTTCTCCTAAAGATTTTCTTCCAATAATTACATGAATAATTCCAGCCTTCTCTACACGAAAAGAAAGCTTACCTCGCTTTTCTGCTTCTACCGCTTTGGCTACATCTTGAGTCACCGTACCCACTTTTGGACTAGGCATTAACCCACGAGGCCCTAATACTTTTGCAACTTTTGCCACTGTGGACATTAAATCAGGAGTAGAAATTACTTTGTCGAAGTCTAACCATCCTCCCTGAATTTTTTTTACTAGTTCATCAGAACCCACAAGATCTGCACCAGCATCTTGTGCGGCTTTAATCTTATCGCCTTTTGCAAATACAATCACCCTAACACTTTTACCTAAACCGTTAGGTAAAGGGACAGACCCTCTTACCTGTTGATCGGATTGCTTAGAATCAACGCCTAAATTAATAGCCACTTCTACTGATTCGTCAAATTTTGCTGTAGCTGTATCTAATAAAAGTTTAAAACCCTCTTCAAAACTATAAAGTTTGTCTACTTCCACTTTTTCTGAAATTGCTTTAAATCGTTTTCCTATACTCATAAATACACCTATTTTACTTCTAAGCCCATGCTGTTGGCAGTTCCCTTTACTTGTGAAATTGCAGATTCTAAACTAACGCAATTTAAATCTACTAACTTAATTTTAGCAATTTCTTCTACTTGCTTCATAGTAATTGTTCCCGCCTTGTCTTTTTGCGGCTGAGACGACCCACTTTTAATTTTAGAATAAGTTTTTAACAATACCGAAGCTGGCGGAGTTTTTGTAATAAAAGTAAAGCTTCTGTCTTTAAAGACAGTAATTACCACAGGTATAATCATGCCGGCATCTTTTTGGGTTTTAGCATTAAACTGCTTACAAAAATCCATAATATTAACACCATGTTGACCCAATGCAGGACCAATTGGAGGGGATGGATTAGCCTTGCCCGCCTGGATTTGTAATTTAATTTGCCCTGTTATTTCTTTTGCCATAAATTAGCCCTTTTTTTAAATCTTAACTAAATTAAATTTTTTACCTGTGTAAAATTTAACTCCACAGAAGTTGGTCTTCCAAAAATACCCACAGTAACTTTTAGCTTCATTTTATCTTCTGACACCTCTTCTACAACAGCATCAAAACCATTAAAGGGGCCATCTATAATAGAGATAGACTCTCCAACAGAAAAAGTGACAGCAACGCTAACACTTTTTGCTCCATCTTGAATTTGTTTAGTAACTTTTAATACCTGATCTTCTGGCACAGCTTGAGGC
>VSKW01016424.1_pt1 | contig 43703 bp, 38 predicted proteins | sample 4798611 | NCBI WGS metagenome assembly VSKW01 (sample SAMN12179536, study PRJNA552185) | sponge metagenome | biome: deep-sea hydrothermal plumes; feature: spots directly above weak diffusing fluid; material: sea water; isolation source: sponge from the Crane site of a hydrothermal vent ...
CGTAATTTAATAATTAAAGTATTTTGGTTTTTTGATTGTATTTTTTGTTGAAGGTTTAATTCGGCATTGTCAGTGCTTAGTTTTGCGATTGCTTTTTTACTCTCTTTTAAAATGGTTTGCATTTTATTTATATAATTATCTCTACTTTCAGCAGTCTCTTTATATTTTATATTTTTTATTTTTATGTTTTTTATTTCTTCTTCTAAGGCCTTAAGCGCAACCATGGCTTTTTCTTTGATAGTGTTTTTTTGTTTTACAAAATCAGCATGAGCTTGCTTGGAAAATAAAAGATCTTTTCTTAGTTGAGATAAAGTTTTTTGACTGTATTTATTAATATCATTAAGTTTTACATTTTCTTGGATTAGCTCACTGTTATTACTTTGAGCCACTTTAATTAGTTTTTGTATTTCTTGAGAAGTACTTTGAATGTGTTTTAATTTACCAAGCTGTTCTTGATTTTGCTTTGCATAATTTTGAAACAGTCTTCGTACTCTATTTTTAAATTTTATTATATATTTCTGATGTTTTAATTCTTGAATTTCTTTTTCTTTTTTTAAAGTTAAAAGATCTTGTTGCTGCAGCTGAGCAATTTGGTATAACTTTTCTACATAGTTTAATAAAATTTTACTATCTTCTTGCTTTAAAAAATTAACAGAAAGTAATGATAACTTTATTTTTGGTAAAGTTTTTTGGTTTTGTAGTTGAGTATCCATAACCTCTCCGTGGTAAAGAACTAAGTCCTTGCTAAAAGTATAGCAAAAAAAGGCTAGGGGTCAAAGTTTTGTACCCATAGGATAGTCTAGGCTAGTGCCGTGATTTTTTTAAAATTTTAGACTTTACGGCATCTAATACTGGCAAAAACTGTGCGTTTTCTAACTTGCGAGTATTAACAAGAAAGCTAGGAGTTCCTTGCACCTGTGCAGTTTGTCCAGCCTGCGCAAAGGCCAAAATACTATCTTGTGTTTTTTGGCTATCAAGGCAACTTTTCCACTGATTAATTTTTAATCCCGGAACGGCTTTTTTAATATCTAAAGAAAATTGAGAGGCATTGTAGTTATCTTTAATCTGAGATTGATTATCAAAAACAAAGTGATGAACAGCCCAGCCTTTATCTTGTTTATTGGCACAAAAAACGGCTTTAGTTAATGTGCAGGTTAAGCCCCCTCTGCTAAATTTTAAAGCAGGATTGCATTGAGAATCTAAAGGGAAGGGGTAAAATTCCAAACGAGTATTGTTAGAGTTGGCCAAAACAAAGGCTTTGATTTTAGGGTCTGCATGTTTACAGTGAGGGCATTGGTAGTCAGCAAACTCTGTAATAATAATTTTTGCATTGGCTTTGCTAGCCCCTAAATGTAGCATGGGTGCTACATTTAAGTGTATTGCAGGGTTAGACTCCCATTCGTCTACAATAAAACGCATTTGTCGTTTAAAATCTTTATTTTTAGGAGCTGATAGTAAAACATGGCTAAAAAAGCTTAATACCGCAATGGCAATAACAGGTTTCAAAAGTAAGTTTTTATTAAACAAGCTTTTTATATTCCATGTAGAGCGGGGAAGTAGTTTTCTTAAAGTGAACCAAATAATAATGGAAAGAAGGTAAAGCCCGATACAAAATAGGCAGTAGACATTTAAAAATAAAACAGAAATGCCCGCCATTATAATGGAGCCCAGCAAAGAAAAAGTGGCAAGGTTTAAGGCACTTTGTAATCGTTTTTGACTGTTTAAAGGGCTAATTTTATTCAGAATAAGAAGGGCCAGTATTACTAGGTGTAAAGCAAGGCCTATGTTAGAAATAGGAATTCCAGCAATATTGGAAAAGCTGCTAGCGCTTACGGCATCACAGTTAAACACTTTATTGATATTGCATATAGAACCACTGCTTTCTTGCGCACTATGCAGTTGGTAGTAATGTAAAGATAAATAGAGTTGTAGGGCAATGGAGAAAAGAACAGCAATGAACAGCGTATTTTTTATTGTTTTCATGTTAAAATACTAAAGAAAGAAAATCTTTTTGTCTAGGAACTGTTTTGTTCTTTTTTTGCAATTACTGATTTTGTTTTTGTTACTTTTCTTTTAATGGCTACTTTTTGTTTAAAGTGTTTTCCAGCTTTAAAACAAGGGCTTTTGCTAGGTGGAACTTCAATGCTTTCGCCAGTTTTAGGATTTTTAATTTGTTTTTTCTTGCGTGCCTTAACTAGAAAGGAGCCAAAGCCCATAAATTTTACTTCATGACCTTTTGCAAGAGAGTCTTGAATTAACTGTAGGGTGCCGTTTAGGGCTTGTTCCGTTTGTTTTTGGGGCCAAGATAATTTTTTAGCTAAACTTTGTACAAATTGTGCTTTATTCATAAGTATATTGAAGGGGTAATTAGTAAAGTGAATTGCTAGGCTTTTTTACCTGTTTTCTTCCCTTGCTGTCAAATTATATTTTTGTTAGTCTGGATAGCTATGTTGCTTAATTATAAAAAAAAAATAGCTTCTATTTTAGCTCCCCTTTTAAAGACAGAAGAAAAAGAAATTGTCGAATTATTAGAAATTCCTAAGCAAATTTCGCAAGGTCAACTATCGTTGCCAGTCTTTCGTTGGACTAAAGCCTTTAAGCGCTCGCCGCAGGATTTAGCGAGTTTTTTGGCAGAAAACCTTAATAACGCAAAATTAGATACTTTAGATACAGCACAGCCAATGGGAGGGTTTTTAAATGTATTTTTAAGTGCCTCTTCTATGCAAATGTTTTTACTAAAGGCCTATGAAGAAAATGTATCCGGCAAAAAAAGTTGGGGCTTTTCTGACATTGGGTTGGGAAAAACTTTGCTAATTGATTTTGCTTCGCCCAATGTGGCCAAACCCATGCATGTTGGGCATTTAAGGGCCACTATTATTGGGCAATCCTTATACAATATTGCCAAAACACAGTCATATAAATTAATTGGACTAAACCACCTAGGGGACTGGGGGGTGTTGTTTGGAAGGTTGGTGTGGGCTTATAAACAGTGGGGTACAGAGTATGACTTTAAAGAAAAAGGTTTTTCCTCCCTTTATGCTTTATATGTTCGTTTTCATAAAGAAGCAGAATCTAACTCAGACATGTTTAAAGAAGCATCTTTGATTTTTAAACAGTTAGAGGCAGGAGATAAAGAAATAGTAGTTTTATGGGAAAAATTTATTAACATTTCTTTAACCGAGTATCAAAAAGTTTGGGATCGCCTGGGAGTTCGTCACGATTTGGTTAAAGGAGAATCTTTTTATAACGACAGGTTAAAGTCGGTGGAGAAATTTTTAGAACAAGCGTCTTTATTAGAAGAAAGTGAAGGGGCCATGGTGGTTAAATTAGACGAGCAAAAAATGCCTCCTTGCTTAATACGAAAAAGTGATGGGGCCTCGCTATATGCCACTCGCGATTTAGCTAGTGCTTGGTATCGAATGGAAGAGTTAAAGGCCGATATTAATTTATATGTAGTGGGGCAAGATCAAAATTTATATTTTAAACAACTGTTTGCCGTGTTAGAAAAAATGAAAAAACCGTGGGCAAAAAATTGTCATCATATTAATTTTGGTATGTATCGATTTAAAGATGCAAAAATGTCTTCTAGAAAGGGTCATGTCATTTTATTAGAAGATATTTTAGATCAAGCTTATAAAAAAGTTTTTGATAAAATTAAACTTAAACATTCCGACTGGAATGATAAAAAAATGCATTCGATTGCCGAAAAAATATCTGTAGGAGCAGTTATTTTTAATGATTTATCTAGTGACAGAAGCAGTGATGTAGAGTTTTGTTGGGATAAAATATTAAATTTTGAAGGAGACAGCGGCCCTTATGTTCAATATGTTTTTGTGCGTTGCCAAAGTTTATTAAGAAAATTTGTTGCGCAAAATTCTGAAGAACTAAGTGCTGTTTTTGATAAAAAAACTTTAGCAGAATATTTAAATAAAGATTCTTTAAGCCAAATTGAACTTCCTTTAAGCTTTGTAAATAAATTTTTTAACAAAAAGGATGTAGACTTTAAAATTGTACCTGTTTTATCTTTACTGCTATCTTATGACCATGTTTTGTCAAAGGCATTTTGTAATTTTAAGCCTCATTTAATTGCTCAATATTTATTACAACTATGTTCCGCTTTTAATAAGTTTTATGCTCACCATAAAATTTTATCTTCTAAAGATAAAAATTTTTATATAATAGTAGTCTATTTAGTGCAGGCAATAATAAAAGAAGGTTTAGGCGTATTAAACATTCAATGCCCCGAAGAAATGTAAGCCCATTATTATATAAATCCATAAAACACTTGTACAAAAGGTAGCCTTGGGTAGACTTGTTATACAGATAAGGAGAGTGTATGTCCGAAGCTATTGCTAAATTTTTATTAAGAGTTTCTGTTGGAGGAATGATGCTTCCTCATGGTTTAGGAAAAATACAAGGAGGCATTGCCTTTATTAAATCGATAGTGGTAAAGGCAGGGTTACCAGAGTTTTTTGCTTACGGTATTTTTATAGGTGAGGTTGTAGCTCCCTTACTATTAATTATTGGCTATAAAACAAAATGGGCTGGGTATCTTTTATCTTTTAATATACTGGTTGCTACGATATTAGTACACTCTGGAGATATACTAACGCTGAGTCCTAACGGATCTTGGGCTATTGAAATACAAATGTTTTATATTGTTACAGGGTTAGTTATTGCTCTTTTAGGTGCCGGTAAATTTTCTATAGATAGAAAATAATTATTTTAATCAGAAAAATTTTGAACAGTTTGCTTTAAATAATTTTTTAATTCTAGGTTATTGCTACTTAGTATATCTTTGCATTCTTTTTCTGCACTTTTAAAGTCTTTTTCATTTCCCATTTCAAAAAACTTCCATGACGGAGTGTAATTAGCAAAAACTTTTTTTACATTAGGTTGAGAGGTAGAAAAAGTGTTTTTAATATAAGGTAATAAAACATCAGTAAAGATATGTGCTTTGTCTATTTTTATTAAAGAGAAAATTTGAGAAGAAATTACCATATATCCTGCATAATGTAGATAATTTTCAGAGATAGGGCCAATATTTAATACCTGGTTATTTTGGTTTACCTCAATGGTTTTAAAGCTTTTATTGGGGCTAGGGCAACACAGCAAGGTGGCTAAGGCTTTGTGCTGCTTATGAAAATCAATACTTTTTTGTAAAAATATAGAATTGCCTAAGCATAAACTGTCTGCATTAATCATTAAAAAATCTTGTTCTTTATCTAGTAAAGAAGCTATTTTTTTTAATCCACCAGCGCTGTTTAACAAAGCTTTTTCATAACTAAAATGGTAAGAAACAGTTTTTTTTTGCAAAAGTTTAGTTACAGTTTCTTGCACTTGTTCTTTTAAGTGATGAGTATTAAAAATAAACTCTGTAACGCCAATGTTTAATAAATGCTGCAAGTTAAAAGCAACAAGAGGAGTTTTTAAAAAAAGCATGCAAGGCTTGGGTGTCTTTAAAGTGTGGGGCAACAAACGCTTTCCCAGCCCAGCAGATAGTATAAATGCTTTCATGCTTTGTAGTTACTTATGTTTATAAAGGTCTGCAATAAATGTTTGCAAGTTTGGATAATTTAGCTTCATGACGTAATCATAGCTTTGTTTTACAGCATGGGGAAGGTCTATTAAGTAGTTGTGTACTTTATTATTTTCGTTATTTGCAAGTTTTATAAAACTTGCGGAAGCTTTTAGTAGGCGGTGAATGCTTATGCTATAGTAGTGGGTATTAAAATCATTTAGAAATAAAGAAGAGGCTTGTTTTTTAAAATATGCTTTTAATTCTTCTTTTTTTTCACAAGAAAGCTTTGCGTAAGGGTCTTCTAAAAGGCTTGCAAGATCATACAAAGGGTGACCCAAGCGGGCATCTTGAAAATCTATAATTTTTATTTGCTGTTTTTTTACCATTATGTTTCTACTATGATAGTCTCTGTGCACTAAGCAGAAAGAACTTTGATTTAAAAAAGTGCAAAAAAGATGTATTTCTTTAACTAATTCTTTAGAAAGACTGGTTAGTAAATTTTTTGAATGATAAAAGTTGTTAATACTAAGTAGAGATTGAGTAAATTCTTGAATTAAAAAATTTAGATCAAAGCTACTTTGAAACATGGGTAAGTTAATATCTTTTTTAATATTTTGTATTTTTATTAATTCTTGCAAACTTTGTTTGTATAATTGTAAGGCATTATCTTTAGTGCTGTATAAGCTGCAATCACCAAGGTCTTCTAACAAAATACAACTTTCTTCTAAAAAAATTTTTTCTATTTTTGGCACAGAAATATTATTTTCTTTAAACAAATTGTACATATTAACAAAAGAAAAAGTATGTTTTTGTGAGATTTTGTATTGTGCTTTAATGTCTGGGTCATGCATTAAAACATAACTGCTGTTTGGAGTAGTTAAGCGATAATATTTTCTATGCCCGCCATCGCCAGCAACGGGCGTGATACCTTTAAGATTAAGATAATTTAAAAAAGAAGGCAGAGGCTTTTTGCTCAGCATAAGCTTTATAAACAAGAAGTATTTACAATTTTTATTAAAGAGGTGTCTACTCGGATTATTTTTTTAGCTAATGTGTGAAAGTTTTTAACTAAAAGAGATTTTTTTTGTAATTCTGAAAAAGAAATACTAGAAGCAAATATAAAAAATAAATTTATTTTAGAATTATTTTGAATAAAGAAAAATAATTCTTCTTGTAGCGAAGGGGCAATGTCAGAAATTTCTGGAAAAAATAAGCTGATAGATTCTAGTTCTTTAATTTTTTTAATAGAATTAAAAAGATTTTGATTAGCTTGGGTCATTTGTAAAAAACCAACATTATCTATCTGTCTGTGCAAATCTATAGCGGTTTTTAACAAGCGGTTGGGGTTGCTACCTTCAATACAAGCAATATTAGTTAAAGAAATATTAAGCTGGATATTAAAATTTTTAGTAGGGTCAGTAATTAGGCAGTTATTGTGCATTGGCCTGCTGGGAAAAGGGATAATGTTATTTAGTGTGCTCATATTGCAATACTCCGGTTAAAGGCCAAAACTAAGGGAGTTTTGCTGTTTCAGCAAGAAAAAGCGAGGCTAAAAGTAATAAATACAAACTTTTTTATTTTTTACTTAGTTCAACTGCCTGTGGAGGGTTAGTTTTTCCGATCTGCCTCATTATGAGACTATTTGTGGCATAGCTTTTGCTCTATTAGGCTTATGGGTGATAGTTTCACGGTTAGTAATTAAATAACATAGGATGTAAAGTGTTTAAAATTATATTAGTAAGTTGTTTTTTAGTAGAAGGGGTTTTTTCTTATGCACAAGGAAAAAGCTTGTCCCTTCAATTAAATAGCCTTTATCAGAAAAGGTTTAAGCAGTCTCAGAGCCAAAAGACCCCTATTTTTCCTATAAAAACTTTACCAGGAAACGAAGAAACAAACTTTAATATTCAAACATTTAAAGATATGGAAAATATAACTCAGCACTTTGCACAACAGTCTGCTAATGGCATTAGTACTAAAAACCTGTATAACGCAATGGAAAAATATATACAAAATAGCGTTTTATCGAAAAACACAGATGCTTTTCAAGGCTGTAGTATGAAGCTGTATAAAGATGAAAAAAAAACTTGTGTTAGCGCTCAAGAATTGTATGTGATTCCTTATTCTGGGCCAGAGAACAAAAATCTTTTGATACAGAGGTATATGGATACCTATGTTTTAGCGGCAGATAACTCTCATTTCTTCTCTATAGATTTTTATGAAAAACAACTGGTAGAAAAAAATCAGTGCAATTATGTACAAAAGCAGTGGGGAGAGGACACCTACATGCTTCCCAATGAGCAATCTAGAATCGATTATATTGACAAAAATAACTGGACTTCTACAACAGCTAAAATGATTTGGCTTTGTTATAATTCTTATTCTTTTCTTGATGATAATAAGCAGTCTTGTAACTTGTTACAGATAAAAGCAGACCAAATGCAAGTCAATGATATGCCAGTGTATTTTGTATCTTCTTTTGTTGCAAAAGAACAATCTTGCAAGGTTAATCTTCAGCAAAAAAAAGTGGTAAAGTATTCTAAAAAACAGGAAAAAATAGTGAACGCGAACAATGAATCTTCTTCTTACTCTATTATCACAGCAAAAAATCAACACCTTTTAATTTATACCGCTTATGCTTATTGCTCTGATAAACCTAAAGCTAAACAGGTTTATGAAAATAATTTTTCTTCTATGCAAAACTATACTTGTATAGGAGAAGATAATTCCTCTTATTACTCTAATTACCGTTTACTGGGAGTAGATCCCGAAGAGCGGTCTTCGTCGAGTGAAGATTTGGATTTTTAACTAAAAATATTTACCGAGAAGTAATAATGTTTAAAATTTTTCCGGGTTTATAAATAATTTTCAATATTTTTTTATCTTGTAAAGCCTGAGTATAAGGCTTTAATGTTTCTGCTTTTTTTACAGCTTCTTCTTGGGAGGTTTGTTGAGTGACTTCAATAAGACCACGCATTTTTCCATTTACTTGCACGCCCATTTGCATGCTGTTTTCTTTGGTAAGCTCTTCGTCATATTTTGGCCACTGAGCTAAAGACACAAGGCCAGTTTGCCCTAGCCTTTCCCAAATTTCTTCACTCAAGTGAGGGGTAAAGGGCATTAAAAGTTGGCACATGGCCTGGAGTATAAAATGCGGTTTTACATTTTCTTTATACAGTTGGTTAGTTAAAACCATAAGACTGCTAAGGGCAGTATTAAAATTCATGGTTTCAATATCTTGTCCCACTTTTTTAACAGTTTTGTGATATAGTTTTAATAAGAGTGGAGAAATTTGGTTGGGACTTAAGTTTTCTGTAATGGCATTCCCTTTTTCATCTAGACAAAGCCTGTAGTAACGCTCTAAAAATTTTTTAATTCCTTCGGCCCCGTCGCTGTTCCAAAGCTTATCTTTTTCAAAAGGTCCCATAAAACAAATGTAGGCTCTGGTGGCATCGGCTCCGATATTATTTTTAACATCATCAGCGCTAACAACATTACCCTTAGATTTAGACATTCTTTGCCCATCAGGACCAATAACTACTCCTTGATGAACTAATTTTTTAAAAGGTTCTTTGTAAGAACTTAGGCCTGCATTAAATAATACTTTTTGCCAAAATCGAGAATACAGTAAATGACCAACGCTATGCTCACTTCCTCCTACATATAAATCTACGGGCATCCAATATTTTTGTTTATCAAAACTAAAGGCTTCTTTATTATTGTGTGGATCGGTGTAGCGTAAAAAATACCAAGAAGACCCTGCCGACCCAGGCATGGTGTCGGTTTCTCTTTTTCCTGTAATGCCATTGTAAGAATAATTAACAAATTCTTCAATTCTAGCCAAGGGAGCCTCGCCGGTATCTGTGGGTTCATAGTTGGGCGTTTGCGGAAGACTAACGGGTAACTCTTCATGAGAAACTCCTACGCACTGACCACCATTAGTGTGCACTACAGGAAAAGGCTCTCCCCAGTACCGTTGTCTGCTAAATAACCAATCTCTTAATTTGTATTGGACTTCTTTTTTTCCTATTTTTTTTTCTTCTATGGTCTTAATTATTTCTGTAATGGCCGCAGTTTTAGAAAGGCCATTTAGGTGTTTAGAATTAATTAAGCTGCCTTCTTCGGTAAAGGGTAATGTTGTTTTTAATTCATTGCTTTTTAATACTGGTAAAATATCTAATTGATATTTAGTGGCAAAGTCATAATCGCGTTGGTCGTGAGCAGGCACTGCCATAATAGCCCCAGAGCCATAATCCATTAACACATAATCAGCAATCCAAATAGGCAATAGTTTTTTTGTAAGAGGGTGTACGGCATAAGTTCCCGTAAAAACACCTTGCTTTATAGTGTTACTTTTTCTATCCAACTCGCTAATGCTACTGGCTTTTTCGATATAAGTTTTTACTTCTTGCTTTTTTTCTTCCGTGCAAATAGATAGGCTTAGTAAGTGTTCTGGAGCTAAAACAATAAAGCTAACTCCAAATATAGTATCGGGCCTAGTAGTAAAAACAGAAATTACATCGTCTGTATTTTCGGTTTTAAAGCAGATGTTTGCACCCACACTTTTACCAATCCAGTGCCGCTGCATGTCTTTGGTTTTTTGAGGCCAATCTAAAGTGTCTAAGTCGTTTAGTAGTTCTTCTGCATAGTCTGTAATTTTTAGCATCCACTGTTTCATGGGCTTCTTAAAAACAGGGTGCCCTCCTCTTTCACTTTTTCCATCAACCACTTCTTCATTGGCCAGCACCGTTTTTAAACCAGGGCACCAGTTAACGGGAACTTCTTTTTGGTAGGCCAGGCCCTTTTTTAACAAAATTAAAAAAATATATTGTGTCCATTTATAAAAATCCTTATCACAGGTAGAAATTTCTCTCGACCAGTCAAAGCTAAAGCCAAAGGATTGCAATTGTCTTTTAAAATTTTCAATGGCCGCTTTTGTTGTTTCTTCGGGATGAACTCCGGTTTGAATAGCGTGTTGTTCGGCGGGTAGGCCAAAGGCATCATAGCCTATGGGATGTAAAACATTAAAGCCTAAACTGCGTTTATATCGAGATAAAACATCAGCAGGGGTATAAGAGGCAATATGACCCACATGCAATCCGTAGCCAGAGGGGTAAGGAAACATATCTAAGGCATAGTATTTGGGTTTTTTAGAATTATCTTCTGCTTCAAAGCAGCGCTCTGCAGCCCATTTATCTTGCCATTTTTTTTCTATCTTTGAACAATTATAAACCATAAAGAACCTTGTTTTAACAATTGAAATAGTCGCATACTAATAATATATTGTAAATAAGGAGTTAAAAAATGGCTATTTTTATAATTGATGATGATCCGCACATTTTAAATTTAGTTTCTGGGTGTTTAGAGTGGCAAGGCCATGATGTTTTAAGCTTCTCATCTCCTATAAAAGCTATAAAAACTTTAAAAACCACTTCTCCAGAGTTAGTCATTTTAGATATTGATATGCCTAAAATAAATGGGTTTAAGGTGCTAGAGGAGTTGCGGCAAAAAAGAAAATACATTCCCGTTATTTTTTTAACAGGAAGGTCTGACCGACTAGAGGTAATTGAAGGTTTAGACAAGGGGGCTGATGATTATTTGGTCAAACCTTTTGATGCTCGCGAGCTAATGGCCAGAGTGGCTGCGCAATGGCGTATTAAATCTATGAGAAATGATTTAGAAGAGGCTAATAAATTTTTAAAAAAATTAGCCATTACCGACGCTTTAACACAATTGTTTATAATGGAACAAGCTTATAAAAAAACAGAAAATATTTTTAAAAAATATAATAATAAAAAAACACCCGCTGCCGAGTTATTAACTAAACAAGGTGAGGCCTTGGGTTATGGTTTTTGTATGTTAGATTTAGATCATTTTAAATTGGTTAATGATGGCAACAGTCATTTATTTGGCAGTTTTGTGTTATCTGAGTTTGCTAAACTATTAAAGAAAAGTTTACCAAACACAAAAAGTTTTGCCGCTCGTTATGGTGGTGATGAATTTTTTTCTGTAATTTATGGAACAAAAAAAGAAGTGCATCGCTGGGCAGAAGATTTTAGAAAAACAATAGCCAGCTATATTTTTTTGCAAGACACTTCAAAAATACAATTAAGCACTAGTATGGGTTTAAGTTTTGTAGACATCAAAAAAATACAAAAATTAAAAAGTACAAAGGCGCAATTTTCTAAAGCGGTTTTGTATTTTTCTGACGAGGCTTTGTATAAATCTAAAAAGAAGGGAAGAAATAAGCTGACTACTAAGTACTTAAGTCAAATTCATTTTTCTTCAGTAATTTGATCTAAAGACTGATTAATAGATTGCAATGTTTTTTTGTATTCTTCAAAAATTAATTTTTCTATGGCTAGCCGAGACTCTTTGTTTAAAGGGTGGGCAATATCTTTAAAGCTATTGTCTTTTAATTTCTTGCTGGGCATGGCTACAAATAAATTGCTAGGCCCTTGTATAATTTTTAAATCTTTAACTATAAAGCAGTTATCAAATATTATGCTAACATAGGCTTTTAGTCTTTCTTCATTAACTAGTAAAATTTTGATATCTGTTATGTTCACTTGCGTATCCTCGTTGAATTTAAATGTGCAAACAGTAAATATTTTATCTTTATCCTCTTCTAGTCTATCGGCCAGGGGTAATAAAGGCTTAAATGCTTCTTTTTTGTTGTATCAGTTTGATACAAATAATAGTTAAGCAAAAATTACAGAGCCCGTTGACAGCAATTAAGAAAAAGGTTTTTGTGAAACCATCTATTTTTTAAAAAAAACAAATAAAAAAAACAACTTACAAATGAGTTAAAATTATTATGTCAGACAATACCAGTAAAAAAAATATACAGGCCATTCGTGATATTCAGCACTTTGGAGAAGAGGGAGGGGTAACCCCTGTTATTGATCACTCTTGCACCTCTACTTTTTTAAACACTGAAGATATGGAAAAAGTATTTCAAGGGGAGTTGCAAGGTTGTTATTTGTATAGTCGGCATTCTAACCCCACTGTGGTAGCCTTTGCTCAAAAATTAGCGGCAATGGAATATACAGAAGCTGCTTTTGGAGTAGCCTCTGGTATGGCTGCTATTAGTTGCACCGTAGAACAGCTTCTTTTAAATGGCGGGCACATGATAAGTTCTAATACTATTTACGGTGGAACATGGGCTTTGTTTCAAAATATTTTATCTAAAAGGCCTAACATTAGTATTAGTTTTATTGACCCCGATGATACCGAAGCTTTTGCATCGGCTATTAGGCCTGACACTAAATTTATTTATACCGAAACCATGAGCAACCCTTTACTAACCATTAGCGATATTGCGGGCTTATCGAAAGTGGCAAAAAAACACAACATTCCTTTAGTAGTAGATAATACTTTTACACCAATTTTAGTTTCTCCAAAACAATTAGGAGCAGATATTATTGTGTATTCTTGTACTAAATATATTTCTGGTAGTAGTGACCTTATTGCCGGGGCTATTTGCGCCAGTCAGGATTTTATTTCTCAGTTAATTGATGTTAACTCTGGAGTAGCTATGCTTTATGGCCCAGTAATGGACTCGCATGTTGCTTACCAATTGTATTCTAGATTAGACCATTTACCTTTAAGAATGTTAGCGCACGCTAAGGCGACAAAATTTTTAGTAGACAAAATGTTAAAGGAAGGAATAGAAAATATTTATTACCCTGGTTTGCCAAGCCACCCTCAACATCAACTTTTTCAAAAAATGCGAAACTCCCCAGACTATGCTTATGGAGGAATGATCACTTTAGACTGCGGTAGTTTAAAAAAAGCTACTGCCTTAGCACAATTATTACAAGAGAAAAAATTTGGTTTATTTGCTGTGTCTTTAGGTTTTTCTAGAACTTTATTAAGTTGCCCTAGTGCCAGTACTTCTAGTGAAATTCCCGAAGATGAACAAAAAAAAATTGGATTAAAACCAGGTTTATTAAGAATAAGTGTTGGTTTAATTGGCGATGATGAAGTCTTAACAAAAAAATTTATAAGTAGTTATAATAAAGTGTGTAGAAGTTAAAGCCGTTTTTTACTATCTACATCCTACTACAAAAGAAAAAGCCCCTCTAAAATTAGAGAGGCTTTTGGTGAATGTGTTAAGAAGGGTAGGTTTATATAAGAAATCTAAGAGCATAGATGATAAACCGAAGTTATCCCTTGCAAAGCAATTTAGTGTCCCATTATGAAGCAATTTTCGATTTTAATAAAAAAGTAGCCGATAAAAAATGTCTCAAAATAAGACAGTTTGACAATTATTGGCAAATTCTTGCCAATAAAACAGTAAAAGAAAATATAAAAACAAAGGTTTATTTAACTTGGGCTCTGTATAAAAAACTAGCTCCAAAGCAAAGACTTTGAAACTCGATGTTTTCAAAATATCCAGTATCTTTTAAAAGTTGCGTAAAGTTTTTTCCCCCAGGAAAGTTTTGACTGGAGTGATTTAAGTACTGATAGGCTGTTTTTTTTCCAGAAATCCACCCACCTAACAAGGGCATAAGGTATTTAGTATAAAGGCTTATGCCTTGTTTAATAAAAAATGGAGAAGAGCTACCGGTTTCTAAAATAACTAAATACCCTTTTGAGCGAGTAACTCGTGCCATTTCTTTTAAGGCCAGCTCGATGGCATTAGTATTGCGAATTCCATAGGCAACACTGCAAATAGTAAATTGATTGTCTTTAAAAGGAAGTTGGGTCATGTCGGCCGTTTGAAACTTTGTATGGCTTTTTTGTTGTATAGCTTTTTGTTTAGCAATACTTATCATTTCTGGACAAAAATCAATTCCCACAGTAGTTGCGCCAGTTATATTTTCAAAACAAAAAGCCAAATCACCAGTTCCTGTGGCGCAATCTAAAACGCGGTCTTGTTTTTTTGCTCCACTGTATTTAACCACTTGCTTTCTCCACTTTTTATCTAAACCAAAAGTCATAATCGTATTGGCTTTGTCATAAGAGCTTGCAATAGAGGCAAACATCGTTTGAATATTTTTAGGATCTTTATTTAAAGAGGAGCTTTTCATTATACAGTTACTATTTTTATACACTAAGGCTAGGCTCTGAATGGGCATTTAGCTTTTTTGTTAAAGAAGAAATATCGTATTTCTGGCTAAATTGCATAGAGTTATTTAATGTTTTGTTAAACAGCGTAAGTAATTTTTTTGCATCGCTTACAAGGCTTAAAAAATCTTGGCAGTTTAAAGATTGGTGTCCGTCAGATAAAGCTTGTTCTGGTTGTGGGTGCACTTCAATTAATAAGCCATCAGCTCCAGCAGCAATAGCCGCTAAAGAAAGGGGTTTTACTAAATTACGAACTCCTGTTCCATGAGAGGGGTCTACAAACACGGTAAAATCCGTATTCGCTTTTAAGTAGGCAACAGAATTAAGATCTATAGTATTACGAGTGCTTGTTTCAAAAGTACGAATACCTCTTTCGCATAAAATAACATGAGGATTACCCGCGCTTTGCAAGTACTCTGCTGCTTTTATCCATTCTTTTACCGTAGCAGAAAAACCTCTTTTTAATATAATTGGTTTGTTTATAAAGCTTAGCTCTTTTAAAAGCTCGTAGTTATACATATTTCTAGAGCCCACTTGAAATATGTCTACAGCCTCTTGTAATAAGCTGACTTGTCGTGGGTCGGTGATTTCTGAAACTATATTTAAACCCGTTTGTTTTTTTACTGCATTAATCCAAGGAAGACACTCTTTTTGAAAGCCTTGAAAGGCATTGGGCGAGGTGCGCATTTTAAAAATTCCACCTCTCAAAGCAGAACTGCCACTAGCTATAACAGCAGAGGATACATCCAGTAATTGGGCTTGTGATTCCACAGAACAAGGGCCTGCAATAATAGTAAATGATGAGTTTGGTTTTTTCATAAATGTATTTATTTAACGAACATTTTCCCCTTTCCAGAAAGCTAAAAATAGTCTAATTTAGGCTAAAGCTCAAGGAACTTATGCAAATAGAGGTATTTTTGTGTTTTCAGCATTAGATTGGAGCCTTTTCTTTCGTTCTGGTTTAATTTTCTCTACAAAACCAGGCTATGTGGTATTGTCTTGGGGGTCGGTTAAGGAATCGGCCACACCTTTAAAAGAAAGCCATTCTTGGAGCTTTTTTTATTCCGATTTTTATTTAAAAAAAACTAGGTACTTACAGTTTGAAAACACTATAGAGTGTTCGACAAAAGACTTATTCGTCCATTTAAAAACCGAATTACAACAAAAGGGCAGTGTCGGCAAAAGAGAGTTTAGTGATTTGGATTTTTCTTTTTTTGAAAAACAATTTATTACAATACAAAAGGCAATAGAAAAAAAAACCATTACTAAAGCGGTTCCTGTTATATTTCAAAAAAGCGAAAGCGTATTTAGTTTATCAGAAAAAAAATATTTACTACTATCTCTTTTAGATCCTAATAATGCAGCTATTAGTAAATCTTTACATATATATGGATTATTTTTAAACGCTAATGGAATTTTAGGGGCAAGCCCAGAGATATTATTTTCTTACACTAAAAAAAACACAACATTAAAAAGCATGGCTTTGGCAGGAACGGGTTTGTCCACAGATAAACCAGAGTCATTATTGCACTCTGCCAAAGATTTAAAAGAGCATAGTATTGTTAGCGATTATTTAAATATGATTATGTGTGTTTTGGGAGACAAGGCCACTCTAGTAAAAAGTGATACTTATGAATGGGATATTAAGCACTTAAAACATTTACGCAAAGACTTTCAAATTTCTGCACCACAGTTTTGTTTAAAAAAAACCATTAAAAACTTACATCCAACTCCAGCCTTGGGAACATCTCCTCAATCTCAGTGGAATTTTTTAAAAACTTTAGAAGCTTCTATGGATAGATTAAGTTACGGAGCCCCCTTGGTTAGTATTTCTCCAGAGGGTAATGTCAAAGCCGTTGTTGCTATTCGCAATATACAATGGACACAAGCTAGTTTATGGTTATTTGTAGGTTGTGGAATTATTGCAAAAAGTAATTTAAATAAAGAGTTTCAAGAATTACATAATAAAATAAAAAGTGTAAAACTTTTATTAGGCCTATAAATGAACAATACAGTTGCTAAACACATTATAGAACAATTACTTTTTCAAAAGGTAACCGACTTTTGTATTTGCGCAGGAGGAAGAAATGTTCCCTTAATTTCTGTACTAGTTCGTTTAAAAGAAGTGCAAAAAGAAAGCTTAAACAAAAATCTTTTACAAATAAATATTTATGAATTTTTCGACGAAAGATCGGCCAGTTTTTTTGCTTTAGGGCGATCTAAGGCCACAAAAAAACCCACAGTAGTTATAACCACCTCGGGTACGGCGGTGGCAGAAACCCTGCCAGCAATGCTAGAAGCCAAATACTCAAACACGCCCTTAATTATATTATCTGCCGACAGGCCTAAGTCATATCAAAATGCTTATACCCCTCAAACCATGAACCAGGCCAATATTTTTTCCTTCCTAAACATTAAGTGTTGGAATTTAGATGAAAATAATTTTAAAGAATTTGTTTTTTCATCCACTACAAAAAAACAATATCATATCAACGCAAGTTTTAACGACCCAATAGTTTTTAATAACACAGTTACATTAGATTCTAAAATATTGGCTTGGCTTACAAAAGAGGGGGGCGATTCAGCCCACAGGGATGTCGAGCCACCCCCCTTTGTAAGCCAAGCCAATATTTTAGAATCGAAAAATCAACCATGCAACAAAGATTTACTTGCGGAAGATAGGGTTTTGTTGGCGCAATTTTTTTCTAAAGGAAAAAGGCCATTGGTTTTGGTTTCTAAATTGGATTTAAAACACCAATCTAACTTAATTAATTTTCTTTTAAAGTTAAATACTTTTGTTTATTTAGAGGCAGGGTCTGGGTTGTGGGGAGAAAGAAAGTTGGAGTTGTTGTTATTAAAAGCAGGAGAAAAAACTTTAGAACAGGCTTTTGAAAACAAGTGGTTTGATTCTGTCATTAAAATTGGAAATACACCTACAGTGAAAGTTTGGCGATTGCTAGAAGATAAATTTAAAACGCTTCCCGTTTTATCTGTTGTGGAGCATGGGGAGTCGGGCTTATCTCGTAGTAAGCAAAAATTTTTTGTAGAGCCTTTTTTAAAAACTTTTTGTGATGACAGTATTTCTTCTTTGGGGATTACTGGAGCTTGGGGAAGGGATAGTTTGTGGAAAGAAAAAATCAAAACACTAGACAAGCAGTTTTATAAAGAAAAACACACTAGGTGTAAGGAAAATCCTTTTTCTGAAGAGGCTTTGGTAAGGCAGATGAGTGAAGTGTTTTTAGAAGAAAATAATATTTTTTTAGGAAACTCTTTAAGTATTCGTCATTGGGACAGTGTGGCGATTAAAAAGGCGTTTTGTTCTGTAGAAAGTCATCGCGGATTAAATGGAATTGATGGTTTAGTGTCTGGGTTTTTGGGCTGGGCTTCGGGAATGTCTGATAAAAATAAATCTTGGGCTGTGTTGGGAGATTTAAGTGCTTTGTATGATTTAAATGCTTTGTGGATATCTAAACAATTATCCAATAAAAATTGGGCTATTATTATTGTTAATAATTTTGGTGGAAAAATTTTTAAACCACTTTTTAATCAAAAAATTTTAGAAGCTAATCATAGCTTAGAATTTGAACATTGGGCTAAGTTATTTAATTGTTCTTATACAAAAATAGAAGCCAAAAACTTTACTAAGCAATTTAATAAAAATATAACAGGCATTGTAGAGGTAGTGTTACCGTAGTTTTAAACAGATATTTTTTATAATACCAAACTGGCTTTACAATAAATCTGGCGAAAACCCTTGTCTCACTAAATTTTCTGTTACACAAACAGGATTCATAAATTCTTTTAAGTAATCGGGGCTTCCGGCTTTGCTTCCTAATCCAGACATTTTAAAGCCTCCAAAAGGGTGTCGGCCTACTAATGCTCCTGTAATGTCGCGATTAATGTAAAGGTTTCCAACCTGTAGTTCTTTTTTTGCTTTTTCAATATTGGCAGGGCTTCTAGAAAAAATCCCTCCCGTTAAGGCAAAGCTTGTAGCATTGGCAGTACTAATAGCTTCTTCAAGGCTATTTACTTTGATTAAAGATAAGACGGGGCCAAAAATTTCTTCTTGGCAAAGTTCATCTTGCGAATCTACAGGGCCAAAAATACAAAAAGGCACAAAAAAGCCTTGTTTATAATTTTCTGCAAATTTTTGTTTTTCTAAATTATACTTTAATAAATTAGGAATTTTTCTTTGTTCTGCACGATTAATAAAACCCATAATTTTATCATAAGCTTGTTGGTCAACTACAGGTCCGGCAAAGGCTTTAGGGTCTTTTGCTTCTCTTACCACTAAACTATTTACCGCAGGAATTAAGCGTTGTACAAATTGATCATAAATACTATTTAAAATAATAATACGACTGCAGGCAGAACATTTTTGCCCCTGAAATCCAAAAGCCGATTTAATAACGGCCTGTATGGCTTGGTCTAAGTCGGCATCAGAGTCTATAATTAATGCGTTTTTTCCGCCCATTTCAATAACACAGCTTTTGTTATAAGATTGTTTTGGTTTATAGGTGTTACTTTTTTGCAAAATATTTACACCCACTTCTTTAGATCCTGTAAAAGCAATTTGTCGTACATCTTTATGTTGTACTAAGTATTCTCCTATGTTTTCTCCAGTTCCACACAGTAAATGTATAGCAGCTTTTGGAAAACCGGCTTGTAACATTAATTGTACTAATTCATAGGCTATACCACTGCTTTGCTCGGCAGGTTTCATAATAACGGTATTGCCTGTTACTAAGGCGGCAACACTCATTCCTGTTAAAATAGCTAATGGAAAATTCCAAGGAGCAATTACTGCGCAAAGCCCTTTGGCTTGAAAGTCGTAAATACTGCTTTCGCCCGCCACATTACTAACATCTACTTTGGTGTGTAAAATTAAATCTGCATAGTAAAGGCAAAAATCAATAGCTTCGGCCACATCGCCGTCGGCTTCTCGCCAAGTTTTTCCCACCTCTAAAATAATGTAAGCACTTAAGCGAAAGCGTTCTTTTTTAAGCAACACCGCCAGTTGTTTTAACATTGCAGAGCGTTTTTTAGCATCGGTATTTTGCCATTGATTAGAAAAATCTTTAGACACTTGAATAGCTTTTTCTGCAAGGTCTACATCTGCAAGATGCACCTTTGTAATTGTTTGTTTTTTATTAGAGGGATTATTGCGAATAAAAACATTATTGGTTTTATATTCTTCACCATTAATGACAGAAAATGCATTTAAGCCCGTTTCTTTATTAAATAAACTACTAGACAGTTTATTTTCTAATTTATCTATTGCAGATTGTAATTGGCTGCGACTAGTGGCTAAAGAAAAGTCGATTAAAGGGGTATTAACAAAGTGTGCTGTGTTTTTCTTATTTTCTTTTTTTTCTAAAAGGTGAGGACTTTGTAAAAGTAATGATGTGTCTGTTTTGTCTATAAATTTTGCTTTTATAAAACCTTCATTAGAAGAATTTTCTAATAGTCGTCTTACTAAGTAGGCCATTCCAGGTATGGGGTCGCCTACAGTGGTATATTCTCTTAGTCGATAGTTGTCTTTAATTAAATTACTTTTAATAGGTTCGCCCATTCCATAAAGCATTTGTATTTCTATGGCTTTTTGAGGAACTTTGTATTCTTTAGCTAAGGTTATGGCCGTGCTAATAGACCGTACATTATGAGAAGCCAAGGCTAGGTACAGGTGAGGGTAAGATTGTAGTAAAAAATTGGTACAGTTTTCGTAATTAGAATCGGTTTCTGATTTATTAGTGTAAACGGGGCAGGGCCAATTTTCTTGGCTAGATGTAATTACTTCAAAATCCCAATAGGCGCCTTTTACTAAACGAATAGTTACGGGAGTTTTGCGTGTTTTTTTTACCCACTGCTGTAAATCGTGCAAATCATTTAAAGAATCTTTTAAGTAAGCCTGTATTACAATTCCAAAATGAGGGTAGTCTTTAAAATCTTCTTCTGAAAGTAATTCTTTAAAAGCTTGTATACTTAAGTTTTTATACTCGTATTGTTCCATATCTAAATTAATAAAAACAAAATGTTTTTTTGCCAGTAAAAACATAGGGCGAAGTGTGTCTTTAATGGCAGTAAGACTTTCTTCCCAAGCCTCTAATTTTATTTGCGAGTAAAGCGCTGTCATTTTTATAGAAACATTTACCGAGGGAATATCTCCTTTTTCATTGCTGTCTAAAATAGCATTTTTACTCCAAGACTGGCTGGCCTTAGACAGATTTATAATTAATTCTTCATAGCGTTTTTTATAAACACTAGCTTCTTCTTTTGATAAAGTGGCTTCCCCTAAAAGATCTATGGTAAAGCCTAGTGAGGATTGCCTTGCTTTATTTAAATACTTTAAAACATCTTCGCTAGTCGACCCAGTAATAAACATTTTTGACATGCTAGTCATATTTTTATTTAATCCTGCAGCTAAAATATTAGGCGCTAATTTTCCAACTCCTAACCCCCATTGAAAGAGGGGAGGAAGTTTGCCCTCCTCTTCAAAGTATTCTTTTAAATGTTTAATAATTTCTTCACCAGTTTTTAAATAAGGAAACACATCTACAAAACGAAACATTTTGGTTTTAAATTCTGGTTTCTGCATACTCCAGTCCATCATATTTCCATACCACCAATCTTTATTAAAGATGGAAGTGCTAGATTGCGCTTCGGAGTTATCCAGTAATTGATTTCCTGTTTCTTGAATATGTAATTCTTGCAATTTGGTAAACATGTCACTCTGTTTTAGTCAAAAAACACAATTCTAGCAAGGGCTTAATGGAAAAAGTTTGTAAAAACATTATCTCTTGGTATAGAGTAGGCATGACTAAGTATAAGTGGCAAACTGCTAAAGATTTTACAGACATTAAGTTAGAGACCTTAGATAAAGGTATTGCGAAAATAACTATTAATCGCCCAGAGGTTAGAAACGCTTTTCGCCCTCAAACGGTTATAGAACTTAAAGAGGCTTTAGAGTGGTGCCGTGAAAATTCTAAAATTGGTGTAATTATTTTAACCGGCGAAGGTAAAGAAGCGTTTTGTTCTGGAGGAGACCAGAAAGTTAGAGGACATGCAGGGTATGTTGGTGCTGATGGCATTCCACGCTTAAATATTTTAGATGTACAAAAGCAAATTCGATTTATGCCCAAGCCAGTGGTTGCCATGGTAGCCGGTTATGCTATTGGGGGCGGGCATGTACTTCATGTGGTTTGTGATATAACCGTTGCCGCCAGCAACGCTCGTTTTGGTCAAACAGGGCCTAAAGTGGGTTCTTTTGATGGTGGTTTAGGAAGTAGTTACTTGGCTCGCATTGTGGGTCAAAAAAAGGCTCGAGAAATTTGGTTTTTATGTCACCAATATTCTGCCGAAGAAGCTTTAAAAATGGGTTTAGTTAATATAGTGGTTCCCTACGAAGACTTAGAAGATAAAACCGTAGAGTGGTGTAAAGAAATGTTGCAACATTCTCCCATGGCTTTGCGTTGTTTAAAAACTAGTTTAAATGCAGATTGTGATGGACAAATGGGTTTGTTAGACATGGCTGGTAATGCCACTTTACTGTATTATATGTCTGAAGAGGCAAAAGAAGGTAAAGAGGCTTTTTTAGAAAAACGGCCACCCGATTTTTCTAAGTTTCCTATTTTACCTTAATATATAGTAAAAAAAATTAAGCAGCCTTTTTTGGGTAAGGAGTATTTATGAAGTGGATAATCGTTTTTGCATATATTGCACTAAACCCTTATGTTTCTAAAGCCTTTTGGACAGCCGAGCAACAAGGTGTTTTGCAAAGCGTTCAACATAGTGAAGAGTTGCACCCAGAAGGTAACCCTGAGCAAAACCAATCAGTTTATGTACGAGAGGCATTAGGCCTGGCTTTTAGTAAAATACAAAACCTTAAAGACTTTTCTGCACACCCTTTTAGTCATCAAAAGAAATGGAAAATTCCCTTTAAAAAAACCCACTTTGACAAAGGAATTTATGACCAAGAGTCTTGCGCTCCTTCGCCACAAAATAATTTTCTGCCAGCTCGTGGGCGATGGCAAAAAAAGACCACCGACTTAATTGTCCTTGTTCCTGGTTTATTTGCGCAGTCTTCAGGCATTAGTCCCACAAGGTTGTTTAATTTACTTTATCAAAACGGTTATCATGTGTTTGCTTTGCCCAACCCTTTTTCTGCAGAATATATACACCAGTACCCTAGAGACTCCTCTGGCTCTTTTAAAAAAGAGGCAAAAATTGTTTTAGAAGCTATGGAATATTTAATAAATTCTAATGCTAGCAAAATAAAAAAAGTGCATTTAGTGGGAATGAGTTACGGAGCTTTTCTTTCTGCGGTGGCCTTAGTTTTAGATAAGAAAAAAATAATTTCGGGAAAAACTTTTTTATTAAGTCCGCAAGTACAATTTAGTACTACGATACTAAAATTACTAGACCCTTTAATTAAGGAGTCTTTAGAAGCTGCAAAATTTAACAAAACAAAAGCGGGCCCTGTTCAAAAAATTTTTAGAAGAGGTGCGGGAATTAAAATTTATAATGGAACTTTATATACAAATATTAATTTGTTTCGTAAATATAAGTACCATAAAAAACATGCTTTTAAATGTGCTGCTTATTCTCCAGGGGCGATTGCCTCTTTTGAAAGGGTGTTGAACGCATACAATATGCAAGGCGTGGATTTTAATAACAAGGCTTTAGCAACGAAAAAAGAACCGTGGATTTTTCCGTGGAAAGTAAATCCTCATTATGTGGGCTTGCAACTTTGGGCGAAACAGTTAAGCGTTTGGTCTACATTTCAAGATTATGCTTACGACACGCATATTTATTACATAGACAATCCTTTACTTAATATTTCTAAAATTAGCACCTCCAGATTAGAAGACAATTGGATGCTAAAGGGTTTATCTAATCGAAGCTCGCAAAACTTTGCAGCAAGTCCAGATACATTGGCGTATTGGCTACATTTAGCTTACAAAAAAGGTCATGATAATTTTAGTGTATTTACTACCGAAGATGACTTTACCAATTTTTCTGCGGATTGGAGTAAGCCTTACCTATTTCCTAAATATTTAAAAGTAAAAAAACATTTTCAACAATGGAAAAAAGGTTCTCACTTGGGATACTTTTCTAAATCTTGGTTTAAAAAAGTTTTATATATGGCTTTTCCTAAAAAATAATGTTTTTTAAAGCTATAATATATTTTAATGCTATTCGCCCTAAAACTTTGATAGCCAGTGTGGCGCCGGTTTTGGTGGGGGCGGCTTTAGCTTATAAAACCTCTAAAGTAAGCTTTTCTTATACTCTATTTTTATTTAGTCTTTTCTCTGCTTTGTGTATTCAAATTGGCACTAACTTATTTAATGATTACCTAGATTTTAAAAAGGGAGGCGACGGAGATAAGCGAGTAGGCCCAAAGCGTTTAGCACAGCATCTCGTGAAGCCCGTTTATATTCAATATTGGGCTGTGGGTTTTTTTATACTGGCTAGTATTTTAGCCATTCCCTTAATAGTAAAGGCGCCCGCAGTAGTTATTAGTATCGGAGCAGCCTCTTTATTTTTTGGTTATTTATATACAGGCAGTCGGTGGGCTTTAGCTTATACAGGAATGGCAGATTTTTTTGTTATTGCATTTTTTGGAATAGTAGCTGTGGGAGGAACCTATTACTTGCAAACTATGACTTACTCTTTGGGTGTATTTTTAACAGGTTTAGAGTTAGGAATGCTATGCTGTATTATTTTAGTGATAAATAACCTTCGTGATATCGAAGAAGATTCTATTAATAATAAAAACACTTTGGTAGTAAGGTTTGGTGAAAATTTTGGCAAAAAAGAAATTGCAAGCTTTATTGTGCTGGCCATGATGCTGCACGAATGGACTTTGTATTTAACGCATTTTAATAATTTACGCTGTGTGGTTTTATCTACCTTTGCTAGAGCGCCGTATTTTTTACTTCCTGCGTATTTACAATTTTATTTTTCTTTAAATAAGGTCAAAGAACCTAAAGGCTATACTAGTTTTTTATCCAAAGCGGCTATTTTGTACTTTTTTTATACTGCGTTAAAAGTATTTTCTATTTTTTATGCAGAAGTAAAATTATAATACCTTAAGGTAATAACAATGAACTATAAGTATCAAATTTCTTCTTATAAAATCGGCTACCAAGAGCCTTTAAGAGGAAAGCTTGTATGTAAAGAGGGTTTTTTACTTCAGTGTAAAAGCAGCGATCATTTAGTGGGCTATTCGGATTACTCGCATTTAAACAAAGAGGCTTTAAAAAAATCTGTGTTGGCTTTACAAAGTCTTAATACAAAAAAATCTAGCACGGTAGGGGAGGTTTGTAAGCCTTCTCTTAATAGCATTCAAGCAATGCGGTCGGTTAAATACGCCTTTCAAGATATGCAATACCAAAAAAAAAAAACCGCTCTTTTTTCGGAGTCTTTTTGCGTAAGTAATCATTACCTAATTGGGGATATTGGTAGCTTTCCTTTTTCTAATTTAAATGCCTTGTGGCTTCAAGGCTACAGAAGCCTTAAAGTAAAAATTATAGAAGATATGAATGCGCTAGAAGATTTTTTTTTAAATTTAACTAAAAACACAAAGCACCAATTTTTATTAAGATTAGATTTTAATGCAAATGTAAATATAAAATTTGTACACACATTTTTAAGCAAGCTTTCTAATATTTTAAAAAACTCATCGCTACAAGTAGAATTTTTAGAAGACCCGTTGCCTTATAACTATACAGACTGGGTGCAGTTATTGGATAAATACCATTATCCTTTAGCTATTGATTTAGAATGGAATACTTTTTGTTTGCAAGAAAATGCCTATGAAGATGGCGGCAAAAATTTAAATTTTAAAGCAGATAAAGCCTTGGCCTTTTCTGTCATTGTTTTAAAGCCAGCCGTTCAAAATGTAGAGCAAATTGTAGAAACATACCATACTAAAAATATAAAATTTGTTATAACGCACTATATGGATCATGGAGTGGGTCGACTGTTTGCTTTATTAAGTTTAAACACTTTAATAGACAAATACAGTAGTCAGATATTTTTAGACTCTGGGTTAAACACTTTTCCAACAACAGGAGACGGTGTTTTTTGGAAGAAATACTTTAGTAATAATTCTTCTGTATTAAAAATAAAAAAGCCAATATACTGCGTAAGTAATATATTTAACCCCAGCGTATTAAAGTGGAGCGATTTGTAAGTGTTAACTATGAAATTTAAAAAACATACGGGCACAACCCCCCTCAAAGAGGGTGATGACAATATTTCATGGGAAAGCAAGCAGCCCTTTTGGTTGTTAAAAAAAAGCAAAGCCTTATCAGAAAAGCTTAAGGCCAATATTTTATCTGCAGATACTTTTTCTTCACACATTTTTATTGCTAGCTCGGGTAGTTTAAGTGGTGAAGAAATTAAAATTATGGCCCTTTCTAAAAAGGCCTTATTATTATCGGCCAAAGTGGTAAACAAGCATTTGCAAATTACAGAAGAAGATAGGTTGTTAAGTGTGTTGTCGCCTTATCATGTGGCAGATTTAGCGGTTAAAGCTAGGGCGTATGTTTCGGGGGCTACTTTAGTTAGTAAAAAAATCGTACAACCATGGTCGCCTACGCATTTTGTAAATTTATTAAAACAAGAAAATATTTCTGTAACCTCTTTAGTTCCCGCTCAAGTTTTTGATTTAATAACTAAAAACATAGTTTGCCCTAAAAATGTACGCTTAGTCATAGTTGGAGGAAGTGCTTTAAGTGCAGAACTTTGTTATAAAGCTTTACAGTTGGGTTGGCCCATTATTTCTACTTATGGAATGACCGAGTTATGTTCGCAAGTGGCCACGGCCTCTTTAAAGGATTTAAAAACACTTCAAAAGGCGGTTTTAAAAAAAGAAACTAACGAAGAAGATATTAAAAAAGCGGTGCAAAGCTATGTCACTTGCTGGAAATTGTTACCGCATATAAACGCTAAGGTAAACCAAGAAAACTTGTATTTACAATCAGACGCTTTGCTTAGTGCAGAGTTTATTGTAAAAAACAATACTTTAATTACTAAAAAAGAATATACCAATCAAGAATGGTTTTTAACTCAAGACCATGCAATTTTACAAGATAGAAAATTATATTTTAAAAGTAAGGGTTGGGATAAAATAAAAATTAAATCGAAACTTGTTTTTTTAAAAGAACTAAATAGTTTGTTAGAGGATTTAAATTTACATAATAATTTAAATTTAAAAAATATATATTTATTTCCAAAAGAACATATTAAAGAAGGTTTTAGGTTAGTATTAATTTCTGAATGCAGCAATATTTCTACAAAAAACACTTCTATTTTGGTAAGCGCGTTTAACAACAAAGTGCAAAGCCATGAAAAAGTACGCTGCATTTATTACTTACCAACAATACCAAAAACAGACTTGGGTAAATTACGGGTAGAGGCAATTAAACCACTATTACAGTTAGGTAAAAAATAAAAAATTGAATTTTTTTTTTACTATGTTATACAGCTAGTTATGATTAAAACATTGTACAAATTTAATGCTGCTCCTCCAAAAGTGTATAGTAAGGGAGATTTTCCAAAGTATTTGCCCAAATTAAATAATTTGTATGATGATTTGTTTGTAAATGGAAAATATTTTCGCTCTCGCTTTGTGGCTGCCATTTCTAAAACGCTGTTTTTAAAAAAAGAAAGTATTGATTTGTTGTCACAAAGCATTGAATTTATTCATAATGCTTCTTTACTTCATGACGATTTAATAGATAAGGCCGTATTACGACGGGGTAAAACTACGGCTTGGAAAAAATACGGACCAGAGTCGTCGGTATTAGCTGGCGATTATTTACTAGCTAGAGTAATGGTCAATTTATCACAATCCACCTCTATAGAGTTAGTAAATTACACGGCTAACACCGTTTCTGATTTATTAGAGGGGGAGTGGTTACAAGACATTATGGAAGAGACGCAAAAAAATCAAAAAGAAATAGAAGTGGATTTGTCTTTAAAAGAGCGCGATAAAGTGGCTCAATTAAAGACGGGAGTATTGTTTTCTTGGTGTTTAGTAGCGCCTTTTTTATTGCTAAGGCCTAACTTAGATAAAGATATTATAGCGTCTTTAAAAAGTGTTGGTGCCGATTTGGGTATTTTTTTTCAAAGAGGAGATGATTTATTAGATTTTAATATTCGCAACAAAGAAGAAAAAAGCATTTTAACAGACTTACAGTCAGGAGTATTAAACTCTTTTGCTATTTTTTTAATACGAAAAAACCGAGAGTTAAAAAAAGATTTATTAAAATGTTCTACCATGTCAGAGGTAAAAAGCATAATTTCTAAAGAAGTTTTTAATCAATCTTTAAAAGAGTTTGATAACTTAAACACTGCAAAAATTAACACTTACTATGATAAAGTAGATGATTGTATAGCTAAGGTATCCCCATTGTTAAAAGTAGAGAAAAAAGAATTACAAGCTATTTTAAGATCTTTGCCTGATATATTTTACTGGAGAAATACTTAAATTGTCCTCTAGTGTCGCTTTTTTATGTAAAAAAGATCAATGGAAGAACCCATCGCAAGTATTAGCTAAACAGCTTAATTTGCATTTAATTTTTAAAGAAGATAAAAAGTACACGGCCTTTTTGTATTTAGACGAACTGGGTTTTTTAGATGTATATCTTCCTTCTTGGGGAGGGAGTAAAAGCTTAGGCTTAGATTTTTCTGATAACAAAAAAGAGCAATTTAAAAAAAAAGCATGGTCTTTAAAAAGTTTGTTACCCAGAGCTTTAGGTTTAGATAAAAAAATAGTTTCTGTTTTAGATATTACAGCAGGCTTTTGTGAAGATAGTTTTATTTTAACTAGTTTGGGAATAAAAGTATCTGCGGTGGAGCAATCTAAAACGATTGTTTCTTTGGTGACGGCAGCTTTGCAAAAAACCACAAGGTCTAGCGAGTTTGTGTTAATTGGTAAAAACTCCTTAAATTATATGCAAAATTTGATAGATACCAACCAAAGACCACCAGTTATTTACATGGACCCTATGTTTGAAATTTCTTCTAGAAAAGCCTTGAGTAATAAATCCATGCAAGTGCTGCAGGTATTAGAGCCTTACACAGAGGGCTTAAAAGAAAAAAATGTACTATTGCTTAATCAAGCCTTAGCCTGTGCTAGTGAGCGCGTGGTTTTAAAGCGACATAAAAAAACACCTAGTTTAAAAAAACCTAACTATATTTTAGAGGGAAAACTAGTTCGTTATGATGTTTACTTAGTTTAATGGGTTTAAAACTGATACGCCACTAAGCTCACGCATGGGGCATCGCCTTGAGTAGTTTTTGTATGCTTTGTATTAGAGGGAATAATAATTTTATCCCCAGGTCGTAATAGTAATTTATTTCCTATGATTTCTACAAAGAGTGCGCCAGACACTACGACTCTCATTTCTGTATACGGGTTTTTAATTTCTTGAGGCTTTGTAGTGGTTGGTTCAACAATGTCTTCTTTTGCTTGCAAGTCATCGGCTTCAAAAATTTTTTGAATTTGAGTTTTAGAAGGAATAATTTTCGCTTGCCATCGATGAACAATCATAATTGGAGTTTAGTCGTAATTTACCAAAAAGCCAAGGCACTTTCTTTTTGAATATATTTTTTAGGAATTTCTTCGATAAAGCGGCTTATCTCTTTTTGCTCTACATCATAGCCCCAAGTTTTTCGTGTTTTGGCATAGCTTAAAAACAGTTTTTCTTTAGCTCTGGTAATGGCTACATAGGTAAGGCGTCTTTCTTCTTCAATATCTTCATCATTAATGTCTTCTTCTGAGGAGCGAATATGGGGAAGTAAGCCTTCTTCGCAGCCCACTAAAAAAACCTCTTTGTATTCTAAGCCTTTTGCAGAATGGATAGTCATTAAAGAAACTTGATCGTCTGTCTCTATTTGGTCGGTATCGCTAAGTAGGGCGGTGCTTTCTAAAAAATTTTGTAAAGTAGGGTCTTCGGTATTTTGTTGTTCAAAGTTTTCTACCGATTGTTTAAATTCTTGAATATTATCTAGGCGTACTTGGGCTTCTGGAGTTTTGTCTTTTCTTAACATTTCTTCATATTGAGTTGCCTCTAGGGTGTCTAATAATAACACAAGCACGCTAGAGGTAGAGGCGCTTTGAATAAGCCCTTGCATTAAAAAGAAAAAAGCCTCTATTTTTTTTAAAGGCCCAGCACTTAATAACTTTTCATTTAAGATTTTTTGCATGGCTTTCATCATGTTAATATTATTACTTGTGGCAATGTTTTCTATTTTTTCCACAGTGGTTTTTCCAATACCGCGAACGGGGCTATTGATTACCCTTTTTAGGGCCACATCATCGGTAGGGTTATTACAAAGTCTTAAATAACAAAGTAAGTCTTTAATTTCTTTGCGTTCGTAAAATTTTATGCCTCCAATAATTTGGTAAGGAATACGAGCTAGTCGTAATTGCTCCTCTAAAACTCTAGATTGAGCATGGGTGCGATAAAATACGGCAATGTCTAAGTAGTTGGTATTTTTATTAGTGTGTCGGTATTGAATAGCCTGAGCTAAGTAGCGAGCCTCTTGAAACTCATTTAAGTTAGGCATCAGTGAAATATGTTCTCCCTTTCCTTTGGAAGAAAATATTTTTTTTTCATTGCGGTTAGTATTGTGACTAATAACATGAGAGGCAGCCTCTACAATGTTTTCTGATGAGCGAAAATTTTCTTCTAATTTTACCGTTTTGCAATTAAGAAAGTCTTTTTCAAAATTTAAAATATTTTTAATGTCACTTCCTCTCCATGCGTAAATCGATTGATCTTCATCGCCTACAGCGCAAATACTTTGCGAGTTCTTTGCTAATAATTTAATGAGTCCGTATTGAATGGCATTGGTGTCTTGGTACTCATCAATTAAAATAAATTTAAATTGATTTTGATATTTTTTTAAAACTTCTGGTTGGGCTAAAAACAATTCATAAGTTTTTAATAGTAAGTCTCCAAAATCTAGAGCATTATTTTTTTCGCACTCTTTTTTATATTCATCGTACACCTCTACAACAATATCTTCGTAAGCATTATCTTCTAGCCACTTTCTTACTTTTAAAGGGTTTTTGGTTAAGGATTTTGCTTCTCCAATTAAAAAGCGAAAATTTTTAGCAGGGTATATTTTTTCGTCAATATTTAATGTTTTTAAACATTTTTTAATAAGGCTTTGTTGGTCACTGCTATCATAAATAGTAAAGGGACTTTGAAATCCTAAAAAATGAATATGCTCTTTTAATATTTTTACACAAAAAGCATGAAAGGTATTAATCCATAGATTATAGGATATGGGGATTTGTAAATCTTTAAGCATGCTTATAATTCTGTGGCGCATTTCTCCCGCGGCTTTATTGGTGAAGGTTACGGCTAAAATTTGTTCTTGGGTGGCCTCCCCCTGAAGAAGAAGGTTTACAATGCGATAGGTTAAAACCCGAGTTTTTCCAGAACCTGCGCCAGCTAATATTAATAATGGGCCGTTTAAGCTACTTACAGCCTCTTGTTGAGGTTTAGTTAGCTCTTTTTGCCACATAGGAGGGAGGCCTAGATTTTCGTTTGTGTTCATGAAGGGAGAATCCATAAAAAGCTTAGAAAAGTCTATAGAAAAATAGATAATGCAGCATATTATTGTTGTCATCCATTTAATTTCTTGATACTTTCCTAAGGTCTTATAAGGCATTGAAAATAGCGGAGATATTGGAGAGAGAATGGCAAAAAAAAGTTCTATTGCAAAAAATAATCAAAAGTATGCTAAGGCACTTAAGTATACAGAACATCGCAAAAGTTTGCGTGCTCAATCTATTGACCCCAGCAAAACCGATGAAGAGCGTTATGAGGCATTTTTAGCTTTACAAAAATTACCGCGCAATACTTCGGTATGTCGTGTAACTCGTCGTTGTTATTTAACCGGTCGTGCTCGTGGAATTATCCGCAAATTTGGTTTATCACGCTTAGCTATGAGAGAGTTAGCTCTTCAAGGAAAATTACCCGGAGTCACTAAAGCTAGTTGGTAGTTTTTTATTTCCTGCTCTATTGTATGTTTTAGATAGAAAAAATAAGGGGAAAAATATTCGCATTAGTTTATTAATATTATTTTCATTGCTACTGTCTTGTAAGCAAAATTTAAAAGTTTTGCCTATGGCACAGGGTTTTACCACGGCCCACTCCACACAAATTGCTGTAATGGTAAATAAAAATACGCGGTATAAGTATTTGGTTGTAGAGGCTTCTAAAAAACATATAAAATCTAAGTTATGGACTGCCTTGGGCCATAAAAATTTTTTAAAAAATAAAAAAAACTCGGTTGTTGTTTCTGTTGCTAAAAAAAAGACGCGCAGTTTTTCTAATCAAGCTATTGAAACGCTATTTATTAAAGGCTTGCAGTTAAAAAAAACATACAGTCTGTTGGTAATAAAAAAACAGTCTTGCAAAAAAAAGGATAAGGCTTGTGTTAAAAAATGCGGTAGTTTTTGCTCGGTGTTGGTGGATGAAAGAAAGTTTAAAGCCTTAGACACAAATAAAACAGCTGTAAAAATGGCAGTGGCTTCTTGTTCGGCCACTTACGCATACGATGTTCAAAAACAAATTTGGCCAGAACTTTTGCAACATCACCCCGATGTAATTTTATTAATAGGCGATAATGTTTATGTGGATCGTTACATTAATGGTCAATCTGTTACTAACAGTAAAAGTTTTTGGACGCGTTATGTAGAAATGCGAAAAAGTTTATACCTTTATAAGGCAAAAACATTAATACCCATATTTGCTACTTGGGATGACCACGATTATGGCACTAACGATGGTGACTCTAGTTTTAAGTGGAAAAAAGAATCTACAAAAGTGTTTAATAGTTTTTTTGCACAAAAGCCCATTTCGCCTGTTTTTCAAAAAGGGCCAGGGGTATCTTATGTTGTTCAGGCTTTCGGGCAAAGATTATTTTTAATGGACAATCGCTCTTTTAGAACAGCCAATGTAAACGATAAGCGTAATCTTCGCAAAATTAAAAAAGTAAAATACGAAACCCACTGGGGGAAAGCACAAGAAAAATGGTTGTTTGCAAAATTGCAAAAATCAAACACTCCCGCATGGCTTATTGATGGAGGCCAATTTTTTGGTGGTTATTTACCTTGGGAATCTTATGAAGCTAGCCACCCTAACAATTTTAAAAATATTTTTTTACCAAATATCAAAAAAAGTAAATCAGTATTGGCTTTTCTTTCTGGTGATAGGCATTTTTTTGAGTTTATAAAAATTCCTAAAAAAGAATTGGGTTTTACCACTTACGAAATCACGACTAGTGGTATACATACTAGATTATACCCAGGCCTATGGAACAAGTATTTTAATAAGCGCCAAATTTTTGGTAAGGCGACATTTTATAATTATGCCATTATAAATAGTAAAGCTATTGTTAGCACAGTTTTAAACAAGGGGCTGGCTGTTAATTTAGAGGCTTGGGGCTTAGGGCGTAAGTTAGTTTATAAAAACCGTTTTAAAATATTTAAATAATACCTAGAAAGGGAAAATATGATTTATATTATTTCGGGCACTGATCGTTTGGGGTCTAACTCTTTAATTTTGTCAAAACAGTTATTGCAGTTGTATACGCTACATAATGTAACGGCAGAAATTATAGATTTACAAAGTTTGCCCTTACAGCAATTGCACGGACTTTCTTATAACCAAGATAAAATTCCTGAAAATTTAAAACCTGTGTTTGATAAAATTGCTAAAGCTAAGGCCTTTCACATAGTGTGTCCGGAGTACAATGGCTCTTATCCTGGAATTTTAAAATTGTTTATGGATTACTGGCAATTTCCAGCCTCTTTAGAGGGAAAGCTTGTGGCCTTTGTTGGATTGGGTGGCCAATTTGCTGGACTAAGGCCCGTAGAGCATTTAACACAAGTATTTTTATATAGAAACTCGATGATATATCCAGAAAAAGTTTTTTTCTTTAATGTTTGGAATATGATAAAAGACGGAGCCTTGGTCGACAAAAGTATGCTGGATCGTTTACAAAAACAAGTGGAAGGCTTTAGTAAATTTATTAAGCTACATGTATAAGTGATTAAAGTGATAAATAAAAATTTTCCATCTATTTTTTTTACTCAATTTTTCGGAGCTTTAAATGACAATATTTTTAAAAACGCTTTTGTTTTATTGCTAACCTATAAGTCCGTAGAATTGTGGAATTTAAATAGTGGTCTGCTGGTGGCCTTAGCGGGTTTAGTTTTTATCTTTCCTTTTTTTATTTTTTCTGCCACAGCAGGGCAAATAGCAGATAAGTATCCCAAAGCTTTAGTGATAAAACTTACCAAGGTAGCAGAAGTGCTTATAATGAGCACTGCTGCTTATGGGTTTTACTCTAATAGTTACCAGTACTTATTTATTGCCTTGTTTTTAATGGGGGCGCAGTCGGCCTTTTTTGGCCCTGTTAAATATGGAATTTTACCTTTTGTAGCAAAAGGCGGCGCTTTAGTAAAAGTAAATTCTCTTATTACTTCTAGTACATTTTTAGCCATTTTAATAGGTACTGTTTTGGGAGGAGTTTTTATTAGCGCAGAAAATACTTGGTATATTGTATTAGCGCTTTTAACGGCGGCAGTTGTTGGGTTGATATCTAGTTTAAACATTAAAACAGTAGAAACAGAAACAGAACAATATAAAGTGGATTACACTTTTTTTAAAGCTACAATAAAAACTTTAAAGTTAAGTTTAAAAAGCAAAGATATTTTTTTTACTATTTTAGGTGCCTCTTGGTTGTGGTTTATGGGAGCAGCCATTTTATCGATTTTACCAATATTGTGTAAACAAATTTTAGGCGTTAATGCAGGGGTGGGAACCTTTTTTTTATCTTTATTTACTTTAGGTATGGGCGTTGGGGCCATTGTTGTTAAATATACTTCTTCGTATAAAGTAGAAATAGGTGTAGTTCCTATTGCTGCTTTTTTCTTAAGTATATTTTTATTAGATTTGTCTTATGTTTCTTATATTTTTATTATACCAGATTCAGAAAGTTTAATGTCTTTTTCTGTTTTTTTTATGCAAAAGTATTCTATACGAGCAGCTATGGATGTATTTTTATTATCCGTTTGTGCGGCAGGCATTATTATCCCCCAAACCACTTATATACAAGAGGTGTGTGATAAAAAATCTATTTCTAGAATTATTTCTGCAAATAATATTTGGAATGCACTGTTTATGGTAGCCGCTGCGGTGTTAGTAATGCTTTTAAATCCTTTTGGAATACCTATTACGCTTTTAGTATTTGCAGGGCTTAATTTTTTAGCCGCTATATTACTTTACTGGTTTAAGCCAGCACACTGTATTCGATTTATGATAAATATTTTAGTGCGATTAATTTATAAGATAGAATTAGTTAACTTTGATAAACTTCCCCAAAAAGGCCCTTATATTTTAGCTAGTAATCATATAAGTTTTGCTGACCCTTTGTGCGTGGGAGGAATGGTTAAAGAGACAGTTTGCTATGTAATGGATTGGAGCTATTATTATAAGTTTCCAAAATTTTATAAACAAGCAAACACTATCCCCATTGCCACTCATAGAGAAAGCGCAAGCGTTTTAAAAGAGGCTTTTGCTTTAATACAAAAAAGGTTAGAAGAAGGAGCTATTCTTGGCATTTTTCCAGAGGGTGGAGTGTCTAGAACTGGCCAATTAAAACCGTTTAAATCTGGAGTGCAAAGGCTTGTAGATGCTCACAAAGTGCCGGTGGTTTTGTGTGCTATTGATGGTTTGTGGGGTAGTATTTTTTCTTTTACATCAGGAAAAGTATTTTGGAAATGGCCCACATCTTTTCGCAGAAAAGTGACTTTAACCATTTCGGACATTATTCCTCCAGAAAAATATAACGCTATAGAATGCGAGCAGTTTTTTAAAAACACAGTAAAAGATTATCAATCTAATTAAATTATTTACTTTTTTAAGTCTTGTAAAATTTCTTTCCAACTATATTGAAAAGAAAAATGAGGTAATTGCTTTTGTAATAAACTTCCGTCAATGGTGCTAGAAAACTTTAGATAATCAATAAAATAATCAGGAAGTATGTTTGGCGTTAAAGTAGTTTTTAATAATGTACTAATAATACTTAAACTAAAACTAGGAATAGAAAGGTGCTTTGGGCTTAAAACTTTTTTAATTACTTTTAAAGGTACAAACTCAGAAGGGGCAACATTATAGACTCCTGTGGCAACATTAGATAAGCATTGAGTAATTATATTACTTATGTCTTTTTCATGCACTAGTTGAAACAGGGGGTTAAAATCTATAAAACTGGGTGCTATAGGAGATTTAATATATTGGCTAATAGTATTATTAATATGTTTTCCAATAATATGGCAGGGCCTTAGCACAATGGTGTTAACTTGGTCTTTGTACTTCCACGCCCAATTGGTAAAAGTATAATCGATTTCTACAATTTCTCGTAACTGTGCGTGCTTAATGCTGGCTTTTAATGGAGAATTTTCTGTAAGTAGGCTAGGGCTGTCGGGCACTGCACCATAGACATGAAAACTGCTCATTAAAAGTATTTTTTTAATATTAGCTTGTAAAGCTAAGTCTAAAAATTGTTTGGTGCTGATTATGTTTAAGTCTAACAATTTTTCTTTTTTAAAAATAGGCGTGGTATTGTTATGGCCAATTCGACTAAGGTGAATGATAGTGTCTGGTTTATGTTTAGAAAAAATATGTTCAAAAGAATTTTTTGAATATTTTTCTTTATAATAAGTAATATTAGCATGTTGATACTTTGGTGTGCGAGGGTCTATACCAATAATATGTACATTCGTTTTTTTTAATAAAGATTTAATGCAAAGTTGTGCTAAGCCACCAGCACACCCTGTAATTAAAATTTTTTTCATAAATCCTTACTTTTATTATAAGTGAAGGCAAAATTACGGCGTTTTTTTAAGCCTTTATTTATCATATCTTGCATAATATTTTTTATATTAAAAATGTCTTGTTTTACATCCACAGTCCCTGGCTTGATGGTGTAAGCTTTGCCAAAATAAATATCAATAGGAGAGGGAAGGGGAAAGTAGCAAAGGCTAATGGGCAAGGTGGGTAGCTTTAAAAAGCGATTTAAAGAGGAGTTTTGATAAACAAAAGGAAACATTTCTTCGGCGCCCACTAAAGCAATGGGTATAATTTTAACCTCGGCCATACTAGCAATTTTAGCAAAGCCTTGGGTAAAAGATTTTAATTGATAGTAATTAGAACTACTTTTTGCTAAACCTTTTGTTCCTTCTGGAAAAATTAAAGCCGACTGCTGGCGTTTTAAAAGTGCTAAACAATTGTCTTTATTACCTACAATAGCCCCAACGGAACTCATCCACTCTCCAATCCATGGAAGTTTGGGTACAAAACGATCTACTAGAGGGCGAATTAAAATCGGTTGCTTTAGCTCTTCAATTAAAGCTGCAGCAATCATTACTCCATCTACGGCAACTTGCCCAGAATGGTTAGAAACAAATAAATATTGTTGTTTGGGTTTTATATTATGAAGCCCAAAGCATCGAACTTTAAAATAATTATTATAAATAGGAAGTATATATTTATAGGCTTTTTCTGTGGCAGATAAATCTAAACCCCAAGGGTCTGTGTATTGGTTAAATTGTTTTTTAAATAAAGCAAATTTTTTTTTCATTATAAAAAGTATAGTAATAAAAAACCATTAACTTATAAGCCTTGCTTATTCACATTAGGTGTTAAATATTTTATTATAAAGGTTGTGTCAAAGGACAAGGGTTCTTTAAAAATAACTGTTTGATTTTTTACAGTGTAGTGAAAGCTATAAGTGGGCGAAGGGTCTAATATTAGTTGCAAGCTACCTGAAACCGGTTTTTTTTCTAAATAAATTTTTAATAAAAAAGAATTATAGATGCTTGTACTTATAGTTTTAAAAAGGGGAGCATAGTTTTCTTGGCAAATGCTTAAGCTAACTCCTTGGGTAAGTTGACTTAAATGAAATAATTTTACACCAAAATGCGCATCATAATCTTTGGAAGAGGCATCTTTACAAGCTTGATCTTTTGGCAAAACCGAAATGCTGTAGGATCGCAATACTTTTCGTGGCCATTGTATTTTTGCCGCTTGGATAAGGTCTGCGGCCTGAAGCTCAGAAATATCGTCTTCGTCTTCATCAGAAATAATAATTGTAATTAAATGGGCTCGGTCTCTAAAAAAAGAACTATTGTGAGACTCTTTATAGTTAATACTTTTTACAATGGAGTTAAAAGGTTGTTCGTTTCCATTGCGTTCTAAACAAAAAGCTTGGTCTTCTTCGGATAACGGCACTGTTGATTCTTCTTTAAAAGAGGCCTGCTGCTCTGGGGTATTGCAGCCAATTCTTTGAATAGTTTTGTGAAATAAATCAATAAAGTTTGGGGTATTTTTATGAAAATAGACATCTCCTTGAGCATTTAACTGTAGCAGCTTACCTCCAAAACCAGAAGGGCTTGGTATGTCATCACTAAACCATCCTCCGCTAAAAACTTCTCTAGAGTCTGTGGTTAAAACTCCCATTCTCCAGTCTAAGTCTCGTAAATAAGGAATAAAATTATTTTTAAATTTTTGAATCATTTTAGCATGTTCATCAGCCATGGATTTAGAATTATCCACCACTAATAAAATATCCACTTGTTTATTAGAAGACTCATATTGTAATTTTTGTATGTGAGTAATATTTTCTAAAATGAGGTTAGAGGGTCTAGAAAAATCCACACTATCATTACTAAATTCAATAGCATTGGTGCAAGAGGTTAAGGTAAAAAAAATGCTTAGATAGATAATTATTTTAAACATAACAGTGCTTTGTGGTTATGGTTTAAGCTGGTAGGCTTATAAAGTTATCGGATATAGGAAAAGGAAGGCAGAGTCTAGTTTTTTAGCGAGGTTTGGCTCTGTTAATAATATCCACCTTTTTTTCATACGCTTAGGATAGCTTATACACTTAGCAAAGGGCTTTGATTGTTCCCGTTTCTATTTGAAAAATCCACCCATGCACTTGAGGTGGATTTTTGTGATTTTGTAATAGTGTGTGCTGTTGTACTTTTTTCACTTGATTTTTTATATTGAGCTCACTAAAAGCTGTAGTATCTAAGCTGTTATTTTTTTTATAAAGATTTTGCAAAGGCCTAAGCCAGTCTTTTAAAACTTCACAAGAATTATTATCCATAGCTGCTTGCACACCTCTACAATCAGTATGTCCACAAACAACAATATGTTCGACCTTAAGAGTATTTACCGCAAATGTTAAAGCAGCAATTAAGTTTGTGTCATTGCTATTTACTTGATTAGCAATATTAGTATGCATAAAAATATCCGACAAAGAGGAGGAAATAATTTCACTAGGGATAACTCGAGCGTCACAACAACCAATCCAAAAAACAGAAGGCTTCCGCTGTTGCAAAAGTTTTGTAAAGTAGCTGCTATCTTTGCTTACTTTTTCAGAAGCCCAATTTTTATTCTTTAATAGAAGTGTGGATATTTTTGTGTTCATAGTTATTAATTATATATAAGTTGGCGAGAAATCGATGCCTGATTTGCATAAAAAAAGTTTGGTGGTCGAACTGGGACTCGAACCCAGAACCCTCTGCTTAGAAGGCAGATGCTCTATCCAGTTGAGCTATCCAACCACAAAAAAAGGCTATACTGGTTTAAAAATGAAGTCAAATTTGAAATCACCTATTTTAATGCTGCTAGAAATATCTTGTAATATTTTAAGTTTTTTGTGTTTTATTTAATAGTATTATACCTAAAATGGCAGCCGATAAAGAGGCCAGCAGCACACTTAATTTTGCTATTTCTGTTAAATGCGGATTATTCACAAACGACAAATTAGTAACAAAAATAGACATGGTAAAGCCCATTCCTGCAATTAAGCCTATTCCTGTTATTTGTGTCCAGTTTACATCTTTGGGAAGTGAGCTTAGTTTTAATTTTATAGATAGCAGGGCAAAAGATAATATGCCTAAAGGCTTTCCTAATAAAAGTCCAAAAGAAACACCTAGGCTTACAGGGTGAGAAAGGCTGGTGAAAATATTTTGCCCACCCAAAACAATGCCCGCATTACTAAAGGCAAACAAAGGCAAAACAACAAAGTTTACAAAGCTGTGTAGTTTTTCAATATAATTGCTGGCAATTACCTTCTTGGTTTTTGGGTGATACAAAGGAGTTAAAAAGGCTAACAGTACACCGGCAATAGTAGAGTGCACGCCACTTTTTATAAAGCATACCCAAACTAAAAGTCCAGTAATTATTAGCAAGGGGAGGTTAAATAGGCCCACTTTTCGTAAAACATAAAGTAGTAATAGTAAGGATAAAGCCCAAGATAAAAAGTGTATAGAAATGTGTTGAGTATAAAAAAGAGCAATAACTAAAATAGCTCCTAAATCATCTACAATAGCAAGGCTAAGTAAAAAGACTTTTAAAGATAAGGGAACTTTTTGTTTTACTAAATTTAAAGCTCCTAAAGAAAACGCAATGTCTGTAGCCATGGGAATACCCCATCCTATTTGTGAGTCTAATTTATAATTAAAAAATAAATAAATGCAGGCAGGAATAAGCATTCCTCCCAAAGCAGAAAAAATAGGAAGAGCGGCTTTTTTTGGCGAAGCTAACTCGCCCTCTATAAGTTCTTTTTTAATTTCTAAACCAACAACATAAAAAAACAATACCATTAAGGCGTCATTAACCCAGTGTTGTAAGCCATAGTGTAATTTTAAACTTCCAATACTTAGGTGAATAGGAAGGTGAATAAAATGAAAATACGATTCACTCCATGCAGAATTAGACAATATCAATGCAACAATGGCGGCGCATAAAATTAACAGCCCTGTAACCAGTTCTAATTTTAAAAAGTTACGAATATTATTCTGCCACTTATTGATCAAGCTTGCCTTCCCTTTTGTTTATATTGTTAATAGCAAATCCAAGATATATATTCAACTAGCTTATTATAAAATATTAATATCGACTCTTCTGTTGGTGCCAATTTTTCCATTTTGTACTTTTTCTATATAAAGATAAAAAGATTTTTTTACATCTTTTATGCTATTTAAAGAATTATCTAAAAGATTTACAATAATATTTTGTACTTGATAAGTTTTTGTAGAGGCTGGAAAGTATAGCACTCCCGCTAGGTCTTCAAAATCTTCTTCGGCCTTGGCGCTTTGACTAAAACTTCTATAATACACATGCACTGCCGTAGTAGTAGAGCCTTGCAACACTATAGGTATAGAAACCCTATGGCCTTTGCGAGCATTAATGCGTGGAGCACTAAATGCTAAACTAGGGGCTGCTGTATCACTGCTAGCGTCGGTAATAAAAGCTGTATAGTTAGTGGGTGCATTAGGCTGTAATTGCGCTATATGAGTTTGCAAAATGGACAAAGAAAAGCTTTCTGTGTCTTCGGGAATGTTATCAGAAACAATTTGCACAGAAATTTGTTTCTGTGTTTCTCCGCTAGCAAATTCTATGTGCCCACGATCACTTATGTAGTCGCTATCGCCTTCGGCATTATTTATTTCAATACTGTGTAAGTGGTAATCAAAAGAAACTATAACTTCTGAAGGCCAGCTTAAAGAGACAGGCCAATATTGAAGGTCTTCTGTTTCTGTAGTGGTGAAGTCAGATAGTTGCAAATAGGGAGCCTCTTCATTGTCGTCAATAGTAATTAAAATGTGTTTTTGCCTATTACCTTCAAAGATGGCTTGATCAGAATATAAACTAAGAACAAAGGATTGTGCTCCTTCATAAATTTGGTCATCAATGACATTAATGCTTAGTTTTTGTAAAGCTTGGCTAGGGCTAATATCAAAGTGCCCTTGAGCAGGCACAAAATCTTCATTGGCCGTAGCAATAGAGTGATGATTATCCAATAGATGTATCGTTTCTTCGGTAATTTGTTGTACGCTATAGGTAATAGAAAAACTATCATTAGTATTTAGTTCGACGGGAACTTGTACGCTGCCGTAGTTTTCTAAAAGGTTTATTTTATCAGGAGTATTTACTAAGGTTTGGGGTTTTAATAAAATATTTTTTCCTTTTATCGTACTTTTATGATTTTGCTGAGAAATAAAAGTATTAAAAGTTATAATTTTTAACACAAAGTTTTTTGAAAAATTTCTTTGTTGAAGAGGTAGCTTAATGCTAGCAGTATGTTTTCCTGCAGTGAACCTCCATTTGTATAAATGAGTGTGTTTAGAACAATCTAAAAAAGGATCGGAGTATTGTAATGTTTCGCACACCACCTTTGCATTAACTAAAGGTATGGATTCCCCTTCAGCGGTTTCTAAAAATATGTAAAAATTAATAGATTGAGGGGCTGTTTTGCTTAAAGATAAATCAAATAGTAAATCATTATTTTTTATTCGTGCTTGCGAAAAGGCAATAGTGGTAAGGCTGGCAGTTTTACCTTTAGTAAGGGGCTGAAAATCATCAGTTAAAGAAAAATTACAGCTATTTAGCAGAAATAGCATCGCCAAAATATAGATATTTAATGTTATGATTTTTTTTTGCATTATTAGCTTCCTTCATAAACTTTTCGTGCAAAAAACTATGAATGTAGAGTCTAGTTTTCTATACTCTTATAATAAAAAAGGGCTGTTTGTAAAAACAGCCCTTTTGTTAGATGGTATTTAAATTGTTAGATGGTTTTAAATAAAAAATACTACACTAAAGGCTTGCAGCAATTTCATCAAAGATAGAAGTGTAGTCGTCGCTATCGCAAATGCTGTGATGGACTCCACCGCTTAAGGTAATAAACTCTCCCACCTTTTGGCTAGTTTCGCCAGACCAATTTGCCTGACATCTAGAGACATCTTGTTCTTGAGCAATGATTCCATAAGCTTTAAAATTAGATCGTAAAGCACGAATGCTACTTAGTTCTTCTGCCATATTTAGGTTTATGCCTTTACCTGTAGAGTCGTCTATATCTTCATCAGTAATAATTAGTGCGACTAGGGGAACATTGCTTCTTAAAAACCCTGCATTTACAGTATTTTTTTGTTTTAAAAATTGTTTAATCACTTTAGTTGGTTCTTCCCAATCTGTAGAGCAAACTTCTGGTTCGGCTACATCATCTTTCCAATAGTCTGACTCGCCGGTGTCTAGAGTTCCACAAGAGGCTTCTAAACTACGATCAAGACTAGAAAGAACTAGGCTTTCTCCATCCACAGTATCATTAGAGATAAAGTTGCTTTTATTAAAAGAAAGTATTTTTCCGCCAAAACCACGAGGAGTTTTTGTTAAATTAGTGCCATTAGTTTGAGCAAATTCTTTGGCCACATCCGTGCGAGCATCGGTAGTGGTTACTGCAATTCTATAATCTATATTTCTTGCTTCTAACTGTTCTGTAAAGCCTATTAACTTACTTTCTATTATTGCATGGGTGTCTAACATAGATGAAGAATTATCCATAACAATAAGAAGGTCTAGCTTTGGCCTTGCTGGTTGAGGTGGCACGGGAGGCTCCACTACTGGAGTAGATCCGTCGGTACTGCCTTGATCTATAGCGTTGAAACTAATTTTGCTACAGTGAATAGTTCCTAGACAGAATACTATTGATAATAATATTTTAGAGATAACCTTGTTCATACATTGCTCCTGTTTTAATTGCTACTTAAATAATCGGTTTATTTTTATTAAAAAAAACAACCTTCAGGCTAGTTTGTTTAAAAAAATGTAGATTTTTTGTAAAGTGTTTATTTTTTAGACACTTATTTGTAATAAAAAATGGAGCTTATTGTTTAAAATTATTTAATAGTGACTTTAGCTGATCTGCCGAAAGCTTTTTAGCCTCTGTTCGTATAAATAGTTTGGATTTATCAGGGGTTACTGGTTTTTTTAATACCGATGGCACAAAGTGAAATAAGCCTGTAGCAATCTTATTTTTTTGTTTAACATCATTTAACACGCTTAAGGCATCTATAGGTTTTGTTAGGTCGTGGCTATTAGATTCTAATTTATACAGATGCACGGTAGTATCTTTAGAAATAGCAATTTTTAAAACATCACCTTCTTTATATAATGTATCACTAGGCGTTTCTTCTTTTTCATTTACAAGGTCAATATTATTTAAGTTA